>Ga0310786_10006011_pt1 | contig 16294 bp, 9 predicted proteins | sample AusTroGonzalo_MG_FD_203881 | JGI IMG/M metagenome (GOLD analysis project Ga0310786, IMG submission 203881) | Bovine rumen microbial communities from tropical cattle in Woodstock, Queensland, Australia - Gonzalo_03 (v2) (version 2) | ecosystem: Host-associated > Mammals > Digestive system >... | reverse complement strand
CCGCCATGCTCGCAGTTGAGGAAGCCCTCGAAGGCCTGGTCGTCGACCTTGGCAATGAGGTTGGCACTCCAGTCGGCCAACTTATGGAACATCTCCTTGGCCTCCTTGCTGCCTGCATAGAGATAGGCGTCGCGAAGGCCTGCCAGCACCTTATGCTCGCAATAGAAGGGCACCCAGCCCCAGTTCTTGCCGATGCCTGAGAGGTCGCCAGCATAGAGCTTTTTCCACGACTCGTTGATGGGCTGTCCGCCGATGAAACCATAGAGGCCCTCAGTGTTCTTGTCGTAGGCATCCTGACAGTCCTTCATCACCTTCAGCATATAGTCCAGGCGCTCTTTCAACTTGGTGCGCTGGGCCTCGTTGTGACTGGCAGCATAGGCCAGTGCCAGGGCCGACACATAATGGCCGCCCACATGGCCGCTGAGGTCGAAGCCTGCATCGCCTCCCCAGTTCTTGAAGTTGGGATGACGCTGTTCCCACTGGTAGTAGGGACTCTGGGCATCGGTGGTGGCCGAGAGGCCTGACTGGCGTACAAAGGGCGTCAACAGACGGTCGGTGTCGTACTGCAGCAGCATGTCGATGTTCTTGTCCTGGGCCGTCCTGAAGGGGCCGTCGGTCAGGGTCACCTCGTGCAGTGCGAAGTGCTTGGGGTAGAGGTCGGTCTGTGCCTGGGTGGTCTGTACGGCCCCCAAGGTCACGAGTCCGAGGAATAATAGTTTTCTATTCATATCTTAGTGATTTAGTTATTTCACTGTGGTGCGACGGTCGCGAATCAGCTTGATCTCGCGCAGCAGATCCTCGTAGTGCAACTTGTTGAGGCCTGTCTCGCTCTCTACTTTTTGCTTACAGAAGTCCTCTGCCTTCTGCAGGTTCTGCATCATATAGAGCAGAACGTCTGCGTTGCCGAAGTTTGCTGCAGTGCCATTCGTATTGTTATTGGCAACGGGGTTCACCAGCGTATTGGCGTACTTCAGGTAAGAGCGCTGCAGGTTGCGACGCAGTTTGGCCTGGAGGTCGTTGCCATTGACATCCTTCCATACCATGGCATAGAGGTCGTCGAGGTATTCATCAGCAGGATAGCCGGCATTCTCAACGTTGCGCAGCTTCATGGCCGTCATCAAATCTCTCAGCGTGTTGTCTTGCAAGTCGGTCAGTGATGTTGTGACAATGGTACCTGTTTTCGATACGATATGCTCAGGGAAGAGCCATAGGGGAGCCTCGAAGATGTTGCGACCGAGGTAGGCCAGTGCTTCCTTCTGGCGCTCCTTGGGTACGCCAACGTATGGTTCCAGACCAGGTGTGTTGTTGATATAGCGTCCACCGATATTGTTGCGAACATGGTTCAGATAGCGACTGAACTGGCTGCATACGGCATTCCACATCTCGCGCAGGTCGTCGTACTGGTCGTTGTCCTGCTTGGTCCATTTGGGCAGGTTGTCCATGACGCGCTTCAGGTTCTTGATGCCATATTCTGAGGCCTTCACAGCATCGTCGCCCAGGTCTTCGGTCTGGGCACGTGGGTCTTCTCCGTAGCCTTCGCCACCCAGCCACCACAGACGGCGGTTGTTGCGCAGTACCTCTGAGGTCTCCTTCATCAGCTTCTCTTTCTCCTCGTACTCGTCCTTGAACTCAGGGCGCCACTGGTAGCCCCACTTGATGGCCCATTTGTCGTAGTCGTTGATGCGAGGGAAAAGTCCCTTTTCTGAGATATGGTCCTCAGGCTGAGCCACATAGTTGAAGCGGGCATAGTCCATGATGGACGAGGTGTGGCCGTTCTTTTCGACCCAAGACTTGTCGCGCAACTTCTCGACGGGTGTGGCGTTTGAGGCGCACATGTTATGGCGCAAGCCCAGGGTGTGACCCACCTCGTGACTGCTCACAAAGCGAATGAGCTCGCCCATCAGTTTGTCGTCGAACTTCATGGTCTGTGCTTTCTTGTCCAGAGGACCACACTGCACCATATACCATTTGGTGAGCAGGTTCATCACGTTGTGATACCAGCAGATGTGGGCCTCGATAATCTCGCCTGAACGTGGGTCGATGATGTGAGGACCATAGGCATTCTCAATCTCGGCAGGCAGGTAGCGCAAACCAGAATAGCGGGCGTCCTCCATGCTCACGTTGGGATCGTCCTCAGGCAGCACCTTGGCAACGATGGCGTTCTTGAAGCCAGCAGCCTCGAAAGCCACGTTCCAGTCGTTTACGCCCTGAATGAGGTAGGGTAGCCACTTCTTGGGTGTGGCAGGGTCGATATAATAGACAATCTGCTTCTCAGGCTCAGTGAGTTCGCCACGCAGATACTTCTTCTTGTCCTTTGGCACCAGGCGATAGCGGGCGATGTATGACTCGTGCTGCGTCTTGTGCTGATCGTCGCTGAAGAGGGTGATGCCGTTGACGAAATAGCCAACGCGCTCGTCCCACAAACGGCCACGCATGGGCACCTTGGGCAGCAGTACCATGCTGGTGTTCATGCCCAGGGTGATGTTGCCTGCCTGTGAGGCTGGCGACTGGCCGTTCTGATAGCCATAGGTGCGTGTGGTGACAATCTCGATGTTGGTGGGATAGACCTTCATGGTGTCGATGAAGGTGGTGTTGTTCTGAGGGCCACCCAATTTAAGACTGGTCTTCAAGCTGCTGGCCAGGTCGGTCAACTTGCTGGCGCCCTTGAAGAGGGGAGTCACCTCCACCAGATGGGCGTCGTTGGCCTCGTTGTGACCAATGATCTTGAGGTCCATCACAATGGGGTTGATGGTCGACTGCTCCAGGGTGCGACGAATGTTGTCGCCCTCCTTGGCAATCTGTGTCACTACGTATTGGCGAACCAGAATCTGGGTGGTGTCGCGCTTCTCAAGATAGATGGTGATGTCGTTGGCTTCCTCGCCAGCAAACTTGCCAAAGTTCTGGGGAACGGCCGTAAAGCGGTTGACACACAGAATCATACGGCCCAGCATCGAGTCGGGCACCTCGAAGTAGTACTTATCCTCGATGTGACGAACGGTGAAGAGGCCTTTCGTCACAGTGCCTCCTTTCTTCACGATCTTCTCGTACTCCGTTTCTTTCTTGGGTTTCTCTACTTTAGCCGTGTCGGTTGCAATACTGTCGTGCTTGACGGTGTCTTGCTTGATGGTGTCTTGCTTGATGGTGTCGGGCTTGGCCACATGGAACGTTCTGGCTTGTATGGTTGTGGTTGCCAGGGTTAGTCCCAGTAATAATGCAATTGTTCTCATTTGTTATTGGTTATTTTTATTATTATTATTTCTTTTCGTAGGCTAAGGCTGCACCAATGGCAGTGCAGAACTGTGAGTATTTGGGAATATGGAAGCGAACATCGTAGAGTTTTTCCAAGGCTGGGAAAATCTCCTTGCTCTGGGGCAGAAGCGACAGGTTGCCAATGAGTACCATGTCGCGGCAGTCAGTGCCCTGAGCTGCCAAAACTGAGGCCGAACCAATGCTCTGGAGTACCATGGTGATGATGCCACAGGCAATATCCTCGCGCGAGGCATCGTTCTTGGCATGGGCAAAGAGCGAGGCCGTGGCTTCCATGGGCAGGCCAGGAAGAGGCTGGGCCGAGATGTCGCCAATGAGCAGGTTGATGTTCTTGATGTTGCCCTGCTTGGCCAACTCAGACACCTGCTTGATGTCGCTGGTGTTCAGCATGATGCGACTCAGACCTTGCAGGGTGCCGCCACCAATGCCGATGCCACCTATATGGCGGAACTCATCGCCACGACACATCACAAACGAGGTACCAGTGCCCATTGACACAACGATGGCGTGGTCAAGATGACTCTCGTAGCGCGCGCCCAGGGCATCGGCCACAAACTCGTCGCACCTGCTGGTCTTCACACCATAGACGTCGCCCTTGACGTAGGCAGCACCCACGCCTGTTAACATCACATGTTCAATCTCCTCAAGTTGCAGGTTGTTGTCGTGAAGATATTTTCCAAACGCTCCATAGAGCGAGGTAATGGGGTCGGCAGCCGTGATACGTATTGGTGCCGCTGGTTTTCCGTCAATCAATCCTACGATTTTCGTGGTGCTGATGCCCACGTCAATACCTATTATAATACCCATAGTTAAAGTAATTTGGGGCAAAGGTACATAATTAAATTAAGAAATAAGAATTAAGGGTTAAGATTTTTAATAAATTAAGATGAAGAAATAGGAGTTGAGAATTTTGTTGTTTCGTAATTATTTCGTACCTTTGCCATCAGAAACCTTAGAAAATGCATATAGCAGTAGCAGGAAATATTGGCAGTGGGAAGTCGACACTCACACGCATGCTGGCTCGTCATTATGGATGGGAGGCACGCTTTGAGTCGGTTGACGAGAATCCCTATTTGGAAGATTATTATCGGGATATACACCGATGGTCGTTTAATATGGAGGTGTTCTTCTTGAAGGAACGCTTTCGTGATTTAATAGATATATCAAAGGCTGATCATACGATTATTCAGGATCGCACGATTTTTGAGGGCGTCTATGTGTTTATGCAGAATAATAAAGCCATGGGCAACCTGAGTGATCGCGACTTTGAAACCTACATGGAACTTTTTGAGCAGATGATGACGGTGGTTCATTATCCTGACTTGATGATTTACTTAAGGGCCTCTGTGCCGCATCTGGTGGGTAATATCCAGAAGCGTGGACGCGAGTATGAGCAGTCGATGCAGTTGGAATATCTTGAGAACCTGAACCGTCGTTACGACGAGTTTATCAATAAAATGTATAAGGGACGCGTGATGATTATCGAAAAGGATAATCTGGACTATCTGAACAATCCGAAGGACTTTGCTCAGATTGTTGACCGTATTGATGCGAACCTCTTTGGACTCTTCCCAGAATAAAAACAATCACAGAATATGCACATCGCAATAGCAGGAAACATTGGAAGTGGTAAGACGACGCTTACCAAGTTGCTGGCCCATCGTTATGGATGGACACCCAGGTTTGAACCCGTTGACAACAACCCGTATCTGGAGGACTTCTATGCCGACATGAAACGCTGGTCGTTCAATCTTCAGATTTACTTTCTGAACAAACGTTTCAAGGAGGTGGTGGAGATTGCAAATTCGGAAGAGACGATTATTCAGGATCGTACCATCTTTGAGGATGCTTGTATCTTTGCACCCAACCTGCATGGACAGGGCATGATGAGTGATCGCGACTTTGCCAACTATAAGGACTTGTTCGATTTGATGATGTCGCTGGTGAAGTTGCCCGACTTGATGATATATATTCGCTCGAGCATTCCCACGCTGGTGGCACAGATTCAGAAGCGTGGACGCGAATATGAGCAGACCATGCGACTGGATTATCTGGAGGGACTGAGTCGGCGCTATGAGGACTGGATTGCTACGTACAAGGGACAGCTTATCGTGATTGATGGTGACCACTGTAAGTTTGGTGATAATCCTGAGCACTTCAAGCAGGTGACTGATATGATTGACGCAAAGCTATTCGGACTCTTTCCGATGGAATAGAAAATATGAAACGACTAAAAATCCTCATCTGTTTAATATGTACCTTGTCTCTTTCTGCGGTGGCTGCCACCGTGGAAAGGAAAGGTCATGTTGTGACTGTCCGTCCTGATGGCGGTCAGGCCAAGGTGATTCGCCTGGAGGTGATCAACGATAACATCATCCGTGTGAGGGCTACATCGAAAGATGAACTGCCTGTGAAACCTCAGAGCCTGATGGTTGTGAAGCAACAGTTGCCTGCCAAGGGTAGCTACTCGATTGAGGAGGACGACGAGACGGTGACGGTAAAAGCCAGGAACGTCAGGGTTGTGGTCAGCAAGAAGACTGGTCATACGTCCTACTACGACAGTAAGGGCATGAGTCTGGCTAACGAAGACGGCAAGCAGTTCTGGGACTACACCGTGCCTGAACGGGAACTGGGAATCAAGGGGGGCGTACAGCCCACTGAAGAACAGAAGCATGGGCTGTCGTGGCAGTTGACGTTTGAGAACAACCAGGGAGAAAAATCTTTCTATGGTCTGGGACAGCACCAGTCGGAGGAGTTTAATATGAGAGGCAAGAACGAGGACCTCTTTCAGTATAACACGAAGGTGTCGATTCCCTTTGTGCTTGCCACCGACAGGGCTACTAACAGTTGCTATGGACTGTTGTGGGATGCCTATTCGTATTGTCGTTTTGGCAATCCCAATGACTATCTGCAGTTGAACAAGGCCTTCAAACTCTATGATAAGCAGGGTAGGGAAGGTCACCTGACGGGTACCTATGTTGATGCGCGAGGAAGGAAGCTGGTTCGTGATGAGGACTCTATTTATTATGAATATGGAACGCCTGCGAAGTCGGAGATTGCCTTGAAGACGGATAATGGCGGCATCAAGAACCTGCTGAAGGGCTTTTCGCTGGCTGGTGCTAATGTGGTGTATGAGGGTTTTATCGAAGCACCACAGACCAACAGTTATCAGTTTATCCTCTACTATGCTGGCTATATCAAGGTGTTTATCGATGGCAAGGAGGTGGTGCCTGAGCGCTGGCGTACGGCCTGGAACCCCAACGCCTATAAGTTTGAGGCGCTGTTGACGGCGAAAAGAAAGACTCACTTGCGCATAGAGTGGCAGCCCGATGGTGGCGAGAGTTACTGTGGACTGCGTGTGGCTGAGCCTCGCTCGATGACAGACCGCAATGCGCTGACTGTCTGGTGTGAGATGGCCAAAGATATGGATTACTATTTCATTGCTGGGCAGAACCTGGATGAGGTGATTAGTGGCTATCGAACGCTGACAGGTAAGGCGTCGCTCTATCCAAAGTGGGCGCTGGGCTTTTGGCAGAGTCGTGAGCGCTATAAGACGCAGGACGAGCTGGTGTCGACATTGGCTGAGTTTCGCAAGCGTCAGATTCCTATCGATAATATTGTGCAGGACTGGAACTACTGGCCTGAGGACCAGTGGGGAAGTCATGAGTTTGAGACTTCTCGCTATCCCAATCCGCAACAGATGCTGGACAGTGTTCATCAGATGCATGGCAGGTTTATGATAAGCGTTTGGCCAAAGTTCTATGTGAACACTGATAACTACAAGGAACTTGATGCTAAGGGATGGATGTATAACCAATCGCCCACGGATGACATTCGCGACTGGGTGGGACGTGGCTATAAGAATGGGTTCTATGATGCCTACGACCCAGAGGCTCGCAAGGTGTTCTGGCGTCAGATGGACGAGAAACTCTATACGGGCTTGAGTAAGAAGAATCCTCTCACCTCCATGGTTGACGCCTGGTGGATGGATGCCTCTGAACCCAATGTGCGCGACTGCACGCCGATGTGGTATCGTAAGGCGCTTTGCGGTCCTACAGCCCTTGGCACATCAACGGAATATTTTAATGCTTATTCCCTGGTTAATGCGGATGCTATCTATCAGGGACAGCGTGGCGTGTGGAAAGGAAAGAACGATGAGCCGCGTGTGTTCCTGCTGACTCGCAGTGGCTTTGCTGGTTTGCAGCGTTATTCAACAGCCACATGGAGTGGGGACATTGGTACGCGTTGGGAGGATATGCGTGCGCAGATGACGGCTGGACTGAACTACTCGTTGTCGGGCGTTCCTTTCTGGGGAATGGACCAGGGTGGCTTCTGCGTGGAAAACCGCTACGTGAGGGCTCAGCAGTTGTTTGACCGTACTGGTCAGGAGAACGAGGACCTGAAGGAGTGGCGTGAGTTGCAGACACGATGGAACCAGTTTGGTGCATTCATACCTCTCTTCCGCAGTCATGGTCAGTGGCCCTTGCGCGAGATATGGAACATTGCACCTGAGGGTCATCCTGCCTATCAGTCGTTTGTTTATTACGACCGCCTGCGCTATCATCTGATGCCCTATATCTATTCGTTGGCAGGTTGGGCGCACTTCAAGGACTATACCCTGATGCGTGCTTTGGTGATGGACTTTCACAGAGACCATAACGTAGAGGATATTGGTGACCAGTGGATGTTCGGACCTGCATTGATGGCCTGTCCTGTGGGTCATTACAAGGCTCGCAACCGTTCTGTTTATTTCCCTCGTCAGTGTGGTTGGTACAACCTGTATACTGGCGAGAAAGTGATGGAGGCTGATGCAGAATCTGAAAGTGCTGTGAGCAACGAAGGTCGTCGAATCGTGGTTGATGCACCTTATGATCGCATCCCAGTCTTTGTGCGTGAAGGAGCTATCATTCCTTTTGGTCCTGCCATGCAGTGGAGCGACGAAAAGCCTGCAGAACTCATTAATCTGTATGTCTATGCAGGACAGGATGGCGAGTTCCTGCTTTATGAGGATGAGGGAACGAACTATAACTATGAGAAAGGAAAATATGCCACCATCAGTATACGGTATGATGATAGTAGGAAGACGCTCTCTTTTGGACAGCGTAAAGGTGCGTTCAAAGGTATGCTGAAGGACCGTCGATTCAATATTGTTTATGTTGATAAGAATCATGCACGTGAGCTGAATCTGGATAATCCGGAGGGACAGATGGTGAGTTATAATGGAAAGGAAATGATTGTCAGCATTCAATAACATAATTTATAGTATCATAATGAAAAAAGGAGTATTATTGACATCGCTTTTCGCGATAATGGCGTTTACAACGGTTAAGGCGCAGGTTTATCTTGACGCGAAAGCACCTATTGAAGAACGTGTGAAGGATGCGTTGAGTCGCATGACGGTTCACGAGAAAATTCAGATTCTGCATGCACAGAGTAAGTTTACATCGGCTGGTGTCCCTCGTCTTGGCATTCGTCAGCTGAATATGGATGATGGTCCTCACGGCGTGCGCGAGGAGTTGCTGTGGAACTCATGGAGTCCTGCGAAATGGACGAACGACTATGTGGTGGCTTTCCCGTCGCTGACGTGTCTGGCTGCTACGTGGAACCGTGACCTCGCGGCTGTCTATGGTAATGCTATCAGTGAGGAGTTTGCTTTCCGTGGCAAGGATATGCTACTTGGTCCTGGCGTGAACATCCAGCGTACACCACTCAATGGTCGTGCCTTTGAATATATGGGTGAGGATCCTTATCTGGCAGGTGAGATGGTGGTGCCCTATATTCAGTCGGTACAGAAGAATGGCGTGGCTTGCTGTCTGAAGCATTTTGTGCTGAACGACCAGGAGATTGACCGCTTTGCTGTTAATGTCAACGTATCAGAGCGTGCTATGCGTGAGATTTATCTCTATCCTTTTAAGAAGGCTGTTGATGAGGCTCATGTGTGGAGCATCATGGGCTCTTATAACCTGTGGAAGAATGTGCACTGCTGTCATAATGATGAGTTGCTGAACGGTATACTGAAGAAGGAGTGGAACTGGGATGGTGCTCTGGTGAGCGACTGGGGTGGCACTACGAATACGCAAGAGGCTGTCTTTGGTGGACTGGACATTGAGATGGGTACTTTTACAGATGGTAAACTCAGGGAGAGTGAGTTTACGTATGATGATTATTATCTGGCTAATCCTTTTGAGAAACTGATCAAGGAGGGTAAGGTGCCTATGTCTGTGCTCGACGAGAAGGCTGCACGTGTGTTGCGTGTCATCTTCCGCACAGCGATGAATCCGAATAAGGTGATTGGCTCGCAGTGTAGTGAGGCTCATTATGAGGCGTGTCGTCAGATTGGTGAGGAGGGTATTGTCTTGCTGAAGAACGAGAAGAATATTCTGCCTTTTGGTGCTCATAGTTATAAGAAGGTGCTGGTTGTGGGCGAGAATGCTACGCGTTCGTTGACTCAGGGTGGCGGCTCTTCTGAGTTGAAGACCCTGAAAGACGAGGCGCCTTTGGATGCTTTGCAACGCTTCTTTGGTCAAAATAGTAATGATGTAGACTATGCGCAGGGCTATGCATCTGGTCGTGCTATTTACGATCGTGTGGATAGGGTAAATCCAGAGGAACAGGCTCGATTGAAGGCTGAGGCTTTGGAAAAAGCTAAGGATGCTGATTTGATTATCTTTATTGGTGGACTGAACAAGAACACGCGTCAGGATTGCGAGAATGGCGATCGTGAGTCGTATGACCTTTCTTTTGGTCAGAATGAGCTGATTAGTGAACTGGCTAAGATTCAACCTAACACCATCGTGGTAACCTTTGGTGGTAATCCGTATGCCACTCCCTGGCTCTCTCAGGTGAAGGCTTTGGTTCATTGCTGGTATCTGGGCAGTGAGTCGGGTAATGCGCTTGTCAATGTTCTGACGGGTAAGGTTAACCCCAGCGGCAAACTGCCTGTGACGTTCGCCCAGAAGTACGAGGATTATCCTTACGTGAAATATGGGAAGGAGGCTTATCCTGGCGTTAACAAACAGGTATATTATAAGGAGGATATCTTCGTGGGCTATCGTGGCTTTGAACATAATAAGGTGAAGGCATTGTTTCCCTTTGGCTTTGGCTTGAGCTACACGACTTTCCAGTATGGTAAGCCTGCTGTTAATATGGATAATGACGTGATTACTGTTGAGGCCACTATCACGAATACGGGTAAGGTGGCTGGTAAGGAAATTGCTCAGGTCTATGTTTCTGCTCCCAAAAACAAGCAGATGGAAAAGCCTGTGAAGGAGTTGAAGGCCTTTGCTAAGACGCGTCTGTTGCAGTCTGGCGAGAGTCAGACGGTTCGTATGACGATGAAGAAGTCTGACTTGGCTTCATGGAATGAGACCTCGCATAGCTGGCAGGTGGATGCTGGTACTTATACTATTCTGATGGGTGCAAGTAGTGCCGATATTCGCAGTAAAGCAACGATTAAACTGTGATTTTGTTCCTGTCTCGAAAAAAGTTAGTAACTTTGCACCCATGAATATGTCTGATTTGGAAAATAAGCGTATAGCAGTACTGCTTTCGGGTGGTGTGGATAGTAGTGTGGTGGTCTATGAGTTTGCACGAATGGGCCTCCATCCTGATTGCTTCTACATTAAAATTGGCCCAGAGGAGGAAGAGGAATGGGACTGCAGCAGTGAGGAGGACTTGGAGATGGCTACAGCGGTGGCGCATAAGTATGGCTGCCATTTGGAGGTGATTGACTGTCATCATGAGTATTGGGACCAGGTGACGAAATATACGATGGATAAGGTTCGCGCTGGTTTGACACCCAATCCTGATGTGATGTGTAATCGCCTGATAAAGTTTGGCGCTTTTCATGAGAAGCGTGGACATGACTATGATCTCATCGCGACAGGTCACTATGCCCAGACGGAATTCATCGACGGAAAGAAATGGCTGACTACGAGTCCTGACCCTGTAAAAGATCAAACGGACTTCCTGGCCCAAATCTATGGATGGCAGTTGCAGAAAGCTATCTTCCCCATTGGACATTACATGAAGGATGAAGTACGACAGATAGCTGAGCGTGAACACTTGGTTAATGCTAAGCGAAAGGATTCCCAGGGCATCTGTTTCCTGGGGAAGATTGACTATTCTGAGTATGTGAAGAGGTACGTTGGTGAGCAGCAGGGCGATGTCGTTGAACTGGAGACAGGAAAACTGATAGGCCGTCATAATGGTCATTGGTTCTATACGATCGGTCAGCGTAAAGGCTTGGGCTTTGGTGGTGGTCCTTGGTTCATCGTGAAGAAGGACGTGGAGAAGAATATCCTCTATGTGGCTCATGGTTATGATCCATCAACGGTTTATAAGCAGAACTTTGCCGTACATGGTTTTCATAGCATTAATGGAGAGATGCCCGAGGAGGATATTACTTTTAAGATTCGTCATACACCAGAATATCATCGTGCCAAGTTAATATTCTTGGGTGATGGGCGCTATGAGATTCAGTCTGAGGAGAAGATCCATGGCGTGGCTCCAGGTCAGTTCTGTGTCATATACGACAATCGCCACCACCGTTGTTACGGCAGTGGCGAGATCACTATCTAAAAAGAAAAAATTATATATTAAATGTTTTGAACGCATAGCCTTGCTCTTTGAGCCACTTGATGCTCTGGGGCAAGGCTGTGCGTAACTTTTCTATGGACTTCAGCGAATCGTGGAAGGTGATGATGGAGCCGTTGCGTGCATAACGTTTAACGTTGTCTACTACATCTTCGGCAGTGAGCCATTTGGAGTAATCACGTGTGACGACATCCCACATAACGACCTTGAACTTTCTGCTTAGCCATGCATACTGACTGAGGCGCATCCATCCGTGAGGCGGACGCATCAGCTTACTGTGAATATAGGCATTGGCCTTTTCTACGTTGTAGCTGTATTCCTTGATGGTATGACGCAATCCGCCTATGTGGTTGTGGGTGTGATTACCAACACAATGCCCTTCGTTCAGTATCTGCTGGAATAGTTCTGGATATTTTCGAACGTTATCGCCTACGACGAAAAATGTTGCCTTGATGCCCTCTTCTCTAAGTACCTCGAGAATAAAAGGGGTGGCTTCGGGAATGGGACCGTCATCGAACGTCAGGTATACTGCTCGTTCGTGACGATCCATTCGCCATAGGGCTTTAGGGTATAGCCACCTGAGATAGACGGCGGGTTGCTCTATAAACATATAATCTTCTTAGCGTTGGGGCAGGTGACCGCCCTTTGATGTGTACTGCTCAAGGAGGGCATATAGTCTGCTTGAGTAGGTGTTTGCCAATTTACTGTCGATGCTGTCTGCAAGACTAATCAGGCTCTGCATGATATAGAACATGTGCAACTGACAGTCGCGCTCTACAGTCTGGAACTTATCCTTGTTGAGCGACAGATAGTATGTCATGTACTGGTCTGACTTGTTCCAAAGTTTCTCTGTGAGTTCCTTAGCCTTCGCCTTGTTGCCGATAGCAGCATATGTCTGGGCCATCTCGATAGAAAATGACTGATAGTCGTGAGGAACATTACAGTCGGGAAACTCCTTCTCAGCACGATCCAATACTTCTGCAGCGCGCTTATAGTCACCCTTGTTAGCCAGGTTCATAGCCAGTTTTACAAATAGTCTACGGTGGGTGTAGCACATGCGCATAACCGTTTCATCGACGTAAACACCAGGTTCGCTGATACCTCCAAACTTGAATCGCTTCATCACGTTGTCGTATGTCTTGTCCGTGTCGAAGTTCGTCATGCCTGGCAGCGGCTTCTCGTTGATATTTGTCGTGAATGGCGTGATACGGTTGGCCAAGCCCTCCTGTACGAAGTTGTCGCCCAGGTTCATGTAGTTCTCCTGACCTACAGTATATGCTACATAGATAGGACGAGTCCAGTTGGCATTTGCCAGCATCTCAAGCATCATGAGCTTACTCTTGTCAACACCACCGAGTCCTTCCAGCGAGATAACCATGCGGTCAGGAATTGAGTCGCCCTGAATGAGCATGCCACTCTTCTTGACAGCTTCCTTGTCGATAGTCATATACAGGGTGTCGGTAGGAATAACGTTGAGCGACTGATCCAGCTGATAGTATGGGTCGTTGGCAATCTCAGGCATCTTCATCTGAGCATACATGATAGCCTCGGCCTGACGACGCTTCAACTCACTGTCTCGCTGGTTGCGAACCCAATATTTCAGGATGTTCTTGAGCTCATAAGGATCTTCACCAAAGAGTTGTGCTGTTTCCTGTGGGAACTCTTTCTGAAGGATGTCAATGGCTTTACGAATCTTGTTGTCCACACGGATATACTCATTGGTGCCAGAGCAGTACTCTAAACGGCTCCATGAGATAGGCAGTGCGGGTGAGTCGTAGGCAGGACGAATCATCTGGTCAATATACCAGTCGGTCTGCAGGTATGAGAGATTACATACACGTGCGTCGGTTCGTACACCTTCTGTATCCTGATTGTACCAGAGTGGGAACGTGTCGTTATCACCATTGGTAAAGATGATAGGATTGCCTTCTTCCTGCATTGACATCAGATAGTTCTGTCCAAAGTCACGGCAGGTGTAGCGACCAGAGCGGTCGTGGTCGTCCCATGTCTGTGAGGCCATCTGAATAGGAACCAACAGTGTGACGATAGAGACGAGAATGGCAGGCACCAGCATGTTCTTTTTCATAACGTTGTTAATCATGCTGATGATGGCTGCGACACCCATACCACACCATATGGCGTATGCATAGAATGAACCGGCATAGGCATAGTCGCGTTCGCGTGGCTGTTCTGGAGTCTGGTTCAGATAGACGACAATGGCTAAACCTGTCATGAAGAACAGGAAGAATACCACCCAGAATTGCTTGATACCCTTTTGTCCTGTCATCATGGCCTGCCAGAAGATGCCAAGAATACCCAGCAGAAGTGGCAGACAGTAGAATACATTATGTCCTTTGTTGTTCTTTAAGTCGTCGGGCAATAAAGACTGATTACCAAGTCGGGCATTATCGATGAAAGGAATACCTGACAGCCAGTTGCCGTGCTCCAATTCTCCATGGCCCTGAATGTCGTTCTGACGACCGGCAAAGTTCCACAGGAAGTAGCGCCAGTACATCCAGTTGCACTGGTAGGCAAAGAAGAACTTCAGATTCTCCCATTGTGTGGGAACGGTAACATAGTTGCCTTGACGATAGTTCGATGGCTCCTGAGTGCCCTTGAAACCACCAACCCAACTCTTGTATTGTGCAATATGTCGAGGGTTGTTGCTATACATGCGTGGGAATAACATGTTCTGGGCATACTTAGGCTTATCCTTTGTGCTAACGACAAAGTATGTGTCTGGCTCGCTAGCGTCTTTTTTCTCCTTACGCTGGTAAACAGGCTGACCTTCGTCCATCTGGACATGGCCGTCCTGGTCAATCTTGTACTCAGAGCTGAACGACTGGCCATAAGCCAATGGGCGATAGCCATATTGGTCACGGCTCAGATAGTTACCCAAGGTAAAGATATCCTCGGGTGAGTTCTGGTCCATGGGAGGATTGGCCGATGAACGGATAACGATGACGGCATAGGTTGAATAGCCAATCATCAGCATCAGCATGCACAGCAGGGTTGTGTTCTTTAATCGTGGAGAGATGATCTGCTTCTTCATGCCAGGCGCAAACAGTATCGCTGCGATGAGAGCTAATACGAAGACGCCAATAAAGAATGCACTCCAACCAAAACCGTAGAAGGGGATACCCAACATGCCAATAGACAATAGGAATGCAACGTTCTGGCGCACCCAACTTTTCTTGGTATCCTTGGCCATTTGTGTTTCATAGATAGCCCAGATAACCAGTCCAACGAGTAGGGCAAGGTAGATATATTCACCCATGTTGAACGACATGCCTAATGTGTTGACAAAGAACAACTCAAACCATCCGCCTACGGTAATGATGCCTGGCACCACGCCATAGAGAACGGCTGCCAGCAAAAGGAATGAGATGAGCAGGGCTACCATGCTTCCTTTGATGTTGGCATTGGGGAAACGCTTATAATAGTATACCAGCACAATGGCGGGCAGACAAAGCAGATTCAACAAGTGAACGCCGATAGAAAGGCCTGTCATATACATGATGAGCACCAGCCAGCGGTCAGAATGAGGCTCGTCTGCGTGGTCTTCCCATTTCAGAATAAGCCAGAAAACAACGGCTGTAAATGCAGAACTGTATGCATATACCTCACCTTCAACAGCCGAGAACCAGAAGGTGTCGCTGAAGGTGTAAATGAGTGCTCCAACAAGACCGGATGCTTCGATGGTAACGAGCTTCCAAGTAGATAAATCCTCCCATTTGTCAATGAGTAGGCGGCGTACTAGGTGTGTGATACTCCAGAAAAGGAATAGTATACATGTTGCCGATAGTAATGCACTCATCGTGTTTACCATGCGTGCCACCTGTGTGGGGTCGCTTGTAAACTGTGAAAAGAGATTTGCTGTCAGCATGAAGAACGGTGCGCCAGGTGGGTGACCGATTTCAAGTTTGTAGCCAGTGGTAATAAACTCAGGGCAGTCCCAGAAAGAGGCTGTCGGCTCGATGGTTGAACAATAAACGAAGGCTGCAATAAAGAAAGTGAGCCATCCGAAGATATTGTCCACGAGGCGGAATTGTTTCATTTTTATAGGTTTGTTATTAACGTTAAAACTTCATTCAGCCTGCAAAGGTAACAATTATAATTGAGAATTGAAAACCAAGAAATAAGAAATTTCTACTACTCTACATTAATTAACAAAAGAGCCATCCAGTCCCGTAGACGAGTAGCCAGTAGCGAAGAAATTTTCCGATAGCGATGCTGATAAAAGATATGAGCATGTTGGCTCGTGTTAATCCCAGAATCACCGTGATGGCACTTCCCAAGATAGGTAGGAATGCAAAGAATCCCATCCAGGCACCACGCCCTGCCATAAACCGTTGGGCACGTTCCATGTTTTGCTTCTTTATTTTGAGGAAACTCTCAATCCACTCTATCTTTCCCTGTCGTCCGACAAAAT
>Ga0310786_10006009_pt1 | contig 16298 bp, 10 predicted proteins | sample AusTroGonzalo_MG_FD_203881 | JGI IMG/M metagenome (GOLD analysis project Ga0310786, IMG submission 203881) | Bovine rumen microbial communities from tropical cattle in Woodstock, Queensland, Australia - Gonzalo_03 (v2) (version 2) | ecosystem: Host-associated > Mammals > Digestive system >... | reverse complement strand
TTTTCCGCAAGGAATCGCACGCGCACCGCGGCCGGTGAACTCAACACATAATGGACCTTCATCCGCCACTGGCGGCGGTCCAATATGTGCAGCTTACGCACCGCGCGCGACATCGCCCAAACCCCTTCGGCCGTCATAATAAAGAGTTGAAGGGAGAACAATGGAGGTAACGCTATGTACGATATTAAGGCTTTGTATGAAGCAGAGAGCGTGGCGGATGCGATCCGGCTGATGCAGGAACATCCGGAGGCGCAGATTATTGCCGGCGGAAGCGACGTGCTGGTGCAGATCCGGGAGGGAAGGCGCGCCGGTGTGGAGCTGGTGAGCATTTACGGGATCGACGCGATGCGGGGCGTGAGTTATGACGACGAGGGCGCGATCCGGATCGGGTCCCTGACCAGTTTTTCCCATATCGCGGCTTCGCCGATCATTCAAGAGAAGATTCCGGTGCTGGGAGAGGCGGTGAGCCTGGTCGGCGGGCCGCAGATCCGGAACATCGGGACCATCGGCGGGAATACCTGCAACGGCGTGACGAGCGCGGATTCTGCGTCGACGCTGTTCGCCTGGGACGCCATCGTGGAACTGACCGGGCCGAAAGGGGTCCGGAGACTGCCGATCCAGGAGTTCTATATCAAGGCGGGCAAGGTGGCCCTGCAGCCGGCGGAACTGCAGACGGCGATCATCATCCCGAAGAAGTCCTACGAGGGATATCACGGAAACTACATCAAATATGCCATGCGGGAAGCGATGGACATCGCGAACCTGGGCTGCTCGGTGAACGTGCTGCTGTCTGAAGACAAGCAAACGATCGAAAATGTCCGCATCGCTTACGGCGTAGCCGGTCCGATTCCGATGAGGGTGCCTTCGGCGGAGGCTGTCGGCAAGGGCCAGAAAGCGAACAAGGCGACCGTCGAGGCATTCGGCAAGGCGGTGCTGGAAGACATTCATCCGCGGGACAGCTGGCGGGCGGCCAAAGCCTTCCGCGAGCATATCGCGGTGGAGATGGCGAAGCGGGCGCTGAGCAAGTCGATCGAACTGAGCGGAGGTGAGATCCGTGAGTAAGCAGTATAAACAGATTCATTGCGTGATCAACGGAAAAGAACGGGAAGCCATGGTGGACGTGCGCGCTTCCCTGACAGACCTGCTGCGGAACGACTTCCGACTGACCAGCGTGAAGAAGGGCTGCGAGGTCGGCGAGTGCGGCGCATGCAACGTGCTGGTGAACGGGGAATGCTTCAACAGTTGTATTTACCTGGCAGTCTGGGCAGACGGGAAGGAAATCCTGACGCTGGAAGGGCTGGAAGGGCCGAACGGAGAGATTTCCGATATCCAGCAGGCGTTTATTGACGAGGCGGCTGTACAGTGCGGGTTCTGCACGCCGGGCGCGATTATGAGCGCAGTGGAGATCCTGAACGAGGGCCGCGAACTGTCGGACGAGGAGATCCGGATCCGGATGTCCGGCCATCTGTGCCGCTGCACGGGATACGAGAATATTTTCCGGGCGGTCAAAAAGACGATGCTGAAGAGACTGGGGAAAGAATGAACGTCAACTGCTGTTCTGTCAAAAGACTGAACAGATACGAAATATTAAAACAGCGGGTATTCCGCGGGAGGAAAACATGATTAATCTGACCATCAACGAAAAGGGAAGAACCAATAATATTCAGCGCGCAAGAGAACAGAACATCATCATCCCGACCATCGCGCAGATGAAGGATCCGCAGACCATTCCGGAAAAGATCCGGGATCAGCTGAAGAACGTGGGACTGTGGGAAGTGAACCCGCTCAATCTGTTCCGCATTACCTGGAAGAACGAGCCGAAGGAATCGGGCGGACTCTTCGGGAAACCGAATTTCATTGTTCTGCCGCCTGAACTGACGGGGGTAAAGGCGAAGATCCTCCTGATGGTCGGAAAGTATTTCCCGACGGGCTGCCATAAGGTCGGCGCGTCCTTCGGCTGCCTTGTGCCGCGGCTGGTGACGGGACAGTTTGATTCCTCAGCGCACCGGGCGGTCTGGCCATCCACAGGCAACTACTGCCGCGGCGGCGCATTTAATTCAAAGCTGCTGGGCTGCCACTCTGTTGCGATCCTTCCCGAGGGAATGAGCCGCGAACGCTTTGAATGGCTGGAAACGGTAGCCAGCGAAATCATCGCGACCCCCGGTACGGAATCAAACGTGAAGGAAATCTTTGACAAGACCCACGAACTGGAGCAGGAACCGGACTGCATCATCTTCAACCAGTTTGCCGAGATGGGCAACTATATGTGGCATTATCATGTGACAGGCAACGCTATTGCCGAGGCGTTTGAACAGATCAAGGGCGAGGGCGATCAGCTCTTCGGAGCGATCTTCACCTCCGGTTCCGCCGGTACCATGGCTTCCGGAGACCGCATCAAGGACCTGTATCCGAAAGCAAAGCTGGGTGTCGGCGAGGCGCTGCAGTGCCCGACGCTGCTGGAGAACGGCTTCGGCGCCCACAGGATCGAAGGGATCGGAGACAAACATGTACCGTGGATCCATAACGTGAAGAACACGGACCTGGTTGTCGATATCGATGATGAGGATTCCCAGAAGGTGCTCCGCCTGTTCAATGAGCCGATCGGACGGGAATATCTGCGCGGCGCGGGCGTTCCGGAAGAAACGCTGAATAACCTGGAGCTCTTCGGTATATCAGGCATCGCCAACATGCTCTGCGCCATCAAGATGGCGAAATACTATGAACTGACAGAACACGACGTGGTTGCCTCGGTCATGACGGACTCCGCCGTGATGTATACCTCCCGTGTGCGTGAGCTCCAGGAAGAGGACGGGGAATACACGCGGGAGATGGCGGCAGTCGACTTCCATACCCACATTCTCGGAGAAAAGACCGACAATATGCTGGAGCTGACCTATCAGCAGCGGAAACGGGTGCATAACCTGAAATACTACACCTGGGTGGAGCAGCAGGGCAAGACTTCCGAGGAGCTGCAGAGCCTGTGGTACGATACGGAACACACCTGGGACAGCGTGAAAGCGGACGCGGACAGAGTGGATGAGCTGATCCGGCAGTTCAACGAGGATACCGGACTGCTGAAGAAGCTGTAAGGGAGGGATACGCATGGCGATGCAGAACGTTACGGGAGCCAGATGCACGATCTGCGGAAAAGTCAGCCCCGCCGTACCGGAGACGACCGTCTGCCCGCACTGCGGCGGGATCCTGGATATCGAGTACGACTACGACTATATCCGTTCCTGCTTCCGGAAGCAGCCGCTTCAGGAGCGGAACGATCCGACTATGTGGCGCTATCTGGAGCTTTTGCCGGTGGAAGGCCCGGGGACCCGGCCGAAGCTGCGTGTGGGCGGCTCCCCCCTGTACAGGGCGGATGCTTTGGGAAAGGAACTGGGCATCCGGGAACTGTGGATCAAGGACGACGGGCAGAATCCTACCGCGTCACTGAAGGACAGGGCTTCCGCCATGGCTGTCGTCAAGGCGTGTGAGGCGGGGAAAACCACAATTGCCTGTTCATCCACGGGTAATGCCGCCAGCTCCCTGGCCGGAAACGCGGCTGCCGCGGGACTTTCCACCTTTATCTTTGTGCCGTCCAGGGCGCCAAAGGGCAAGGTGGCGCAGCTGATGATGTTCGGCGCCACGGTCATCTTGGTGGAGGGAAGCTATGAGGATACCTTCCGGATTTCCGCGGAAGCGATCGAACGGTGGGGATGGTATAACCGCAACGCAGCCATCAATCCGTATTTGATGGAAGGAAAGAAGACGGTCTCACTGGAGATCGCCGAACAGCTTTCGTTCAAAATGCCGGATTATGTGGCGGTCTCCGTCGGTGACGGCTGTACGATCGGCGGTGTCTGGAAGGGGTTCAAGGATCTTTATCAGGCGGGCCTGATTGACAGGCTGCCGCGCATCATCAGCGTACAGGCTTCCGGCTGCTGCCCCATCAATACGGCGGCGGCTGCGGGAACCATGGAATGGATTCCCCAGGAAGAAAATACGCTGGCGGATTCCATCGCGGTAGGCGTGCCCCGGAATCCCGTCAAGGCGCTGCGCGCAATCAGCGAGTCCAACGGCGTAACGGTGAACGTCAGCGATGAAGAGATCATGGCGGCCATGCGCCTGCTGGGCAAACATGCCGGGGTCTTCGCGGAACCGGCGGGAGCGGCCGGTACAGCAGGCGTTAAAAAGGCCGTGGAGACCGGATTGATTGAACGGGATGCATCTGTCGTGAGCATCGTCACCGGGAACGGGCTGAAGGATGTGAACAACGCGATCCGGGCTGCCGGCGAACCCATGAGCATTCGTCCGGAGATGAACGCGCTTCTGGAGGCTTTTGCCGCAAAAGGCGTGAACCTGCCGGAATAACAGAAACATCGAAAAGACAGGGACAGTTGCAGAAAAGGGGTGTGGATATGATACTGATCGGAAACGGACAGGTGATTACCCGGGACCCGGAGAGACCTTATCTCAAGAATGGCGCGGTCGTCACGGAAGGTACGAAGATTATCGCTGTAGGCGAAAATAATGCGCTGAAAAAGAAGTATACGGACGCACAGTTTGTGGATGCGGCAGGCGGGGTTATCATGCCCGGCCTGATCAACGCGCATACGCATATCTATTCAGGCCTGGCCAGAGGGCTTTCCATCGAAGGGAACAATCCCACCAACTTCCTGGAGATCCTGGAGGGCATGTGGTGGAACATCGACCGGCATCTGACACTGGACGGAACCCGGGCTTCCGCCTATGCGACCATCCTGGACTGCATCCGCAACGGCGTGACAACGATCTTCGATCATCATGCCAGTTTCTGTGAGATCCCGGGGTCTCTGTTCGCGATTAAGGACGTGGCAAAGGAACTGGGAATCCGCGCGTGCCTGTGCTACGAGGTGTCCGAGCGGGACGGGGAGGAAAAGACCCTGCAGGGTATCCGGGAGAATGCCGACTTTGCCGCCTGGGCCAAGGAAGCAGACGATCCCATGATCAAAGCCATGTTCGGCGGGCATGCGCTGTTCACGATCTCTGACAAGACCTTCGAGAAGATGGTGGAAGCCAACAACGGGATGACAGGTTTCCACATCCATGTGGCGGAGGGTATGAATGACGTATACGACAGCCTCCGGAACTACGGCTGCCGCCCGGTAAACCGGCTGCTGTACAACGGGATCCTGGGCGAAAGGACGCTGCTGGGTCACTGCATCCATGTGAGCCCCGCGGAGATGGATATCATCAGGGAAACCGGGACCATGGTGGTCAACAATCCGGAATCCAACATGGGGAACGCCGTGGGATGCGCGCCGGTACTGCAGATGATGAAGAAAGGAATCACCGTCGGCATGGGTACGGACGCCTATACCCATGACATGCTGGAGAGCATGAAGGTGTTCCTTATCATCCAGCGGCATAACGCGGCGCTTCCGAACGTGGCCTGGGGCGAGGACGTGACGATGCAGTTCATGAACAACCGCGTTATCGCCGAAAAGTACTTCGGCGTGCCGGTCGGCATTCTGAAGGAAGGTGCGGCGGCGGACGTGATCGTGATGGACTACAAGCCCTTCACACCGTTTGACGATACGAACATCGACGGACATATGCTGTTCGGGATGAACGGGCGGAACTGCCGCACGACGGTGATCAACGGACGGCTGCTGTATAAAGACAGGGAGTTTGTTGATATCGACGAGGAAAAGATCAACAGCTGGACGCTGGAACAGAGCAAAAAACTCTGGGGTGAGTTGAATCACAGAAAGTATTGATGCGGGGGCTTTCCGATCGCCCCCTTGCCCACAACCTCAGTCGGCGCGACTCCGCACTGCGGAGCTCGCTTGCTTCAGTTGAGAAAGCGCCCGACGAAATATCCGCCACTGGCGGTCGTCGGCTGCTTTCCCCCTTCGGCCGAAAAATATTGTTTTTACTGTTGGGAGGAATATTCCATGAGCGATGTGATGCGGCCCATGAGCTTTGGGCATCTGATGAACTGGGCTTTGGAAGAGTATGCGAGGAACGGGAGCATCTTCGGTGTCTCTAATCCTGTGAAGCATACCGACGGGCAGGCTTTACCGATCTTTGAGGAGAAGATTGAGGCACCTTTCGGACCGGCAGCAGGACCGAATACGCAGCTGGCACAGAATATTATCGCGGCCTACGCGGCCGGCGCCCGTTTCTTCGAACTGAAGACGGTCCAGGTGATGGACGGCCCGGAACTGGCGTCCTGCATCAGCAAACCCTGTATTACGGCAGGGGACGAGTGCTATAACTGCGAATGGTCCACGGAGCTGTATGTGCCGGAGGCATATGCGGAGTACGTCAAAGCCTGGGTGGCGTGCAAGCTGCTGGCAAAGGAATTCGGCCTGGGAGATCCGGACGCCTTCGTGTTTAATATGTCTGTCGGATACGATCTGGCCGGGATCAAAAGCGAGAAGATCAACGCTTTTATCGACGGCCTGATCGAGGCGAAGGACTCGGACGCCTTCCGGGAGTGCATTGAGTGGACCAAGGCCAATATCGCACGGTTCAAAAATGTCGATGAGGCATATGTGCAGGGGATCAGTTCCCGGATCTCGGGTTCCATCACGGAGTCTACGCTGCACGGCTGCCCTCCGGATGAAATCGAGCGGATCGCCACCTACCTGATCACGGAAAAACATTTGAACACTTATATCAAACTGAATCCGACACTGCTGGGATACGAATATGCCCGGGAACGGCTGGACAGCCTGGGGTTTGACTATGTGTGCTTTGACGACCGGCACTTCCGGGAAGATCTGCAGTGGAAAGACGCAGTACCGATGCTGGAGCGACTGACGGCGCTGGCGAAGGAAAAGGGCCTGGAATTCGGCGTCAAGCTGACGAATACCTTCCCGGTGGATGTGAAAGCCGGCGAACTGCCCAGCGAGGAAATGTATATGGCCGGGCGCGCGCTGTTCCCGCTGACGATTCATCTGGCGGCAAAGATCAGCGAAACCTTCGGCGGAAAACTGCGCATATCTTATTCAGGCGGCGCTGATGTCCACAACGTGGAGGACCTGTTCAAGGCAGGGATCTGGCCCATTACCATGGCGACGACGATCCTGAAACCAGGCGGCTACCAGCGGATGAACCAGATCGCGGAGAGTCTGGCGGACTGTGGCAGCGAGCCCTTCCGGGGCGTGAACGCGGCGGCAGTGAAAGCACTGGATGAAGGTGTGACGGCGGTCGGACTGTACCGGAAGCCGGTCAAACCGCTGCCAGAGAGAAAGACCGGCCGGGCGCTTCCGCTTTTTGACTGTTTCACTGCTCCATGCCGGGACGGATGTCCCATCGGACAGGATATCCCGGCCTATCTGCAGGCGATGCTGGAGAATAATCCCGCAACCGCTTTGCGTATTATTCTGGACCGGAATCCGCTTCCGAACATCACGGGAACCATTTGTCCCCATCACTGCGGGGACAAGTGCATGCGCAACTACTACGAGGACAGTCTGTGCATCCGGGAGACCAAGCTGGCGGCGGTTACCCGGGCATACGATCAGGTTGTTCCGGAACTGCACCCGACAGAGAAAAAGAACGGCAAAAAAGTAGCTGTGGTCGGCGCAGGTCCCGCGGGCCTTGCGGCGGCGATGTTCCTAAGTCGGGCGGGTATTCCGGTCACCGTCTTTGAACGTAAAAATTCAGCCGGCGGCGTGGTCGCGCATGTCATTCCCGATTTCCGTATCACGGCGGAGGCGATCGAAAAGGATATTGCCATTTGCAAGGCCTTTGGCGCAGAGATCGTGTGCGGAAGGGAGATCAAATCCGTTGATGAGCTGAAGACAGAGGGTTATACCGACGTAATCATCGCCGTCGGTGCCTGGAAGCACGGCAGGAATCCGCTGGAAGAGGGCGAATGCCTGGATGCGCTGGATTTCCTGGAAAAGATCAAAAAAGATTCGTCATCGGTTGAGATCGGCAAGGACGTCATTGTCCTGGGCGGCGGCAATACGGCGATGGATGTGGCACGGGCAGCGAAGCGGCTTCCGGGCAACCCGAACGTCCGGCTGGTTTACCGGCGGACAAAACGTTACATGCCGGCAGATGAGGAAGAACTGCAGATGGCCCTGGAGGACGGCGTGGAGTTCATGGAGCTTCTGGCTCCCGAACGGCTGCAGGACGGAAAGCTGATCTGTCATGTGATGGAACTCGGTGCACCGGACGAGAGCGGCAGACGTTCGCCGGTCGATACGGGCAAGATCCAGGAAATCCCGGCGGATACGGTTATCGCCGCTGTGGGCGAGCAAGTGGATACTGCGCTGTTTGAGGCGGCAGGCTGCGAAATCAGTGCGAAGGGACGGCCGGTCACGGATAAGGGAATGAAGACCAGCGTGGAAGGCGTTTACGCCATCGGCGACGCGCGCCGTGGACCGGCGACGGTGGTCGAGGGGATTGCCGATGCGATGGTGGCGGCAGAAGATATTTGCAGAGAAGATCGGGGGGCTTTCCGGTCGCCCCCCGAGTCCCCTTCGGCTGATGAATCGTTGTATCTTTACAAGAAGGGACAGGTGTCGCTGGAACCCGCAAATGTTCCGGACTGGCGGTGTCTGGGATGTCCGACGGTCTGCGAAGTCTGCGCGGACGTATGCCCGAACCGCGCCAATGTAGTCATTCATGTGCCCGGCAAGTGTCAGGCACAGGTTATCCATGTAGACGGGATGTGCAACGAGTGCGGAAACTGCGCCGTGTTCTGCCCGTACACCGGCAGGCCATACCGGGTGAAGTTCACGCTGTTCTGGACCGAGGAAGATTTCGCGGACAGCACAAATGAAGGGTTCCTGATGGTTGAAGATGACAGCGTCAAAATACGCCTGGACGGACAGGAACAGACGGTAAAGATTGATGAGCTGGACAAGGTATCCGTCGACGCGGCTGCTGTGATCCGGACGGTGATCCGGGAGTACGGTTATCTGTTATAGAACCTGAACTCAAGCATAAGGAAGGAGTAATCAAAATGGCAGTGGATTTTGAGGCGATCAGAAAAGCGGCTGAAGGGTATAAAGCGGACATGGTTCGGTTTCTGCGGGCGATGATCTCCCATCCCAGCGAAAGCTGCGAGGAGAAGGAAGTCGTGGCCTGTATCAAGGCGGAGATGGAAAAGCTAGGCTATGACAAGATCGAGGTGGACGGCCTCGGAAACGTCATCGGCTGGATCGGGGAAGGCGAGAAGATCATCGCGATCGACTCCCATATCGATACCGTCGGCATCGGGAACCGGGAAAACTGGACGGCGGATCCCTATGAGGGATATGAGACAGACGAGATCATCTACGGCCGAGGCGGATCCGATCAGGAAGGCGGTATGGCCAGCGCGGTTTACAGCGGGAAGATCATGAAGGATCTGGGGCTGATTCCCGCGGGGTACAAGCTGATGATCGTCGGGTCCGTGCAGGAAGAGGACTGCGACGGCATGTGCTGGCAGTACATTGTGAACAAGGACAAGATCCGTCCTGAGTTTGTGATTTCCACGGAACCCACGGACGGCGGCATCTACCGCGGACACCGCGGAAGGATGGAAATCCGCGTGGATGTTCATGGCGTTTCCTGCCACGGCAGCGCTCCGGAGCGCGGGGACAACGCGATCTACAAAATGGCGGACATCCTGCAGGAAATCCGTCAGCTGAACAATAACGGATGTTCGGAGAGCACCGCGATCAAGGGACTGGTGAAGATGCTCGATCCCAAGTACAATCCGGAACATTATGAGGATGCCCGCTTCCTGGGACGCGGAACCTGCACGGTTTCCCAGATTTACTTCACGTCTCCCAGCCGCTGCGCGGTGGCTGACTCCTGCTCGATCTCTGTGGACCGCCGGATGACGGCCGGGGAGACCTGGGAGAGCTGTCTGCAGGAGATCCGGGATCTGCCGGCGGTAAAGAAATACGGCGAAGATGTTCAGGTATCCATGTATATGTACGACCGGCCTTCCTGGACCGGCGAAGTGTATGAAACAGAAGCCTATTTCCCGACCTGGATCAACCGGGAAAGCGCGGCGCACGTCAAGGCACTGGTGGATGCGCATAAGGCGTTGTTCGGCGAGGAACGCATCGGTGCGCCCAGCGCGATGAGTACCCGGGAAGGACGGCCGCTGACCGATAAGTGGACCTTCTCCACCAACGGTGTGGCGATCCAGGGACGGTACGGGATTCCTTGCGTGGGATTCGGACCAGGCGCGGAAAGCCAGGCGCATGCGCCGAACGAGATTACCTGGAAGCAGGATCTGGTGACCTGTGCGGCGTTGTATACGGCGGCGATTAATCTGTATCCGGAAGAGGAACAGACCGGTGATGTGACGCAGTTCCGGGCAGGAAAGACAAATAACGATATTCAGTGAGAATGACAAGGGGGCTTTCCGCAAGGAATCGCACGCGCACCGTGGCCGGTGTGCCGGCTCGCGCACTGCACGCGACATCGCCCAACCCTCTTCGGTATCCGTGAGGGTGGACCAGATGGAGGATGCGACGAAGTTTGGGATGACAAAAGGCTTAGAGAAAGGTTAAGGAGGTTTACGCAATGGGTTCCAGGATGCAAAACTATATTGAACGGTTGAATAAGCTGGACTTCAGCAGGATGTATGAAGGAGACTTTTTCCTGACATGGGAGAAGACAGATGAGGAACTGGCAGCTGTTTTCGCGGTGGCGGATGCGCTGCGCACACTGCGGGAGAACAATATATCCACAAAGATCTTCGACTCCGGACTTGGGATTTCACTGTTCCGGGATAACTCCACAAGAACCCGGTTTTCCTTTGCTTCCGCCTGCAACCTGCTGGGCCTGGAGGTGCAGGATCTGGATGAAGGAAAGAGTCAGATTGCTCACGGCGAAACCGTCCGGGAGACGGCGAACATGATCTCCTTCATGGCTGATGTTATCGGCATCCGGGATGATATGTACATCGGCAAGGGAAACACATACATGCATAACGTGGTGAAAGCGGTGACGGAGGGCCATCAGCAGGGCGTGCTGGAACAAAAGCCCACGTTGGTTAACCTGCAGTGCGACATCGACCATCCGACCCAGTGCATGGCGGATTTGCTGCACGTGATCCATGAGTTCGGCGGAGTGGAGAACCTGAAGGGTAAAAAGGTCGCTATGTCCTGGGCTTATTCCCCCAGCTACGGGAAGCCGCTGTCCGTTCCCCAGGGCGTGATCGGCCTGTTCACCCGCTTTGGGATGGATGTAGTGCTGGCACATCCCGAAGGATATGAAGTCATGCCCGATGTGGAAGAGGTTGCGAAGGCCAACGCCGCAAAGACCGGCGGCAGCTTCAGCAAGACGCACTCCATGGCAGAAGCTTTCAAGGATGCGGATATCGTATATCCCAAGAGCTGGGCGCCGTTTGCCGCGATGGAGAAGCGTACGGACCTGTACGGCAAGGGTGATTTCGACGGCATCAAGGCGCTGGAGAAGGAATTGCTTCAGCAGAACGCGGAACACAAGGATTGGTGCTGCACGGAAGAACTGATGGCCACGACACGCGGGGGGAAGGCGCTGTATCTGCACTGCCTTCCGGCGGACATCAACGATGTGAGCTGCAAGGACGGCGAAGTAGCGGCATCCGTGTTTGACCGGTACCGCACGCCGCTTTACAAGGAAGCCAGTTTCAAGCCGTATATTATCGCAGCGATGATCTTCCTGGCCAAGGTGAAGAATCCGCAGGCGACCCTCAAAGCGCTTGAGGATCGCGGTGTTGCCAGATTCTTCCAGAGATAACGCTTTATATCCAAGCTGACCGGATTTTCTCATCCGGCAGCTTCCTGCCTTTTGGAGGCTTATATATATGGGGAAGAGAATTGTCATTGCATTGGGCGGAAACGCTCTGGGCAGCAATCTGCCGGAGCAGATGAAGGCTGTGAAGATTACAGCCAAAGCGATCGTGGACCTGATAGAGGACGGCCATGAAGTTGTGATCTGCCACGGAAACGGACCGCAGGTCGGGATGATCCAGAACGCTATGGTGGAATTGACCCGGTCGGATCCGGAAAAGTATATTCCCTGTCCGCTGTCTGTCTGCGTGGCGATGAGTCAGGGCTACATCGGCTATGACCTGCAGAACGCCATGCGGGAGGAAATGCTGGACCGCGGCATCAACAAAGGCGCGGCGACTGTGCTGACTCAGGTTGAAGTGGATCCGGAGGATCCCGCATTTCAAAATCCCACCAAGCCGATCGGTCCCTTCATGACGGAATCGGAAGCCCGGGCACTGGAGAAGGACCGTGAGTATCACGTGATGGAAGACGCCGGGCGTGGCTGGCGCAGGGTCGTGGCCAGTCCGGAACCAAAGAGCATCATTGAGATCGATACGATCCGCTCGCTGGTGGAAACGGATCACATCGTTGTGGCCTGCGGCGGAGGGGGGATCCCTGTTTTCAAAACAGAGGGACATCATCTCAAGGGTGCCGCAGCCGTAATCGACAAGGACTTCGCGGCCGCAGTGCTGGCGAAACAGCTGAACGCGGATCTGCTGATCATCCTGACGGCGGTGGAGAAGGTGTCGATCCATTTCGGGAAACCGGATCAGCGGGATCTGGACAGGCTGACGGCGGAAGAAGTGAGGAAATATATCGCGGACGGGGAGTTCGCTCCCGGCTCCATGCTGCCGAAGGTGGAAGCGGCGCTGGCTTTTGCGGAATCAGCACCGGGACGGGAAACGCTGATCACGCTGCTGGAGAAAGCCAGGGACGGGATTAACGGGAAAACAGGAACAGTGATAGTATAAGGGGGATTTCCGATCTTTCGGGGCAGCAGCCCGTTCTTCACTGTAAAAGAGCCACTGGCTCTTTTTCCGGGCGCTCAGAATCCCTGGACTTTCAGGTGCAATATGCTTGTTGATATATTACGATGGAGGGAATGAATGTCTGAGGTTTATCGGTTTGTTGTGAACGGGATTGAGCGTAGTACGGACGCGGATAAGCCGCTGCTGCGGTATCTGCGGGATGATCTGCACCTGTATTCCGTGAAGGACGGGTGCAGCGAGGGCGCCTGCGGTACCTGCACGGTGATCGTGGACGGAAAGGCGACCCGGGCCTGTATCCTGACAACGAGAAAGGCTGCCGGGAAAACGATCCAGACGGTGGAAGGCCTGACGGATTATGAGAAGGAAGCCTTCGTTTACGCTTTCGGAACCTGCGGATCGGTCCAGTGCGGCTTCTGTACGCCGGGTATGGTGATGGCCGGAAAGGCGCTGATCGACAGGAATCCGGATCCCTCGGAGGAGGAGATCCGGGCTGCGCTGAAGGGGAACCTGTGCCGGTGCACCGGTTACCGGAAGATCATTGACGGCGTCCGGCTCGCGGCATCCATTCTCCGGGGAGAGACGAAGATTGATCCGGAACATGAAAAGGGAGATCAATACGGTGTGGGACAGAAGGCATTCCGCGTTGATATCCGCGAAAAGGTGCTGGGATACGGCAAATATCCGGATGATATCGACATGGAAGGGATGCTGCATCTTTCCGCGGTGCGCTCGCCATATGCCAGGGCCCGGGTGCTGTCCATCGACGCGTCGGAAGCACTGGCAATGGAAGGCGTGACCGGTGTACTGACGGCGGAAGATGTGCCTCACAACAAGGTCGGACATCTGCAGCAGGACTGGGATGTTATGATCGCCGTGGGAGATATCACACGGTGCGTAGGCGACGCGATCTGCCTTGTGGTTGCGGAGAGAGAGGAGATTCTGGAGCAAGCCAAGAAGAAGGTCCGGATCGAGTATGAGGTGCTGAAACCGGTTACATCCATCGCAGAGGCGATGGCTCCTGATGCTCCGAAGGTGCACAGTGCCGGGAATCTTTGTCAGACGCGGCACGTGACCCGGGGCGACGCGGCAACAGCGCTCCGGAATTCGGCCTATACAGTCACAAAGTCTTTCAGTACACCGTTTACGGAGCATGCGTTCCTGGAACCGGAATGCGCGGTGGCCTTTCCTTACAAGAACGGCGTCAAGATTCTGAGCACGGATCAGGGCGTATACGACACCCGGAAGGAAACGGCGATCATGTTCGGCTGGGAACCGGAGCGTGTTGTGGTGGAAAACCAGCTGGTCGGCGGCGGATTCGGCGGCAAGGAGGATGTTTCGGTCCAGCATATCGCGGCGCTGGCGGCATGGATTTACAAACGGCCGGTCAAAGCCCGCATGAAACGGCAGGAATCGATCAACTTCCATCCGAAACGCCACGCGATGGAGGGCACCTTTACGCTCGGGTGCGATGAAGACGGGATCTTTACGGCGCTGGACTGTGATATTTACTTCGACACTGGCGCCTATGCCTCGCTGTGTGGGCCGGTTCTGGAACGGGCCTGCACGCATTCCGTCGGTCCGTACTGCTATCAGAACACTGATATCCGCGGATACGGATACTATACCAACAACCCTCCCGCCGGCGCTTTCCGGGGATTCGGAGTCAGCCAGAGTGAATTTGCCCTGGAGGCAATGATCAATTTGCTGGCGGAGAAGGTCGGGATTTCTCCCTGGGAAATCCGGTTCCGCAATGCCATTGAACCGGGAAAAGTGCTCCCGAACGGGCAGATTGCCGACTGCTCCACGGCGCTCAAGGAGACGCTGCTGGCGGTGAAAGACGTTTACGAAGCCAACCGTTCACACGCCGGAATTGCCTGCGCGATGAAGAACTCGGGCGTGGGCGTCGGCCTGCCGGACAAGGGACGGGCGAAGCTGGTGATTGAGGACGGCATTTGCGTGATCTACTGCGCCGCGTCAGATATCGGGCAGGGATGCCTGACGGTGTTCTGTCAGGATGTGGCGGAAGCGACCGGACTGCCGCTTTCGAAGATCCGCAACGGCAGCGGCAGCACGGAAGCGGCGCCGGATTCAGGAACGACCTCCGGTTCCCGGCAGACTCTGCTGTCGGGCGAAGCGGTGCGGATGGCGGCGCTGCAGCTGAAGGAGGCATTGGACGAAGCCGGCGGAGATCTTGCCGCGCTCAACGGAAAAGAATTCTTCTATGAATATTTTGAGCCGACTGACAAACTGGGGGCAGACAAACCGAATCCCAAGAGCCATATTGCCTACGGGTACGCAACGCACGTAGTGATCCTGGATGACGACGGCAGGGTGAAGGAAATTTACGCGGCGCACGACTCCGGAAAGGTGGTCAATCCGATCTCGATCCAGGGGCAGATTGAGGGCGGCGTACTTATGAGCATGGGCTATGCGCTGACGGAGGATTTCCCGCTGGAGAACGGTGTGCCGAAAGCCAAGTTCGGGACGCTGGGGCTGCTGCGGGCGACGCAGATTCCCGAGATCCATGCGATCTATGTGGAAAAGGACGAACTGCTGCCCGTAGCATACGGCGCGAAGGGCATCGGCGAGATTGCCGCGATTCCCACGGCGCCGGCTGTGCAGGGGGCGTATTACGCGCTGGATGGGGTGTTCAGGACGAAACTGCCGATGGAACATACTTATTACAGAAAATAAGGGACTTTCCGAGTGCCTTTTTTCCCGCTTCGGATAAAAAGAGATTGTTGAGAGTGATTGATTATGAAGACATTGATTCGCGGAGGGGCCATCGTAACGGAACAGGGAACATTTCCCGGGGATGTGCTGATTGAGGACGGGAAGATCAAGGCAGTCTTTGACGGAACAGCGGGGACGGTTCCTCAGTTCCGGACGGACACGGAACGGGAGGAACCGGCCTCCGGTTCCGCGGATGAGCCTGCTGAAGCCGATGAAATAATTGACGCGACGGGGAAGTACGTTCTGCCCGGCGCGGTGGATATTCATACGCACATGGATCTGGATGTCGGGATCGCGAGGGTGATTGATGACTTTTATACCGGGACGGTGGCGGCGGCCTGCGGCGGGACGACCACGATCGTGGATCATATGGCTTTCGGACCGAAGGGTTGCAGCCCGTGGCACCAGGTGAAAGAATATCACCGGCTTGCGGATGGGAATGCCGTGGTGGACTACGGCTTTCACGGAGTGCTGCAGCATGTGGACGATCAGGTGCTGGAGGATATGGCGCAGATCGCCAAAGAGGAAGGAATCACCAGTTTCAAGATCTATATGACCTATGACTTCCGGCTGGACGACCGGGATCTGATGAAAATCCTGCAGAGAGCTATGAAGGAAGGTATCCTCATCGCTTCCCATTGTGAGAATCACGGGATTGTGACCTACTGGCGGGAACGCTTCGCCCGTGAAGGAAAAACCCAGACAAAATGGCATCCGGTCAGCAGACCAGCCGAGGCAGAGGCGGAAGCGGTCAGCCGGCTGCTGTATCTGGCGCAGGCAGCGGGAGAGGCACCGGTGTATATCGTGCATCTGTCAAGCCGGAAAGGAC
>Ga0310786_10006007_pt1 | contig 16301 bp, 13 predicted proteins | sample AusTroGonzalo_MG_FD_203881 | JGI IMG/M metagenome (GOLD analysis project Ga0310786, IMG submission 203881) | Bovine rumen microbial communities from tropical cattle in Woodstock, Queensland, Australia - Gonzalo_03 (v2) (version 2) | ecosystem: Host-associated > Mammals > Digestive system >... | reverse complement strand
CAGTCCGGGTTGTCATCTGGAAACGCTCCTCTCTTTACAATACAGAGTATGTATATCCGGGTCTTTCATACAGCAGAATGCCTGAATCGGATGGCCGGGGAAAAATAAATGGCCCGTCTCATCTTTTGAGACGGGCCATGTTGGCTCGCGGTACCACTCAAATTGTGCGCCTTTGCACACCACTTCAGACACTATCATGTCCTATGCCTTTACGCAGCAGTCACGGGAGACGCCTACTGGGATCAACCTTTCGGATCTCCGGCTCGGAAGCGATGGGATGAAGCTTCGGCCCGCCGGTTCACACCATACCCGGCTCTCTGTGGGGCTTCCTGCTGTTCCGTCTTCGTCACAGCCTTGTATGAAATTGCCTGAAGTGTAGCACGCGGAAAATAAGGTGTCAAGGGGTTTGTAACAAATACAGCGCAAAAACAATGTTCATTTTATAGAACGCTTCATTTTTGTCCCCGAAATGCCGTGATTTGGTCTCTGGTATTCCCGGGAAAATGTGGTATAGTGAAAGATGTTGAATTTTGAGTTTTACGGGGTTTGAGATGGAGAAAAAGAACGCACTGATCCGGGATCTGACGACAGGCAGCGTGCCGAAAACGCTGCTGACGTTCTCGATGCCGCTGTTCCTTTCCGGCCTGCTGCAGATGGTCTACAACATGGTGGACATGATCGTCGTCGGCAACTTCGTCGGCACACAGGGCCTGTCCGCCGTATCCATCGGCGGCGAGGTGCTGATGCTGATCACCTTTGTGGCCATGGGCTTTTCCAATGCGGGCCAGATCCTGATTTCCCGCTACGTCGGTGCAAAGCGCCATGACCTGGTGGGCGAGATGGTGGGCACCCTGTTCACCCTGCTGGAAAGCCTGGCCGTGATCATCATGATCGTTTTCCTGTTCACCTACAAAGGAATCATCAACTGGCTGAACACACCGGAAGACATCTGGGAATACACCCGTCAGTACTGCATCACCTGCGTGTGGGGCGTCGTATTCATCTACGGCTATAACCTGGTGAGCGCCATCCTCCGCGGCATGGGCGATTCAAAACATCCCTTCATCTTTATCGCCATTGCTTCCGTCATCAACGTCATCCTGGACATCCTGTTCGTCGGCCCCATGGGCATGGGCCCGCTGGGCGCCGCCCTGGCCACGGTCATCGGCCAGGCCGTCAGTTTCCTCTTTGCCCTGCGGCTGCTGTACAAAAACAGGGAGCAAATCCATTTTGATTTCAAACCCCGGCATTTCCGGATCTATCAAAACGTGATCGGGCAGCTGATGAGCCTGGGCATTCCCATGGTAATCCAGAGCGCGGCCATCACCTTCTCCATGCTGTTCGTCAATTCCTATATCAACACCTACGGCACCGTGGCCGTAGCCGTCACCGGCGTTGCCCGGAAGCTGGAGAACATGATCGGCGTGGTCAGCCAGGCCATCTCCTCCGCCGGCGGCGCGATGGTTTCCCAGGCGCTGGGCGCCGGAAAGACGGAACGGGTACCGAAGGTGGTCGGTCACGCCATGTGGATCGTCGCGATTCCGGCCGCCGTCTTCGCCGTGATTACCCTGTTCAAGCCGGAATGGCTTTTCGGCCTGTTCTCTCAGGATCCGGAAGTGCTGGCCATGGCCATCACCTATATTCCCATCGCCATGATCCAGTATCTGGGCTGCGTCCTGCGGCCGCCGAACTTTGCCCTGATCAACGGATCCGGCAATTCCAAACTGAACCTGGCGGTTGCCCTGCTGGACGGCATCTTCACCCGCATCGGCCTGAGCCTGCTGCTGGGCGTCACCTTTGCCTGGGGCATCCGGGGTTTCTGGTACGGCAACGCGCTCTCCGGCCTGGTCCCCTTCCTGATCGGTACGGCTTACCTGCTGTCCGGCAAGTGGAAGCGGATGGGCGCGCCGAAGAAAGCGGAACCGGAAGCGGAAGAACTGGACTGAACTTTTAATTCATAATTCACAATTCATAATTCATAATGCAATGCACATTTCCAGGCGGCAGGGATTCCTGCCGTTTTTGTTATAAAAAGTTTTGAGGATATGGCTCTTTTGGGGGCTTTTAAACGTATTATAGATGAAGATCTTCACCACGGAGGTTTCCTGATGAACAAGGTTTCCTTTGAGCAGCTGTACATGGAACAGCTTCCCGGACTGTACCGGCTGGCACAGGGTATCCTGCGTCACCCGGCGGACGCCCAGGACGCGGTGCAGCAGGCCGTCCTGCTGGCGTGGCAGCACATGGATTCCATCCGGCCCGGCAGCGAAAAAGCCTACCTGGCCCGGATTGTCATCAACGAATGCCGTAACATCCAGCGCCTGCGCCGGCGAACGGTTCCCGTTCCGAATATTCCGGATCATACGGTTCCGGAGGCCGGCCTGAGGGAACTGCGGGATGCCGTTGAACGGCTGCCGGAAAAGCTGCGGCTGCCCTTCCTGCTGGTTTATATGGAAGGATACAGTGCAAAGGAAGCTGCCTCCGTCATGGGTGTGACCCTGTTCGCCCTCAAATCGCGATTGAAACGGGCAAAAAACATCTTACAGATTGAACTGAGTGAGGAGGAAGAACATGAAACGCTTTACACAAAGCGACCTGCGGAAAATGTATGAAGCACCCCCGCGGGAACTGACAGAGCAGATCCATGAAACAATCTCTTCCCTCCCGGTTCACAGACAGGAGGAGAAGACTATGAACAAAAAGCTTCGTATCAGCATCATCGTCGCGGCTGCGCTGGTAATTGTATTGATAACCACGGCAGTGGCAGGCGCCGTAAATGAGGATTTTAATGCCCTGCTGTATAAAACCTGGCCTGGCTTTGCCAGGATGCTCATGCCGGCCAGACTGGCCTACAGGGATCAGGATATACAGGCAGAAGTAATGTCTGTTATACAATATAATCAAACGTTTCCACCTGCAGGATCACAGATAACACGCTGACGCCGGTACAGAAAACGCCATAAACTGAAACAAAGCGAACCGCCCCGGGATTGTACCCCGGGGCGGTTCGTGATATAATTCATTCAGTTTATGGAAGAGGAGCGCTCTGTTTATGGAAACCGGAACGATTGTTGCAATCAGCGTGGTGCTTTTCGTGGCGATTATCGCCGTACTCATCTGCGTGGTCTCCGCCGTCAGTGCTGTCAGCGGCATCAAGCAGACCAACGATGACGATTCCGAAGCCTGAGATCAGGCGTACCGAATCTCATCCAGACTGTAACGAACTGATTCGCCCAGGGAGTCATCTTCCACGGGCAGATCCACCCAGGGATGATCCGTCTCCCGGGGTTTTTTTATGGCTTCCGCCGCGTTCTGAGGCTCATTTTCCCGCATGAAACAATCCCTCTTTCTTTCGAATCGGATTCACCATATCTGGCATGCTTCTGGAAGAGAGTCTACTCCATCTTGTGAAAAAAGGCAAGACCTTCCTTGGTACTGAATCGGTATTTTTTGAGCATCCGGATGTCTCCGGATGCTCAAAAACTTTTATTCATAATGCTTGCTGCATGATCAGTTTTTTATGCCGATAACCCGGTCAAAAATCAGTTCAGGCGGTTGGCGACAATATCCATCCAGGCCAGGTTGATTTCCTCCCGGCTGTGGTATACGTTTTCCCAGTTGACGCCCATGTCCTTCGCGATCAGCTCTTCGGTATCCACGGAACCATAGGGAATCTGATCCATATTCGCAAAAACGGAATGCATATAGCCGTTCAGGATCAGCCGCTGGGCCGCTTCACTGAGGAACCACTGTTCCACCGCTTTGCAGGCCTCGGCATTGGCGTTTTTGCTGTGGGCGTCGGATACCGTCATCACGGTGGAGGGAATCAGGATCACGCCGTCCTCCGGATAGATGCAGGCCAGATCTGTCAGGGGAGAGCCGGCATCCTCCGCATCCTTCAGGGCCTTCAGCACAGATTCCTCCAGGATCATGGCGGCGGCGATTTCCCCGCTGCGAACCTTGGCGATGGAATCAGAGCCGGAAATAATCTGGATCTCGTTGGCTGCCAGGCCCTTCAGGTACTGACGGCCATAGTGACTGGACTGGGTCAGGGAGGCCACCGCAGCAAAGGTGGTACCGCTGCTCAGCGGATCCCCCATAGCAATGACGCCTTTCAGGCTGCGGTCTGACGCAAAATCCTTAAAGGTTTTCGGGACGGTTATCCCCTTCTCCGCCCACTGGGCCTCCAGCTCCGGATTGTATGCCAGGACCATATTACAGACGCGGACGGGATACCAGTATCCTTCCTCATCATAGGGAAAGCGAAGCAGCGACGCGGCATCCGGAACCGCAACCGGCTCCAGGTACGCTTCCTCCTTCAGTTCCAGGCTCAGGGCAGGCTCCGCCACCAGCAGCATATCGCAGCCGAGTACGCCGTCTTCCATTTCCCCGTAAATCTGGTTGATCAGCCGGCTGGTACCGCCGTAGACAAAGAAGCTTCCGTTATTCCCGGGTTTCAGGTTGGGAAATTCCTCACGGAGCGCTTCATCCAGCATATCCAGCACAAACTGGTACATGGAGGAATAGATGACGATTTCCCCCTGCACCTGATCATTTCCGGCTGTGGCTCCCGCGGCAGACAGGAGCATGCACAGCGCAATCAGCAAAGCAGTAAGCTTCTTCATAGCGGCAGATCCCCCGTTTCCTGTTTTTCCCATAACAGATATATTTTATCATACAACCGGTCAACCGGCAACGAGGCGTTCATCTTGTCAGCAGAAGTCTAAAAGTGTATAATAATTGAACAGGAAAGAATCGGAGGAGTGAAACCGGATGGGTAAAGAGCGGATGCTGATCACCGGCGGACACGCACTGGAAGGTGAGGTCCGGGTCAGCGGCGGCAAGAACACCGCCGTTGCAGTGATTCCTGCTACCCTGCTGAGCGACGAGCCCTGTACCATCGAAAATCTTCCCGATATTGAAGATGTCCACGCGCTGGCGGATATCCTGGTTGAGCTCGGCGCGAAAGTGGACTACGAACCCGGGCGCTGTATGCATGTGGATCCCCGGCCTGCGGAAGGCGTGGAGATCTCCTACCACAACGCCCAGCGTCTGCGTGCCAGTTATTACCTGTTGGGCGCCCTGCTGGGACGCTGCGGCAAGGCGCGGGTTCCCACCCCCGGCGGCTGTGAGATCGGTTCCCGCCCGGTGGACCAGCACCTGAAGGGTTTCCGCTCTATCGGCGCGGAAGCAGAGGAAATCGGCGGCATGCTGACCGCCGAAGGCACCCTGACCGGCGGAGACGTCTTCTTTGACATGGTCACAGTCGGCGCCACAGTGAACGTGATGCTGGCCGCCGTGAAAGCGAAGGGCCAGACCTTCATCTACAACGCGGCAAAAGAACCGCACATCGTTGACCTTGCGAACTTCCTGAACAGTATGGGCGCAAAGATCAAGGGTGCCGGTACCGATATAATCCGTATCCGCGGCGTACAGCGCCTCCATGGCAGCACCTACGCCGTCATTCCCGACCAGATTGAAACCGGCACATTGATGATCGCCGCCGCCGCAACCGGCGGAGACGTGATTATCGACGGCTGCATCCCCACCCATATGGACGCCCTGAGCGCCAAACTGCTGGAAATGGGCGTGAAAGTCACGGACAGCGATGACGCCATCCGGGTGCATGTGGTCGGTCCCCGCCGTGCCATCAACGTGAAAACCCAGGTATATCCCGGCTTCCCCACCGACCTGCAGCAGCCCATGAGCGCCCTGCTGACCACGGCCAAGGGAACCAGCCTGGTGACAGAAACCATCTTTGAACAGCGGTTCCGCCACCTGGATGAAATCCGCCGCATGGGCGCCCATGTGCGCGTCATGGACCGCACCGCCATCATTGAAGGCGTACCGGAGCTTTACGGTGCGCCGATGACCGCCTCCGACCTCCGGGCCGGCGCCGCCCTGATCGTGGCCGCCCTGATGGCGAGGGGAACTTCCGAGATTTATGAACCCCACTATATCGACCGGGGTTATGAACATATCGAAGACAAACTCCGTTCCCTCGGAGCGGAGATCAGGCGGGAGTCCGCCCTGTGACCTGAGAGGTGCAATGTTATGAACAATCCCTTTGAGGTCCTGGGTCTGAAGGGGCTTGCCACCCCGGATGAAATCCGGAGTGCGTACCGGACGCTGGCCCGGAAGTGCCATCCCGACATGATCACGGATCCGGCTGAAAAAGAAGCCGCCCAGACGCGGATGGTCGCGCTGAACCTGGCTTATGAAGAAGCCCTGCGCCTGGCCTCCCCGCGGACCGGAGTCAATACGGTCACCCCTGAGCTGTCCAGCGCCGAGGCCATCCTGATGGCCCAGCGGGCAATGGCAAAGGATAATCCGGAAGGCGCCCTGCGCAGCCTGGTACGCTGTGAGAAACGTGACGGCGAATGGTACTACATGCAGGGAAAGGTCCTGATGGCCATGGAGGAATTCGACAGCGCCCATCAGTCCTTCCGTGAAGCCGTAAGGCTGGATCCGGACAACAACGTTTTCCGGGCCGGCGCGCTGGCAGCCGCCGTGGCACAGCAGAAGGCCCGGAAGCTGCCGGGAAAAGTGAAGAAGGTATTCAAACACCTGGTCAGAAGATAATGGAGAGTACTGCATTGAAAGTGAAAACCTGGATGAAACGCTTTGGACTGTTCGCCGCGATGGTGCTGATCGCGGCCCTTTTTTGCTTTACAGCCGCAGCCGCGGAACCTGCAGCGGACATCACCAGTTCCTGCAAGTTCAACGCCGGCTCCGGCCGGAAAACCTTCAACGCCTGCAAGGACCGGAACTACAAGACCTACTGGAAAACCAACAACGGCGACAAGGGTTATGTGGAAGTGACCGTACCCGACGGCCAGAGCGCTTCCGGCGTGATGGTGCAGTGGTATGAGCATCCCCATGCCTGGGGCGTCCAGGTGAAGGACGAGAGCGGAAACTGGACCGACGCAGGTCATACAGAAGGCAATTACCTGGCGGAATACCTGCCGCTGCCGGAAGGCACCGCCGTTTTCCGGGTTGGCAACGCTCCCGGGGAAAGACGCCACTTCAACATGGCGGAACTGCGGATCTACGGTCCCGGTGAAACGCCGCCGGAGGCACAGCAGTGGCAGCCTTGCGCGGAAAAGGCCGACCTGATGCTGCTGGTAGCCCACCAGGACGACGAAGTGCTGTGGTTCGGCGGCACACTGCCCCGGTACGCGGGCGAAGAAAAGAAGATCTGCCAGGTCTGCATGATGGTTCCTTCCATGCCCTACCGCCGGCTGGAGCTGCTCGACTGCCTGTGGACCTGCGGCGTACGGAACTATCCGGCTTACGGAAACTTCCGGGATTCTTTTTCCTATTCACTGAGCAAGCAGTATAAGCACTGGAGCAAGAACCACGTCTATGAAGTGGTCACCGAGTGGATCCGGCGTTTCCAGCCGGACGTGCTGCTGGCCCACGATCTCCAGGGCGAATACGGCCACGGCGCCCACCGGGTCTGCGCGGATGCGGCCATGCACTGTGTGGAACATGCCGCAAACGAAAAAAAGTTCCCCAAGTCCGCCAAAAAATACGGCACATGGGATACGCCGAAATGCTATCTGCACCTGTGGAAAGAAAATGTGATCGATATGGACTGGCGCCAGCCGCTGGAAGCCTTCGGCGGGAAAACCTCCTTTGAGGTGGCCGAAGACGGTTTCCGCTGCCATATCAGCCAGCAGAATACGGATTACCATGTGGAAGACTGGGGTCCCTGGGACAACAGCCTGTTCGGCCTGTACCGCACCACAGTGGGACCGGATGAAGCCAAGGACGATTTCTTCGAGAACATCCATTAATCATTATAAAGAAACAGCCTGACCGCAAAGGATCAGGCTGTCAATCATCAATACGAATCAATCACTCCGCCAGGAGGGTCACGTAACGGCTCTCAATCCGGCAATGCCAGCCGCAGATATCCACTTCGGCCCATTCATCAATGATATCAAACACGGTGATGGGCGTTCCCAGCTTATATTCACCCAGGTCACGGCGTCCCCTGTCCCGGGAACGGGCATGGACGCTGTCATTGCCTTTGGTTCTTCCCTTGACGGAAACCACTCCGGCCTCAAAGTCCGTATGATCGTTGCAGAAGAACTCCAGCGAGGACGTCTGCACATAGCCCCGCAGGCCGCCGCAGTCCACCAGGGTCCAGTTTTTCCCCGTTCCGATCACGCGGAGCACGGTATCCGTACGGATCTGCTGGATCTTCGGATTCTTCATGCTGCTGCTTGCATCCTTCCGCAGCCAGGCATAACCGAGCTTTGGCGCACTGACCGCCGCAAGCACTTTATCTTCAGGCGCGGTCGTTTCCCATTTCAGGTCGACGGTATTCACCAGCCTGCTTTCGCCGTTCACCACGATCATGGAGCGGCCGATGCCCATGTACTTCACCTGAACGGAATGGGCTTCCCCCGTGGCAGGATCCGTCCACACTGTCGGTGTTTCCGTTCCGTTCTTCGCAGCCACGCTGGCCAGCAGCGCATCCCACTCATCACCGACGAGAGGGGCACGCGTTACTTCCGGTTCCTGGCTCTGAATCTGGCCGGATTCCACCTCCAAGCCGCCGTCCGGGTTTTTCACCGGATCCTTGTCCGTTGTAACGACCGTCTTGCTGCCGTCCGGATTGTCCACAGTGCTGGAGCCTGGATTGTCTTCCTGTACGCCGCCGGGCGTAATCTCATGCACCTTGCCGGTCGGATCCGTATAGGTTCCCTTATTGTAATCCCAGACGCCGCCGTCCTCATCCGTTTCAACCCCGGAAGCGAATGCGGCAGCACAAACACACAGGAAGAAACAAACGCAGAGCGTCAGCGCAAACAGCTTCCCCCAGGTCTGATTCCTCCGTTTCATCAGTACGTTTTCTCCCTTCAGTTTCCGGCCTTCCGGCCTGTATGCCGGACTGTTTCAAACAGATTTATGATACCGGAATGTGCTGATTTTGTCAATAAAAACGCAATGATTCTGTAACATCTGAAAGGACAGAAAGCCCATGAAAATCTCCAAAAAAGATGCTTTGACCTGGTTCCGGTTTTTCGCGGAACTTCCCGGTGACGAACCCCTCGGCTGCCGTCAGCAGGAGATCTCCCTGGCCGTATTCAGCCAGATCGAAACCGCCGTGGAAAGCCGCCGGAAAGAAGCCCTGGCCGCCATCCCCGGCCTGAAAGCCATCGTGCCGGGAACGGCTGACGTCCAGCCCTGGACGCCCGATCTTCCCGCCTGCACCCTGTTTGTCGGGCCGGAGGAGAACTTCCCCGCCGGCTGCCGCAGCTGCCTGCTGGGGACAGGGCTTTCCGCAGTGCGCAAAACCAACCGCTGCAACCTGGCCTGTCCCTTCTGCTATGACTACGGTATGCTGGATGAGATCGAACCCATCGGCGAAGGGCTGTGGGAAATCGGCGGCGGACGGTACCGGGAGGAGGATCTGCCCCTTCTGTTTGCCCTGCAGGGAAAACCCACGGGCATCGCCTACGTGTACCTTGAACCCTTCATGGAAATTGAAAAGTATTACGGCATCATCCGCCGCTTCCGCGAAGCCGGCGTGCACCAGCACATGTACACCAACGGCGTCAACGCCAACGAAGAAAACCTGAAAGCCCTGGGCGAGGCCGGACTGGATGAGCTGCGATTCAACCTGGGGGCCAGCGGCGCCGCGGACAAGGTCATCGACGCCATGGCCATCGCGAAGAAATACATCCCCCGGGTCGGTATTGAAACGCCCATGACCAGGGAATTCTTCAGGGCGCTGGACAATAAAAAAGAAAAGATCCTCGCGACGGGGATCGACTTTATGAACTGCGCGGAGCTGCATCTGAACGACAACAACCTGCCCAACTACTTCGGAGAGCCGATGTATTTCTGCCGGATGGGCTACCTGAGCCCCATCATCAGCCGGGACCTGACATTGCAGGTTATGAAAACTGCGGCGGAAGAAAAGTGGCCCATCGCCGTGCACGACTGCAGCAATAAAACAAAAATCGCCCGCGACCTGAACCTGGCTGCCCGGGAGGGCGGCTGGTTCGGCCGGAGCGTTTACGGACGTGAAATTGAGTGCATCCCCTACGAGGCATTCCTGCCGACGCTGGAGGATGAAAGCCTTCCCTTCGTGGAAGAGGAAGAGCTGCCCCGGGGTTACCGTCCGGGAGAAATCGTGCTGTAAGCCGGATCCACATCCAGGGTGGCGAAGTAATCCGCCGCGGTTTCGGCCCGGCGGATCAGCCGGTAATCCCCGTCCGCGGTATACAGCACCTCGGCCCCGCGCAGGCGGCCGTTATAGTTATAGCCCATGGCGGATCCGTGGGCGCCGGTATCATGGATCAGGAGCAGGTCTCCGATTTTGATTTCCGGAAGATTCCTTTCCCAGGCAAACTTATCATTGTTCTCACAAAGACTGCCGGTAATATCGTAAACGTGGTCCGCGGGAAGATCCCGCTTGCCGCAGACGGTCACATGATGATACGCGCCGTACATCGCCGGACGCATCAGGTTGACCGCACAGGCATCCACGCCGATATAATTCCGGTAGATCTTTTTTTCATGCACCGCATGCGTCACCAGCCAGCCGCAGGGGCCGGTCATCCAGCGGCCCAGCTCCGTCTTGATCGCGACGCCGCCTTCGGGGAAAAGCTTCTCATAAACCTTCCGGACGCCCTCGCCCACCTGTTCGATATCCAGTTCCTTATCCTCAGGCTTGTAGGGGATGCTGATACCGCCGGACAGATCCACAAAGGCGAACTTCATACCAAGTTCCGCCGCCAGGTCCCTTCCCAGGGTCATCAGCACTTCCGCCAGTCCCGGATAATAAGCGGGGTCAATGGTATTGGACGCCAGGAAAGCATGCAGGCCGAAGGAAGTGACTCCTTCCTTTTTCAGTATAGTCAGCGCTTCCTTCAGCTGGGGCATGGTCATACCGTATTTGGCTTCGCCCGGATTTCCCATGATCGTATTACCGATGGAGAACTGTCCGCCGGGATTGTAGCGCAGGCAGACACAGGACGGGAAACCGCCGTGGGTCCGCAGCAGCTCCACGTCAGAAAGGTCATCCAGGTTAATGAAAGCGCCGAGTGCCCGGGCCTGGGAAAACTCTTCCGGCGGCATGGCATTGGCGGACAGGATGATTTCCTCACCGGAGAAGCCGCAGGCCTTGGCCAGCGTCAGTTCCGTAGCGGAAGAGCAGTCCAGGCCGCAGCCTTCTTCTTTCAGGATCCGCAGCACGGTGGGGTTCGGAAGCGCCTTGACGGCAAAGTATTCCATGAAATCCTTGCACCAGGCGAAGGTTGCCTTCAGCCGGCGCGCCCGGAGGCGGATCCCCTGTTCATCATACAGATGGAAGGGTGTGGGAAACTTTTCCGCGGCGCGGAAAAAAACCTCATCGTCCAAAGAAAAATTAGGCATGGGAAAGACCCCCTCACTTGAGTTCAAATTCAAACGTGTCGGCCAGGTAGCCGTTCACGTAGTAAGCAACACGATAGATCCCTTCCGGATAATCCTTCTGTTCCAGGCCCTCTGTCAGGCCGGTCTCCTTCAGCGACAGATACCAGATATCCTCCGTCATGCACTCCTGCAGGTAGGACCAGCCGGTATTGTAGCTGTAGCAAACACCGTCCGGAGCCGTCAGCGTAATCACAAGCGACTGGTTCGTCACGTCTTCCGTGATTTCATAGGCTGAGGAAGAATAGAAATAGGCCCGGCCGCTGCGCAGCAGTTCCCTCGTTACCTCTGTAACCGGAACAGGCGCTGCATTTTCTTTCAGCCCGCCTTCCGGCGCTTCCGCGATAGCTGTCACCAGCGGATGGAAACCATACTCTGTCAGGGGCTTGGCCGCCGGCACACTGAAGGTCGCGTAGGTTTCAGGAAACACTTCCGGCGCTCCTGCCGAAGCCACAAACCCCGCGAAATAGAACCTGCCCGGCGTCAGGAGCAGCGACAGGGACTTCTGCCCTGGATTGATGAGATTATACCGGAAGAAATCATTGCCTGTGTCCACCACAACCAGGTACAGGTTTCCCCCTTCCGCTGTTTCCGGAAGCTTCAGGTCCTCCGTCCAGTCGACAGTAACCAGGTTACGCTGGACCGTCACGTCCATCCCGGCGGGCATATCCTGCCAGTCCGGCAGGTTCTTCAGCAGAGAAGAAACCCGGTACCAGGTATAAATAATCTCCTCCGGCGTCACAGCCAGCACCTGATTGGTGCCTTCCGCCCATTCCGCCACAACGATTCCCGCCAGCTGTCCGTCCGTAGTCACCACAGGACTTCCCAGTGCGGCAGGTCCCGTCAGGGAAAGCACCTCAAAGCGCCGCTCCCGGATAATTTCCTCCGCGTGCAGCACGCCCCGGTTCACCCTGGATCCGAAGGCGTCCCCGGTACGGACAACGCAGTCCTCAACGTCCACGCTGGTTCCAAGCCGCAGGAGCGTCCAGGGCTCACAGCGCTCGGGTGTTTCCGTTGAATCGTAGAAAACCAGCGCCAGCAGTCCGTCATCATCCTGCAGTACGGCCTGGGCTTCCCAGAAGTTCTTGCCATCTGAAACCGCCAGATGTTCTGTGTTTTCCGGAAGCACGGCAGGGGACGTCATGACAGTGCCCTCATTCACGGGAACCACCGAGGCAAGCCAGGTCATGCTCTCGCCGCCGTAATCCCACAGGTCAAACAGATCTGTTTTTCCGGCTTCTTCCGCGCCCGCGCAGGCGCACAAAACAGCCAGCAGCATCAGTACCAGCAGAGCAGTCAGACTCTTTTTCATGTGCGCCTCCTTCATTTCATGATCTGCATCCGTTTGATCAGCGGATGCTTACGCGTCCCGGTAATCCTGCAGGGAAACAGAAACCATCCTGCTGACTCCCTGTTCTTCCATGGCCACGCCGTACAGGCCGTTGGCCCGCTCCATGGTTCCCTTGCGGTGGGTAATGACCACAAACTGGGTGGAAGCGGAATACTCCGCCAGGTAATCAGCGAAATAACCGATATTCGCGTCGTCCAGCGCGGCCTCGATTTCGTCGAGGATACAGAAGGGCGTCGGTTTCAGCTTCAGGGTGGCAAACAGAATCGCAATCGCCGTCAGGGTGCGCTCGCCGCCGGACAGTAGCGACAGCAGCTGCAGCTTTTTGCCCGGGGGCTGGGCATTGATTTCAATGCCGCAGTTCAGGGGATCTGAGGGATCCATCAGGATCAGCTCTGCATGGCCGCCGCCGAAAAGACGGACAAAGGTCTCCGAGAAATAACCCTGCAGCAGTGTGAACTGTTCCACAAAGGTTTCCTTCATGCCGGCCAGCAGGCGGGCAATCAGGTCCTTCAGGTCCTGCTCCGCCTTTTCCAGGTCTTCCCGCTGGGCGATGATTTCATCCGCACGGGCCTTGGTGTCCGCGTATTCCTCCACTGCCCGGACGTTGACCGGGCCGAGGGCACGGATTTCCGCGGACAGCTGGGCTGCTTCGCGGTCTGCCTCGGTCAGGCTGAAGCCTTCGGTGATGCGGAATTCCTCCGCGCCGGCATAGGTGATTTCGTATGTATTCCAGATCCGGTCCCGCAGTGCCTTCAGGTCGCCTTCCGTACGGGCACGGCTGAGTTCCAGCCGGTGCGCCCGGTCCGTATCCCGCTGGCGGGACTGATGCAGGCCTTCGATATCTGAAAGGATTTCCTTCAGCAGCTCCTGCTTTCCGGCCCGGTCTTCTTCCAGCGCATGGGAAATCCGTTCCCGGCGCGCCTGTTCCAGACGGCCCTGCTCCAGTTCCTTTTCCGCCGCGGCAGCAGCTTCCAGGTCGCCGGCTTCCGCCGCGTCCATTTCCGCAAGCTGTTTCCGGCGGCGTTCCTGTTCCGCGGTCATCCGCTTCCGGTCCTGCTCATAACGGGCACGATCCCGCTGCAGGGTTTCCAGCTCGTGCCTCAGGTCATTTGTTTCCAGGGTCAGGCGCAGGGTTTCCTCCGCCCGCTCCTCGGTCTTTTTCCGCGCTTCTGTCAGCGCCTGCTGCAACTGTGCCGCCTGCGCTTCCATTTCATCACGGGTCTTGTCCGTCTGCTCCGTGCTGTCCGCGGCCATGGACAGCTGCTCCCGGATCTGCATCATGGATTCCATGAGCTGTTCCCGGGCGGCCTCGGATTCATGAAGCCGCATGGCATGGGTGGAAGCTTCCGCTTCCGCGTTCTGCACGCGCTCAGTTTCCCGGGCAACGGCGATTTCCTGCTGGTGCAGCTGTTCCAGCGCGTCGGCGGAACGTGCCTTGAGCTCGTCCTTCCGCTTCTGGCCGTCCTGCATCTGCTTCAGCAGGGCTTCAAGCTCATCCTGTCCGGCGGACAGTTTGCCTGTCAGCTCTTTCAGTTCCCGTTCCCGGGTGAAGAGGTTTACATTATTGGAAGAAACGGAACCACCGGTCATGGAACCGCCGGAGTGCATGACGTCTCCCTTGAGCGTGACCAGCCGGAAGGCATGGCCGCCCTTGCGCATGATGGGAATACCGGAGGCAAGATCCTCCGCCACCACCGTGCGGCCCAGGAGGTTCTCCACAATACCGCGGTAATCCTCATCACAGGAAACCAGGTCGGAAGCCACGCCCAGGCATCCGGGCATGGAAAGGACTTCCTGCTCCTGCGGGGTCAGAAGCCGCGGCCGGACCGTTGTCATGGGCAGGAAGGTAGCCCGGCCCATATTTCTTTCACGCAGGAATTCGATGAGTTCCTTGGCGGTTTCCTCATCCTCGGTAACGATATGCTGCTGGGTGTTGCCCAGCACCATATCCATAGCAGTCTCGTATTTTTCCGGAACGGAAATCAGCTGGCTGATGGGTCCCCGGATCCGGCTGTCCTCCCGGTCCCGCGCCCGATGCATTACGCGGCGCACCGCATGGGAATAGCCTTCCATTTCCCGGGAGAGATCCTCCAGGATCTTCTGGCGGGCTTCCATTTCCCGCATTTCCGCCAGTTTGGTATCATAAGTCACCCGGGCGCTGATCACTTCCGCGTCCGCGGTCTCCAGGCCGGTACGGGCTTCCTGCAGGGAGGCGGACAGGCGGTCCTGCTCCGCGGTTTCCTTTTCCAGGCGCCCGTGGGCATCCGTGACGGCGGCGGCGAGGTCGGTTTCCTCTTTCCGCATTTCCTCACAGGAAACCGTGATTTCCTGCAGGCGGGTTTCCATGGCGTTGAGCATCGTGGTCAGACGGGTCTGATCGCTCAGGGCTGCGGCGCGGCGGTTCACCGCCTCCAGCATCTCGTTCTTATGCTCTTCCAGGGTTTTCTCTTTTTCGGCTTCCTCCGCCCGGGCATGCTCTTCGGCCGCCTTTGCGGCTTCCAGCCGGGCAGTCAGTTTTTCCAGTGAAGCGCTGCGGGTTTCGCTGCCGCCGGAGGATTCCGACGCCATGGCGTCCAGCTCCGCGATCCGCTCCTCCGCGTCCTTCAGTTCTTCCCCGATGCGCTGGCGGTCTTCCTGGCGGCGGTTCCGGCGCTCCTCCACTTCGCGGGAAGCGTTCTCCGCCCGGTGTACCGTCTCCATGCCCTCCATCAGGGCGTTATGAGCGGACGCGATCTTCTCATCCAGGTCCTGGATCTCCGCCTGGCGGATATCCCGCTCCTCGGTCCTGGTTTTCAGGTTCTCTTCATTCTGCGTCAACACGGCCTGCATATTCTGCAGGTCATGATCGTTTTCCCGGAGCTTCGCTTCCATCTTGTCGGAGCGGACCAGGAACAGGTTCAGGTCCAGCACCTTCAGCCGGGCAGACAGGTCCAGGTAGACCCGGGCGTTTTTCGCGTCCTCTTCCAGCGGGCCGAGGCGGTGCTTCAGCTCATCCAGCAGGTCATCAACCCGGGAAATATTCTCCTGGGTTCGGGCCAGCTTCTTGTCCGCCTCTTCCTTGCGGGCACGGAACTTGACGATACCGGCAGCCTCCTCAAAGACCTGGCGGCGGTCCTCTCCCTTGCGGGACAGGATTTCGTCAATACGACCCTGGCCGATAATGGAATAGCCCTCCTTGCCGATACCGGTATCGCGGAACAGGTCCACGACGTCCTTCAGGCGGCAGGAAGAGCGGTTCAGGAAATATTCGCTTTCCCCGCTGCGGTAAACCCGGCGGGTTACCTGAATCTCCGCGTAGTCCAGGGGAAGGCTTTTATCTTCATTGTCAAAGACAAGGGAAACTTCACAGTAGCTGAGGGGTTTTCTGCGCTGTGTGCCGCCGAAAATCACGTCCTGCATGCTGGCGCCGCGCAGGATCTTTGCGCTTTGCTCACCGAGCACCCAGCGCACTGCGTCGCCTATATTGCTTTTTCCGGATCCGTTGGGTCCCACGATCGCGGTGATGCCTTCCTTGAAGACA
>Ga0310786_10006006_pt1 | contig 16303 bp, 8 predicted proteins | sample AusTroGonzalo_MG_FD_203881 | JGI IMG/M metagenome (GOLD analysis project Ga0310786, IMG submission 203881) | Bovine rumen microbial communities from tropical cattle in Woodstock, Queensland, Australia - Gonzalo_03 (v2) (version 2) | ecosystem: Host-associated > Mammals > Digestive system >... | reverse complement strand
AACGAAGCGACCTTCCTTGATTTCTTTCAGGATGCTGCGCATCTCAGCCAACAAGGTCTTGAGTTCGTCTTTCTCGAGCAGCCCGATACTCTCGAGCATAGTGATGTGAGCCATCGAGCCAAGTACGTCTGCCTCAGCAAGATAGAGGTCCATTTCGCGGTCTTGACCAATGGTGAAGCGCTCTATTTCCGCCGTCACCTCATATCCTTTGTCCCAAAGCTTTGCCATAATATTTAATAAGGTAAACTTGCCAACATTTGCGCCAAGCCATCGACGCCTTGCTCGAGCTTCTTGCCAACCATTTGGCGGATGAAGAAGTTGAGGTCGGCCTTGAGGGTAAGGCGCATTGCACACTCGCTTTCGCCGTTTGGAAGGAGTTGAATCCACATATTTGCAGCCACAGGAACGCCTTCGGCAGCGAACTTGATGGTCTTATCTGGCTCGCGTTCTATGATGCGCAGAGTGGCGGTTCCAATCGGCGTTTGACCCGAGACAGAGTCGGTATCGAACTGCAACGAACGCAACTTCTCCACAACCTGCTCCAGTTGTTCGGGCGAAACCTTATCGCCAGCCTGTTGCTTGATGCGCTCCATCGCCTCAGGATTGTCGAGCCCTTGCTGAATGACAGCCAAGTTATTGAGGTCCGAAAGACGCTCATACACTCGCTCTACGGGAGCGAATATCTTCTTTACTTCGCTTTTGTATTCGGTCATAATCTTCTATTTATTCCAGTTTGCGGGGTCTTTGCGCCATTGGTTGAGAGTCTCAACCTCAGTCTCCTTGATGTAGCCAGTCTTGAGGGCTTCTGCCACGACTGCTTCGTAGTTGGTGAGAGTTACGAGCTTCACATTTGCGGTCTTGAAAGCTTCTTCAGCAACGGGGAAGCCATAAGTGTAGGAGGCAACCATTCCGACCACTTCGCAACCTGCTTCTCTGAGGGCTTCGACGGCTTTGAGGCTGCTGCCACCAGTACTGATGAGGTCCTCAACTACAACAATCTTCATGCCTGGCTTGAGTTCGCCTTCGATGAGGTTAGCGAGGCCGTGGTCTTTTGGCTTGCTGCGAACGTAAGCAAAGGGCAGAGAAAGCGCGTCAGCCACCAAAGCGCCTTGAGCGATGGCTCCAGTTGCCACACCTGCAACGCCCTCAGCCTCAGGGAATTGCTCCATGATGAGACGAGTTAGCTCTACCTTGACGAAGGTTCGCAAATCAGGGAAAGAGAGCGTCTTGCGGTTGTCGCAATAGAAAGGACTCTTCCATCCGCTTGCCCATGTGAAAGGGTCATTCGGTTGTAACTTAATGGCTTTGACATTCAGCAACTTAGCTGCAAAGATTGATTCAACGTTTGTCATATTATTTCTTTTTTATCCAGTCAGTATAAATAGGCTTGCCTTTACCGCCGAAGCAATTGCAGGGACGAATGGCAAAACGATAGGCAAAGTCCTTCGGAAGCTCACTCTCTCCAAAGACGCAGACAACCTCGCCTTCATCCTTATTCTCTCCGAGATAGCATTTAGGCGAGAAGACGCGCTTGGTGCAAGCAACATTCCGAACATCCAGCCAGTCGTATTCCACCTGAACCTCATAGTCGAAAGCTCGAACGCCAGCAGTTTTCTTAAGGACTGTGGGGAAATGAACGGTGACTTGAGGCTGCTCTGTTCCGTAACGGTCCTTGCCTTGAGCGGTCGTCACAGAAGCCTTTGCATCGGCTAGGAACTGCGGAATGGGAGCCTTTTTTGCGCGATTCTCGAACGAGAGCGGCTCTTTCGTAGAGATGGGCCAAGGCAGACGCCAAGCATCCCCGACCTGCTCATCATAGACGAACTCCAACCTTGCAAATGTGATGAGATTGTCATAAACGCGCATCAACATTCCCTGCCGACCATCCGATGGGTCCATCTTGGGCATCTGCGAAGGCGGTTTTGCCGACCAATCATCCTGATAAGTATTCTCTCGAGCCGGCATCGGATAGAGGTATTTAAGCGACGAAGTTCCGATACTGGTGAAGCTTCCTTGCCAAAGGTCTCTGTCGTCGTCGAGAGGCGAGTGTGAGTGCCCAGAGAAAGCGATTGCATTAGGATAGTTGCTCAGCAGCTTTGTGACCGTTCCATCATCTCTTCCCCAAGCCCAAGCACAGTTGCAAGTGTCCTTCGGATGGGCATGTTGGATGTAGAAGAAAGGCTTTTCGCCAGTCAACTCGGCATTATGCTTCTCGAGGAACTCCTCAAGTCCAGGGACATTATTCTGGTTTTGCCAATGTGCTCCTATGAAATGATAGCCCTTAATCGTCTTCATCCAAATGGGCTGATAGGCTTCCTTGAAGCATTGTTTCCAAGCCTTTGCTCGCTGAGGTCCGATTCCCTGAGCCTCCGCGACCTCTTTTCCGACGCTCTTTATGGTGCCTCCCCAAGTGTGCGCCTCCACATCATGATTGCCATAAACGAAGAGCGGCTCAGTCCTTTTGCCGTTGAGTCCTTTGTTCTTCGGAAAGATCTTGAACCAAGCGTCGGCAACCGTCTGGAGCTGCGGAAGGAGTCCTTGATCGGCCATATCGCCAGCTATGATGACGCCATCCACTTTGTGCTCGCGGAAGTACTCGAGGGCGTGGATGAAAGTCTCCGTCGTATCTGCACCACGAAGATGAATGTCGCTGACGATTCCGATGACGAGATTGGGCTCAGTCAAAGCCGTAACCTCATCGGCCAAACTTGGAGTGCCGAGATAGGCCGCACTCGCAAGGACGGTAGAGCGCTGAAGGAACTCTCTTCTGTTCATCGTCTCATTATTATATATAATGCGTCGGCAAAGTTACAAATAAATTGACAATTTGAGGGCATGAAATGGAGAATAATTTGACTTAACGCGCTAAGTTGCCAAACATAACGTGGTTAAAATCCAAACTTAACGTGTTACGTTTGCAATCATAACGTGTTATGTTGGGCATCTTAACGTGTGACGTTTTTCAACTGAACGCTTCTATTTCGGCGGAGTAGTGTCCGTAGATGAACTCCACGACTAAGCGACCAAAGCGACCTTGCTCGGCTGCGAGGCAGGAAACGAGCCCCATCGTCCATCGCCAATTGACCTCGATGCAAGGACAGATGCCTTCTTGAGCCAGCATCATATCAATTCCGACTGGCCCCGAATAATTGAACTGCTTCAGCCGCTCCTCCCACCATTTCCTGATTTCCTGAAGGTATTGCAAGGGAATATATTGTGCCAACCAAGCAAGCTTCTGCCCTTCTGGAGCCACCCAATTGCCCAAATAAGCTCCTCGCTCGTTGGTGTAGAAGAGCGAAAGCCCGCGATATTCCACACCTCCCTTGCCATCGAGCCAGAACTCAAAAGCGAAGTCGGTTATTTTATGCAGGAATCGCTCTACAACGAGGCTGCCTTGAGTCTTGAGGATGCGCTTTGCCCAAGCCTGCCATTGCTCGCTGCCAGCCTTCATCAACCCCTTTCCACTACTGCTCCAAGGTGCTTTCAGAAACGCTTCTCCGTAGTTGCTGACGGCTTCTTCCACTTCTTCGAAAGTGCGGCAAAGCGTGCTCTCGCCAGCCAAATGCCCATCAAGAGAAAGTCCGTCTCGAAGTTCTCTTAGAAGCGAAACTGCAGTCTGCCTGTGAGAGAGTTGCCTCAATTGCTCCAAATCCTTTGCTGAAGGCAGAAGCGAGTCCTGAACGCCAGCCTGTTTCAACTGATGACAAAGGGCAGGACTCCAACCCCAGGGCAAAATCTTTGTATCGTCTGGAAGCTTCAAACGCTCCTCTCCATTCCAAACCAAATCTTCCTCTTCAGCCCACCACTGCGGCAACCACCAAAGCTCTCGCCGCATTTGCTGAATCTGCTGAGGCGGCGTATAGCCTGGCTTCCCATCCGCCAAAGCCATATCATTCTCGGGGTTGAAGATGTAAAGCTTCATGCTTAGAGGCTTTTGATGAGGGCGCCTGTGTAATAGTGTTTCAGAATCTTCTTGTAGCTGTAACCTTGCTCGCCCATAACGGCTGCGCCAATCTGGCAGAGACCTACGCCGTGCCCCCATCCGCGACCATGCAGGATGAATCGCCCTGGAATGCCGTTCCTGACGTTCTTTGTCTCTACGGTAAAGGCGCTACTCTTCAGATGCGAGGTGCTGAGCATGCGACGAATCTCGAGTTCCTTGCCCACAATGAACGACTTCTCTTTGCCCACGATTCGCAATTTGCTGATGTGTCCGCCCGGACCTTTCTCCACAATCTCCATGCCAAGGATTGGGCCGAGTTCCATCTTCAAATGCTTAGTTATGAAGTCGTGCGCCTCCTCTTGCGAAAGCTCTTCCGTCCACTCGTAGAAGTCCCTAGTTTCGAGGTCGTAATCGTTGAGGACCTGACGCAGAATCTTCTTGTCGGAGGTGTTGCAGAACGGGTCTTTGACGGAGCGCAAATAGGGAACTTCTATGTTCTCCCAGCAGTATTGATACTCGTTTGTCTGGCCTCCGCAACACTTGCCAAATCGCGTATCACAAATCTTTCCGTCGTACATCAGCACTTGCCCTCGAGTCGCGCTAACTGCTTCAGCCACTTGCGGATTGCTGGCTCTGGTGATGCCTTGATAGCGTTGGCAATGGTCGTCGGCACAGACGTCGAAAATGGTGTGGTCTTCGCGGTCGTACCAACGGATGCTCTCGCCTTCGCCTTTCACGAAAGTGAAGAAGGGCGCAGGTTGCTCGGCATGCTCTTGTCGCCTTTGCATCTGGGCGTAGAGCCAACTTCTGCTGATAACGGCGGCTGCTTTCAGGAACTCGAGCGAGCAACTGCTCTTCATCTCGCTACTAATGACGCTTGTCAGGTAGTCTTCGACGGGCAGAATGTTGATGGCGACGATTTTGTCCTCATCGACCACGAGCTTCAGTATGCCTTGGAAGGTCTGCGATTCCTGACGCTCCCAATGGAATTTTTGGCCGATAGTGACGCCATGAAGCGTGAAAGAAGCGCCAGCTTCGTCTTGCGGACGAAACGTAAGTTCTTGATACACATTGTCTTGCCAACGAATGCCGCCATCTGTATATTCCGCCACTTGCTCGCCCGTCACCTCCGTTCCTTTCGCATGATAAGGACTGTTCATGCAGAAGCGAATGACCGCATCTGTCATGATGCCGACGGAAACCTCCTGATTGACAGAAGGCAGGTTGTCCTGCTTCTTCTCGTCCTCGCTGGCGGCTTCTTCTGGCTTGTCCGTGAGTTGAGCGATGATGGGCTTCAACTCCTCTTCGCTCAGCGTTACTTCCTGCAGGATGGCTTGCGCTTTCTCTGCCGTCAGAGCCTTGAAGTCCTGCTCTCTTGGAGTGATGAAGAGTCCGCACATATCGAGGGCTCCTGGACTCACAAGCAACTGCTCCTTGCCCTCGGCATAATAGCAATCGGGACGATGCTTGCTGCGAGGGAAGATGAGCGTCACAATCTCATCAGGCCTACTGGAAGTGCCTTCCTGACGCCAACAAACGATATTCAGGCGAGGTTCCGATTCGTCGTCAACTATCGGCAAAGCCTTATAGACACGCTGACAGAGCAGACTGTCGCTTTCGGTAGGCATGCTGCGAATCACGAAGACTGGACAGGCGTAACCCTCCAAGAGATAGAGTCCGCAACGACTGCCCACATTGCCCGCCTCTTCCATCGAAGCCGCTTGCTCGCCCGTCAGCGGATAGAGTTTGCGGAGGCCCTTCTCGTACATCGTCCAATCGCGTTCCAGAGGCACAATTCCCCTGCTTCCAGCCTGCAAATGCATGTGGTCAGGACACGAAGCCCCACAAAGCGGTCCGTTGTAGAAGACAATATGCTTGGGCATATCCCAAGCCATCTTTCTGAGGGTTCCGAAGCTGCCGTAGATGCTTTGAGGCGTGTGTCTGCGCATCGGAATGGTGAAGTGCTGAGGCAGGATGGGATAAGGGTTGACGAGAATCTGATAGTGCTTCTCCGTCATGAGTTTGTGCTGCTCCTTGGGGCGATTGTTGTCGCAAAGGAAGCAAGGCCGTTCGCTGATGGTCTTTTTGTCGATGGAAGCACCAGTTGAAACGATACGAGCCGGATTCCATTGAGCCGCTAATGTCATCTCGCCAAGTTGAAACTCCTTTGTCTTCACCTCCTCCAGCGCCTTGTATCTCTCGGCTGCCTCCTGCCATTCTTCCAGCTCTTTCTTGAAAAAATCCTCGATTTCATCGGCATTTACCTTGTGCTGCCAGAGCAGATTGAGTTGCTGACGAGCCTTGATTTCGAGGGTGCGAAGGTGGTCCTTGTAGGTATTGTTCTTGTTGATTTTGTCCTGACTGAGTGCCGCGTCGCTATTGCCTTCCCAACGCCGACAGAGATAGACTTCGTCGTAGATGCGGCCTATTCGATAACGACGGCTAATCATCAAGCCCAGGGCATAGTCCTCGCCATAGCTGGTGTTGGGGATTTGCAACTCTCTCAGCACAGGCGTGAAGAAAGCCCTCGGAGCCCCCAAGCCGTTGATGCGCAGAGCATTGTTGCGGCCGTTCTGGAGCGTCCATTCGCGATGGTCTATGAGGCCTGGAGGAAGCGTGTTCAGCTGGAAGTCGCACATCCTGTACGAGCCAATCACCATAGCCGCTCCCTCGGCATAGAAAGCGTCCACCATTCGCTGGAGCGTCTGAGGCGAACTGTAGAGGTCGTCGCTGTCGAGCTGCACCACGAAACGCCCTACCAGAGGATGATGCACAGCCGTATTCCAGCAACCTCCGATGCCTAAATCTGTGCGCTCTGGAATGATGTGGATAAGTGAAGAGTGAAGAGTGAAGAGTGAAGAATCATTCTGCACTTTTTCAATAACTTCGGTTGTGCCATCGGTGGAGTGGTTGTCGATGACGATAACATTAAAAGGAAATGTCGTCTCTTGCGTGAGTGCCGAGCGTATGGCATCTTCTATGGTGCGTTCGCGGTTGCGGACGGGAATGATGACTGAAGCCTCCACAGCAAACTCGCCCTCGCTGAAGTTCACCTCGTCGTACTCATCGCCATGCAGATAAGCGTTCAGAGCCCTCAGATGCCGCGTGCAAGCCCGTTCCATCTCCACCTGACGACTGCGATTGCGCGGGTCAACATAGTCGAACTGCTTCTGTCCGCTCAGCCTCGTATCGTGCTCCACCTCCGTATAGAGGAACTCATCCACGTGCAAGGGCAACTGCTCGCGACTGATGAAAAGCCTGAGGTCGTAGAGCGCAGCAAACTGGTAGTTGTGCAGATTCTCCTGCGCCGCATAAGCCTTCAAAGCCTCCGTTCGGAACAGCAGCACAGAGCCCAACTGAAAATCATCTCGAACAGAACCCAGTTGATAATCGATGAGGGGACAAGCCTCCAGTTTCTCCCCCTTTAGGGGGGAGTTAGAGAGGGTCCAATGGTCGCTATATATCATCAGCGCCCCGCTGTCCTCGGCTATAGTGAGGAGTCGGGTGAGGGCATGATAGCCCAACTGCAGCGTATCGTATTTCGTATATAGAAGCGTATAAGGCGCCGTAGCCGTCTCGGCCATGCGTTTGATGGTCCGCGTATTGCCCGGGCTCTCTTCCCGCAGGAAGTTCACGCTCTGCACATTCTCGTCAGCCTTCAGGCTCTCCAGCGTCTCCCTGACCTGCTCATCGCTCTGCCAAGGGATAAAGCAATCGATTTTACTCATAGATGGAATACTTTTGCATGCAAAGATACAAAAAAGCGAAGACAATACAAAATAAATTACTTATTTATTGTTGGACAGAAGAAGACGAAGTCAGCGAGAGTAACTTCGACGTAGTCAAATTTACAAATAAATGTGTAAAAAACGAAAAGAACTAATCAAAATAACGAATCTTGGTGCATTTTGTTATGAAACGTAACTGGGAGTGTTTGCAATCATAACGTGTGAAGTTGGCCATTTTAACGTGTTATGGTAGCGTTTTTGGCGTGTGAAATGCCCCTTTTTTACATGTATTTAGGGCAAGTGCGAAAACGAGAATTAGCTAACTTGCTGATATTCAATAAGTAATATGGGGTATCGTCCCATCGTCCCGCGTCCCATGTCCCATTAAGGTGGTTCAATATTTCGGTAATTTGTGGGCAGAAGGGGAAGAGAAGGTAATAATAAATATAACTAATTGATTATTCACATATTATACTATATTATCATAGTATAACCCTCTTATCCCCTCCACCATATATATGTGGAAGGTGCTTAATGGGACGTGGGACAGTGGGACAGTGGGACAAAAATCTTGGGCTTGCTTTGTCTTACTTTATATGTGCCCATTTGTTTTCGAAGTCCCAGATTTCGGCATCGAGCTTCAAGGCGCGTTCGCTTTCTTCTTTCGTCTTGCCGTTGGGGACGCGAGGACCTCTGAGGTTGACGAACGGCTCACCTGCGTCGTAGGCTGCCAGAACGGCATCGAAGAACATCTTCCAGCGGACTTTGTAGAAGGTCTCAACCAGTCCGTCCCAGTCGCGGTTTGCATAGTCGGCGAGGTGGTAGGTGTCGCCCCAAACGGTGATGATGGTGCGAGCGTTCATCTCGAAATAGTCTTTCTCGGCCTCGGTCTTACCCCAGGCACGGGCATCGCGAATCCAGTCGTCGAGCGAGAATTCCTTGCACTTCTTCAGCTCTGCAACCATCTTGTCGCACATTCCCAAGAACTCTTCGGAAGCGGCCACCATGCCTGCTCTGTCGCCTGCCTTATAAGCGTCGGAGAAGCGTTTCCTGACGGCCAGAGCTCTGTTGCGGATAGACTGACGACGGGTGTTGGCGAGGTCGAACTTGAGGTAGTTGGAAGTGCCTTCCACCTTCTCCAAGATAGCCAGCGCTTCGTCGAGATTGTTGATGTCGTAGCCCTTGCGTAGTTCAGTTGTCCAGTTCCATTCTCCCTCCAGATTGGGGTGAGCGTTAATGATGCCAGCCGCGCCTGTGCTGGTGTGGGTGGTGCAGACCTTATCGACCATTGTGTGCCAGAAGGCTCTGTAGTTGGCATCTACGCGCCCCAGATGTCGGTCGGCAATGTTGTCGATGTACTGGTCGAAGCCGATGCCTGTGTCCCAAGCCTGAGTCAGGAGGGCTTCGTAAACGGGTTCGTTAAGGCCGAAGCCTTCGAGCGTGGAGCCTATGCCCACGAACTCTGGTCCGCCCTCTGCCTTGGTGCCAGCGAGGAGCTTTGCGTTGTGTTTGTAGTCGCCCTCAATCTCCGTCATACCGCCGAAGTTGCCGAGGTAGCACCAGATGAATTTGTGGCCGTAGAAATGCTCGGTCATACGCCAAATCTCGGTGTAGTCGCACTCGTAGTCGAGCATAATCATCTTGCCCTTCGGAACGGCTGTCAGATAGGCTTTGATGCGTTCGGGCGTCCAGGCTCTCTTGTTGCTGATGAAGAGCCAGGCCATCTGGAGCCAAATGGCTTCGGGATCGACGTTCGTCAAGGATTCATAGACGCCGGCTGAGATTTTGGCGAGCGAATCGGGCTCCCACGATGGGGGCGAGACTTCGTTGAAGAGGTCGACGCCGTATATATGGTTGGTGCCGTACATCCGCGTCTGTTCCTCAAGGAAATCCTTCTGGATGCGGGCAAAGATGGGGTCGGAGGGATTGAGGTAGGTGCAGCGATACTTCTCGTCGAAGTTGCACCAGCGGTTCACTTTCGAGGTCTTAATGCCAGGCTGTGTCTGCTCCAAATCGGCAGGAATATGGCCGGCAAAAGCAGGGAGAACGGGCGTCATGTTCAGTTCGCGCTCTCGCTTGAGGATTTGCTTCTGCAGCTTCACTTGTCCGTCAATCCAGCTTTGAGGCAACGGGCCCTGCCAGCGGTCGATGTTTATCATGCGTTGCCAAGGCAGATGGGCTGGGCCTGTGAAGTAGGCGCGAATCTGTTCGTCGGTCATGCCGTACTTGCGCCAAACCTTTTGCCAAACAGCTTCCTGACCCGTAATGGCGAGTGGCATGTTCACGCCATTCAGCGCCATCCAGTCGATGAACCTTTCCCATTGCTGCCACTTCCACCAAGGCATGGTGTAGCCGAAGGTACAGTAGTTGAGGAAGAAGCGGATAGAGACCTCCACTTTGCCTGAGACCTTCTCAGGAACCTGCGGCATCGTCTTGGGCAGTTCTACGGGGTTGAAGTCGTACCAGCTCACGTTCGCCAGACAATACTGCTGGATGTAGCGATTCAGGCCGACTGCCATCGTGTTGGCGTTGTTGCCTCGGATGAGGACCTTCTTGCCCTTCTGCAGCAGCTCGTAGGAGTCCGTCGTCTCGTTGGTTTGCTCGAAAACAACGGCTTTGGCTTTGCTGCCCATCACTCTGCGAGCCAGAGCCTCAGCAGCCCTCTCATCGGCCGTCTTAAACGACATCAGCGCCAACGAAACCACCAAAAGCAGGAGGGATTTGAATATAGGTTTGTGCGTTATCATAGTGAAATACTATTTGATGATTTTCTTTCCTTTGTTAATGTATATCCCAGATCGGAGAAGTTTGCCGTTTACTCGACGGCCACTCAAGTCGTACCAAGCATCGTTTGACTCTTCATTTTCCATTGTCCATTCTCCATTTTCTATTGCTTTAATGCCAGTTATGGCATTGCTCTCCTCGTCTGTCTCTTCGGAAATCTCATAGATGAGCGGAGGCCTTGAAGTCCAGCGAATCTTTGCGGCTACGGCCATGGGATAGGCTGAGAGGTCGAAACGGCTGACATAACTCGTCAGGCGCCCCAAAGAAGTCCATTCTGTTGTCTGCAGTCCGTCGTCTGTTGTCTGTTGGATACTCACTATTGCGTCCGTCGATTTCCCTCCATCGCGATAAATGTTGAGGGCTTTGGCGTACTGCAGCGAGCGGAAATGCCAGATGATTTCCTTCGAATTGGTCGTGGTTTCGTAGGAAGTGCCGCCTTCGGCATCGAAAAGCTCAGGAATCGACATACCTGAAGCATCGACGGCTGGACCTTGATAGGCCTCTTCGTAAACGCGGCCGTTCACCTCTATTTCGTAGAGACGGAGCCAGTTCGAAGTGTTGGGTGTGGAGAGGTATAGGCGCACATATCTTGCCGACTTTCCCTGCCCGTCGAAGTCGCAATAGGTCATCTCGTCGCTGTACTTCACATTGTGCTCGTTCTCGAGCGTATAGTTCGTGTCTGTGGTGCCGCTGATGGGAATGCTCTCCCAAGTACTTCCATTCTCGGAGATTTGCACCAATCCAGCCGTCATATAGTCGCCATTCTCCGTCCCCATGCAGATGCGGACATCGTGGATAGGCGTCATCTTCCTGAGCCGAATCGTATAGGCGTCGTCGGCCTGCTGATTGCGACGGATGCAAGTCCAAGTAATGTAGTCGCCATCTATCATGTACTTCTCCGTATGATCCTCGTAGTAACTGTATTGAGGCGTGGTAGCCGAGAGGGGCTTCACTTTCTGGAGCAACGCGAGCTTGAACTCCGAGTTGGAGAGCTTAAGGAGACGCGCTTCAGCAGAGGGATTGACGAAGACGACGTACTTGATGTGCTCCAGGGGAAGAGGGTTGTCCTGTTTCATCTCCACCCATTGCTTTCCGTTGGCCGAGCAGAACAATTCGTAGTGTTCCCAAAGTGTGTCTGCCACGACGCAATCCTCTATTCTGACGGCTTTCGGAAGGGAAATGCCTACATAGTCGCCAGAGTTCATGACGATGGGTTTGGACAGTCTGATATAAGCTTGGTCGGAAGAAGAGAGGGTGGCCGAGCCGTTCATGTCCTCGCGACTGCCGATAAAGCTGGGACTTTCAGGGATGAGGTTCGTGAAATAATCTTTGCCGAGCGAGTTCCTCGAGAACCATTCCACGAAAGGCGTCATTGCTTCTGCGGCAGGTTCAGGGTATTGTGTAGAAAGGCGAATGCTGCTGCCCATGCCCGTAAGAATGTCGTAAGCAAAGCGGTTGTCTGTGGCGAGGCCATCGACATACTTCATCTCCTTCACAGCGTTTTCCCACTTCGCATCATCATTAGGCGTGACCACCAACTCCGCGAGCTCCAGAATCTCCTGCGCCATCGCTTCGAGCTTCAGGAGCCAAGGCTTGACGTCGTTGTAGAAGAGCTTGTCGCTTTCGCGTTCCGAGGTCTCAAGAGTATGCAGATTTGCGCAGGCATCCAAGATGTTTTGGACCTCTGTCAGCATCTCCTCCGTTGGAGCGTTGCCCTTTTCCAGAGCCGTCTTGAAGCGAGAAGAAAGTGCGCTGAAGACTGACGAATCGTAGTAGCTAAGATAGGGGGCAAGGAGGCGAAGGGCGGAGGCGTGCTCCTCTCCTACCACAGCAGGCAAGGCAGCCTCCCAAGACGCCATATTGTCGAAAGCGGCATTGTTCCAAGTGTAGTTGCCCACGCTGAACAACGCTATCTTTGAAATCTCGCCCTGCTGCATGGGATTGATGAGGATGGTCTGAGCGTTTTGCAGGTTGGGTTCGAGCACAGAGTTATCGTCAATGCGTCGATGGATGACGAAGTTGGTGTAGGTATCCATCGGGAAAAGCTTCGTCACATCCTGGTCGTTGCAGGGATAGTTCCACCACCACGAAACCTCGCGCCCAAGGTAGTTCTTGCCTTTCAGCAGGTCGCTGGAGTTGGGAACCGACCAAGTTTTTGTTCCTGTAATGTAAACGTCCACCTTTGAAGGCGTATTCTTCAAAGCATCATAGAACTTCTGACGATTCGTCTCGTTGGATTGGCTGAAGTTATAGAGTTGGGGCACAACATTCAGAGGCTTCACCGTATCTTCTGGAGCCGCTCCTGCGATGTTCCATTTCTGGTCGATAAGGTTCTGCAACTCCGTCATTCTGCTGGCATTGAGTTGCTGAGTGGCATCGTCGGTAGGAATGCTCACATCGTCCACGCACAAGCCAAACTGACGAACGCCGAGATTGTACATATTCTGGAACTTCGTCATGATTTTCGAGACGACGGTCGTGTTGCTCGCATTTGTGAAAGCCGAGCCAGGATGAATCGCCCAGATGAAGTTCACCTTGCATTGGTGCGCAGTCTTTGTAATGTCTTTGAGCATCTTCTGCGAAAGGTAGCCCAACTTCTTCTGCTCCGAAGTGATGCTTGTCGGATAAGCATCTGCCCACTTCTGGGAATGATAGGGGTCGCTCTTGGCTCCATACATATACATATTCATCTTGTAGCGAGCCATAAAGCGGAAGAGGTCCTGACTCACCTCGGAACTGTAGGGAACACCGTAGTAGCCCTCGATGATGCCGCGATTCTTCACATCGGCATAGTCCTGAATCTCGCCACAAACGATATTGTTGGCATCGGCATCGAGTATCTGCTCCAGCGAGGCCAATCCATAGAATGTAGCGTCCGTATTCTCGCCCACGATGATGATTTCAGCCAGTTCGCTCCCTTCCTGCCTCTTGATGGAAATGTTGTGGCAGTCGTATTTGCCAGAGGTTTTGAGACTCTCATCCACACAAAGCCTAAGGATAGAAAAGCCTTCCCCTGGGGAGGTTTGGAGGGGGCCGTTTTTCCCGTGTTCCTCGAGCACCTGCACGGCTCTGTCGCGAGTGTATTGGTCGATGCCTTCATCTGCGATAATGTTCACCGTCTCTGTGACGGAAGCAGTCAGGCTGGTTTGTTGAGTTGAGTGCGGCACAGGATAAATGCCATAAGGATTCCCCTGCGCCCAAGCGCCCAAGCAGAGCAGGAAAGCGAGCAGAAGAAATAATAGTTGTTTAGCTTTCATGGTGATGTGATTTTCTTTTATTTCCATCCTTCCAAATCTGCTTCTGGGAAGAGTTCAGGGTTGAATCGAGGTTCTTTTATTCCATTACGACGTTGCTCCTTGAAGTCTTTCAGGAGGCGGAAAGCATAGCGGCTCAACAGACAAACTGCAATGAGGTTGGTAATGGTCATTAGAGCCATTGCGAGGTCGACGATGCTCCAAGTTTGTTGAAGCGTCATGAAGCCTCCCAGAAGCACTACTACGCCGCTTAGCAGACGGAACACAAGAATTGCCCAAGGCTTCTGGCTGATATAACGGACGTTCGTCTCGCCATAGAAATAATTGGCGATAATGGTGCTATAAGCAAAGAGGAAAATGGCGGCCGTGAGGAACCAAGCGCCGAAGCTTCCCAAGTGGTGGTTCATTGCATGACGAGTGAGGATGATGCCGTCTGTGCCTTCCGAATAAAGTCCGCTCAGCAGGATGATAAAAGCTGTGCAGGTACAGATGACAAGCGTATCAGTAAAAACGCCCAGACTCTGCAGCAAGCCTTGCTGAACTGGGTGCGGAATGGTGGCTGTGGCTGCGGCATTGGGAGCACTACCCTCGCCTGCTTCGTTCGAGAAGAGACCTCGTTTCACGCCCTGCATGATAGCAATGCCGACTGCACCTCCAGCAGCTTGCTCCCAACCAAACGCACTACGGACGATAAGGCTCAGCATAGCTGGAATCTCCGTAATGTTTACAATGAGGATGTAGAGCGACAGAATGATGTAGCCAAAAGCCATTATGGGCACAATCGTTGCGCAGAAACGTGCAATGCGATGAATGCCTCCGAAGATGATAAGGAGCGTCATCAAAGCCAATCCGATGGCGACATAAGAAGGTGATACCTTGAAAGCCTCGCCAATAGCGTCGCAAAGAGTATTGCTCTGCACAAGTTGGTTGGCCAATCCGAAGCCATAGATGATGAGCAAAGCGAAGAGAATACCCATCCAGGGACGCCTCAAACCATATTTCATGTAGTAGGCAGGACCGCCATAGAAACTCTCTTTCCCATGCCGCTTGAAGAGCTGGGCAAGTGTGGCTTCCATGAAGGCTGTGGCTGCTCCCAACAGAGCCATTACCCACATCCAGAAGACGGCTCCTGGTCCGCCCACGAAGATTGCACTCGCTACACCAGCCAAGTTACCTGTTCCGACTCTCGAAGAAAGGCTGATTGCAAAGGCTTGGAACGAAGAGACCTTCAACTTTCCAAAACTCTCGCTGCTCTCACTGGCGGGTTTGAAGAGGTTGCGAAGCATGAGGGGCAGCATTGTGAACTGCACAGCTCGAAGATTCCAAGTGAAGTAGAGCGCACAACCCACGAGCATCGTAATGACCACGTAGGTCCAAAGCCAATCGCTTAATATGTTGAAGAATTCCATAACTATTTATTTTCCTGTATAACCGCTTCCTTCTTGCAGCCATCCACTTTGATGGTGAGAGGTTGAGGCAAATGAACGTGACGAACGTGTTCCGATTCATGAACTGCAGGCAGTTTGTCGAGGACGTCCTGACGATAGATGCCATCACCTCGGAAAGCGTTGATAGTGAGGTAGCAAACACCCAGAGAAGTGAGGTTCTGGAAGAAGTGCGTACCTTGAGAGGGGTCGACTTGAAAACTATCCAATCCTGCTTCCACAATGACTTGCGCGGCACTTATTTGCGACCATTTCACAGGTATTCCGAGCCAAGGGTCAGAACTTCCCCAACGACCTGGGCCGATGAGGAGGAAGGACGGAGCCGAGGCACCCAAGAAGGTGCGGTTTATCTTCTCAATCTCCTCTGCAATAGCCGGATTGTTGGCTGGCGTGTAGCCTTCTGTCTTGACGTAAATGATGTCCTGAATGTCGTTGTAGATGCCGTGACCAATTGCTGAATGTGACCTCAAAAGACAATCCTCGTCGGCAATTGCTGTGAGGTCTTCGTCGAGTTCCATTCGGTTGTCCACCATCGGACGAATCTGGAGCAAGCAGAACTCGCCTGTTCTGTCAGCATGAAGGTTGACTGCAAACTCTATCTCGACTGGGCGTTTCATTTCGTCCTGACCATATTGGAGCACCTTTCGCATCAGTTCGGGCAAAGGGAAGATGTCGTTTTGCAGGACGCCAGCAAAGGAAATGATTTTGCGATTCCTTCCTTCGTAGAAGCCATCGTAGATGCATTGGTCCATGGGGTCGTAAGTAGAGCAAATCCATTGCAGCGTGCCGTCGCCTTCTGCCTCACGGACAGGCACTTTGATGAGGTTGAAGCCATCGTTGACGCTTATCTCGCTTATCTCCTTCGAACTTTGTGCTCTGAGTGCGAGGAAGTGCGTCTGTGTGTCGCGAAGGGCAATCTCCATCTCGCTCATTTGCAGGACTTGATGCGGATGCGATGGGCAAACACGAAGGCTCGTGCCGCCATCGACGATGTATTTTCCTAAGCCCATAGCCAAAGAGACTGTGCCCTCCTCAGCCTTCTCGTCGCCAATCGGATAATAGTTGATGCTGCGTGCCACACCACTGATGACGGGATAGAAGCGTCCGTTGTGCTCCTCGCCCACCACCTCTTGAAGAATAACTGCCATC
>Ga0310786_10006004_pt1 | contig 16303 bp, 27 predicted proteins | sample AusTroGonzalo_MG_FD_203881 | JGI IMG/M metagenome (GOLD analysis project Ga0310786, IMG submission 203881) | Bovine rumen microbial communities from tropical cattle in Woodstock, Queensland, Australia - Gonzalo_03 (v2) (version 2) | ecosystem: Host-associated > Mammals > Digestive system >... | reverse complement strand
TAATTCCTTATTGTCTAAATCAATCTCAACAGTATTGCTTAATAGTTTTGTTGAGGTTTCAGTTTTGTAAGAGACATCATAATCATCTGGGATGTGTTCAATTAATTTTTTTAAGTTACCTATTTTTAATGTTGTCATATTAGTTATGTTTGATGAAAATATTATTTAAATATCCTCATCTAGATAATCTGTCTCGAAAAATACATGCCCACATTCAGGGCAAGTGATTTCTTTTCGGTTCCTACTGTTGCTTATTTCTTTAGGTTCTTCATCACTTAGGCTTTCATCTAATTCATCATCAAAACTGGATAGGTCAAGATCTTTGAAAATATCTTTAGCTTCTTGTTTAGAAAATCCAGTTAATTCTATATCCAATCCCTCGACTGAAAGCTCATGGAATAAATCTTCAAGCTTAGATAATTCCCATTCTCCTTGTACTTTGTTTAAGGTTATGTTTAATGATTTTTCATGATTCAAATCTTTCACGGTGAGCTCCTCATCTAAGAAAATCCATCCAATATCTCCTCTGCGGATTAATTGTAATTCAGCGTATGTTTCATCTCCAGAGACGTATTTTTCTAGAAGCACATCATACCTCTGGTGACCACCAATTATATGCATGTTTTGTAAGTTTATTATGATTGGATCCACAAGACCGTATTCTGCTATACTATTGGATAGTTTTTTGTAGTCTTCATCTGATATTTTTCTGGGGTTGTATCTTGCGGGTACTATGTCTGTTATTTTGATTGTTTCGGGTGCTGCTTCAGTCATATTGTTTAAGCCTCCAATTTTAGATGATGATTTTTATTTTATGTAGATTATTTTGTGGGTGTTGATTAGGTATTTGGTTTCATTATTGTTTTTGACTATTATGTGGTGGCCGTATTTGGATACGTCATCATTTGGTCCTATTAATAGTTCTGTGTTGGGTTCTACGGTTATTGTGATGTTTTTCTTGTTTTGTTGTCTTTCGTAGATTAGGTCGAGTAGTGCGTGTTCTTCGCCTAGTTGTTCGTGGATTAATAAGTCTACACTGTATTTTAGTAAGTCTATTTCTTCTTTGGTTGGTTTTATGTCTGTCATTTTCTTTTTGCTCCTGTTGTTTTTTCTTTTTGTATTATGTAATACTCATTATGTTCAGTTAATTTGAAGCTGGTGTCTCGGCAGCTTCTTTCGATTAGGTAGGTGTCATCTTCAGTTAGGGGGTCGTGGATGGTTATTGTCATTTCTTTGATGTTGATTTCTAGGTGTTTCTTTTTTAGTTCTTTGAGTTGGTGTAGTATTGTTTTGAGTTCTTGTATTTCTCGTCTGCGTTGGTATTCGTTTTCCCAGTAGTAGGGGTTGGTTGTGTATTCGATGTGGTAGTATCCTGATTGCATTATTACTTTGCCGCAGGTGTGGCTGAAGTGTAGGTCGTGGTGGCGGTCGTATAGTATTGTGCAGGTTTGGTTTCGGCAGTCTGTGCATTTGTTGACTGTTAAGTTGCTTATTTGAAAAGTAGTATATGGATATTCTCGGTCTGTCATTTTTTTTCATCTACGATTATAATAATTTTTTTTTATTGTATCCCTTCATTATTGACTCTTACCAACTAAAAAGTATAGTTAACTTTATATACTATTATAGAATGGGGATATATTCTTAAAAATATCTCGATAAAAAACATAAAATATCACAGAAATACAATGAAATATCACAACTCCCAAAGAGAATAAAATCAAAACCCATAATACATCCGTTTAACATGAAGATAACCACTAAAAATAGTATAATAAAAACCCATTTTTTAACAGATTTCCATTGATTTATCATAGAGATAGAATAAAAAATATCCATTATTTCTAAACTTATTCAATGGAATATGATTTTTTTAACTCCACCTGTTAGGGAAAATATTGAAAAGCATTAAAGATTAATCCGGATTATCCACTAGCTTTTCCAAAAAAATTTGGAGTTAAAAAGATTATGAGGTTTATACTAATACGCATAAACAAGGTATACTATGTTAAAGACATGGAAACCCTACGAACCTACAACACCACAATAATAGAAGACCTACGCAAGATAAGGGATTTAATAAACAATCACTACGAAGCCCTTGAACCATACAAGGAAAAAGAAAACAGGATAAGAGAAATAATCTGCACCAAGGAGGACTAATATTTTATGTCTTTTGAGAAGATAAAAATAACAGACCTCATACCAGCACCATACAATCCACGAACCATATCCGACCAGGATAAAACACGACTACGAAACAGTCTACAAGAATTCGGTTTGGTAGATCCTATTGTAATCAACCTGAAAAACAATCATATCATCGGAGGACATCAACGCTATGAAGCCATCCTCGACCAGTGCCTATTGGATGGGGAGTTTCAAGCGGAATTAAATCTGATACGATTAGGAGATATTGGTTGGGTATTCACTGAAACAGAACTAACAATAGCTGATGAGGATAATGAAAAAGCCCTGAACATAGCTTTGAATAAGATTAGTGGTGAATGGGACCTGGATAAATTAGAGGAAGTATTTCAAGACCTACAAGTTAATGGTTTCGACATAGATTTAACTGGATTCAGTGATGATGAGCTAATGGAATTAAACATTAACTTCACAGACGAGCTATCCACAACATTAGATGAAACTGATATTGAAGCTGAAGAAGATGACTACATCGAAGAAGATACTATTGAAGCCCGAGTACAGAAAGGTGAAATCTACCAACTAGGCCAACACCGTCTAATGTGCGGAGACAGCACCAGTGATGAAGACATCCAAGCACTACTCGACAATGAAAAAGCAGACATGGTATTCACCGACCCACCCTACCTAATGGGATTCACCGGAAACGTTCATGCAGATGGAAGCAAAAGCTTTAATGCAAAACACGGAGCCATCAAAAACGACAAAATGTCACGTGAGGATGGCGACAAATTCATCCTCAAAATATTCCAGAACATACAACACTACAACCGAGGAGCCTACTATGTCTGCTTCTACCGTCTCGGCCTAGACTATATCTTCAGAGCACTAGACACTTTAAACAATAACTACAAGGCCCTAATCATATGGAACAAAGGTAACCATACTCTAAGCAACAGTGACTACATGAGCAGATACGAACCAATAGTATATGGATGGTTCAATGAACACAACTTCTATGGAGACCGAAGCAACTTCGACATATGGGATATAAAAAGAACCAGTAAAAACGATTTACATCCAACAATGAAACCCATACCATTACCTGCCAAAGCTATTGAGAATAGTTCAAGGCAAGGCGACATAGTACTCGACTTATTCGGGGGCAGTGGTAGTACATTGATAGCTTGTGAACAATTAAACCGTCGCTGCTATATAATGGAATTAGATGAAAAATATGCTACAGTAATCATCGACAGATGGGAAAAATATACTGGAGAAAAAGCAGAGAAAATAGCTGATACTAGTGAGGTATTAAGCTAATACTCAAAAACATTGGAGAAATGAGTATGGATTTAGAAACAATACCAATCACTAGTATAATACCAGCCGAATACAATCCAAGGAAAATATCCGACACAGAATATGAGAAACTAGCTAACAGTATTAATGAGTTTGGATTCGTAGACCCCATAATAATAAACCTAAACAACAACCACATCATAGGAGGACACCAACGATACACAGTCCTACTCGACCAATACATACAAAAAGGTGAAAATAGTGAGTTAAATCTCATCCGCCTAGGAGACATCGGATGGATATTCCCAGAAACCGAACTAACAATCCACGATGAAGACTACGAAAAAGCCTTAAACATAGCATTAAACCAAATCAGTGGAGAATGGGACCTAGACAAACTCGAAGAAATATTCACAGAACTAACAATAAACGGCTTCGACACAGAACTAACAGGATTCAACAGCCTAGACCTGGAAGATTTAGATATTCACTTAGAAACAATAGAAACACCACAAGAAACAGAGATAACTGAAGATGAATACGAACCTGAAGAAGACATAGAAGTAACCGTCGAACACGGAGACTACTATCGCCTAGGCAACCATTACTTACTATGCGGAGACAGCACCAAACGAGGAGACATCGAAAGATTAGTTGACGGTGCAACAATTGATATGATATTCACCGACCCGCCCTATGGAATGTCAGCCGTATCCAAATCAGGTGTCCTTTCGGAGAAATATAAAACAGATATAATGAATGATGACACCAATGAAGTAGCTATACAATCATTCAAACTAGCACGTGAAATGTATCCTGATATAATCCATATATGGTGGGGAGCGAACTTCTACTGTTCCTCAGCCTTGCAAGGGAGTGGGTGGTTAATTTGGGACAAGAACAATGGTGCTTCAGACCAAGCAGATTGTGAATTGGCATATAGTAATTTTAGAAGTGCTGCGAGAATGTTCACAATGGCAAGTGAAAAGAAAGGCCGTGTACATCCAACACAAAAACCAATACGTTTATACGAAGCTATTTTTACTAAATTTCAGAATAAAGGAACATTCAACCGAATATTAGATTTGTTCGGAGGTGGTGGCAGCACATTAATCTATTGCGAACAAACTGGTCGACAATGTTTCATGATGGAGTTGGATCCGTACTATTGCCAGGTTGTTTTAAATCGATGGAGTAACTTAACAGGTCAAAAACCAATCAAACTTTGAGCATTTTTAATATTTGTAAATTAAAAAACCATTAATTTAATATACTATGGGAGCATAATATTATACTATATCTATATATAGGAGGTATGATATTATAGTTTGCGGGATATATATGTTAACAAATAAATTAAATGGAAAATCCTACATAGGTGCATCCTCTAATATAACTAATAGATGGTATGCTCATAAAAATAAAGCTCGTAATGCCCGTATTGCTAAACTTGTCACTAAAGTTGGTAAAGAGAATTTTAGTTTCCATATTTTGGAGGAGTGCTCTTTAGAGGAGTTAGATGATAAAGAGAAATATTATATTGATTTATATGACACTCTAGTACCTAATGGATATAATGTTCATTCGGGTGGCAAGATTGAAAACTCCACTGGATTTTGGAGAGTTTCCAAAGTTAAAAAATCACGGAACAAAATAGGTTATGAGTTTAGGTATTCAACTAATTATTCTAAGAATAAAAAGGAATTCGTTAATAAAAATATTTTAAAGCTAAAAAAGGCTGTGGAAGAAAATGGTTTTGAATGGAAGATTATAGATGAAGATAAAGCTAAAATGACAATAAGACAAAACCAGCAAGACTTGAATAATGAACGATTTATGAGTTTAGCATACTCTAAAAATAAAACTGGTTTTTATAGAGTTCATAAAAAACAGAATAGTTATGTTTATACTTATCAAGTGGAAGGTAAGAACAAGACATTAACTAATGTGGATATTCGGTTATTAAAAAAGAGAGTTGAAAGTAAAGAGTTGCCATGGATCATATTAGATGAATTTAAAGCAGTTAATACTATTAAAGAAAGTGATTCATGGAAGGAAGAAAGGGATAAAAAAAATAAAACTGGATTTTATAAAGTTTCTAAATCAGACAATTCTTACATTTACACTGATAAAAAAACTGGTACTTCAATATCTAGCACAGATATTCAAAAATTAAAAGAGAAAGTTAAGGAAAAAAATTTGCTTTGGAAAATAATTAATGAAGAAAAAGCAAAACAAACTATTAGTGATAGTGAAGAATATAATAAAATCTCTTTTAATCAAAAGATATCTCTTGCCACCAATAATACCGGCTTTTTTAGAGTGGACACTGTGAAAAATAATGATTATAAACAAGGTTTTTATTATAGGTATGGATATTATGATGGGGGAACAAGAAAATATTTATGTGGTGTGAATTTAAAATTATTGGAAAAGAAAGTCAAAGATAAAGGTTTACCTTGGATGATAATTGATGAAGAAAAAGCTGAGAAATCTATTATGAAAAATACGTCTACTGGGCATCATCCAAATAAAACTGGTTTTTATAGACTTTATAAAAGTATTCATAAAAAGACTCGGCAAGGGTTTATATGGGTTTATAGGTATCGGGTTAATGGTAAAAATAAATCTATTAAACGTGTTGATTTAAATGATTTGAGAGATGAAGTATTGAAAAGAGGATTGCCTTGGGAGGTAATTGATGAAGAAAAAGCAAAACTGACTATAATGGAAAATGAAAAGAATAGGCATTAATTGTCTTATTATCTTAAAATTATATTTAATATTTTTTTATTTTTTTAATCTATTTTTTTTTAATATTGCTCTTTTTGGAGTATAAATTATTTTTTAATCTTTTTTTATTTGTGAGTATTAGCTTAATACTCTGTTAAATCATTAACAGAATTATCTTTAGTTAATAGATATTTCCGTTCATTATACACTCTCACCATGAAAAAGTTTATATAATCCTTTAACTATTCGTGTGGAAATTACTGATTTTACCCTGTATTAAGCTAATTTTACTCTAATTTGAAAAAATCCCAAAGAAAAAATCGAGGTAAATTATAATGTTTTATCCATTAAACGTATCAAGCAAATTCGCAATCTGTGGACTGCCAATAAGATTGGATACTTATAAAGATTGCACTTTTAACTGTGAATACTGCTTTGCCAACCATCGGGTAATCGGAGCCAAAGTAGAAGACACAGTAAATATCAAATGGTTACGGAATAAATTCCATAAAATCTATGATGAAAAACAAGTCAACCCAAAAGACTTCCTGGAACAATTACTACGACAAAGAATAACATTACATGGTGGTGGCCAATCAGATTGCTTCCAACCAAGAGAACAACATCTACAATACACAAAACGGATAGTGGAAATATGCAATGAATACGAACAACACATCCTATTCAGCACCAAATCCGCCAACACATATGACGTACCCATAACACCAGAACTTCATACATTCCAGTTAAGCATATCCAATATGGTAGGTTACTTAGAGGATAATGTGCCGCATATTCAGGAGCGTATACGATTTTTTGACCAGTTAAAAAATCAAGGCTACCGTGTAGGTATAAGAATACAACCGTTTATTCCGGAGATTACTGAATTGGAATCTATTATTGATTGTTTCAGTGATGCGGACCATTTCACTATTGAAAGTTTAAAGCTGGTTCCGCAGGATGTTAAACATAATCATGAATTACTGGAAGCTATAGGATTATGCAGTGAAGATTTCAAACAAATGGGATTACTAAACCTTTATCCTGAAGTTAGGTTATGGTATTATGAGCCATTGATTGAATACTTTGAAGATCATGGCATAAGTTACAGTATAGCAGATAATGACTTACATTATTTATCGAATAATAATTGCTGCTGCGGTGACAAGCTAATACATCGACAAACTAATTTCCACAACACTAACTTACTAAAAAACATTCCAGATTATACTCTGGATAATGTATTGGATAATTTAGGGGAGTTAAAGGATTGTCATTGTAAAGGATTATTCACCAGCAATCGCCAAAACAATTGCACTACTGTAGAGGATTTTTACCGTGAAAGATTCTATAAAAAAAGAAGTCCTTTCAGTCCATTATTCCAGTATTATGAGGATAAGGAGCAGTTGAGTTTAGATAATTTTTAGAGTATTTAGTATGGATGTATTCTTAAGAGACATGGTAGAGTTTATTGATAATTGTGTGCTTATTCTACTTTGTTTCTCTCATTATACACTCTGACCATCGAGGAACAGTATATAAGTATTTCGGTTTTAGTATGGTATGGATTGATGATTTCTTTAATTCTCTTAAGAATACTCCGAATAATAACTGATTTAAAACGAGTATTATCGCAAGAAACACACTCAAACATATCATCAACAATAGCTGTAATAACACTAGTAGTCACCGCATTACCAAGACACATATACCTTTGAGTATCAGAAATCAATTCCCCATCCTTACCGTACTTAGTCCAATTGTCCGGAAATGCCTGTAATCTTTCGCACTCTACAGGTGTTAATCTTCTTATGCGATAACCATCGTAAACTCCATGGCGGTCAGTAGCTGTTAATGTAAATGATGGCTCACCATCCTCTTTCATACGCCGACCATTCTGTCTTTTATTAACTCTGTCCGGAGTCAATACTGGCCTAGCTATAGTTTTATTATCCTCGATGAATGGGACATTACTTCGTGTTATTGTACTGGATAAACCATCAGCACCGTAAATGTTTCCTTCACTATGGCCTGATGGTCTAATGTTGCCTATAACATTCATTCGAGGAGGATCATATTCTTTGATTTTAGGTTGTGATTTATTATTTCCACATAATGTTCCCATTAATCCCTCACTATCATAGATAATTGTTGATTGGGATTTGCTTGGTCGGGTGTATCCGTGGATGTTTATTTTGCGGTTGTCTTCTAGTTTTATTAGGTGGTTGAATCCATTGTTTTGTCCACTACTGGTTAAGGTTCTTGATAGTGTATTGGAGTTATCGTAGATACTGTAGGTTCTGTTTTTGTCTCGGTAGGTTTTTAGTTTTCCAGGATTCTCTGTGCTATTTCTGGTTTGATGTAGTATTTCTCGTCCACATTTTCCTCTAAGATATCCTTTAATAAACACTCGTTCCCTATTCTGTGGGACACCGTAGTTTTTGGAATTATAAATACGCCATGATACATCATACCTGAGTTCATTGAGGATTTCAAGTATTGTCTGGAAAGTTTTTCCCTTGTCATGGTTAAGTAGACCTTTAACATTTTCCAGTAGAAAATATCTGGGTCTTTTGTCTTTGAGAATCCTTGCGATTTCAAAAAAGAGTGTACCTCTGGTGTCATCGAATCCTTTTCTTCTCCCAGCAATACTGAAAGCTTGACAAGGAAATCCTCCAACAAGGAAATCGAAGTCTGATAAGTCTTTTGTTTGTATTTTTGTTGCATCTCCATATGGTTTGTGGTTTGGAAAATGTCTAAGGTAGATTGATATTGGTGCTGGTTCAATTTCGCTGAATCCAACATTTTTGAAGTTGTGTTTTGATTGTTGTAGTCCATATTCAAAGCCTCCTATTCCACTGAACATACTAAAGAATGTTATAGGTTCTTTTGTTTTGTTTGTCATTTGTTTCCCCTGGTTTTGTAGTGTTGTGAGTATTGCGATAAGAATTAGTTTTTTTCTTTATTGGGGTTGGGACAATGTTTATATACTAAGTGGAGCTTATAGACAAGTAGGAATACAAAAGTATTCAGTTTTATTTACCCAAAAGGAGATGATTTATAATGGAAAACAAAATCGATAAAGTTGTGGAAACATTTTCTGAAAATGGTGTACAATACAGTCACTGGTACACTGAAGACAGGTTAATCGAATTTGATTTGGGCGGGGCTGATAGGCTCGCAAATGCTATGAGAGTAATAGCGGATAATGTTGAAGTTTGGTGTTATGACTGGTTATTGGGTTTAGAGATTAAGGTTGAGTTTGATTTTGAGAGGATTAGTATTAGTTACTAATTCTTTTTTATATATTTTTTTTAAATTTGTAACCGATAAGTTTATATACTACTTCTTACAGAATTATATTCAAGAATACAAAAGTATTCAAAAACCCAAAGAAAAACTATGAGATGATAAATATGAACTTCGAAAAAGAATTTGAATGGGCAAAATTTAAAGTAATGGAAGACACATTCGACGCACTAGCACACGTAGCAGGACACGCACCAATCGGAACCTATGACGGAAGATCCACACTCAAAGCATTCAACCAATTCAGGAATCTTAAACAAGACTACGGAAACATAAAAAGTTTCGCAGAACACTTATACAACATCAGCCGCTACTTCAAAGTACGTGAAAACAGTGAATTAATAGGCGAAGCAAGCAGGAAATTAAGCAACTTCGCAGACGCTTACGAAATGTTCTTAATCTAAAAAGAACATTTTTTTTATTTTATATTTAGATTATGGAGGAATCACATATGGAACAAAAAGAAACCAAAACTATCGAAACCAAAACAATTGAAACCAGCTATGACGACTTACAATTAGAAACCTTAAAACTTGAAAAATTACCTGAACTCTGCAAAAACTACAAACCAGCAGACGAAAAAGGACTAATCGAAATCGAAGTAGCCAACCTCAAACAATTACTAAACAAAAAACAAGACCTACTCGATGATTTAAGAAAAGCAGTGGAAACCGAAACCAGATTAACACTAGAATACAATCACAAATTCAACGATGCCACATTACACTGTAATTTTGCAGAAGTACTGGATAAATCCAGACCAACCAAAGACGATAAAGAAGCACACATCATCGAAACAAACAAAGAATTATACGATGCAATGAAAATAGCTGAAGAAAACACAATAATGATTAAAAAATACTTGGACATGATAGACAACAGGATATCATTAGAAAAAACAATTATCAGATTAAGAGAAAATATCTAAAAAAAAGATTTTTTGTGAGGTACATTTCATATGAAGAGGATCCACAAAGGAAAATACTATTATGACTTTCAACGTGTAATGGAGAATATGCTGCGAGGTACACCTAAATGTTTCATCTGTGGCAGTACCAAGAATGTGGGTCCTCATCATCTCAGAAAAGTGAAACGGAATAATCCTGCATATGCTGATAGGGATAATATTGTATTATTATGCAGGCACCATCACTCGAAATACCATAATAAGTTTGGTAATAAGGAGATTAATCCTAAGACTTTTGCTGTGTTTTTAAGGGATGAGTTGAATCATGAGTTGCATAAGATGGATATTCAGGTTAGGACTGAGAGGAATAAGGTTAAAAGGTTGGAGAGGGAATTGGAGTCTTTGAGGGATTGACAATGTTTATATACTAGTTTATCCTAATAGACACATAAGAATACAAAAGTATTCAAAACCCAAAGAAAAAAGGAGATGAAAAAACATGCAAATAACATACAACCCGGAAACCCAAGTATTAACCTGGCGAGTATACAACAGTGACGGAACACCAATGTTCATTACAAAATACGAAAACAAAACTTTAACTGAAGCAAAAGACTTCGCAATGAAACACAACTGCGGGATACTAGATATAATCTAAAAAAAATCCCATTTATATTTTTTAAAGGAGGTTCACATTCATGATTGAAATAGAATTAAAATCATTCGAAGAATTCGAAAGGTTAAACTTACCCGGTGTAGGCACCATATTTGCACAACTAGAAAAAAGATATCCAAAAATAGTAGAGGACACTATTACCGAAATTAAAGAAAGATGCGATGAGGAAAATATTAGATACAACAGTATTTTTGACATAGTATCTTGGGCGGAATTAGTTGAGTATGTTGATGAGAATATTCCTGAAGAGATCCTGATTAATTATTATGTCCGAGATAGTTGTGGAACCGATAGGGGCACTCAGTATTTCTTGGTTGCTAATGGGTATCAGTTTGTTGATGCCTAATTTTTTCTTTTTTCTATTTTTTTAGGGTTGAAAATACCAAAAGGTTTATATACTAGTAAAACATATATTAATATAGGTGAATACAAAAGTATTCATAAAAACCCAAAGAAAAAAAATGAGATGATTCAACATGCAAAAAATAACCCAACAAAACATAAACCAAGTATCTGACGTATTAATGAAAAACTGTGTAAACCACGGCCGTGACTTCACAAAACAATTAGGCCACGACGGACACTGGAGCTACCTCTTCGACATCTGCAACAAAAGAGGCAAAGTAATCTGCCTAGCATACTATGCAGAAGAAATAATCGAAGTATTAAACATCAACGGATTCGAACTCGAATCACAAGTAACCCCATTAACCGGAGAACACAGCAACTACGTATGCTTCATATTCAGAGGAAAAAATAATTAAAAAATTATTTTTCCGATTTAATATTTTTTTTAGGAGGGATCATAAAAATGAACTACACCAAACCCATGGAAATCTGTAGAATAATACAAAAATTATCAAAAACATACTCAATCAATTTACATTTATACGATAAAGAGGAAGTGGCCAGAAGATTAACCAAACTATTACAACTAAGAAAATCACTAGATGAACTCGGAGACATACTCCCAAAACACCCAGTATACCATGAAAACGGCAAACTCCTAGGCCACTTATACGATGATGAAAATATGGGTAATGTCATGCTAAGCACAGGCATCCAAGTAAACGCTGCAATCCAACACACCGAATGGTACTTCCGCAAAATAGCCTGCGACAAACTAATCCTCAGGAGGACCAGAAGATGAACCTATTCGAAGAATTATATAATGTAGAGTTACCAGGACTTGACACAATTGATGAACAGGAAAACCCTAAAGCAGTCGCACACTTCACCGACAGCATAGGCCGATACCACTGGTATGTAGTAGCCGGTGATGAATTATGCAATGGCGATGTTGAATTATTCTGCATAGTCAAACTATTAACTGTGGAATTGGGAATGTGCAACCTATCACAATTACACGAAATAGGAGTAACACAAGACAAAAACTGGGAACCAAGAGGCATGTATGATATCCGTAAAGAACTAAAAGAGGAGGAATAAAAAGTATGAGGTTTGAAACTGAATTATTCGGAGACCTAAATGAATATTCCGTATGGTCAGATGAAGAGGACTTAAAACCAGGGGATAATGTTGTGTTAGTGAACTCCAATTGTGAGTTTACTTATGATAACATTAACGCATGTTTCGAGAATCATGATCTAATGTACTGCTACATTTGTGAATTGGAATTACTTGAAACAGACTTGTCCGAGTATATACCTAGTAAGTCCAATAATGGGGGAGCATATGCTTTCGCTGAATGCAGAGTAAAGAAAGTATTAGAAAAAACATACTAATGAATTGAGGGATTAATAATGTCTGAAGATAACTTGAATGTTAAACATTGCCAGGAATATAAATGGGATGAAAATAATTACCGTAGACTCAGTGATGAAGGGGAAGTAAACCATTGCAGTATAAACGAGGATGAGCTCTGCCACTTCCCATTCTGCGAGGAAGATTTAAAATGTGAAAAAGACGAACCACAAGTCACTGCCGAAGTCATCACTGAAGATAAACACCTTGAAAGAGTAGGAAAATGCACCATTACACCAACAGGGGAAAAATCAAATAGCGAACTATTCTTTGAATGTCAAAAACGTTTAGATAAATTAGCTGAAGAAGAAATGGAAATAGAGAATCATAAAAAAGAGGTATTTGAGAAATTAAAAACAGATATTGAAACAGTATTCCTAGCCTTAGACTGTGAAGAGTTAGGAACAAAAATTGAATTAACACCAAGAGGATTAAGAATATCCTATCCTGTCCATGTATTAAATGATTATCAAACCAGATTATTCGATACTGATTTGTTTACTCAGTTAAATAATGTAATTGGCATGACTGGTAAATTCAGCATGGGTAAAGAAGCAAAGATTGGTGGTAATTACAATTATATGGTAGAATTAATATACGAATTATAAACATAAATATATTTTAAGAGGAGGATTAATAGTTATGGTGAGAAAATATACAAGACCAAATATTTCATTCCGTGTGGATCCAGAGTTTCAAAAACAGATTGATGAGAAAGCTGAAGAATTAGGAATCACCAGGTCTGAATTATTACAGAACATGGCTTATAATTTAATGCATTATGAATCCGGTGATGCAGCAGCATACAAGACATTAACCGTGGGTAAATTACAGGAAATCCTAGAACCTTTACCACGTGAATTACCATTAATAGCTTATACTGATGATGAGGATTATGCTTTAGATGAGGTTAATTTCTTCGCATTACTGGCAGGATTAAAATTAACCAGATTAGATAAACCAATCCATAAAGAAGAATGGAACCTGGAAGACATATGTAAAAGGTGAGGCTTGATGGAGATCCAATCCGGTAGTATCGAATGGTATGCGCAAAATCTACCCCTAGGTGTTACAATCAATGAAGATTTAAGTTACTTATATAATGAACTATGTTTAGATATTGATACTGTTGAGTATCCTACATTATTATCTCAGATGGGCATTATTAATTATATTGAATTAGCTTTAGTACAACCGGGTTTAAGAGTGACTTATTCACTTGATAAATTCCAGTATGTTACAGCATATAAGTTCCGGAAAGAAAATGGTTATGATAATACATTCTTTGAACCTGTAGAAGCTAAACATTTCGGTAAACCTATAGAAGAAATATGTACAGTGATACCTGAAAAGAGGGATTGAAGGAGGATTATTTTATGGGAGCAGATAAAGGAGAATATGATAATATCTGTCCTTTCGATTATGCGTATTCGAAATATTTCTTAAAGCATTCTATAATAATCAAATCAGCTATAAGTGATTTTTTCTTTTTTGAAGGTGAAGAATCATTTAATAGGGAATTTGATAATTTTAAAGCATATGTTGATGACTTACTTGAAAGAGCAAGTGAATTACGTACAAAAACATTAAATGAAAAAGGTGATGGTGGAAAATGAATGATGTGAGGATTTTAAGGAAAATTCAAAGAGGAGAATATGATGAAGAAGTGGATGAGTTTGTAAAAAACTCTCTCAACTGGTACAAAGAACATGCTGAAGAATTAATTGAGGAGTGATAGATTTTGCCGAATTGGATTGTTAATCATTTAGAAATATATCCTCAAAAAACAGGTAATGTTGAAGAGGTTATTGATTTTCTGAAAAAATATTTAACTGAAGTTGATGACCATTGCTTTTTTGATTTCAATAAAGTGATACCTTCACCGGATATTTGGTTTGATATGCTGCCTCGTGAAGAAAGATTTAAAAGTGAAAACCAAAGAGTAGATTTAGCATGGAGAAGAAAACACTGGGGTTGCAAATGGAACTCTCTAGGAAATCAATTATTTGATTATGACTTGATACGTAAAAGTAAATATAGTAATTTAGGTACTGTTGATATTATATTCAAAACTGCATGGAATCCTCCATATCCTATTATCAAAAAAGTATTATTAGATAATCCGCACTTAAATATAACCTGGAATTACTATAGTTATGAATCTAATATTGGAGGAGTCATAGGTTACGAGAATTATAAAGAACATTTTATATGGGAGGATAAGTTTAAATTCAAACAACAGCCTGAAGAAAAATTATGGGAAAAGGAGGATTAACCATGGGAATGGACCACTGGATAGAATACAGATACACTAACGAAGACGGTGACAATGAACGTTATGATGTTGTGGAATGGCGTAAACAATATTGGATTAATACAGTCATCAGCAATTACATTGGAGACGATAACGATGGATGTCATGAAATCTCCTTGAAAGATATAATTGCATTAAGAAATTATTTCCAATTATGCATTGACAATCCGAAATTAGTTACTATTGTGAAAGATGTGTTAGATAGTGGACCTTGGAAGAGTGAGTTGACAAGGAGTGTTAAAGAGATTAATGATTTCCTTGAACGGTTTGATACTGAAGTTGATACTGGAGATTTAACTGGGAAATTCTATTATATAGTGAGTGTGTAAAATCATGTTTGATTTTTTGAAGAGGAGAAAAAAACCTAAAGATAAATTGCAACGTGTTTATACTGATGAGGATATTCGTAGTTATAAAGATATGATTTTGGATTTGTCTCGGGACTTTGAATTTTTAGATGAATTAAAAGATTATACTTTTGAGTTAACTTCTTTGAATATGTATTGTGATCTTACTCGGGTGCTTTTTAGTGTGGAGATGGAACCTCCTGTAGGTACGGATGAAACTTGTTATACTCCCCATATATATTTACATCCTCATGGGACAATGGATAGTATTTATGATGAGTTGCCGGATATGGATGTTTACTGTCAGCATGGTCGTAAGTTTAGGAAGTTGTTTAGAAATGATGAATTGTTGAATGATACTGATAATGTTAAGTGGAGAACTATCTTAGAATCTATTTAACTTTCAGTATTCTTATTCTTTTTATTTTTTTTCTCTTTTTGGTACTGTTTAATATATATGTCTTGTTTTATTTATGCTGTTTTCTTTTAACTATTTTTTTAGATGAGGTAATATTTTTTTCATTGGTAAGAGTGTATATTGAAAAGAACACTCTAAAAAAAATTTTTTTTTTAGATTTTTATCTTTTTTTTTGAGCTTATTAAAATCTTATTTTTTTTTTACATAATGTCTGCCATATGATTTTTATTGTCCTTTTTTTTAATTTATAGGATAAAACTTTTTTTTGAATTCAAAAAATTTTTTAGGTGAAACACAAAATGGTGGAAAGTTTTAAATACAAATCAAAAATAGCAACTGCAATAGCATTTATTGCTATGATAATTGTAAGTCTGGGAAAAGATGG
>Ga0310786_10006003_pt1 | contig 16307 bp, 14 predicted proteins | sample AusTroGonzalo_MG_FD_203881 | JGI IMG/M metagenome (GOLD analysis project Ga0310786, IMG submission 203881) | Bovine rumen microbial communities from tropical cattle in Woodstock, Queensland, Australia - Gonzalo_03 (v2) (version 2) | ecosystem: Host-associated > Mammals > Digestive system >... | reverse complement strand
TTGGTCCTCGGCGAAACAAGTCTCTTAATGTCCGCGATATCGGGGTTCCAGTCCGCCTTCTCGTCGCACCTGTAGTGAACCGCCTTGCCGCCCGCCAATGTGACGCACGCGGTCCAGAGCGGATAGTCAGGAGAAGGAATCAGCACCTCGTCGCCCGAGTCAAGAAGCGCCTGCATCGAAAGGTTTATAAGCTCGCTGACACCGTTTCCCGTATATATATCGTCAATTGTAACGTTGGGAACGTTCTTAATCTGGCAATACTGCATAATCGCCTTGCGCGCGGAAAACAGGCCCTTTGAGTCTGAATAGCCCTCGCACTCGGTGAGCTGGCTCCTCATGTCGTATATGACCTCGTCAGGCGTTCTGAAGCCGAAAGGCGCAGGGTTTCCGATGTTAAGCTTAAGCACATGCGTACCCTCGCTCTCCATCCTCGCAGCCTCCTCGACAACCGGGCCTCTAACGTCATAAAGAACATTGTCAAGCTTTGCGGATTTTTTAAAGGTTCTTACTCCTTCAAAGGGATCCTTCACGGCTTCTTCAACATCGCCAATGAAATTCTCAGGTTCAACGCTGAACACCGACGCCAGAAAGTCCAGAGTGTCCTTCCTCGGAACCGTCTTTCCGGATAAATACTGCGAAAGCTGACTCTTACCGAGCTTGAACCCGCGTTCCTCCGCGATTCTGATAAGGTCAACCTGCTTTAAACCGTCACGTTCAAGATATTTGTTTAACTTATTAGCGAAAATTGAACTTTCCATAAGAAAACCCCCGCATAAATTGAATACGCAGGGGATTTTACCACGTTCAAACCGCTTTTGCAACCGTTTTCCGGAATTTTCTTGAACTTGTTCAATTATTTTGTTGAACTTTCGGCGTTTTGTTTGCCGCCTAAAGTTTTAAACTTTTAACTAATTTGAGTTGTTTGCAAAATCGCCAAGGCTCTCGCCCGCTTCTTTGCCTAAAAATTCAAGACCTTTTGCGCTGTAGTGCCCGCCGATCGTCGGATGCATCATTCCCGGCATGCCGTCCATCTTCTCCGCGGTCTCAGAGAGCATAATAAACGTTTCTGGATATTTTTCCGCCGCATCCTCCTGCGCCCCGATTATCTCGTCGTCTCTTGCGTCTCCGGTAAACCGCCCTACTTTTATAATGCCGAACCGCTTCATCCCGATGTCCTTCTTAAGGTCACCGCCAAGCCTGCTTAGCTTCTCAAGGTACTCCGCCCTTTTCTTTTGGAAAATTGCGTCGCTCTCACCCTGAAGCCACACAACGTAAACGTCGCCGGTTTCCGCGCCTGACTTTTCAAGCGCAGCCCTTGCCGCCAAGGTCTTCCTCACTAAAAACTCATACCCGAGATTGCCCTTCATCCAGTACTCAATCTCGGTGCTGCCCTTGGCGGCAGAAACAGCAGCAACAGACTGCCCTGTTTTCCTTATATATGCCCTGCAGAATTCGGGCACGAGATTGGTGTTGCCGTAACAGGCGGAGCCCAAAGCGTGCGCAGCGACCCAGGCCTCGCCGTCCGTATCCGGCCGGACCCTGCAGCCTTCGCTTCCGTCGGGTCTAACGTCCTCGCCGACGGGGTTTTTAAGAGGCGCAAAAGTGCCTGTAAGCATTTTGTACTCAAACGCGCCTTTAACTTCTTTTGACTCTGTCAGCCTGTCGCTCTGACCCTGCATGTTGCTCTGACCGCTGAACACGACAATATCGTAAACCATGGCAGTCTCCTTCTTTGTGTTTTTACAGATTATCATATATACCTCTTCAAAAATCAAGATTTTCTTAACCGCTCCCCCCTCTCAGATTTTCTCACGCAAAGCCCCGGTTTTTCGAAAAAAACCTCTTGACAAAAACCGCCAATGATTGTAGAATCCGGTTATGCGGAACATTTGTTCCGTTTTCACGGAGGACAAAAAAATGCGCACCTTAAATCCTGAAAACCTGAAAACCGTAGAAGATTATATATGCGATTTTATAGACAGAAACGGTATACCGCCCACCATGGACGAGATATCCGCAGGGACGGGCTTCCCGAAGACAACGGTACACAGATACGTGTCTGCCCTTAAATGCGGCGGCGCTCTTGACGCCGACGGGCACAGAAGCATCGTCCTTAAGAAGACAAACAATAAGACTGTCCGCGTGCCGGTGCTCGGAGCCGTCGCATGCGGCCTTCCGAAGTTTGCAGAGGAAAACATTGAAGAATACGTCAGACTGCCCTCCTCTATCTTCGGAGACGGTGATTTTTACATTCTGAGGGCTGAAGGCGACTCGATGAAGGATGCGGGAATAGACAGCGGTGACCTCGTACTCATAAAGCACGTCACATCAGCCGAGCCCGGAAACATTGTCGTTGCCCTTGTCGGCGATGAAGCAACGCTGAAGCGGTTCTACCCCGAGCCGCGCTTTAAAAGAATAAGGCTCCATCCCGAGAACAGGGATTTTGACGATATCTACGTCGACAGCTGCGAAATCCAGGGTGTCGCGGTGAAAGTGCTCAAGGATCTTGCATAAGTGAGGCGTAAAAATGTCTGTACCGTGCAAAAGGACCTATTTTTGCATAGATATGAAATCTTTTTACGCGTCCGTCGAGTGTGCGGAAAGAGGCCTGAACCCTTTTGAGACAAGCCTTGCCGTTGCCGATATGACAAGAGGAAAAAACGCCTTATGCCTTGCGATTTCGCCAAAGATGAAGGCCCTTGGCGTCAAAAACAGGTGCAGACTCTCGGAGATACCCGCGGGAATAAAGTACGAGGTGGTGCCGCCGAGGATGGCGCTTTACATCGAATATGCCGCAGACATATATTCGCTGTACCTTGACTATATATCGGCGTCAGACATACACGTTTACTCGATTGACGAGTCGTTTCTTGACGTCACGGCATACCTCGATCTTTATAAAAAAACGCCTGAAGAGATGGCGCGTATGCTGATGAACGAAATTGCATACCGCTGCGGGATTCCGTCAACTGCGGGGATCGGTACAAATCTCTACCTTGCAAAGATTGCGCTCGACATTACCGCAAAACATGCAAGGGATCACATTGGCGTGCTCGATGAAGAAAAGTACAGAAGGGAGCTTTGGGACCACCGCCCTATCACGGACTTCTGGATGATTGCGTCCGGAACCGCGAGAAGGCTTGAGCGCTACGGCGTTTACGACATGAGAGGAATAACCACGCTGCCGACGGAGCTAATGTATAAAGTGTTCGGGAAGAATGCCGAGCTGCTCATCGACCACGCCTGGGGAAGAGAGCCCTGCCTCATCTCGGACATTAAAAGCTATAAAACAAAGTCGCAGTCCGTATCGTTTTCGCAGATACTTCCGAGGGATTATTCGTATAACGAGGCTGCGACCGTCATTCAGGAGATGGCGGTAAACGGCGCCGAGGAGCTCATGCGGAGGAAGGTTATAACGAACAAAATTTCCCTGTTTGTAGGGTATTCAAGGGATTTTCGCGCGCCTGACGGAGGCTCGGTAAAGCTGCTTTCGGCGACAAGCCTCGCCTCACCCATCAGGAAAGCAGTGGTTGAGCTCTATTTTAAGACTGCATGTATTGACGTGCCTATAAGGAGGCTCGGGCTGAGCTTTAATGACGTTGTAGATGAAGGGTGCGAAGGGTACGACCTTTTCACGAATTTTGACGCGGCGGAGAAAGAGAGGTCAGTGCAGAGAGCAAAGCTTTTTGTGAACGAGAGGTACGGGAAAAACGCTGTTCTTCACGGGACCAACTATCTGCCCGAAGGAACTCAGCGGGAAAGAAACGGTTTCATAGGAGGTCACAGAGCCGGTTATGATGACAAGGCAGGAACGAGCTAAACAGTTTGCCCCGTTCGATGCGATGAAGGGACTTCAGGAGGCGCTGAGAGACCGCGAGGAGCGCCACGACAGGGTTCCAAAGCGTGAACTGTCGGAGGATGCGAAGAAAAGCATATCTGACGTTCTAAAGAGACTCTGCCGCGGGATGAAAGTAGACATAACCTATTACGGAGCTTTTCACGAGGCGCGTATCAAAGGGTTTGTGACGGACGTTGATTTGCGGAGGGGATGCATTGGCGTCAATGACACTGATGTCTGGATTGACGACGTTTACTCCATTGAGATAACGGATTACGTCTCAAAAACGGCTCAGGCGTGAAACGGGGAAGGCAAAAGTTAAAAGGCTTTAAAAATATATGTTTTGGTATATAATAGGCAGTGAAAAACAGTCTGAAAGGAGCCCGAAAATGGCACCGGTGTACAAAGGAACAATTGATATTATCGGGAACACGCCTCTTCTTGAGGTTACGAATATTGAGGAGGAACTCGGTCTTAAGGCAAGAGTTCTCGTTAAGCTTGAGTGCATGAATCCTGCGGGAAGCGCCAAGGACAGAATTGCAAAATACATGATTGAGGATGCCGAGGCCCGCGGGCTTATAGAAGAAGGCGCGGTCATAATCGAGCCGACGTCGGGAAACACGGGTATCGGCCTTGCTGCAATCGCGGCATCAAAAGGATATAAAGTGATTCTCACAATGCCCGATACCATGAGCAAAGAGCGCATAAACATCCTCAAGGCATACGGTGCGGAGATTGTTTTGACTCCCGGGAAAGACGGTATGGCAGGAGCAATAAAGAAAGCCGAGGAACTTTCAAAAGAGATTAAAGGAAGCTTCATTCCGGGTCAGTTTGACAACCCCGCAAATCCGCGTGCACACAAGGAGACGACAGGCCCCGAAATCTGGAAAGACACGGACGGTAAAGTGGATATGATTGTCGCGGGAGTCGGAACCGGCGGAACCATAACGGGAGTCGGAGAATACCTCAAGGAGATGAATCCCGCCGTGAAGGTTATCGCAGTTGAGCCTGACACCTCCCCTCTTCTTTCAAAAGGATACGCGGGAAGCCACAAGCTTCAGGGTATAGGCGCAAACTTCATCCCCAAGGTTTTAAACAGGGATATACTTGACGGGATAATTGCGGTGTCAGCCGAGGATGCATTTGAATACGCAAAAAAGCTTTCAAAAAAAGAAGGAGTAAGTACGGGCATAACATCCGGAGCCGCGCTGTTTGCGGCCGTGGAGCTTGCAAAAAGACCGGAAAACGAAGGCCGGACGATTGTCGCACTTCTTCCCGACGGCGGAGACAGATACTACTCAACCCCGCTTTTTGAAAATTGATAAACGTTTAAAGAAAGCGCCCTGTCGCCAATATGCGTCTTGACAAAGAAACCGGGCGGGGATAAAATCAATTTGCGAATTAATCGCAAATTCAAAATCAAGCAAACAAGCGCTGACTTTGAATTAAAACCTGCATTATAAGCGCGGAGGAAAACATGAAAGGGAGCAGAAGGATAATTGCGGTAATACTTGCAATTGCGGTCGCATTGGCGGTTTCGGCTGCTTTCATGTTCGTTGCCATGGAGGCGGATCACGACTGCTGCGGCCATGACTGCCCTGTCTGCGCTGTTATTGCGTTCATCGGAAGGGTCGTAAGGGCCTTGGTTGTTTCGGCGGTCACGGTGCTCATATGCGGGATATCCCTCCATCTTACGCTGAGAGTTAAATGTACTGTTTCGGACTCAAAAGGCGAGACGCCTGTCACGATGAAGACGAGGCTGCTTAATTGAAACTGTGTTTAGGTAATTTTTGTCTGCCGGAGAAGGATTTTAATCCGGCAAAGCCTTAAACAAGGCGGTTTCAATTAAGGAGAAAACATGAAAAGATTAATTTTACTTTTGGTAATTGTTGCGGTCGCACTGTCAATGGTATCGTGCGGCGGCATCGCAAAGAAAAACAGTTCAAAGATCACCATTGTCACAACAATCTTCCCTCAGTATGACTGGGTTCGCGAAATTGTCGGGGGTAATTCTGATATCGATATCGTACTGCTCCAGAAAAACGGTGTGGACCTTCACAGCTACCAGCCGAAGGCAAAAGACATCGTCACCATTTCTTCGTGCGACATGTTCGTGTATATTGGCGGAGAGTCTGACGACTGGGTTGACGAGGTTATTGCCACGGCAAACAACAAGAAGATGGTCGTTGTAAACCTGCTTGAGTCCCTTGGCGATGACGCCAAGGACGAAGAGCTCAAGGAAGGCATGGAACACGAGCACGAGCATGACGAAGAAGATGAAGACGAACACGACGAGGACCATGACCATGACGAGGAGCACGATCACGAAGCTGAGAAGGACGAGCACATCTGGCTCTCTCTTAAGAACGCAAAGAAGCTCTGCAATATACTGAAGGATAAGATTTGCGAGATCGACCCCGACAATAAAGCTGCTTACAGTGCAAACTGCTCAAAGTACGTTGAAAAGATTGAGAAACTCGACAAGAGCTTCAAGGACACCGTATCTGCCGCCAAGACAAAGACGGTTCTCTTTGGCGACCGCTTCCCGTTCAGATACCTTTTTGACGACTACGGACTTGACTATTTCGCTGCTTTCTCAGGATGCTCTGCGGAGAGCGAGGCAAGTATTCCTACGATTGCTTTTCTTGTGAAGAAGGTTGACGATCTCGGTCTTAAGTTTATCGTTAAGCTTGAGGATTCAAACGGCAAGATTGCAGGCACTATCAAAGACTCATCTGCCGCAAAAGATCAGGAAGTCCTGACCATGTACTCTATTCAGGCTGTCACGTCGACAGACATTTCAAACGGGATAACTTATCTCGGCGAAATGGAAAAGAATCTTGAAACGCTTAAAAAAGCACTCGGATAAGGAGTATGTGCCATGGCTTTGCTGACCGCTTGCGACCTTTCCATAGGTTATGACGGAAAAACTATATTAAAAGATCTCAATTTCAGCGTCAGTTCCGGTGATTATCTCTGTATTGTGGGAGAAAACGGCTCCGGCAAGTCGACGCTCATGAAGACGATATTGGGACTTTGCAATCCGATCTCCGGAAAGATAACCACAGGGGACGGTCTTATGCGAAAAGAGATAGGATATCTTCCTCAGCAGACGGCTGTTCAGAAGGATTTTCCGGCGTCCGTCAAAGAGGTTGTCATGTCCGGTTTCTGCGGAGCCATGGGACTCAGGCCGTTTTACAACAAACAGGAGAAAAAAGAAGCTTTCGAGAATCTCGAAAAGCTCGGTATATCAGGTCTTTCGAAGCGCTGCTACAGGGAGCTTTCGGGAGGCCAGCAGCAAAGGGTTCTTCTTGCAAGGGCCCTTTGCGCAACCAAGAAGCTGCTGCTGCTTGATGAGCCTGTTTCCGGGCTTGACCCGAAGGCGGCTTTTGAGATGTACGGCATTATAGAAAGCCTTAACAAAGAGACAGGAATAACGGTCATCATGATATCGCATGACGTATTGTCGTCAGCGAGCAGCAGCATGACACACGTTCTCGAACTCGGCAAGGATTATTTCTTCGGAACAAAAGAAGAATATGACAGAAGCGGAAGATCCGTTTTCAAGGCGTTCGGAGGTGATAAAAATGAGTGAGACTTTCGAACTTCTTGTCATGTATCTGAAGCTTCCGTTTGTAAGGTATGCGCTCATCGTCGGTGTGCTGGTTGCGCTCTGCTCCGCCCTCCTCGGTGTGACGCTTGTGTTAAAACGCTTCTCGTTTATAGGCGACGGGCTTTCACACGTGGCATTCGGGGCAATGGCTCTTGCGTCCGTATTGAACATTATAAACGAAATGCCGGTCGTTTTGGTGTTCACCATAGTTACAGCCGTCCTGCTGCTCAAAACGGGCCAAATGGCCAAAATAAGAGGCGACGCGGCACTTGCAATGATATCGGTGGGTTCGCTTGCCGTAGGATATCTGCTTTTGAACATATTTCCGCCCTCCGGAAACCTCACGGCGGACGTCTGCAAGACGCTCTTCGGCTCTGATTCGATACTTACTCTGAAGGCCACCGAAGTCTGGCTTTCGATTGCGCTTGCGATAATCGTTGTAAGCATATTCATTTTCTTTTACAACAAAATCTTTTCGATAACATTTGACGAGAGCTTTTCAAAAGCTACGGGAACAAAGGCCGGGATTTACAATCTTGTCATTGCCGTTGTAATTGCTGTAGTGATAGTTCTTTCGATGAAGCTCGTAGGCTCGCTCCTCATTTCGGCTCTCGTTATATTCCCCGCACTTTCGGCGATGAGGGTGTTCAAAAACTTCAAGGCGGTCACAATCTGCGCGGCCGTGCTCTCGGTGATATGCACCCTTGTCGGTATCATAACTTCAATACTTGCAAATCTTCCGATCGGATCTACAATCGTTGCGGTCGATATCGTTGCTTTCTTTGCGTTCAGCATTGCCGGCATCGTAAAAAGAGGTGTTTCAAAATGAAAAGGACTTTGTGTATAATAATTGCATTGGCGATATGCGTAATACTTTGTTCGTGCGGCGAAACGGACAACGCGGGCCGGTCGGGTCTTAAGGTGAACAGCGGAACCGTGTCTGATACGATAAAGCAGAGGATTGACGGCGCCAAGGCGACAGCGGCTCCGACAGACGACGGCTCGTTTAAAGGCGACGCTTCCGCGTATACGGGCAAGGTTGACATTGACCTCACCAAGATGGGTTCAACGATGACTTATTCGCAGGTCAGTAACTTCATCACAAGCCCCGGCAATTACCTTGGCAAGGTCGTCAGGATGAAAGGCAATTTCACGTACGGGGTCGGCGAGGACAGGTACTATTTTGCGTGCATCATTCCCGATGCGACGGGCTGCTGCTCACAGGGAATCGAGTTTATCCTCAAAAACGAAAGGCAGTTTCCCGATGAATACCCCGAGGTTGGAGCCGTGATTACCGTTGTCGGCGTCTTTGACACGTACATGGAGGGCAAATATCAATATTGCCAGCTTATAGACGCCTACATGGAATAAACTTTAAGGAGGCAGAACATGCCGTTTGACAGTCTGGTTAAACTTCTTTCCGAAAGCGCTCCGGGAGCATATAACATCTATTCGATTTCAAAATCAATCACCGGGTGCGCCGTGGGCATACTTGAAGACGAAGGCAGGCTCTCGGATGACGCCAAGGTATACGACCTCATCGCACCGCTCTTTCCGAAAGATTTTGACCCCAAGTGGAAAGAAGTTAGGCTGAAGGACGTTATGACTCACCGTACGGGCGTTCCTTACGATGCAAACATTGACATTGACGTCATGGACTTTTGGAAAGACGGCAACGAGGATTTTCTTAAGTTTTTTCTTTCAAAAAAGATTGTTTTTGAGCCGGGTCACGGACCGTTTGTTTACTGCGATACAAACTACTACCTGGTCGCAAGGATTGTAGAAGAAATCACAAAAGTTACATGCGCGGAGTTTCTGCAGGAGAAGATGTTTAACAGGCTCGGCTGGATCGGCAACGCATGGGGTACGTGTCCATACAATCATACCCTTGGCGGCACAGGTCTTTTTGTGAGAGCAAAAGATCTTGCCTCGTACGGGTATATGCTCGCTTGCGGCGGCGTTTTCAACGGGACGCGCATTCTGTCCTCAGAATGGATTGAAAAGGCAAGAGGTGAAAAAGGCTGCTACGGATACGGGTTTACGAACTCGCAGGACGGAAGATGGTTTATGACGGGCGGCATGCTCGGTCAGGGAGTGTATATCTTCCCTGAGTCAAAAAGAGCTTTTTCGGTTCTCGGACACGATGTTCCGCTTGACCTCATATCGAAGGAAGTTGTTCCGCTTTACTTATAAAAATGATGAGCGCCGGTCTTTTTAAGTGAGGACCGGCGCTTGTAAATAAATTTTGAGTAGTTTAGCCCAAGAGATTGGCGGTTACTTGAGAAGTTCCGCAAGTCTCCTTGCGGCTTCTTTTGTATCTTCAAGGCTTCCGAAAGAAGACAGCCTGAAGTAGCCCTCTCCGCAGGAACCGAAACCGGCTCCCGGAGTACCGATAACCTGAATTTCGTTAAGAAGACAGTCGAAGAAAGACCAGCTGTCCATGCCTTTCGGGCACTCCATCCAGACGTAAGGAGCATTCTTTCCGCCGCAGTACCAGATGCCGAGCGGGTCGAGAGCGGCCATGATCGTCTTGGCGTTTTCTTTGTACTTGTTGATGTTCTCCATAATCTGCTGCTGACCCTTGTCGGTAAAGACTGCAGCGCCGCCCTTCTGGATGATATACGAGACGCCGTTGGTCTTTGTGGTGCGGTTTCTGACCCACATCGCGTTAAATGACATGTTGTACCTGACAAGGTCCTTGGGAATGACTGTATAGCCAAGGCGCGTTCCGGTAAATCCCGCAGTTTTAGAGAGCGAGCAGATTTCAATCGCGCAGGTTCTTGCGCCTTCAAGCTCAAAGATACTGTGCGGAACGTCGGGAGACTCGATGAAAGCCTCGTATGCAGCATCAAACAGTATCACGGAACCGTTTTTGTTCGCAAAATCAATCCACGCTTTTAAAGTATCTTTATTAAATACCGCGCCTGTCGGGTTTGCGGGCGAGCAGATGTAAATGATATCCGCAACGTATTTGTCGTCGGGCGTGGGAACGAAGTTGTTGCCCTTGCCGGAAGGGAGATGGACGATCTTGTGGCCGGCGATGATATTGGCGTCAACGTATGCCGGATATGCGGGCTCCATGACAAGCGCAGATGCGTCACGATCGAAGAGGTCAAGGATATCGCCAAGCTCATCACTCGCGCCGCTCGAAACAAACACCTCGTCGGGCGAAAGCTTCACGCCGCGCTTTCCGTAGTGCGCAGCAATCGTTTCGCGGAGGAACGGAGCGCCGGGCTCAGGCATATAGCCGTGGAAAGTATCCTTCTTCGACTGGTCGTCGACAGCTCCGTGAAGAGCCTTGATGACCTCGTCGCAAAGAGGCAGCGAGACGTCGCCGATTCCGAGCCTGTAGAGCTTCTTTTCGGGATGCTCTTTTAGGTAAGCGGCTATCTTTTGCGAGATATTGTAAAAAAGATATGAATCTTTGAGGTTTCCGTAGTTAAGATTGGGTTTAAGCATATATATCTCCTGTAAAATATTTCACGAATTAATCGTGGAAACGCCAAGGGTAACCTCCTCGAGCACGTCAAGAAGCATTCTGACCGTGTCAAGCGACGTGAGCATCGTGATATTGTGCTCTGCCGCAACGCGCCTGATTGCAACTCCGTCGCCGTAGTGGACGCCGGAAAGTATTGCCCTCGTGTTTATAACGTAGCTGAGGTGTCCCTCTTTGATTGAATCGATAACCTCTGAGCTTCCCTCACTCGGCTTGTGAAGTATCTTTGTCGGTATGCCGTGTTCAAGAAGAACCTCGCCGGTGAGCGTCGTTGCCTCGATGTTGAAGCCCATCCTGTAAAAGCGCCTTGCAAGAGGAATCGTCTCGTCCTTGTCCTCATCGGCAACCGAAATAAGCACCGTTCCGTAATTTTTGAGCGTAAGCCCTGCCGCGATCATCGCCTTGAAAGCCGCTCTGTGAAGCATCGTGTCGTAGCCGATTGCCTCGCCGGTTGACTTCATCTCAGGCGAAAGGTACGCATCCATGCCGCGAAGCTTGGAGAATGAAAAAGCAGGGCACTTGACGTAGTAACGTTTCTTCTCCTCAGGGTAGCGGACGAAAATGCCCTGCTCCTTAAGCGAAACGCCCAAAACCGCCAATGTACCAATGTCTGCAAGGCTGTAGCCCGTCGCCTTTGAAAGGAAAGGCACCGTTCTTGACGACCTCGGATTGACTTCAATTATGTAAACGTTCTCCTCGGGATCGACAATGAACTGAATGTTGAAAAGCCCGACGATACCGATTCCGAGACCGAGTTTTTCGGTGTAGTCAAGAATTGTGTTCTTGACCTTCTGCGAAAGGCTGTATGACGGGTAGACGCTTATCGAGTCGCCCGAGTGAACGCCTGTCCGCTCGACAAGTTCCATGATTCCGGGCACGAACACGTCAAGACCGTCGCAAACCGCGTCAACCTCGACCTCCTTGCCCTTAATGTACTTGTCGACAAGCACCGGTCTCTCCTCGTCAACCATCTCAGCCGCCTTAAGGTAGTCCCACATGGACTCCTCCTTGGCGACAATCTGCATCGCCCTGCCGCCAAGGACAAAGCTCGGCCTCACGAGCACAGGGTATCCGATGCGCCTTGCGGCTTCTATACCCGCCTCAATGCTCGTCACGGCCTCGCCCTTAGGCTCCGGAATACCGAGTTCAAGCAGGAGCTTTTCGAAAAGGTCGCGGTCCTCTGCCTTGGCGATAGCTTCGCAGTCGGTTCCTATGATTTTTACGCCGCGCTTTGAAAGCGGCTCGGCAAGGTTGATGGCAGTCTGGCCGCCGAGCGTCGCGATAACGCCGAAAGGCTTCTCAAGAAGGATTATGTTCATGACGTCTTCCGTGCAGAGCGGCTCGAAATAGAGCTTGTCGGAGCACGTGTAATCCGTCGAAACAGTCTCGGGGTTGTTGTTTATGATAATGGCTTCGTAGCCCGCCTTCTTAATCGTCTGAACCGCGTGAACCGTCGAATAGTCAAATTCAACGCCCTGACCGATTCTGATGGGGCCCGCGCCGAGAACGATGATCTTCTTGTCGTCAGAAACTTTTGACTCGTTCTCCTCCTCGTAAGTCGAGTAGAAGTACGGAATGTAGCTTGAAAACTCCGACGCGCACGTGTCAATCATCTTGTAGACAGGCATGATGTTCTCTTTGACCCTCAGGTTGAAAATATCAATCTCCTGCGTGTTCCAGAGCTTTGCGATTTCTTTGTCGGAAAAACCTGTCTTTTTGGCGAGCTTCAAATAGCCAAGGTCAAACGGGTGCTCCGCAACGAGGTTCTCGGTCTCGACAATGTTTCTGATCTTTCTGATGAAGAATCTGTCGATCTTTGTGTTTTCAAAAATAGCGTCAACGCTGCATCCGCGTCTTAAAAGCTCTGCGACAGCGTAAATTCTGTCATCGGTTCCTACCTTGATATAGGAAAGAAGCTCATCTCTAGAGGTCTTGTCAAACTTGGCAATGCGGATGTGGCAGGCGCCCGTCTCAAGCGAGCGGATGCCTTTTAAGAGACTCTCCTCGAAGGTTCTTCCGACGCTCATGACCTCGCCTGTTGCCTTCATCTGAGTCGAAAGCGCGTTGCTTGCATCCACGAACTTGTCAAAAGGAAAGCGCGGAATCTTGGTGACAACATAGTCAAGCGCAGGCTCGAACGAAGCGGGGGTATTGGCGAGTTTGATCTCGTCAAGAGTCATTCCAACGCCAATTTTTGCGGAAACTCTGGCAATCGGATAGCCGCTTGCCTTGGAAGCGAGCGCGGACGACCTTGAGACCCTCGGGTTGACCTCGATGAGGTAGTATTTGAACGAAAGCGGGTCGAGCGCAAACTGAACGTTGCAGCCGCCTTCAATCTTAAGCGCGCGGATTATCTTGAGAGCGCTGTCCCTCAGCATGTGGTACTCTTTGTTGCAGAGAGTCTGCGAAGGACATACAACGATGGAGTCACCCGTGTGAATTCCGACAGGGTCAAGGTTCTCCATGTTGCAGACCGTGATTGCTGTGTCGTTCTTGTCGCGAATGACCTCGTATTCAATCTCCTTGTAGCCCTTGACGCTCTTCTCAACGAGAACCTCATTGACCGGCGAAAGTTCAAGCGCGTTTTTGAGAATCGGTTCAATTTCCTCTCTGTTTTCGGCAAAGCCGCCGCCCGTACCGCCAAGGGTAAAAGCAGGCCTCAGTACAACCGGATAGCCGATGCGCTCGGCGATCTCGATGCCCTGTTCAAAGTTATAAGCCGTGCCCGAAGGCAGAACCGGCTCGCCGAGCGACTCGCAGAGATTTTTGAATTCCGTGCGGTCTTCGGCAAGTTCAATTGACCTGCTCGACGTTCCGAGAAGTTCAACGTTGCATTCTTTAAGAACGCCCTTCCGTTCAAGTTCTATCGCTATATTGAGACCCGTCTGGCCGCCGATGCCCGCAAGCAGAGCGTCGGGACGCTCGAAGCGGATGATCTTGGCGATAAAATCAAGAGTCAGAGGCTCCATATAAACCTTGTCGGCAATGGCCGTGTCCGTCATGATCGTCGCGGGGTTTGAGTTGCAGAGAACCACCTCGTAGCCCTCCTCCTTCAGCGCAAGACAGGCCTGCGTGCCCGCGTAGTCAAACTCGGCAGCCTGGCCGATAACGATCGGACCCGAACCGATGACAAGTATCTTATTGATATCAGTTCTCTTAGGCATTTTTCTTATTCCTTTCCATCAAACCGATAAACTTATCAAACAAATATGCGCTGTCCTGCGGTCCCGGGGCGCTCTCGGGGTGGTACTGCACGGAAAAAACATTGTCGGCGTCACATTTCACGCCCTCAACAGTACCGTCAAGAAGATTTATGTGCGTCGCGGTAAGCCCCGTACCTTTGATACTGTCAATATCAACCGCGTACGAGTGGTTCTGCGAAGTGATCTCGACCTTGCCGGTTTCAAGATTTTTCACCGGGTGGTTGCCGCCGCGGTGTCCGAACTTAAGCTTGTAAGTCTTTGCCCCGTACGCGAGCGAAATTATCTGGTGCCCAAGGCAGATACCGAAAATCGGGCACACGCCAATGAGCTTCCTGATGACGCCAATGGTCTCCGGCACAGACTCAGGGTCGCCCGGTCCGTTTGAAATGAATATTCCGTCGGGGTTTTGAGACATTATGTAATCAAAAGAAGTGTTGTAAGGCACAACCGTGACGGTGCATCCCCTGTTAACAAGCGACCTCACAATATTCTGCTTCATGCCGCAGTCAATCGCGACAACGTGATATCTCTCATCAAAAAGCGGCGCCGCAGTGTAAGGTTTCTTGCAGCTGACGCGCGCGACAGCGTCCTTCGGAACCTTATAGGCCTCTATTTTGGCAAGTCCCTCTTCAAGGGTCGTATCGACAGAAGTTATAAGTCCGAGGCGGCTTCCGAAATCCCTTATCGACCTGTTCAGTTTTCTCGTGTCGATACCGCTGACTCCCGTGATGTCGTACTTTTTCATGACATCGCCAAGAGTCTTCTCCGACCTGAAGTTTGACGGTTCATCGTTGTACTCGCGGACAACGAGCGCGCCGATCGTCGGCGTCAGTGTTTCGTAGTCGTCCGCGGCCATGCCGTAGTTGCCGATAAGAGGATAGGTCATGACGACCGCCTGGTCGGTGTATGAAGGGTCGGACAGGATTTCCTGGTAACCGACCATTGACGTGTTGAACACAAACTCGAGTATCTTTTCGGAGTCTGAACCGAAGGAGAATCCCTCGTAGACCTGCCCGTCCTCAAGTATTATTTTTTTATCCGGATTTTTAATCATATTCACAGCCAAAAGTGAACAACAAATTTAAAAGTTCAAATCGGTTGTTCACTACATAAAGAAAGTTGAATTTTTAGTTTATTTGCCCTGTCCGCTGTGCTCGAAAGCAGCTCCTATGAAGCCCTTAAACAGCGGGTGCGGCTTGTTGGGTCTTGACTTGAGCTCCGGATGGAACTGAACACCCACGAAGAAAGGTCTCTCCGTAAGTTCAACAGTTTCAACAAGGAGTCCGTCAGGCGACATACCGGAAAGCGTAAGGCCCTTATCGATAAGGAGCTTTCTGTAGTCGTTATTAAGCTCGTAACGGTGGCGGTGGCGCTCACTTATATTCAGGGAGCCGTAGCATCTCTCCATCGTCGTGCCGGGTCTGATTACACAGGGGTACGCGCCGAGTCTCAGCGTTCCGCCCTTCTCGACCTCGTTGCTCTGACCGGGCATGAAGTCGATGACTTTGTTTTTGCAATTTTCGTCAAACTCGCCTGAATTGGCGTCAGCAAGGCCGCAGACGTGTCTTGAATACTCGATGACGGCAATCTGCATTCCGAGGCAGATACCGAAGTACGGGATGTTGTTCTCGCGTGCGAACTTGGCGGCAGAGATCATTCCCTCAATGCCCCTCTGACCGAAGCCTCCCGGAACAATGATACCGTCAAGACCGCCAAGCATCTCCGCAGCATTCTCATCGGTAATGAGCTCCGAATCGATCCAATGAATCTTGATGTGGGTGTTGTGGAAGTAACCCGCGTGGCGCATCGCCTCTGCGACCGAAAGATATGCATCGTGAAGCGCAACGTATTTTCCGACAAGACCGATGTGAACCGTGTAAGGCCTTGACTTGATGCGGTTGACCATTTCGGTCCACTCGGCAAGGTCAGGCTCCTTGGCGTCAATTCCGAGCTCCCTGCACACAACTTCCGAAAAATGCGACTTTTCGAGCATCAGCGGCGCCTCGTAAAGGTTCGGCAGCGTGATGTTTTCGATAACACAGTCCTTCTTGACGTTGCAGAAAAGCGAAATCTTGTCGAAAATCGAATCTTCAAGCGGCTCGTCGCAGCGGAGAATGATGATGTTGGGGTTGACGCCCATGCCCTGCAGTTCCTTTA
>Ga0310786_10006002_pt1 | contig 16307 bp, 11 predicted proteins | sample AusTroGonzalo_MG_FD_203881 | JGI IMG/M metagenome (GOLD analysis project Ga0310786, IMG submission 203881) | Bovine rumen microbial communities from tropical cattle in Woodstock, Queensland, Australia - Gonzalo_03 (v2) (version 2) | ecosystem: Host-associated > Mammals > Digestive system >... | reverse complement strand
CACAGCGGTCGTACTGTCGCCGGTATCGATCATCCTGATCGAGGGCGACACGACCGTATTAGAAGCGACCGTACTTCCGATAGGTGCGATTGGGGACATTGCCTGGAGCACCAGCGATGGAATAGTCGTTGCTGTGGATAACGGGACGGTACGTGCTCTGAAAGCAGGCACCGCCCGGATAACCGCCTCTGTCATCGGGACGGATATTAAAGGTATATGCAGCATCACTGTGAAGGAGGCCGTCGTACAGCCCACCTCGGTGACGTTATCGAGAACATCGCTCAATCTGGAAATCTACGAATCACACATCCTCAAAGCCACAATCAACCCCCCTAATGCGTCCGGTTCCATCATATGGTCCAGCGACGATGAATCCGTGGCCACTGTATCCAACGGTGCGGTCATCGGGATCGGGGCCGGCATCGCCCATATCAAAGCGGCGATCGAAGGAACGGAACTCGAGGCAGTATGTACCGTGAGCGTCAAGAAACCTGTAATCAACCCTGAAAGTGTGATGATCCAGGAATCACTTAGTATGACTGAGGGCGACACCGTCACTTTGGAGGCGACCATTCTTCCGATAGGTGCAATAGGAGACATTGCTTGGAGCACCAGCGATGGAACGATCGTTGCTGTGGACAACGGAACTGTACATGCTCTAAAAGCTGGTACTGCCCGGATCACCGCCTCTGTCATCGGGACGGATATCAAGGGTGTGTGCAACATCACGGTGAAAGAGACTGTCGTTATCCCCACTTCGCTTACCATCTCCGATACGTCTATAAATCTCGATATCGGGGACTCATTCATGCTCACAGCCACCATCAACCCCTCTGGAGCATCCGGCTCCGTGGTGTGGTCGAGCAACAACAAATCCATAGCTATCGTATCCAACGGAGTCGTGACCGCCCTTAGCGTCGGCACTGCTACGGTAAAGGCCGTGATTGAGGGTACGGACATCATTGCCGCATGCATCGTTACTGTCGAAGAACCCGTCATAGAACCCAGCGACATAGCCATGTCGCAGGGGTCTCTGAACCTGATCGAGGGCGGCAGCGCCACTCTGGATGCGACGATCCTTCCAATGGGTGCCATCGGCGAATTGGTATGGAGCAGCAGTGACGAGTCCGTCGCTGCAGTTAAAGATGGAGTCGTCCTCGCTTCAAGGGCCGGCATAGCCACGATCACCGCCTCGGTCAGCGGAACGGATATCAAGGGTGTGTGCGTGGTCACTGTGAGGGGGGCTGCCGTGCTTCCGGCCTCGCTCACACTATCTGAAACCTCGCATGACCTGGAAATTGGGGACTCGTTCATGCTCAGAGCCATTATCTACCCCGCAGGAGCTTCCGGTATCATTGTATGGTCTAGTACCGATAGATCCGTGGCTACCGTATCCAACGGAGTCGTTACTGCGACCGGTGTCGGCATTGCTACTATAAAGGCCATGATCAAGGGCACAGAACTCGTCGCTGAATGCATCGTGACCGTCAAGAACACAGTGGTAGAACCTACATCCATAGCCCTGTCTCAGTACACGCTGGCGCTGGATGCAGGCGAATCCTACGAACTCGCAGCGGCCCTGCTTCCCGCAGGGTCCTCCGGCACCATCATGTGGTCCAGCAGCAACGAATCCGTAGCCGTTGTGGAGAACGGGGTCGTGCATGCTCTTGCCGCTGGGACTGCCCTGATAATCGCATTCTTGGAGAACACGGATGTGACCTCAGTATGCCAGCTCAGCGTTGCGGACGATATCGATGACAAGCCCAGGACCTCCATCACCGCCGAAGAGCTGAAGAAGGGCTCTGCCACGGAGAGGGAGCTCGTAGAGTCGCTCCTCGGCTATGAGGGCGAATACGAGGGCCTTGACGTGGATGCCAGGGCATACAGCGCCTTCACCATACCGTCCGACGTCTCCTACGCTTTGGCCTCCATCGATGCCAGCATCACGGTGCGCCTGTCCAACGGCTCTATACAACTGCCTTCGACGGATCTGAAGAAGCTGGGTTCTGAGGATGTCAGCGTATCCATCGTGAAAGGGTCCATTCCCGACCCGTACAGCAGGGCCTACAAGGACCGTCCGGCGTATGAGGTCTGGGTCTCGACCGAGAGCGGTGTGCCGTCGGAGCTGGACTACATCACCGTCACGTTCCCCTACTATCTCGGGGACGGTGAGGAACCAGAAAAGGTGTTCGTGGCCCATCTTGGCGACAAGATCGAACGCATACCCTGCACCTTCATCGATAACAAGGTGACTTTCAGCACGAACGAACTGTCCCTGTACGCCATAGGCTACGATTCCGACGAGGATGATCCCGTGCCCCCTCCTGACGAACCTACCAGCGGACTGGACGCCACATGGCTGATTGCGATCGCCATAGCTGCAGTAATAGTGGTCGCGGCAGCTGTGTTCATCATAAAGAAAAGGTGACAACACGGATGAGGTGCGGATGCCGACTACGGGCATCCGCATCATCCCCGAAACGTAAGGTCATCAAAATCAATCGGATTTCGAGATCCTCTCGATGACCGCACGTTTCTTATCCGTCACATACAGCCTTCCGGGCTTGTAATAGTAATATTCCGCAAATATGCGGAACGCCCAATGATAGGTACTGGGCAGATACCTCGCCCAGACATATTCCAGCTTGTTCTTGAACTTCATGCCCTTGGAATAGTATGGGTCCATCGTCCCGCTGAGGATCTCCCTGCGGAAGCCCTCCGGCGACATATGAAGCATGGATCTCATGGCCATGATCCTGAGCCTCCTCTCCAGATACCAATCCGTACCCTCATAGTGCTCTATGAGATTGAAATAGGCCCCCCTCTCGGTCAGGCCCCTCTCGTCCTTCTTGGTGCTGCAGAAGGAGTTCTCGTTGAGATAGTATGAATACAGCGTGCAGGGTACGAAGCAGACTCTCTTGGAAACCTCCAGGCTCCGGTACGTGAACTCGATGTCCTCGGACATGGACTATGGGAATCTGATGCCATTGTCCATGACTGTACGCAGATCATATAGCATAGACCAGGATGCGACCGGTATCAGATTCAGGGAACGGGCATGCATGGCCTGCCTTCCCGTCAGTACTATGTCACTGCCCTTTCTCTCCCCATCCGGCCCCTTCTCCTCCTTCGAATAGATGAAATTGCAGACCGCAACCTGGGATTCCGAGGATTCCAATGAGTCGACCATCACCGAAAGGAAATCGTCCGAAGGGTTGTCATCGACATCCAGGAACCACACATACCTTCCATGAGAGTTCTCGAGACCTATGTTCTTCGCACCGCCCAAATAGGATCTATCGTACTGGATAATGTAGGATGCTTCGGGATGTTCAAAGCAATAGTTGGCGGCATCCTCCTTGGAACCGTCGTCGCTGGTATCGGTCACCACAAACAGCAACTCGTAATCCTTGAACGGCTGGCGTTCCAGGTATCCAGTGATGCCTCTGAAATGGGCGTGCCCGTTGTTGATGCAGAGCACTATGGATACCGCTGGATGCCCCTGGCCGATGGAACTCAAACTGATCGTCCGACCATAATAAAGGTTATTTAATAAGATTGAGGTCAGCGTCAGTGATAAGGTGGTGGATGGTATAGATTATCTAAGCAATCTCAAAAAAATAATTAAGGTCATGCCCCCATCCGGGGTTAAAGAGGATTATTATGTCCCCGTCTGCCTACTGAAATACACGAATGGATTCGATCACTCCGCTTTCTATTCTGCACTTGTTACGCCACTAAGCCCGTTGCATACCTTACAAGCTTCCAAATGCCTCATCTTTCGTAGACAACGTAGGACGATAGATCCGATGGGATAGTAGAACCATACTCGGATCATAGACGCCAACACCTTGGAACAATCGCAAACCCGCATGGTTGATCCCGTTACACAGTCTCAGCATCTTCACGGTAGAGTTCGTATGGGGTTGATTACTGGATGAAAGAGCGGATATATGCCGATAACATCAAGGTCGTCTCCTTCGACATATTCGATACCCTCATCCTGCGCCCTTTTGTCAAACCTACTGATCTTTTCGGGCTCATAGAGCAGAACGAGAAGCGCCCCGGATTCTCCAAGGCCCGCATCGAAGCAGAAAGAAAGGCTAGGGAGAAGAAAGGGCACGGCGTACGTCTGAATGAAATCTACGAGATGATTCCCGACTACAAGGGCCTGATGGACATCGAATGCCGCTACGAGATCGACCTAGCAATCTTGAATCAACCAATTTTAGATGAATTGCTTGGGTTATACGAAGATAAGACGATCGTTATCGCATCGGACATGTATCTGCCCGAGGATGTCCTTGCGGAGATCCTCTCGAAATTTGACATACCATACCATAAGCTGTACGTCTCTTCCTCGCTGGGGATAGCTAAACACGACGGCCGGATGTTCGATATGATTCTCCAGGAATTCAGTATTAAACCCGAAGAATTGCTGCACATCGGAGATAATAAGTACTCCGATGTCCGCACGCCTCGCTCAATGGGAATCCTGACTGAATATCACGAAAAGCCTATCAAGAGCTATCTTCGCAGGAACGCGGATGAACGCAGATTCTACAAAAGGTCTGGATCCCTGACATCGTCCATCATCGTTTCAATGGACATGGTGCGGGAAGAGAACCAGGATGTGTGGTGGGATATAGGCGAGAGGTACGGAGGGCCGCTGACCTATTCATACTCAAAGTTCCTTGTGGACCATACAGATGATAGTTCCCTTCTGCTGTTCGCGGCCCGTGACGGATACACACTAATGAGAGCAGTAGAGTCTTTGGGGCTGACGAACGATTCCAAGTACATATATGTCCAGCGGCTGTTCTCCAAGGTCCTTCACGATGAGGACGTCCTGAAAGGACGGACTATCGCCCTCCCATCCAGGTTCTCCGATTCTGTCGGATATAAACGCACGATGATGCGGCTCAAAACTATCCTTAGCTTCTTCTCCAGAGATCTGAATCTAGAAAAACTGGATGACGGCACATCCTTGGAAAAGGCGTATAATCTGAATCGCGGCAGGATAGCCGCCTTATGCAGGAAGGCTCGTGCGGACTACAACCACACATTATGCGAACTGTGCGGTGATAGGAAGATCGAGCTTGTTGACTGCACCACCATGCGCCACTCGTCTCAGAAGCTCGTGGAGAAGACTATCGGACGGGGCATTCATGCCCACAACCTGCTTATCCTCCGCGATTATGACAGGGGCCTCTCATTTGACTGTTTGTACCAATGGCCCCATACCTTCATCGGATGGTCAAGGGTTGACATCCCTGAATTCCTGCTATGTTCACCAGAACTGCCGGTATGTGGCTGGTCCAACGGAAAACCTGTGTTCGACGATGATGCTCCATCCTTTGAAAAAGATAGGGCACAGCATTACCCCGACGTCTCTGACGGAGAATTGAAATACATTGAAAGGATGACCACCATCTTCTCCGACCACCTTCCGGTGTTCGACTACATAGATGTGAACAGATGGGTTCTTCTTTCGGCGGCGAAAGGTACCAGATACCGCAATCTGCTAAAGGATATCAAATGGGCCAGCGGCGCCGATCACTCGGACTGGGCGCCTATCATACCATGGGACGGCATGATAAATCGTCTGAAAAGGATCTCTATAGATTTCTTATCCAAATTGAATGACGATTAAGATAGCAATGGGGTGCAACCCTTACAAACGATTTGGAGCCCATCAAAGAAAACTTTCAAATTCTTAAATGATTTGCACCGCGTCGTTATGAAAGGAATCATACTAGCTGCCGGTGCCGGGACCAGACTATCACCCGCTACATTTCCAATATCGAAGATACTTTTGCCTATCTACGACAGACCGATGATTTACTACCCTCTGTCAACACTAATGATGGCTGGCATCAGGGACATCCTCGTGATAACCAACGAAGCGGACCTCCACAACTTCAAGCGTACTCTTGGCGATGGTTCCCAGTTCGGAGTAAACATTCAGTACAAAATCCAGTACATCCAAAGGGGGATATCCGACGCATTCCTCATCGGAGAAGATTTCATTGCGGGAGAGAGCGTATGTCTGATTTTGGGCGACAATATATTTTACAGCCCTATGCTGGATTCCATTCTTGATTCAGTCTCAGAACACAAAGACGGGGCCATCGTATTTGGCTATAAGGTTCCGGATCCTGAAAGATTCGGTGTTGTGGAATTCGATGAGAACATGAGGGTCATATCCCTTGAAGAAAAGCCCGAGCATCCTAAATCCAACTATGCTGTCGTAGGGATATACTTCTATGACGGAAAGGTCTCCGATATGGCCAAGCAACTAAAACCCTCTGACAGGGGGGAGTTGGAGATTACCGATCTTAATAAATTGTACTTGGAGGAAGGGAATCTCAATGTGAAGCTCTTCGATGACGAGATGAAATGGATTGACGCGGGAACATTCGCTTCGCTCCTAGAATCATCGCAGTTCATCGCTGAGAAAGAAAACGAGCTAGGCAAAAAGATTCTATGTCCCGAGATAGTGGCATACGAAAAAACATTCATCACCAAGGATCAGCTATCCTCTTGGATTAAAAAGAACAAAGACAATGATTACTTCAAACAAGCGGGATCTATTCAGGAATGATTGTCATTCGAGCAATTATCTCCAATGCTTATTCAAGAGCATTCCTCCGTATAATACCGAACTTGGTCACCAATGATGGGGCAATCCATTCCAGCTTAACCTCGACAGGAAATCGAGGTTAAGTGAGAAGGGGCGTGGGTTCCCTGCCCGATGACGACCTCCCGAAATTCGGAAAGGGAGGGAAGAGGCTCCCGCGAAATGTTACCGCCGATTATTTCATGGAGGTGTGCGGGAGGTGCATGATCAGGTACGATCCCCGTATGAATCAGTGCAGGTTCTTCAACACGGACGATGACAGGAAGGCATCCGCATTCCTGTCGCTCATGGGCATACCTAAGGAGACGCTGTTCACTGGCTGGCTTTGATTTTCTGGGAGGGGACGGAATAAAACCCTCATCAAATTGTCAAGGGTGCGGATGACTGTTATAACACATATTCCCAAATGAATATAGCATATGGTCCCATTTAATGGATAGTCTCGGAGCAATACCCACCAATAGTCAAACAAACCATGGTTTGCAAAATCAACCTGAACTTTTTGGTCTGATCAAAAGAGAAATCGTGAAGATTTCAAAAACTTCATGATCTATGTGACTGAATTCTGAAAGATTGCCTTAGAGACCTATAGCTGCCACATATATTCGCCGAAGAGTTTTCGGAATCGGTCATTCATAGTTCCGATATACTTCCGATAGTGGACAAACCACGCGTGAACCAACAACTAAAGTATTATATCATATCTACTTTATCCGATATCAGATATATTGAATTCAGATAAAGTAATCACGACCGCGCTCAGCATTCTAGCAATATCGACCCTTGTGCTGACAGTTGCGGGTACCGATGGTGCCATCCAAATAGAGGATGACAACGGCGCTGCAGTCCGGTTAGACGCCCCGCCAGACCATATAATATCGATTGGCATCGGCGTAACAACTTCGATAATTGGCCTGGGTTCGATCGATAAGATAGTGGTCTGTGATTCTTACTCAGCACTTTCAGAGGGGCCGAAATTCGATAGATTAAGAGATATGGTTTCTGACAAAAGAACGCTTGCTAGTGGCAATCTGACCAGCAAAGGGTTGGAAAAACTAAAGGCTGACATCAATAACAGGATTGATGAGGGGCTGTTCAACAAAGATGTCGATGTCGTAATCGCAATGACATCAACTCCCGAAAGATTGGATTTCCTCAAGCTTGACGGATTCAAAAACGTCCTAATCTGGGATACTCAAATGAAATCCGCCAAGGGGATTGATGAATTCATCAAATACATCGGCCTGATTTGCAACTCTTCTGCGGAAGATATCCCTTCCATCGATGATACAAAAGCATCCATTGACAAATATATGAGCAGGAACAGCATCCTGCCTGTTAAAGTCCAATACATCGAATACGATAACGGATTCAAGCTAGGAAGTGATACTTCCCTGCAGTCTTTAATGATAGCTTCTGCCGGAGGGGACCCCCATACCTATGGAATATCAGGTATGACCGGGACCATTGAGATTGACCTAGGGCAATATGTCAGATCGTACCCAGAGACAGTCTTCCTCGTAGATTCCCTGATTTACGACGATGCCGTTCGCATGGAAGAACTCAAAGAAATCGTCGGAACCGATGCTAGAATGATATGCTATGAAGAGCTGTGGAAATCATGCTCTTTCTATTCATCCGAATGCGTAAGATCACTAGCTGAGGCCCTTTACCCTGGCATCAGCACATATCTGGATCAAAAAGGAGATGATGCCGGGTGGCAATCTGGAGAACAACCTGGAGTTGTACCAGACCCAAACCCGATCGATGACGACCCCATCGATGTTCCGGGGCAGAGCCCGATTAAAGAGGAACCAGAGGTTTTACCAGACCCGACTCCAGACATTGAAGGTACGGGGGACACCTCTAACACAGCATCCAGTGATCTACCTGGTGAAACTGCTGACACCGTTCCAGAGGATGGTCAGACTCATAACGATACACCCTCTGACACTGGAAACGAAGAGATCTATGGGACACCCGATCATAATAAGACCAGTAATACGAACGATGTTCTCGATACTGTTTCTGATGACCACAGATCCGAACCTTCGCCGGTCCTCAACAGTGTTTTGTTGATCGTGATATTGCTGGCCATATCAGGAATTACACTAGTCGTCATCAACAGGAAGTGAAGAGGGGATAATATCCAGCAAATCCGTCCAGTCTTCGATGATAATTACATCGCGATATGCTTCGTATCCGATAACGGTTATGCATGTCAGACAGGCGTGATGATAAGGTCCATCATCGATCATTCCTCCTCCGATCATAGATACGATATCAACATCCTGTATGCACAGATGGATGATACCAACAGGAACAACCTTACAGGCCTATCGAACAGAGACAATATCTCCATAAGATGTCATGACATATCGGCCAATGTATCCGAACTGTCCTTGTACACAGAATCGAACTACACAGAGACCACCTATAGGCCAGAAGTATACTACCGCCTGCTGATTCCGTCCTTGATGCCCGATTACGATAAGGTGCTCTATATGGATGGCGATATGGTAGCCCTGAAGGACTTATTTCCCATATCCTGCATAGAATTAGGTGGCGCTCTCATCGGTGCGACCAGGGATTATTGCGGCATAGCTGCTTGCTATGATAAGGAATCCGACAGGAAAACATACCGTGAGACCATACTCGGAGATTATTGCATCGACGAGTACGTGATCTCATGCCTGATCCTGTTCAATGTAAAGCAATTCAATAATGAATACGATGGCGGATCTGTACTGTCAACGGCCAGTTCCAGGAAGTGGCTTCAACACGACCAAGATGTCATCAACGTTCTTTGCAAAGGCAAGATTCAGATAATCGATCCCAAATGGGCGTATTTTGAAGAGACTGATTATACGTCGAGGTTCCTGCCGGAAAGATTGAGGGAGGAGTACCGGATGGCCTATGAGAATCCGGCTGTGATCCATTATGCAGCCGAGAACAAGGTATGGATGAACAGAAAGTCCAGATTCAACGACCCCTTTTGGGATGCCGCGTACAGGACACCATTCTTCGACATATTTAATGGCAGGATAGGCAACGATGTCCTTTACAGATACCATATCTTCCACGATGTTCTACATCTTCATGTGGGGTACTACTATACTTTTGACAGTGTGGTCTTGGTATCAGAACCTCAGCTAATCGGTTCCATGAAGGATCTGGAGATGCATCTGACCAAGATCGATTTAAAAAGGGAATCAATACAGATATACGGTTTCTTCGAGAATATTAGCTACAACAATTCTGATCCGATTCTCCTGGCTAGGATCAATGGATGCGATTTGCCGCTGGAAACAACCCCGATTCCCTCTGACAGAGTATCGGGTTCCAGTGTATTCATTTTCTCTTTTCACTACGAATTGAAAGAAGATACCAGAATAAGATTCAGGATAACTTATGACGGCATCCATAACATCGACCCGACCTATGTATGTGTGGATCAGTTCACTCCGATCAACGAAAACAAAAAGTCATACTACATCAACGAAGGTTGGTGTCTAAAGAAGATAGATCACGGGAAAGAACTGCACATCTTCAAATCAGCCGATCCCTTTTCACTTGAACACGAACTGAGAACTAATTTGAAAGAACTGGGGAAGAAGAACGTGCTAAAGTATAGAAGGATAACTCACATCCTCAAAAAGGTCCGCCCGACTAACAAGATCATATTCTTCATTGACTCGGAAGACCGCCTTAATGATATCCCGGAGATCGAACGGATCTATCCGGGTCTGAAAATAACGGCTGCCAGTACTGACAAGATACCTGGAACGATTGATGTCATGTCCTCCGACTATCAAGTATCGTTCACATTAGCGGACATCGTAGTAGCCACAGTATACAACTATTACGCATTCTTCCCGTTCACCTCATTCACCAGATCGGATGAGGTCCGTGATCTGTTGGCCAACAAGAAGCACATTCTTTTTCCGAGCGACAGAGATTTCTTGAAGATTCTGGGAAACAGGAACTATAAGGTAGATGGTCTGATTCTGAGGAAATCCTTAGTAGATGCGGACATCAAACAGCTTACAGACACTGAGGTCATCATAATCGATGACAATTCTAATGAGGCGTTATCATGAATAACATATACAAACTATCCAGAAACGAATGCTGCGGATGCGGGGTCTGCCAGAATGTCTGCCCCAAGGATGCGATCGTTATGAAATCTAGCAGAGGCGGATATCTTTATCCGTTCGTAGATGAGGCTCATTCCTGCATCTCATGTGGGTTGTGCGTGAAGGCCTGCCCCTCTTTGAATCCCAAATACCGTAAGGACTGTGACCCGCCTTCATTCGTGGTCAAAGCCTCAGACGACATCAGATTCAAAAGTTCCTCAGGTGGAGCGTTCAGAATCCTAGCAAAACACATTTTGAATTCTGGAGGAAAGATTGTTGGTGCGGCCTACGATGGCAATTGCCAGCCTGTACTCACCATCGTAGATGACATTGACGGTATAGATTGCGTTTCTGGAAGCAAATACATCGATGCGTATCCCGGAGACATATACAAAAGGGTGGAGGAAATCTTGAAAAAGGGCGATACAGTCCTTTTCACTGGACTTCCCTGTCAGGTTGCAGCGTTAAACAACTTTCTTGACAAGGATTATGAAAACCTATTCACTGTGGATCTGATCTGTCACGGTGCACTGCCCTACAAGATGTTTATCGACTATTCCAAAGAAAGGTTCGATGAGGTCCCCATATCTGCTGAATTCCGCAATAAAGAATTAAATGGTTGGGGATCAGGAAAGATAAGATTCCATTTCTCCGACGGCAGAACAGAAGATTGCGATGATGAAATATACCTTAAGATATTTGCAACGAACCTGGGGGCCAGAGATTCCTGTCTGAAATGCAAATTTGCAGAACCTCCACGCCAGGGCGATCTCTCTATAGGCGACTATTGGAATGCCAAACACATCTCCTGCGATATGGATGATGGAAAGGGACTGTCTGTAATCACAGCAAACTCTGCCAAGGGGTTGGTTTTATTCAACGATGTTAGAAACATATTCGAAGATTCTTTTTTCGTAACATACAAGGATGGACTCTCATGGAATAGGAATAAAAAGTATCTGTCAGCACCTGGCAACCGGGAAAGATTCCTAGACCTCTATGATTCCACTGGAAAAATCTTCAAATCCTACGACTATTGCATCAATTGGAAGTATGATGTGGGTATATTCGGTGTCGTCAACAACCCCAATTATGGTGGATTGCTCACATATTACGCATTGTACAAGACCATTCAATCGTTAGGTTACTCGGTGTTGATGCTGAACAACCCCATCAGAGGGGAAGATACTACATCTCAAAATCATTCCAGGAAATTCTTCTATGAACATACTGAGATAAGTGTTCAACGCACACCTTCGGAGCAATACAAGGTTAATGACCACATAGACCGGGTCGTACTCGGATCGGATCAGGTATGGAATTACGACCTTTTCAGATCCTGGGGCATGATGCTGTACCTTGATTTCATCGAATCATCAAAGACCATTCTTAGCTATGCTGCATCTTTCGGCCATGACCATCACACCATTCCTCCTGAGAAGAAATCGGAAGTCGCTGTTAACTTAGAAAGATTCGACAATATCTCGGTAAGGGAGAGGGAGGGCGTGGACATATTGCGTAATGATTTCGGCCTAGATTCCGAGTTCGTTCTGGATCCGGTGTTCCTGATGGACACGTCGGAATATGACGTGCTCATGAAAGATTCCAAGATGGACGTCTCCAAGAGATATATCGGAAGCTACATCCTAAATCCTAAGGCAACATATAGGCTGGACATCCTCAAGGATGTGTCCAAGCGCCTCAACTTAAAAATCAGGGCGATGACCGACGGAGACCCACGTTCTTTCAATGGGAAAAGGGACACTTTCAAAGAAAATGGTCTGGACGTTCTGGAGAATATCACTATAGAGGATTGGATAAATGTGATTAGGAACTCGGACTTCTTCGTCACAGATTCGTTCCATGCATCTTGCATCTGCATAATGTTCAAGAAGAAGTTCCTGCTAATCCAGAATAACTGGGCCACTTCGAGGCTAAACACTCTGATGGACCTTTTCGGTCTTCAGAACCGCTGGGTTAGGATCAACAGATACTCTGAATACATCTTCGATGATGCCTGGTTAGATCCTTTGGACTATGTTTCCATAGATACGGTCTGGCAACGGGAGAAGAAACGTTGCATCGGATGGCTTCAGGAATCTCTAAAAATGGGAAAACGGTATGATGAAAAACGCATAGTGGTTGAACCGTTCAATATAGATAGGCTGGAAAATATACGTAGAAAATCTAGTTTCATTCTTGCAGAACGTAATGGAGATGTCGTCAATATAACACTTAATGCAGGGAAGAACGTATTCTCCAAGAGGTTAGACGATATCAGCATCCCTTGTCTCAAGGTCAAGAAGAAGACCATTAAGATGTTCAAGATTAGGAACGAAATAGATATTGTGATCAAAGATGACTCATGGAAATCCATCTATCACATAAATCTCGATGGGGACGTAATCCTGGAAACGGACAAAGAGATGAATATTCTGCATGCGATTCGTCTACAGAACCGATGATTACACTGTCATCCATCACATCAGATCGATATCTATCCCATGCTCGGAACAGTAAGCTACTGCAGATGCATCACCCATACGGGCAGACAGCTTGAGGCATCTGGTGGCAGTAGGCAACAATTCCCCACTGCCACCAGATATAACCTTCATAGCGAACCTGTAAAGCTGAGTCGCATCACCGATATAGATGCTCTTGTATAGAATCTGATCTGCCATTGCAGGATCATACCCTATCGAGCCCAGACGACCATAATACTGGGCTGCGATGATCATGCCTTTGCCGTAGGATTCGGACAACCTCTTGTATGCATCTGACAGCACCTTCATTCCAACTTCCCCATAAGATTCCGGATTCTCCTGAATGTGAGCGCATAGCTCGATCAACGCCTTCGGGTCCTTGGAATCCTACAGCGAGGAGTATAGGTCTTGTATCCCTACAGATCCAGGAATCGAATTCTGTTTAAGGATGGGGATCGCCGACAACTGATACTGAGTTAGTTGCGATCTTGAATACACATCCAGCCAGTACCTGACCTTCTCTGGATCGGGATCGGTTCCTCTCCCATCCTGATACATCATTGCCACAGTGTACTGGCACGATACTAACCCCTTCTCTGCACATTGTTCGTATAATTCCAGTGCCTTCCTTTGGTCTTCCTCCACTATGATACCTGCGGCGTATATGTCTGCTAACATATTGATTGCCTTGACTACACCGAGCGAATTACCCTTTTCAAGCATCTCTAGATATTGACCCTTATTCTTTTTCACGCCGATTCCATCGCGGTACATCACCGCTGTCTGGATTATGGCATCCGGATGGTTGAACTCCTCTGCTGTGCGTTTGAACCAACAGAAGGACTCTTCTCTATCTTTATCGTCCAAAGCCGTCTTTAGCAGAAAGTTCGCATAGCGGAACATATCCGCAGGATTGCCTCTTTCTGCCATATATCTGAATATAATATCCAGATTGGAACGACCTTTGGCCATACCATCTTTTCCCAAAATTGACGATAGTCTAAGACGTGCCGTCGAATCGCCTCTGGCAGCTGACGATTGATAGTACGACAACGCAAGTTCGGAATCCTTCTGGGACCCACTCCTTACGAGAAGATCGCCCATCTCGACCTGTGCCTTGATATGGCCCTGCTCTGCGGCTAGTTCCAACCAATAACGGTATGAATCCTCGTTCTGCTCAACAAACAATCCTTCTTTGTAGAACAAAGCCAAACGATACTGCGCATCGGCCATCCCCGATTTGGCTTGATCGAAAACGACATCTGGCGACTCCCTCGAAGCCTCATAGTACTGTGCACAGACCTTCCTGGGTTTCCCATCTTCGATTATCTTCCCCTTATCCAACCATATAACACGGGTACATATGGACTCGATCGAACCAGGGGAATGTGATACATACACCACAGTCTTTCCATCCTTCAGGATCTTCTTGAAGAAGTCAGAGGCTTTGGCGGAGAACGCTGCATCGCCGGTGCTGAGAATTTCATCCACCAGCATTATCTCCGCATCTACATGGATCATTATGGAGAATGCGAGTCTGCTCCTCATTCCGGAGGAGTAGGTCCTAACAGGATTATCAATATATCTCCGTATCCCTGAGTAATCGATAATTTCCTCAGTCTTTGATTCCATCTGCTTCTTAGAAAAACCGTAAAGTTCCCCTTTCAGTATGATGTTCTCCCTTCCTGAAAGATCCTGATGGAATCCCATCCCAAGCTCCAGTATGGTCGCTACCTTTCCATCAATCTCGACAGTACCGGAATCCGGTTCCAGTATTCTCGCCATGATGCTCAGGAGCGTAGACTTTCCTGCGCCGTTAGTTCCTATGATCCCAAGGACCTCTCCCTTCCTGACATCCAGATTCAATCTGTCCAGGATATGATTCTCCATTCTGGACTTAGATTTCTTAAAAAGACCTTTCTTCTCAGTATCCTCCACTTCAACCGTGTAGGTCAAGCTCACATCTCTGAGTTCTATCGCATTCTTCGAATCCATATCATAACCTCTTTACAAAACCGTGCCTGAGCTTCCTGAACACAATATAACCGATGATCAGAACCATGGAGGCCAGAGCTATACACATAAACGCATAGAATGCACTAGGCATCTGGCCAAAATACAGGATGTCGTGGACAAACTCCACATAATACGTCAGCGGGTTGTACCAGATCAAGACGGACAAGACCCCAGTCGCCTCCGATGCCATATAGCGCATAGGCGTCATGATGAATAGAGCTATACCTATCGACCCCAAAGCGTACTGTATGTCCCTGACGTACACTGCTATCGATGAAAGGAAGAATATGCAGCCAACACCGAATACGAATGATAAAGCCAGAAGCGGCAATAAGAGCAACGCGCATATCCAGTCCAATGGATATGAAGTTATCACCAATGTGACCAAGACGATTCCATACCCAATCAAACAAACTATCATAGAGGATATGGCATTGGCCAAAACGAGTATCTCCCTGGGAAAATACATCTTCTTGATCATTCCGGCGTTGCCAGTGAACGCTCCAGTGCCACCTGTTATGCAGTGGGTCAGAAATGTGAACAGAAAGATGGCTGTCGATAAGAATACCCATCTGTTCTCTATACTGGTGCTAGTCTTAATCTCAGTAAATATGATGTAGTACAGGATCATCAGTATCAGCGGCGTTATGAAGTTCCAAGCAAAACCGAGAAACGAGTTCCTGTACTTTCCATATAGATTCTTGGCCACTAGAGAACGCAGTATACTGCGAGAATCATAGATCTCCCTGAAATCTCTATGAACAGATATATAACCTCCCTCCAAGATATTCCATGTATACTGAAAAGTCTCATTCAGATCTTTCTTAAGGGGGCCGAAAACCTCTCTCAGACTTCTTTTAATGGAATCCATGGAACTTGACATCCTCTCCCCTCCAGATCAGAGGAAATGAACCGATTCCAACTCTCTCGTTTGATATCGTCGTTGAGATGAGCGGCCAACAAGCATCCCCTGAATGTGTCCTGTATCACCTCATATTATATCTTAACCTCGACAGGAAATGATGGTTTCTT
>Ga0310786_10006001_pt1 | contig 16308 bp, 10 predicted proteins | sample AusTroGonzalo_MG_FD_203881 | JGI IMG/M metagenome (GOLD analysis project Ga0310786, IMG submission 203881) | Bovine rumen microbial communities from tropical cattle in Woodstock, Queensland, Australia - Gonzalo_03 (v2) (version 2) | ecosystem: Host-associated > Mammals > Digestive system >... | reverse complement strand
TGGGGCGTTGGGGCGAGAAAAAGTGCATTTCGAGGCTCCGCCCTCATCGGAAGTACCACGGATGATGGACGATTTCATGCAATGGGCTAATAATGAGCAATGTATCGACCCCATTATCAAAGCAGCCATCGCTCCCCTTTGGTTTGTCACCATCCATCCTTTTTCCGATGGCAACGGTCGTCTGTCGCGCACCTTGACCGACATGTTCTTGACCCGCTCCGATGGCATGATACACCGCTTCTATAGCATGTCGGCGACATTCTGCAACCGTCGTTCCGAGTATTACGACATATTGGAAAGAATCCAGCATGGCGGCATGGATATAACCCCTTGGATTTCATGGTTTTTGGATTGTATGGAAGAAGCGTTGCGGCATACGGAAGAGGTTATCGACAAGGTCGTTTCAAAAGCCGAGTTTTGGGAAAACAACAAGGAAATACCCATCAACGAAAGGCAGCGGAAAATCATCAACCGGCTGTTGGATGGCTTTGAGGGCAAGTTGACCACCTCCAAATGGGCAAAACTGGCTAAATGTTCTTCCGACACCGCTTTGCGCGACATTGAAGACCTTGTGCAGAAAGGTTTGTTTACCAAAGTAGGTGTTGGTCGCGGCACTTATTATGAGCTAAAACGATAGGAAGTTAACTTCAACAATCTCGTTCGGCTGGATTTGTAATCCAGCCGAGACCGAAAATAAGGATTTGCAATCCGCTTGCATAACAAACAAGATGCTTGTCTTGCATTATAAATGCTGATATTCAATGCGTTCGGATGGCAAATCCGAACGAACTGAGAATCGAAAATTTATGTAATCGTTTAGTCAACTAATCAAAAATCTACAAAAATAGGTTATTTAATTAACCGATTTTTAATCAAAAAAGGTTGTTATATTAACCTTTTTCGTATCTTTGCAGCCGTAAAACGATGAAAAAATGGAAACACTATTCAAGAAACACCGAATTCTGATTTCGCAAGTGAGCATGGACATTGTTCGTGAAACAATCAACAACATATCGTGGGAAAAGCAATTGGTGGGCATTCGTGGTTCGCGAGGCGTGGGCAAAACCACGCTGATGCGACAGTATATCAGGAAAAACTACGGTATAAAGCCCGATGAGGCGCTATATTGTGTTTTAGATAGCCTCTATTTCACCAACCACACTTTGCTCCAATTGGCCGAGGACTTCCACCTGATGGGCGGCAAGCATCTTTTCTTGGACGAAGTACACAAATATCCAACTTGGAGCAAGGAAATCAAGGAAATCATAGACCTTTATCCCGACTTGAAAATCACCTTTACAGGTTCATCGCTGTTGCAGATTCTTAATGCCGATGCCGACCTTTCGCGCCGTGTGCTGAGTTATGACATGGCAGGTCTGTCTTTTCGTGAGTTCCTGCATTTTTACAAAGGCATACAACTGCCTGCAAGAAGCCTTGACGAGATACTTGCCAATGCTGATGACATTTGTATGGAAATCAATCAGCTATGCCGTCCCCAACAGCTTTTTGGGCAGTATCTTCGCGTTGGATATTATCCCTTTTATGACGGCAATGAGGAGGAGTATTACAGTCGTATTGAGAATGTCGTTAGTTTCATTATCGAGCAAGAAATGACGCAATTATGCGGGGTCGAGTATTCCAATACGCGCAAAATCAAGGCGTTGTTGCTTTTTCTTGCAGAAAATGTGCCCTACGAAGTGAATATTGCCAAACTCTCAACCTATCTTGAACTCAACAAACAGACCGTGTTGGGCTATCTTGCGAACATGCAGCGTGCCGAACTTCTGCATCTGCTATATTCTGACAACAAATCGGTGACACGCCTGCAAAAGCCTGACAAGATTTATCTGTATAACCCCAATATGTTTTATGCCTTAGGACAGCACAACCAAATAGGAACCATTCGCGAATGCTTTGCCGTCAACCAACTCTCGGTGAAACATACGGTGGAGTATGGCAAGACCCAAGGCGATTTCCGTATCGATGGACGCATTACGCTTGAGGTAGGCGGACAGGACAAGACTTTCGACCAGATAGCGGATATTCCTGATTCTTATATCCTTGCCGACATGATGGAATTTCCCATTGGGAAGAAGTTGCCTCTTTGGTTAGTCGGACTAACCTATTAATTAAAATCCAGCCAACACAAATACAAGGCTTTGTAATCTGATTACATAACCAACACAATGCTTGTCTCGCATTACAAATGCTGATCTTCAATGCGTTCGGATGGCAATTACAAAGAAATTAATGTATTTATCATTTTGGAGACGCGATGAATCGCGTCTCTACAAGGTTGGATGGTATGGGGAAACAATGACGTTTATCATCAACGTATGCGCCTGTAGAGACGTCGATTTATCGCGTCTCGGAAAACAAACGAAATCCAATTAATCATCGATTTATCGCGTCTCAAAACACACGTGACCTAATTGTATCTTCCAGTTGGGTCTGATTTCAATCCGACCAAGTGAACTCGCGGATAATCTGCTCCTTTACAAACAAAAAACCCCTAATAATCATCTGATTAAAAGGGGATTCTCTTGGTACCGAAGGCCGGGATCGAACCGGCACGAGTGTTACCTCATCGGTTTTTGAGACCGACGCGTCTACCGATTCCGCCACATCGGCATGTGGGTTCTTCGCTCAAACGCGGCTGCAAAAATACGGATTTTTTTATTCACTGCAAGCAAGTCGCGAAAAATTTCAAATTTTTATGTTGACCGCTCCAAGAAAATGCCTAATTTTGCAGCCTCAAAAATCACATTGCAAATGTCAGGCAGATACGTTTCCATTTTCGCAGGAAGAGTTACTCAAGATTTGGGCAAAAAGATTGCGGAAGCCTATGGTCGCCAAGAAAAGAATCCAGACTTCAAACTGGGTAAATCCTCGGTGGTTGTTTTTTCAGACGGTGAATTCCAGCCTTCGTTTGATGAAAGCATTCGAGGTCGCCATGTGTACATCGTGCAGTCGACCATGCCGTCCACTGATAATCTGATGGAGCTTCTGCTCATGATTGATGCAGCCAAGCGTGCCTCGGCACACAAAATCATCGCCGTGATACCGTATTTCGGATGGGCGCGTCAGGACCGCAAGGACCAACCTCGTGTGAGTATCGGCTCGAAGTTGGTGGCCAATTTGTTGACCGCTGCCGGTGTCAACCGTATCGTTACCCTTGACCTCCATGCCGACCAGATTCAAGGCTTTTTCGACATCCCCGTGGATGCCCTTTATGCTTCGAGCCTCTTCATCGACCATATCAAGAAGATGCAAATCGAAAACTTGTTGATTGCTGCACCTGACTTGGGTGCTTCGAAGCGTGCTTCGGCCTATGCCAAACGCTTGGGTTGTGACCTTGCCATCTGCCACAAGCATCGTCCGCGTGCCAATGAAGTCGACAGCATGACCCTCATCGGCGACGTGAAGGACAAGAACGTTATCATCATCGACGACATCATTGATACTGCGGGTACCATCGTGAAGGCCGGCCAACTGATGGTCGACAATGGAGCGAAGAGTGTCCGCGCCTTTGCCACCCATGCCGTGTGCAGCGGTCCCGCCATGGAGCGTTTGGACAACTCGGTGTTCAGCGAGGTGGTGGTCACCGACTCCATCCCGTTGCCTCCCACGGCTTCAAAGAAAATCAAGGTGGTCAGCACGGCCGAGCTGTTTGCTGATGTTATTCATCGTGTGGAGTCATACAAATCCATCAGTTCATTATTTAAATGACGTAAAATCCTGTAGAGACGCGATTTATCGCGTCTCCAAAACAACAAATAATTAAATAAATCAACAATTAAACAATCAACACAATGAAAACTGTATCATTGAGCGGTTCTCTCCGCGAGAACGTAGGGAAAAAGGATACTAAGGCTTTGCGTAAGGCCGAAATGGTTCCATGTGTCATGTACGGTGCTGGCGAACAGCAGATTCACTTCGCCACTTCCGAGAAGAACTTCACCAAGATCCTCTTCACCCCTGAGACTTACGTCATCGACTTCGACGTCAATGGCAAGACTTACAAGACCATCCTTCAGGACATTCAGTATCACCCTGTGACCGACAAGGTGTTGCACGCTGATTTCCTCATCGTGAAGGAAGACAAGCCCATCACCGTGACGCTGCCTATCGCCCTCGAAGGCTCAGCTACTGGTGTGATGCGCGGTGGTAAACCCAAGATGGGTATCAAGAAGGTGAAAGTCAACGGCCTGATTAAGGATCTGCCGGACTATGTGAAGGTCAACATCAGCAACGTGAACATCAACGAGGCCATCAAGGTGAAGGACCTCAACATCGAGAATGTGACCCCCGTCACTCCCGACTACACCGTCATCTTCGCCGTCAACGCTGCCCGTGGTGCTGCTGTTGCCGAAGAAACCGAAGAATAAACAGTTATTCTGTAATACGAATAGGCCGTCTTCGGGCGGCCTTTTTTTGTAGGGGCTGACCTGTGTGTCGGACCACCATTCAATCCGATTCCGCCATGTCATTAATTAATAGTATTTTTGCGCGTCTTTTCCATAAAGCAAAACGCAACGAACCTGACGAAATGAAATACCTGATTGCCTGTTTGGGAAACATCGGTGCCGAGTATGACAACACGCGGCACAACATTGGTTTCAAGATTGCTGACCGTCTGGCGAAGGACCTCGAGGGCACCTTCACCACGAGCCGTTTGGCGCAGGTTTCGGAAATGAAATTCAAGGGGAAGACGCTTGTGGTCATTAAGCCGACAACCTATATGAACTTGAGCGGCAAGGCGGTGAAGTATTGGCTTGGCTATGAGAAGATTCCGATGGAGAACCTGTTGGTCGTGAATGATGACATTGCTCTGCCATTGGGAACGTTACGCCTTCGCAAACAAGGTGCCGACGGTGGTCACAACGGCTTGACGGACATCATCGAAAAGTTGGGTACCAATGTGTTTTGTCGTTTGCGTTTCGGCTTGGGCGATGACTTCCCGCGTGGCCGTCAAGTGGATTTCGTCTTGGGTCAATGGAAAGCCTCAGAGGAGCCTATCGTCGACCAGAAATGCGACGAGGCTGTAGAAATCATCAAGAGTTTTGTCACGCAGGGCGTGGATCGGACGATGAACCAGTTCAATAAACGTTAATTGTTTTCCTCCACCTCCCGCGCCTTCTTATCCTTCAACGACCCTTCAAAAATATCGAACCTCACGAAACGGCACTCCAAAGGTCCGTTCCAGACAGGTATCTTGGCCGTGGGCTTAAGACCGACATGGCGCAAAGCCACGGCATCGTCGGTGATGAGCCAGCATTGGAAGCCTTGGAAATTGTGCTTCAGCGTGTGGCCGATTTCCTCATACAGTGAGTCGATATCGTCTTCTTCCAAACGGTCGCCGTAAGGTGGATTGATAATCATTATTCCGGCGCCTTCGGGTGGGGTGAGGTCGTGCATGTCCTTCTTCATCAAGTGGATGTCATGCTGCAAGTGGGCGTAGTTGATGTTGCCCTCGGCGATGGCCACGGCCTTGGGCGAGCGGTCGGAGGCCCAAATTTCATGGTCGAAGTCACAAATCTTGGCATCGGCTTCTTCGCGGATGCGCTGCCAAAGCTCGGCGTCATAGTCGTCCCATTTCATGAAGCCCCACTGCTTGCGATAGTAGCCTGGCGGAATCTTCATGGCATACATGGCCGCCTCGATGGGTAACGTGCCCGAGCCACACATGCAGTCCAAGAAGTTGCAGTCGGCTTTCCAACCTGTGAGCTGGATGAGACCTGCTGCCAAGACTTCGTTCATCGGGGCTTTGTCGACTTGCTTGCGATAGCCACGATGGTGCAATGACTCGCCCGAGCTGTCGAAGAGGATAGTCGCTTTGTCCTCGCGGATATGTAGGTTGATGCGCAGGTCGGGGTTCAAAGTGTTGATATTGGGGCGGAAGCCATAGACATCGCGGAACTGGTCGACGATGGCGTCTTTCACGGTCAGACCTGCATATAGTGAATGGGTGAAGAAACGGCCACTCGTCACGGCATCGATGCAGAAGGTCTGGTCGGTGCGGAGCAGCTCGCACCAGTTGATTTCTTTTACCTTATTATATAAGTCGTCGGGGTTCTTGGCGAAAAAGTTCTTGAAAGGTTTCAGTACTTTGAGCGCCGTGCGTACTTCGTAATTAATGCGATACATTAGCTCCTTGTTGCCTTCGCAAATGACGGCACGGTGCATGGGGCGCACATTCTTGGCACCTAAGGCCTTGATTTCGGCAGCCAGCACGTCTTCAAGCCCGGCGGCGGTTTTGGTTATTAATTGGTAATTGTCTTCCATCGGTTGAAATTTGCGGCAAAGATATGGAATAAATTCTTATTTTTGCAGGCTCAATTTGTAATTCAAATCATCAATTATTAATAATCAATCAATGAAAAAAGTATTAGGAATTATCGCGATGGCCATCCTGGTTTCGGTGGGTCGCGTGTATGCCGATGAAGGCATGTGGCTCCCGATGTTCGTCGAGCGCCTGAACTATGTTGACATGCAGAAGATGGGGCTGCAGCTGACCCCTGAAGAGCTTTACAGCATCAACCACAGCAGTCTGAAAGACGCCATTGTGGGTTTGGGCAGCGACCCGATGCCGCGCGGCTTCTTCTGCACTGGTGAAATCGTCAGCGAGCATGGCTTGCTGTTCACCAACCACCACTGCGGCTACGGTGCCGTGCAAAAACTCAGCTCCGACCAGCACGACTACCTCCGCGACGGCTTCTGGGCCAAGAACTACGGTGAAGAGCTGCCCGCTCCCGAAATGACCGCCAGCTTCCTCGTCCGCATGGAAGATGTGACCAAGGTCATCCTCGACGAGGTTAAGGACGGTATGGATTATCAAGACCAGCAGGCTGCCATCCGCAAGAAAATCAAGGAATTGGAAACCGCTGCTTCAGAAGACGGCAAGTACAACCCCGTCATCAAAGGCTTCTTTGAGGGCAACGAGTACTACATGTTTGTCTATCAAGTGTTTCCCGATGTGCGTCTCGTGGGTGTGGCCAATTCTTCAATTGGTAAGTTCGGTGGCGACACCGACAACTGGATGTGGCCCCGTCACACTGGCGACTTCAGCATCTTCCGCGTCTATGCTGACAAGGACGGCAATCCTGCCGCTTACAGCAAGGACAACGTGCCGCTGACCCCCAAGCACCACCTTCCCATCAGCCTCGATGGCGTGCAGAAGGACGACTTTACCATGATTTGGGGTTTCCCGGGCTCCACCGAGCGTTACATGTCAAGCTACGGCATCGACTACAACGTGGACACTTTCTATCCTGAAATCATCGACATTTTCGGCACCGAGCTTGCAGCCATGGAAGAATACATGAAGGTCGACGAACACATTAACCTCATGTATGCCGACAACCACGCTGGCTTAGCCAACACCTGGAAGAACTTCATCGGCCAGTGCAAGATGCTCCGCAAGAACAAGGTCAGCGAGAGTAAGGTCGCCTTGGAGAAAGACTTCACCAACTGGGTGAACAAGAACAACAAGACTGAATACAAGAATGCTCTGCCGAACCTGAAGGCTGCTTATACGAATATGGGCAATGTGGCCAAGTATATCTATTATCCCAACTTTGTGGCTAACGTGGGTGCCGCTGGTATCGCTGGCCAGTTTGGCTCCTACTATGATGCATACGTTGAGAAGGACAAGGATGGTCAAGCCATGGCTTTGGCTATGCTTCAGCAGATGAATGTGGACGACCTCTTTGCTGAGACCGACCCGCAGGTGGAGAAGAAGACCTTCGCCGAGATGCTGAAGACCTATAAGAACGCTTTCAAGGCCGACGAACTGCCTGAAATCTACAACATCATCGACAAGAAGTTCAAGGGCGACATCGACGCTTTTGCTGATGATGTCTATACCAACTCCATCTTCGCCACGCCTGAGAGCATCAAGGCTTTCTTGGCCAAACCTAATCCTAAGAAGATCGGCAAGGACTATGCTTACATCATGAACACCTCGATGATGGATGTCCTCATGAATCACATGGGTGAGTATCGTTCGGCCATGACTGCTGTGAGCGAAAACGACCACGTCTTCGTCAAGGGTCTGCGCGAATATTATGCTGCCACCCAACCCGAGAAGAGCCTCTATCCCGATGCCAACTCCACGATGCGTATGAGCTACGGTTCGGTGCAGGACTACATGCCCGCCGATGCTGTGCATTACGACTACATCTGCACCGCCAACGGTATCCTCGAGAAGTACGTCCCTGGCGACTATGAGTTTGACGCTCCCAAGCGCCTCATCGAACTCATCGAGAAGAAGGACTTCGGTGCCTATTCCGACGACAACGGCGAACTCGTTGTTTGCTTCTTGTCGACCAACGACATCACGGGTGGTAACTCCGGTAGCCCCATCATGAATGGCAAGGGCGAACTCATCGGTCTCGCCTTCGACGGCAACTGGGAAGCCATGAGCGGCGACGTCAACTTTGAGCCTAAACTGCAGCGCACCATCAACGTGGACATCCGTTACGTGTTGTTCATCATCGACAAGTACGCTGGTGCCACCAACCTCATCGACGAGCTCGATATCCGCAAGGGCGAACCTAAGCCGCTGCGCGTGGAAGAGGAGAAAATCTAATTGGTGAATTCCGATTGGAATCGTATGTAGAGACGTAGCGCGCTGCGTCTCTACATTTTTTGTATTTTTGCAGCGGTAATAAAATCATGCGTAAGTACCTATTCTCCATAGTATTCGCCTTGTTTGTCGTTCTCGGTGCGAAAGCCCAAAACGACACAGTCCTCTTTTCGGTCAAGGGCGGGTTCTATGAGAATGTGTTTGCCTTGCAACTCTCCCGCACTAACCCGCAAAACCATATCCGTTACACCACCAACGGCAACTGCCCTACGGCACAGTCGCCCCGTTATGAGGGGGCTATGACCTTGAATGCCACGATGTTTTCAAAGTCAAACATCTATACTATTGTTAACACGATTCCATCGACATTCTATCTGCCCAACGACGTACAAAAAGCCATTGTCATCCGTGCTGCCGTGTTCGACCCTAACGGCAACTGTGTTAGTCAGGTCGTGACCAATTCATACTTTATCCGTTCGTTGGGCTGCGATTTCCACGGCTTGCCGGTGATGTCCATCGTGGCGGATTCGTTGGCTTTGTTCGACTATGAGACGGGCATTTTTGTTCCAGGCATCAACTACGACCCCGCTGACTCGACCCACACGGGTAACTTCAAAATGAGAGGCGACGAATGGGAGCGCCCCATCAACATGGAGTTTTACGAACCCGACAACACAGGCATCAACCAGTTGTGTGGCATGCGCACGCATGGCAATGCTTCGCGATGGTTTCAGCAAAAAGGTATGAAACTGTTCGCACGCGGAGCCTACGGCAAGAAGCATTTCCTATGTCGGTTTTTCAAGGACTCACCCATTGTGAAGTTCAAGAGCCTCTGCTTGCACCCGTTCCGTTGCAGCAATTGGTTACAGATGGGCGGCACCGACTATTTGTCGCAAAAGGTGGCCCGTGAGTTGGACATCGATGCGTTGGAAGTGAGGCAAACCGTCGTGTTCATCAATGGCGAGTATTGGGGCATCTACACCTTGGAGGAGGCTGCCGACGAGCATTATCTCAAAGAGCACTACAATGCCAACCTCGATAGCATAGTGATCATCAAGTATTGGGGCGTGCCCAATTATGGCGACCCTACAGAGTGGAGGGAGTATTATGCGTACATGTCGAATGCCGACTTGACGCAGCCCGAAGACTCGGCTTTTGCCTATTCACGCACCGATATCTCCAACTTCATCGACTACATTCTTTTTGAGACCTTCTCTGCCAATTTGGATTGGCCGGGAAACAATGTCAAAATCAGCCAACTGGCCCCTGGGACACCCTTCAGATGGTTATTTTATGATGGTGACGGATGTTTCTCGCAGGTCGACTTTCAAGCCTTCAACTATGCACTCAATCAGGGCGGCAACAGCGTGATACTGAGCCGTTTCATGGAAAACAAGGAGTTTAGGTTCCAATTATGCAAGCGTTATAAGGAACTTTCACATACCTATTTCGGGTATGATTTCCTAAAATCGGTATTGGACGAATACGGTCAGCTTGTGGAAGGCGAGATGGAAGCCCAATACAACCGGTTCCATTTCCCGTGGAGCATGAACCGATATTATTCAGATATGGAGAAAGCCGACGAGTTTCTCCGTCAACGTCGCCAGTATTTCGACGAAGAGTTGAAGGATTATCTTGCCGTTGAGGAGTTGGCTCCCGTTGTGATTTCATGCTATCCCAATCCTTTCTCCGACGAAATCCATCTCCAATGGCAATCCGACGAAGGTATGTCGCAAGAGCTTGCCATCTACGACGTTCTTGGCAGAAAGGTCTTTTCCAAGTTGGTTGATGCTGAAGACGGTGACGACATCACCATCAAACCGGAGATGCCTGCCGGCGTGTATGTGCTGAAAATGGGCGGTCACACGCAACGCATCGTGCGGTATTAAGGTGTTTCCAAGCTGTAGACGCCTCTCCGAATTTTGTTGTTGACAATCCAGCGGGCATCGAAAAGCAACTGCTTTTCAAGGTTGATGCCTTTTTTTTCGGCTTTTTCTTGAATCTGTTGCATAGTGATGGGGTTGCTGCGCATCTGCTCCATCATTTCTGCAACGAGTTGTTCCACCTTATCGCGTTTGGCTTCGGGGTCGGCCATGTCGCGCATCAGAGGCTTACTGTCAATGATGTTGTAGGCTTCCATCAGGAGCACTTGCTCAAAGGATGCGTTTTGGATGACCGTTTGGCAGTTCGACAGATTCCACATCCAAATGGAGTCTTTCTTGATTTCATTGATGGCTATGATTTCCTTTATTCTTGGGTTGCGCACTTTCGGTAGGCTGTCGGAGCTCAAAGTATGGAAATAGCGTTCAGGATAATCATATATCAACTGATTGGCTATGGGCCAAAGCATCTGCTTGTAAGTGCTGTCAGTAAATGGTGTGTCAATAGAAGCTATCGTAGCGGAGTCGTTTCTAAGACTATCCATAAGGTGGATGTGAACGGGGGCAATTTCTTTCTTGTTGTAGCATAAGTTCACAATGGCTCTTTCGGCAAACCCCTCGGTACCTTTGTTGATTTGATTACCAGTTGTGAACCAAACCACATAATCGAAGTCCAAGAGCTTTTCTACGAGATCCAGTTGGGTGACACTGACGGTTTGGTCCAGGTTGTCACCATAGTAGGCTGTGGAGGTATAAAACCAGAATTCCGCGTTTTCGAACATCTCATGAAAAGGTACAAAATGATTCATTGCCCAGAAATAGGAATTGCCAATGAAAAGCACCTTGGGCTTCACAGTGGTTGAGTCGTGTTCGATACTGACATTGTGTCGCGGATAGTAGCCGTATTGGTGCCTCATGGGGAAAGACAAGTTGAGGAGCAACTCAAGGTCGTTGTCATAATCGTAGTCACTGTTGCGGATTGGGTAGGCTTCTCCAATCTTGATTTTTGGCAATTCGATGCCTTTCAATTTCCCCATAAGGCGCGACAGTGAGTCGACAGCATAGACGGAGGGGAAGATCCAATGCGCCCCCGCTTGAGGAATCAAGGGATAGTCGACCGTGTCTTTGATTTGCTGGAACCAGCGTGTCATCTCAATGTAGGGGAAACCAGTTTCATCGAATTGCTGTGCAAAATAGTCACAAGCATTGAAGGTAGTCGTATCTTTCTCACCATCAGGGAGAAACTCGGGATAGAGGAAACTCTTTTCAGGTGCCATAAAAACGAGAAGGTCAACACCGTTCTCTTTTAATATGCTACGGGCCCAATTAAGGTATTTCACCTCCTTGTCGAATTTTTGCTTGGCCTCATCGGTGGAAGGATGCCATAGCAACAACTCCTGTCCGTAATAATCCCTCACACTTTGGGGGTAATAAAGCCAACCTTTCTTTCCGGCGACCACATCATGGGCATAAGTTTTATGGTAACAATTCCATAGATATTGGTTGTAAATCCTGATGATGGGCTCACGGAAACCGATGTGCTGGCTTGTATAAGCCTCAGCTTCCTTGGCATAAGTGCCTGAGCGGTATGCCTCAAGTCCGAATCTGGGTTTTTCCAGCTCTTCTGTTACACCGTTAAGGGGTTTCATGGAAAACAACTGAAAACGACCTTGCAGCATGGGCAAGAATCCCAATACCATGAGCAGGATGCATAACACAAGGTCATATTTCGGCTTTTTTCCCATTTAGTTTTGCTGTTTTTGCTTGTCCATCTCGATGGCATAAAGGGCATTTAGGCGGAGCATCTCGTCGAGGTCGACACCGCGCTCCACGGCTTGTTGTTTGACGCTTTCGAGCCATTCGGGAGTGCTCATGATGCGTTGGATGATACCTTGGATCTGTTTCTCCATGCTCTCAGTATCGCGTTCAAGGAAGGCTTGTTGGGCTGTTTCGCAGAAGCCGAACATGTAGTCGTAGGCATAGACCGAGGTAGTGACGACCAGCACGAGGTCGACTTCGTCAATCACCTTATAGACATCGGGGTAATAAGCCACTTTGCCCAGGAACTCTATCTTTTTGGTGATGACCTCGTCGTTGTACTTCCAATACTCGCAGCGGTCGAAAGCGTCGGCAAAGCACGACTCATGCAGTTGGATGAAATAGCTGTCGGCTATGGCGAGGATGTTGGGCTTGCGCAGGGTGGTGTCGCTGAGGGTCATGATGGGCTGTGGCACGGCAGGTTTGCGGATGGGCAGCAACAGGTTCATCAAGTTCTCAATCTCGCCGTCTTGTTTCGAGTAGTGGGTCGAGGGGTTCTCGTCGACGCAAATGATATGCGGCATCTCCTGCCCAATGAGGCTACCGATTTTGCTCAGCACTGAATCGGCCACGAAGGGGATGGTGCTTTCAGCCCAGTGGGTGCCATAACGGGTGTAAAGGGGATATTTTGTTCGTCCTTTCAGCGATTTGAAATAACTCAGGAAATCAATGTGGGGGATGTTGTTTTCCTTAAACAATTGTGTGTAATAGTCCTGAACGCAGAAAGGCATGATGGAGTCTTGGTATTCTTGTGGCATATTTTCGGGATAGACCCAGGTCTTGGAGGGCGCCTCCACGAAAAGGAAAGCAGTGCCGTGGTTGCGGAGACTGTCGATGAGCACGAGGGTTTTCTCAATGTCGCGTTGGGCTTGGGCTTCAAAGGCTTCTCTCGATTCGTGACGATTCTTGAAGTTCTTTCCCGTCACCTCGTCGAGATACATCTTGAGATACATTTCTTTGTGCTTGCCTCGGATGATGTTGTCGTTGGTCGACTTGCCGAAGAGCGAAAACAGGCATTGGTTATATGATCTGATGCAAGGCTCTCTGAAACCACTGTTGCGCTTAGCGTGGTCGGTCAGGTAGTTCTGGAAAGAGCCGTCGTAGTAGGTCTTGAAAGTCAGTTTCACGGGTTGCTCGTCTGGGACATAGCCAGACAAGGGCTTCATCTTCACGACATGGGTGAAGCCTTGCAATAGGATGGCACTGAGCATCGTGAGGATGCAAACGAACTGTATGAGGAAGTGTGGTTTCTTTTTCATGGCTTAGAATCTGAAGTAGATGAAGGGATTGAAATCGGAAACACACAGCGAGCCTGCGGAGAGGATGAAGAGGACCAAGGTGATTGCAAACATGGTCCAAGAGAGTGGTTTGGAGTAGCTGTCAGCAAAGATGTGGTCTTGAAGCTTTTGCCCAAGTGGGATTAGCGTGAGGAAGGAGAAGACGACCGCGAGGGCGAAGGTGCACCAGAACTGGGCATCGCCCGCCACCGTCAAGCCGCCTTTGAAGGTGAACAGCGCCTGATAATAGGCACCCGCGTCAGCCGCCGTGTCGACACGGAAGAGCACCCAACCCATGGTCACCAAGAAAAAGGTGATGATGACCGATGGAATGGTGCCCGTTTTCTTCAAAGCGTTTTTAAGGAAGAGCTTGTCGGCGCAGATGAACAGGCCATGAAAAGCGCCCCAAAGGACGAAGTTCCATGAGGCACCGTGCCACAAACCCGAAAGCAGGAAGCAGAGCCATAGGTTGAAGTACATGCGTCCCTTGCCCTTGCGGTTACCGCCAAGCGGGATGTAGAGGTAGTTCATGATGAAGTTGCCCAAGGTCATGTGCCAGCGCTTCCAGAACTCTGTGACACTGCGGCTGGTGTAGGGGTCGTTGAAGTTTTCGGGGAAGCGGAAGCCCATCATCTTGCCAAGGCCGATGGCCATGTCGCTGTAGCCCGAGAAGTCGAAGTAGATTTGGAAGGTGTAGGCGAGAATGCCAATCCAGGCTGTGCCTGAGGCCAAGTCGCCGTAGCTCATGCCGAACACTTGGTCAGCATAGGCGGCCATGGTGTTGGCAATGAGCACCTTCTTTCCCAAACCAATGACGAAGCGGTAGAAGCCCACCACGCGGTCTTCCATCGTGCTGGTGCGCTCGATCAGTTGCGCCGCCACACTGTTGTAGTTGACGATGGGACCTGCGATAAGTTGAGGAAACATCATGATATACAGCACATAATCCGTCAGCTTTTGGCTGGGCGGCGTGGTGCCTCGGTACACGTCGATGGTATAGGTGATGGACTGGAAGGTGAAGAACGAGATACCGATGGGCAAGGCTACCTTCATCCATCCGATGGGTTCATGGTGCGCCCAACCCAAGATGGTGTTGAGGTTCTCCATGAAGAAGTTGGCATATTTGAAATAGAGCAGCAAGCCCAATGCCATGACAACGGAAAGGGCGCACAAGATCTTTTTCTTTGGGGTAGAGACGGTGTGCACACCGTCTGTACAACGCCCCATCGCCTTCACCAAAAAATAATTGATGATGCACTCGCCCACGAGTAGAAACACGAAGTCGGGGGCGCCATAGGCATAAAACACGAGGGAGAAGAGCAAGAGCGTGTAGTTCCTAAATTTCTGCGGTGTGACGAAATAGGCTATCAGGAAGATAGGCAGAAAAAAGAAAAGGAAGATGTTGCTGCTGAATACCATAAGACTGTATTATTGAGGGTTGTTTTTTTCTTGTTCGTTTTTTTGCATTTGATAGACATACGCGGCGTTCATCCTCAGGTTTTCTTCGACGCTAATGCCGCGTTCTTTGGCTTGTTGCTGTATGGAGTTGTACCATTCTGGGTCGTTTTTGATCGATTCCATGATGGCATGGATGGCTTCTTGTTCTTGTATGCCGCCGTTTTCATAAAGCTCCATGGCGGATTGGGCAAACCCGCTCATGAAGTTGAGCAGATAGTTGGAGGTGTAAAGGGCAATCACGATGTCGGCTTGTTTCAGGGTTTCCGCCGTTCCTTGGAGTTGGTTGAGGTATTTCCAGTTCAACTCAGGCCTTGAGGAGATGGAAGTTTGATTGTAGAGCCAGAAATCCCATCTGTTGAAAGCTTCTACGAAGCAGGAGCCTTGTAACGGTGTGAAGTAGCCGTCGCCGACGACGAGCAGATAGGGTCGGTCTTTGCCGAGAGTGTCCTGTAAGGCGAAAACGGGTCGTGAGGCTTTGGGCTTGCACAAAGGTAGGAGCAAATCGATGTGGGTCTCGAGTTCGCCATCTTGGTCGGAATAATCGCGAGTGAGGTTGGGGTCAATAACCTCGATGGCAGGGAAGTGGTAGCTTGTTTCAGCCTCGAGTTTCCTCAATATTGAGTCGGCCACAAAGGGGATGGTGGCTTCAGACCAATGGGAGCCAGTTCGCGTGTAGAGCGGATACGGGAAAGTGTCCTTTATCGTCTTAAAATAGTTGTAAAAGTCAATATGTGGAATGTTGTTTTCCTTGAACTGTTCGATGTAATAGTCCGCCAATGAGAAGTCCAAAATGCTGTCTTTGAAGGCTTCGGGCATGTATTCAGGATAGACCGCTGTCTTGGTGGGACAGAAGACGAACAGGAACTGGGTGCCGTGCTGGCGAAGGCTGTCAATCAGCGTCAACGTTTCTTCGACGTTTTTTTTGGCATCGGATTTGGCATTCTCGACGGTGCCGTATTGGTTCGCAAGCAGTTTACCAGTGATGTCGTCAAGGCTGCCTTTCAGGTAGAACTCATGATGGCTGCCTAGATAAACATTCTTGTTGGCGATTTTCCCGAAACAGGTGAACGCGACTTGGTTGTGACAACGGCTGAAAAACTCCCTGAATCCCGTTTTCTGTCTGGCATATTGGGCAAGGTATTCCTGATAGGAACCATCCCAAAAGGTCTTGAAGTTCAGGTCTTGTTTCACGACCACGATATTGCTCGTGTAGGGACTTAACGGCTTCATTTTCACCACACCAGTAAAGCCTTGCAGCACAATGGCCGCGAGCAATACCATGATACAG
>Ga0310786_10006000_pt1 | contig 16309 bp, 3 predicted proteins | sample AusTroGonzalo_MG_FD_203881 | JGI IMG/M metagenome (GOLD analysis project Ga0310786, IMG submission 203881) | Bovine rumen microbial communities from tropical cattle in Woodstock, Queensland, Australia - Gonzalo_03 (v2) (version 2) | ecosystem: Host-associated > Mammals > Digestive system >... | reverse complement strand
GTGCCATCCAGCACCTCGCCGGCATGGAAGAGTCCGACTTCATCATCGCCATCAACAAGGACAAGTTCGCGCCCATCTTCAGCGTCGCCGACCTCGGCATCGTCGGAGATCTGCACAAGATTGTCCCGATGCTGACGGAGAGACTGAAGAAAGAAGTGGAGAAGTGATTCTAATCGGATCACTTGGTTATCATTGTAGAGCCGTTGCTTGCGACGGCTCTATTTGTTTTTATAAAATCATTATCTTTGCAGCATTATTTAATCCGATGACAAGATGCAAGTAAACAGATTTGGTTATTATTGGTTGGATACATGGGTGTTGGCGAATGTGTTACAATTAGCCACGCAGGAATTTTGTATGCACCATCTCAATCACAAAAATGATCCCTGTGGGCGTCAATTCGATCAAATGACACAAGCGGCACGTTCTGTTCCTGCCAATATTGCAGAGGGAAATTCTCGACATTCCACCTCAAAGGAAACCGAAATGCGTCTTACGGATGTGGCTCGTGCTAGTTTGGCAGAATTGGCCAACGATTATGTGAACTGGCTTATGCTGCATGAAAGCATCCCATGGTCAGTGAAATCTGAAGAACACAAAAGTGTCAGCAGTATTCAACTTGACAGCCCAAACTATAAAGAAGATGTTCAACACTTGAGCAGCATCCATATCTTGAAACAAAAGCACAAATTTGATGCATGGCTTAAGTCTAATGATTCAGTAATTGAAGCGAATTGCTTAATTGTTTTGTGTAATCGTTTGATAATGATGTTGAGTAAGCAAATTGAAAACCAACTTGCAGCTTTTCGGGAAGGAGGTGGCTTTTCAGAGGCATTGTCTGCCGAAAGATTAGCATTTCGTGCCGAACAAAGCACCCAAAGCAATGCTCCAATATGTCCAAAATGTGGTAATCCAATGATTAAACGTGTTGCAAAGAAAGGTGTCAATGCTGGAAAGGCGTTTTGGAGTTGTTCAGCATATCCTAATTGCGATGGAACACGAAGTATCAGTTAATCTTGTTATCGTTATTACGAAATAACGAAATTTCGGAATAACGATACCCAACATAACAGAAATTTGCAAACAATTCAGAAAACATACACCACCATGAAAAACCTCCCCCTAATCATCCTCTTTTTGTCTCTATTCATTGAGCCCGCCATAGCCTGCACCAACCTAATAGTAGGCAAAAAAGCCTCCGCCGATGGCAGCGTGATGTGTTCCTATAACTGCGACGGCTTCGGGTTCTCCGGCTCGTTGTCGTACAGTCCTGCGGGCCGACACGACAAGGACGAGCTCATCGCCATCCACGGCTGGGGGCCAACCCACGAAGGACAATACGTGAAGCAGGTGGAATATACCTATAACGTCGTCGGGCTGATGAACGAAAAGCAGGTGACCATCGTGGAGACCACCTTTGATGGACGCTTGGAATTGGTCAACAATGAAGGCCTGCTCGACTATTTCAGCCTGATGCGGCTGGCGCTGCAACGCTCTGCGACAGCGCGTGAGGCCATCAAATGCATGGTTGAGTTGGTGGAGGAGTATGGCTACAATAGCAGCGGCGAGACCCTCACCATCTGCGATTCCAACGAGGCTTGGATCATGGAAATCATTGGCAAGGGACCTGGCAACAAAGGCGCCGTGTGGGTAGCATTGCGCATTCCCGACGACTGCATTTGCGCCCACGCCAACTTGAGCCGTATCAGGCAGTTCCCGCTGGAAAAGAAAGGCAAATACACCAGCATTAGCAGCAAGAACCTCAAGCACATCAACAGCCCCGAGGTGGAATGTGTCTATGCCGCCGATGTCATCAGCTTCGCGAAGGAGTGGGGCTTCTTCAACGGCAAGGACGAGGACTTCTCGTTCCGTGATGCCTATTGTCCCATCGACTTCGAGAACGTGCGCTATGCCGACGCCCGCGTGTGGAGTTTCTTCCGTCATCACTACAGCCACGAGGAGATGGACAAATACCTGCCGTACATCAACGGCGACTTCGACCAATGCGACCACCTGCCGCTGTGGATTAAGCCTGATAAGCCGCTGACTATGCGCGACTTGCAGAACGACATGCGCGACCATTTCGAAGGCACGGCTTTGGACATGACCGCCGACATGACGGCTGGTCCGTGGGGCATGCCCATCCGCCCGCTGCCCATGCATTTCAAGGACAGCGACAGCATCCCGTATTACCGCGAGCGTCCCATCGCCACGCAACAAAGCGGCTTCACCATGACCTGCCAGATGCGCTCTTGGCTGCCCGACGACGTGGGCGGCGTCACTTGGTTCAACTGCGACGACGCCAACATGGTGGCCTACGTGCCGCTCTATTGCTGCATCACGCAGGTGCCCGACGCCTTTCGTCCGGAGAACAACCCTCGCAACGAGTTTAGCGACAAGTCGGCGTTCTGGATGAACAACTGGGTGGCCAACATGGTCTACCCGCGCTACTCAATGATGATCAGCGACTTACGCCAGGCACAGAAGGAGCTGGAGGACTTTTATTTCGCCGACCAAGACAGCGTTCTCATAGCCATAAAGGGCATGATGCCTGCCGAGCGACAGAGTTATCTCAACAGGAAAAGTATCGCTTATACCGATATGATGATGCAGCGTTGGGACAAACTGGCCAAATACCTCATCGTTAAGTTCAACGACCAAATTATCCGTCACACTGACAAAAATTTCCAGTTCACGCGCTGGGGTTACGAAACGCCTGGCTACGACCAGCAGTTCATCGATGCCATCGGTAAGTCGACGGGCGACCGTTACAAGCTGAAGGAAGTGATTGAACGCAGGGAACGATGATTGAACTAAAAATCTTGATTTCGTGAAAAAGTTGTATCTTTTTAGTTGAAATTCAATGCGTTGAAGTTGGCAACCCCGTATGTCGTCCATTACCAAGATTACAAGGAAGACGACGGCATCGTCTATCTCCCCATCTATATGATTCCTATGCTGTAGGGAAGCAGCCATCTGCATCTCGTTGATGCAATTTGCACATAGAGACAAGGGATTTCGCATTTCATTGAAAATATTTGTGGAAGGGAACGCAAAATTTTGCGTCTCCCTGATTTGTTGTTTTGTAACAAGCTGATTATCAATTAATTCACCCCATCCCTAAAAATTTGGCAAAAACAGCAAAAAACCTTTGTAAAGCCTTGCATTTATTGGAAAATAATGCTTAATTTTGCGCACTTTTTGGGCGGTCGCGCGCGTATGCGCGTAAGAAGCTCGAATACTTGATGAAAATAAGTGAGTTAAGAAACAAAACTGAAAAACGATGAAAAGGAAATTCGACATACAAAAAAGAGGTTTGGCACTGATGGCCGCGTTGCTGTTTTGCGTTTTGGGCGCGAATGGACAGGATTATACTGGCATTTATTATATCGCCAACGCTATTTGGAACGCTGACAATAACACTAGCGAATACTATTGGTACAGTGTGGACACCCCTGAATACAACTGGTATTTGGTACCAGGAGCCGATCCGCAGCTTGAACACTATTCTGACGCGTATTTCAACAATCAGTACAGCAATACAAACAGTGGGGGCACCGCTGATTACACAGGAAGCAACTATGGTGACCCTGAAAAACCTTTTCTGACTACCTATCGAACCAATCGCGATAGAAACTCCATTTGGATTGTCAAAAAGACGGGCGATTATTACTACATCATTCACGCTCTTACTGGAAAATATATAAAATATGAAAGAACTTATAAGAGTTTTGCCACTAGAAAAACCATGCACCTTGAGGATGTTGATGGAGATGCCCCGGGCAATGTTTTCCAGTATGTGATTACAACCAATACAAATTCAGCACAAAGTATTACAGGTTTTAATATTAGTAGCAGGACTTTAACAGATGGAAACCGTCATTTTAATCCAGCGGGTGATAATCATCCTCGTTATTATGGTACAAATGATGGTAACAAAACACCTTACAGTTCTGGCATGGTTGGTATTTGGACAGCAAATGCTGATATGATTAAAGGTTGTCTTTGGCCTTATGAGGATGCTTCGGCAACGCTAACACCTATTGTCACAGACAATGGTGACCGCACTGTCACTATCTCCATGCCTACAGGTTATGAAATCTACGATATTTATTATACTACAGATGGCAGCACCCCAGACGCTTCGTCAGCACATGCCACTGGATCTGTGACAATCAGCGACCTCCCCGCTGACTACTACGGGTGGATAAAGGCTAAAGCAGGACGAGTTGGTGTGCTTACAACAACGACAGCTTCACTTTTCGTGGATTTTACTACTATCGAACAACCAACCATGAGTGTTTCAGGTTGCGACAATAGCATAACCCTGTCATGCACATCTCCTGAGACATCGATATATTATACGTTAGATGGTAGCGAACCCACAAATGCCAGCACTTTATTCACGGAACCTTTCTATGCTGCTGATGGCACCACGGTAAAGTCTATCGCATATCGTTACACCAACCATTCCGCTGTTGCTACTCAAACCGTGGTTTACTCCCACACTTCTTTGCCAACCATTACATTCAGTCTGACTACACTGAAATGTATACTTGCCTGTCCTGACAATGATGCCACTATATACTATACCTACACCACGGATGGCAATGAACCCGTCGACCCAGTAGTTGGTAATCCTTCACAAGCCTATTCTGCTCCCATCAACATTCCGCAAAACGTTACTTTTTGGATTAAGGCCGTTGCCAAAAATAATAACCTTGAGGCTTCTTGTGTAGTGGGAAATAGTATTGCCTTGAGCAATATCATCAACGATTTGGCTAGTTTGCAAGGCGTTAGTGGAAACAACCATTATCTTGTTGTTGCCGACATCAATGCCTCTGGTTTGCAGAACAGCATTGCTGGTTTTAGTGGGACATTGGAATCTCTTGTCAAGGAGGATGGCACTTTCTATACCATTAGCGGTTTGAACAAGCCCCTGTTTGCTTCCACCGATGGTGCCACCATTCGCAATCTGACTTTCGACAATGTGAATATTACCAGTGGTACAAATGTGGGTACGCTTGTGGCCGAAGCCGACGGAAACACGCGCATCTACAATGTAGGCGTTTTGGGTGGCAGTGTCAGTGGCAGCAACAATGTTGGAGGTCTGGTTGGCCTAATAAAGGAAAACTCGAGTGTGCGCGTGGTGAATTGCTACAGCTATGCTGACGTGAGTGGCGGTACCTATGCCGCTGGCATTGTGGGAAAGAACGAAGGCACGGTGGCTTCCGGCCAGACGGTCGGCAATGTGCGTATCGCCCTCTGCATGATGTATGGCAGCGTTTCGGGAGCGACAAACATCTCGCCCGTGTATGGCGGCAATCATGTGGGCAATGTGCAGAACTATACGGAGTATAATTTCTATCTATACAGCAATGAGAGGGATGACGATGGTAATAAAATTGAAAAAATCCCTTATACAGTTTATAACGACCAACAGGCTATTACCGAAGAAGAGTACTTGACACGTTTCCCCTTCCACCGTCACATCCTCAACACCCACCGCGAACTTGGGGCTTTCTTCCTGTTTGGCGCATCAACCAGCAGTGATGTCAATAGCATCACTTTGGATGAAATCAGCGAGATAGGCCATTGGGTGGTGAAAAAAGACATTGCCCCTTATCCTGTTGTTGAACCTTGGGGAACCAACACAAGGAAGGTGCTCGATGCTAATCCTACTAATTTGGTCAGTGATAGTCATTTGCCATCGTCACTTAGCGTTAGGGTGAAGATTGGCACTGAGGGAATGGCCTCGGGAGGTGCTGCCATTGACCAGACCGTATCGCTTCCTGTCACGGATATGGATGAGGACAATTACGACTACACCTATGGCAAAGTGAAGCTACCCTTTGCCAACGAGTTCAGTGGTTGGACGCCAAACTATGACAAGATTTGCACAGGCTGGAAGATTACCTCAGTGACCAAAGAAGGCACGAATTACAACACGTATAGCGCCACCAACTATAACTTTGCCGACCGCGACAACCCGCAAAAGGATATTTATCAAGGCGACAATCTTTTCATCTTCGCCCAAGGCGGTAACTATATCGTCCCTTACGGTGTGACGGCCATCACCATTGAGGCCAATTTCGCCAATGCCATCTACCTGAGCGATGCCACATACGATGTGGGGTATAATACTTCCTACAAGGAACCGACTGATTTGGGTGGTAATGTTTACGCAAATACAGAGGGTAAATTCCACGGAAAAACTGTACATCATAATATCACAGCTGCATTAGGAGCGGCTAGTGCGACTAACACACCCCATACACAGGCGATTGTTTTGGTGGGCAACTATCACTTTCCGTCCACCGATAATCCGAACAATGACTATCTTGATAGTTACAAAACGAAAGCCTTTACCCTGATGAGTATTGATGCCGACAACAACCAAGAACCCGACTACGCTTTCTATTCTAACAGTACGCTTAATCGTCCGAAAGTTCCTCCCATGCGCATCGATTTTGTCGCCTTGGTTCCTTTGGGTATGGCGGCTCATGTCAATAGCAGCAAATACTATCCTGGCTTGCCTATTTGGAATACACGTGGATGGTTCGAGATGACCGAGACCTCACTCTGTTGGGCGAACCAGTTTGAATTGGGCTCAAGCCAGTTCAATCTTGATGCTACTGATGGAAAGAAATACAATCGGCTCATCATCAACAGTGGCTATTTCGTGCAGATGGTGCGGGCTTCAAAAACAAATTCTTCTACTGGTAGTAATGGTAGTTGTCAAAAACTCGTTTATAGTCAAATAGGAGGCAATACCTATATCAAGGAGTATTACCCGGGCAGCCATAGTGCAACCCCTAAGACAACCACATTGGTTCCTGTCAATGTGACTGGAGGCGAGATAGAGCAATGCTTCATGACAGGCTATGGTTATAAGGAAACAGGTGGAGTGGGTAATTACGGTACTGTCGTAGGTGACAACATTTATTTCTGGTGTGCAGGCGGCAAGATTGGCAAGTTCCTCGGTGCCTACATGGAGAATCCTGTTCCTGTTACCCCTGGGGGAAAAGTGAACATGACGGCCAAGATTGATCATGCCTTGATTACCGAGTTTTATGGCGGTGGCACCTCTCCCGAGGCACCCATCACGGGAAAGATCGATGTGACCATCAAGAATAGCAGGGTAGACCGTTACTGTGGCGGCCCTGAGTTCGGCGACATGACTCCGGGTGAGACTGTCACAACTAGGGCCACCAACACCACATTCGGCTATTTCTATGGAGCGGGGTTTGGCGGAACAGGCATCACCTATTACACTTATGAGGATTATACACAGACCATTCGTGACCCTAATAGCTATACCACTACATTATATCCAGATTCATATTTTGCAACTCACTATTCTCCAGGTGCTTCCAATCATGGCCGACTGAAAGTTAAGAATGGCGGCATCGGTACTTGCTACAAGTTTGAGTATATTGTAAATACGTCTGTTCTTGATAGACTCGTGGCGCGTTTCTACGTAGGCTTTGCCAAATTCGACTTGGCCACTACAGGCAATGTGACCAATACGCTCACCGACTGCACCATATTGCATGACTTTTATGGCGCGGGATGTCAGGGTAAGGTTGCAGGCACGGTGACCTCGACGCTTACGAACTGCACAGTTAACGGCAATGCTTATGGAGCAGGCTATAAGGCGACGGCCAACGATGTAAATGTGTATCCCACCACAGATCCCAAAAATTCGCCTTATGCGCTTTCAAAGTATACTATGGCAACTGGCATCTTCTCCGAATTCCACATTCCGGATCCTGTGATATTCCAATGGAAACCGGGGGAGGCAGGTGGCTCGAACGACGACAATCATGAACTTTACACCGATAAGCCGATGAACACGTTAGGCGACGTGTCAGGTGCCATCACCCTCACCCTTGATGGTAATACTGTTGTGTACGAGAATGTGTTCGGTGGCGGTAACGAAAGTAAGTCACTTGACGATGCCACAGTTATCGTCAAAGGCAGTTCAGAAGTACGGGGGAATGTTTTTGGCGGTGGCAACAAGGCCGCTGTAGAGCAAAACACCACCGTCAAGCTCCAAGAAGGCGTCCGTGTCCTCGGCAACGTCTACGGCGGCGGCAACGAAGGCCCCGTGGGCGGCGACTCGGAAGTGCTTATCCAAAACGAATCGGGAACAACTCCAGAACCATAATAGAAGTCTATCATAATGAATGGCAGATTATTAGCGATGATAACAATCAACAATAGACCAATGAATAAGAGACAAGGAAATATCATATTTAGCATATTGTTTGCAGGACTGCTTTTAGTCAATGGTGCGGCGATGGCACAGCGCTCTGGAGACCAGCATGTCTCCGTGGGTGGCAAGGTGTTCGGTGGCGGCAAGAAGGCCAACGTGAGCGGTAGCAGCACGGTCATGATTGACCAGACGGGAGCCATCGTTGGAAGCGACGTGTATGGCGGCGGCGAGATGGCCAAGGTGAATACCACCGATGGCAGCTCCCTAACCAATGGCAAATCCACCAATGTCACCCTTCGCCAAGGTACCGTCCAAGGTAGCCTCTATGGTGGTGGCTTGGGCGTGCGTCCAAGTGGTGATGACCCTGGCACACCTGCCGATGTTTTTGGTCCAGTGCAGGTGACCATCAACGGTGGAACGGTCAATGGAAGCGTTTTCGGATGCAACAACCTCTTTGGCGCGCCGAAGACCACCGTTGTGGTTGATGTCCTGAAAGACCCGAGCAATGTCACTATGAGTCTGCAAAATGTCTATGGTGGTGGCAACCAAGCGGCTTATTCCAATAGCGGTAACAACTATCCTGAAGTCAATATTAAACATGGTACCGTGGGCGGCAGCGTCTTCGGTGGCGGCCTTGGCGTAACTGCGACGGTCACTGGCAACCCGCAGGTGACTATTGGCGACGACGTCGAAAACCATACGGCTGTTGTCAGCGGTAAGGTTTACGGTGGTGGCGATGAGGCTGCTGTCATAGGTAGTACCACGGTGACCGTCCAAAACGCTCATTCTCAAGTTGGTGTAGATGTTTACGGCGGCGGCAACCAGGCCGATGTGTCGAACTCCACCACCGTGCATATCAATGACGGCACCATCGGCCAAGACGTTTATGGCGGCGGTGCTTTCGCCCATGTGGGTACAAATGCTGATGATAACACCACGGTCAATGTCCTTGGCGGCCACGTTATCCGTGATGTTTACGGCGGCGGACTAGGACGGAAAGAAACGGCGGCTATAGGTCAAGAAGGTGATCCAGGTTATGTCCCCGCTCAGTCTGCCATTGCTGCCGTAGTCAACGGTGTGGTGACGGTCAATATTGGTGCCCTCACTGGTCCTTTGGTAGATGACTTTGCACCTATTACAAGTGTTACCGGCAGTGCCACCATTGGTGGCTCGGTCTTTGGCTGCAACAACTCCAACGGTACGCCGACAGACAACGTAACGGTGCATATCTATAAGACAGCTCGTACTACGGGTGTCAATACTGTTGAAGACCAAGGTTTTGCTATTGCTCAAGTTTTCGGTGGCGGTAATCAGGCTCACTATCAGCCTACTTCGACGAACAAGAAGGCTACAGTGCATGTTTGGACCTGCGACAACACCATCGGGTCTTTATACGGCGGTGGTAATGCGGCCGATGTGGGAACCAGCGGTACAGGCAACATCACAAGTGCCACCGATGTCATCATCGACGGTGGTCGCATCGAGTGGGTCTTCGGCGGCGGCAATGGTGCAGGCCAAACCAATCCAGGCGCTAATATCTATGGCAATGTGGGCGTTTCCTACCATGCTGGTAAGATTACTTATCTTTTTGGAGGAAGCAACGAGAAAGGTGACATCACTGGTTCGAAGACAGTCTCTATCCTTAATGACGGCCCTTGTACCGGCAATTATATCACCGAACTATATGGCGGAAGCAACTTGGCACCTCTAAATGGAGATGTTAGTCTCACGATGTCTTGTCATTCCAATTCCGATAATTGTCAGATAGGCACCATCTTTGGCGGTTCGCGTAATGCCAACATTAATGGTAATGTGACCCTTACCATTGAGGGTGGTTTGTATAACTATGCCTTTGGCGGCAACAACATAGGAGGAATAATCAATGGCGACGTCACGCTCAACTTATATGGTGGCACCATCAATGAGGCTGCTTTTGGTGGCAACAAGGGTGGTGGCAGCATCACGGGCAACATTACTGTGACCGTGGAGGACCATTGCACATGTCCGTTGCAGGTTAAGGATGTTTTCGGCGCTGGCGACCAAGCTATGTACACGGCTCCTACTGGTACTGGTGCAAGAGATAACAATCCTATTGTTTATGTCAATAATCTTTGCACCATCAATGGCGATCCTCATTCCATCACTGGCAATGTGTATGGTGGCGGCAATGGCGATCCAGAAAATACTTCTCAAGAGCCAGGTATGGTCGCGGGTAATCCCCAAGTGATTATCGGCAATTTGCTCAATAATGACCATAGAGCTGCCATTAGTGGTAATGTCTATGGCGGCGGCAATGCAGCCAAGGTGGAAGGCACTACTACGGTGCTGATGCGGAAAGACAATAGTACTGTCGGACTTGACATTTATGGTGGCGGCAATCTGGCCAATGTGTCAGGTTCCACTACGGTGAACGTCACGGGCGGCACGGTCACACAGGACGTGTACGGCGGTGGTGCCTTGGCCCATGTGGGTACAAACAGCAACGATAACACTACCGTTACTCTTGCTGGGGGCACCGTACGTGACATATACGGTGGCGGCTTGGGTGACAACAATCATGCGGCAGCAGTGAACGGCGCGGTGCAGGTCACGGTGAACAGTGGTACGGTCCGTGATGTGTTCGGCTGCAACAACGCGAATGGAGCACCAACAAGCACGGTACAAGTTGATATTAATAATAATGTATCACGAAACGTGTATGGTGGCGGCAACTTGGCGGCCTACACAGGTACACCCGACGTGAACATTAACACTGGCATAGTCGCAGGCAGCGTATTCGGCGGCGGCAACGAAGCTGGCGTGGGTGGCGGTGATGTGACCATGACCGACGGCAGCGTCCTCGGCGGTCTCTATGGCGGCTGCAACAACAGCGGCGTAGTTAGTGGTGACATCACGGTTAGCGTGACGGGCGGCACCGTCGGCACTGACGATACAAACAGCGCTGACGGCGTGTTCGGTGGCGGCTTTGGTAATGGCACCAGCACCACGGGCGATGTTGTAGTGATGGTCGACGGCAGCGGTGTCAATATTTACGGCGACGTGTACGGCGGATCGGCCAAGGGTCACGTCAACGCCACAGGCAAGACCACCTCGGTCACCTTGGTGAGTGGCACCATCCACGGCAACCTCTATGGCGGCGGTTTGGGCGATAATACCTATGCGGCCTCTGTCAACGGCGCGGTGCAGGTCACGGTGAACGGCGGCACGGTCAACGACGTGTTCGGCTGCAACAATGTAAATGGTGCTCCGCAGAGTACGGTTCAGGTGGATATAGAGAAGACGGGTGCCAGCATGTCTGTCATGAATGTGTTTGGCGGCGGCAACTTGGCTGTGTATGGAGGTTCTCCTGCCGTGAACATCAAGAACGGCACGGTGAGCGGCAATGTTTATGGCGGCGGTAACGGCGACCCGACCAGCACCACCCAAGTGCCTGGTTCGACGGCAGCCCCCACGGTGATTGTCGGTGACCTGACAACAGGTCATGAGGGCTATGTGGCTATTGTCACTGGCGACGTGTACGGCGGCGGCAACGCGGCCAAGGTCACGGGCGCCACGGCACCTACGGTTCAGGTGCTGAACAAGTGCAACACGGAGATTGGCTACGTCTATGGCGGTGGCAATGCTGCCGACGTGCCGGCCACCAATGTCAGCATCGAAGGCGGCTGGATTCACAATGATGTGTTCGGTGGTGGCCACGGCGACAACACCCCTGGTAGCGAAAAGGCAGCCAATGTCGAAGGCAACGTCGTCGTGAGCGTTACGGGCGCCAAGATAGACCGTGTTTTCGCTGGTTCCAACCTCAATGGCGCTATCGGAGGCACATCAACTTTGAGTGTCAACAAGAGCGACGACGCCGACTGCGAGATGAAAATAGGAGAGGTGTACGGCGGCGGCAATCAGGCCGCAGGCAACGCTGGCACCATCACCATTGGTTGCACTGGCGATTGGACCACTAACCATACGAACCACAACAGTACAGACAACCGCATCGGTTACGAACTCGAAGGTATAGGCACAGTGTATGGCGGCGCCAATGAAGCGAATATCAACAACAACATCACCTTAAATATTAATAGTGGTATCGTAGAGAACGTGTTCGGCGGCAACAACACGAGCGGCACTATTAGCGGCACCATTCAGGTTAACATCAATAAGAACAATAGCGCTACTTGCGTAGAACACTGGTATGTGGGCGACGTGTACGGTGGCGGCAACCACGCCCCCTACGGCGGTACGCCCGACGTGAACATCATGAACGGCACGGTCTCGGGCAACGTCTACGGCGGCGGCAACGACATCACCTCGGACAGCCCGACTACCCCAGCAGGTGTGGCGGGCAGTGATGTGGAGATGACGGGCGGTATCGTCCTCGGCGGCATCTACGGAGGCTGTAACGAAAAAGGTGCTGTGACGGGCAACTCTCAAGTAAAGATTAATGCTGGCACGGTGGGAGAGGACAACAGCCACACAGCTAACGTCTATGGCGGCGGATTGGGTTCGAACACTAACGTGAATGGCTCTGTGACCGTGACTATCGGTAACGCAGGAGGTAGCGATGGCGCTACCATCTATGGTGATGTCTATGGCGGCTCGGCCAAGGGCTTGGTCAACTGCACTTATACTGGATCAACCCCTGGTCTCACACCTAATGCCCAAACTATTGTCACCCTCAACGTGGGATCCGTTAATGGCGCGCTCTATGGTGGCGGTCACGGCATCGACGGTGCTTCGGCCAATGTGTGGGGCCCCATAATTGTCACAGTCAACGGTGGCTCGGCCAACAATGTCTTTGGTTGCAATAATGAAGCTGGTGCTCCCCAAAATACCGTTCTTGTGGATATTGAGAATGGTACCGTCAATCAGGATGTCTATGGCGGTGGCAACCTGGCTAATACCTCGGCTGCTCCGCAAGTTACTGTTAATGGCGGTACGGTTGGCCGTGATGTGTACGGCGGTGGTGCGTTCGCTAATACAGGTGCGACAATAGTCAACATCCTTGCTGGCACGATCACGCGCGATATTTATGGTGGCGCTCTTGGCGATGGCACACACACACCCGAGGTCAATGGTACGGTCACGGTGAACATTGGCTCGGGTACCATGGATCCAGACCATCCAGGCTTTACGGCAACGACGACAGGTGCTGCTATCATAGGCGGTTCGGTTTACGGCTGCAACAACGCGAAGGGTTCGCCCCAGGACGATGTCACGGTGAACGTCTACGCGACGGCGCATCCCAGCGGCACTGGGATAGACGAAACGGGCTATGCCATTGCGAACGTGTTCGGCGGCGGCAACGAGGCCGACTTCACGGTTAGCGGCAAGACGGCTACGGTGAACATCTACGGTTGCGACAACACCATCGAGCGTACGTTTGGTGGCGGCAACGCCGCAGCGACGAACACGGTGTACACGATGATCCAGGGCGGCCGCATCGGACAGGTGTTCGGCGGCGGTAACGGAGAGCGCGGCCCGTTATATGGTGCTGACGTTCACGGCGACGTGAACCTGGGCATCCACGGAGGCTATGTGGATCAGTTCTTCGGCGGCAGCAACCAGAATGGTACCATCACGGGTACGATTAATCTGGTTGTTGACGACAGCAGTCCGTGTCAAGGTAATCTGGTGATAGACGAGTTCTTCTGCGGCGGCAACTTTGCGGACGTCTTCGGCGGGCTGACGACGAACATCACTTGTAGCGATGGAATGACGGTGAATAATCTGTACGGCGGCTGCAACATGGCCAACATTTGGGGCGACGTGGAGCTGAACCTGTACGGCGGCACTTATATCAACGTGTACGGCGGCTCGAAGGGCGACCTGGAGATTCTTGGATCCCCCGACCACGAAGACCATTCGGCCGACATCAAGAAGTATCCCTCCAATGACTATAACTGGAGCAGCAATCCCAACGGATATCCTGAGGCATTGCATACATTCATGAACGACCACTCCAGTCTTGCAGGTACTGCGGGCAACGTCACGCTGAACCTGTACGGCGGCACGATGACCAACGCCTTCGGCGGCAGCAACGTCAACGGTAACATCGAGGGCGACATCACGGTGAACGTGCTGGACTACCAGAGTACGCAGTGCCCGCTTGAGGTCACTAACATCTACGGCAGCGGCAACCTGACGGCCTACACGCCCGAGGATGCCACAGCCTCTTCTCCGGTCATCAATGTGATTCACATCAAGGAAGGCGGCAGTGTTGGTGGCAACGTGTTCGGCGGCGCCAAGGGCGGCGTGATCAACGGGACGCCATGTCTTGCCACGGTGACGGCGAACCCGAGGGTCAACATCGGCTACGACGCCACCACGATGACCATTCCGGCGAATTACTTCACGTCGAGCGGCCTGACATCGACGGCTGACTTCAAGGCCAACGTTACGGGCAGCGTCTATGGCGGCGGCGACCTTGCGCCAGTGGTGGGCAGCACCACGGTGACACTTAGGGAGGACGCATCGTTGACCGCGATGACCTCCGTCGGCGGCGACGTGTACGGCGGCGGCAACCAGGCCAACGTGTCAGGTTCCGTCGTGGTGAACGTTATGGGCGGCACGGTCACGCAGGATGTGTATGGTGGCGGCGCCTTGGCAGACGTGAATGTCACTAATGGTGCTCTTACGACAGGTGCAACAACCTCGGTCACCCTTGCGGGTGGCACGGTGCGTGACATTTACGGTGGCGGCCTAGGAAGTAGGGAGATGGGCAATGTGGTAGAGGCTAAGGTGTACGGCCCAGTGAGTGTCACCGTCAACAGCGGCACAGTCACCAACGTGTTCGGCTGCAACAACGAGAATGGTGCCCCGCAGAGCACGGTTCTGGTGGATATAGAGAAGACGGGAGCTAACATGTCTGTTACGAACGTGTTCGGCGGCGGCAACCTGGCTCAATACGGCGGCAGCCCCGTGGTTAACATCAAAAACGGCACGGTGAGCGGCAACGTTTACGGCGGTGGCAACGGATCATCGTCAGACAACACACAGATGCTTGGATCCACAGGTGCGCCTATTGTTACCATCGGAGATGCCAATAACTTGACGAATGATGATGTCAAAGCTGTTGTTGTCGGTGACGTTTACGGCGGCGGCAATGCGGCCAAGGTCACGGGCGCCACAGCACCGACGGTGAATGTGCTGAACAAGTGCAACACTGAGATCGGCTATGTATATGGTGGCGGCAACGCTGCTGATGTTCCTGCCACGAATGTGACAATAGCAGGAGGCACGGTCCACCACGACGTGTTCGGTGGCGGCCACGGCGACAACACCCCAGGCATCGAGAAGGCAGCCAACGTCACAGCCGACGTGAACGTGGTTGTGACGGGTGCCCAGATAGACCGCGTCTTCGCTGGCAGCAACCTCAATGGTACTATTGGAGGCACTTCGAGCCTGAGCATCGACAAGGCGAATGATGCCAACTGCGAGATGAAGATTGGCGAGGTGTACGGCGGCGGCAACGAGGCCGCAGGCAACGCAGGCACCATCACCATTGGTTGCACAGGCACGCTGACGGATGACCATAGCACTCATCCGGATTACATCGGCTACAGCCTTGAGGGCATCGGTACGGTGTACGGCGGTGCCAACAAGGCCAATATCGGTACTTCGGCACTCCATTCCGACATAGCAGTCAACATCAACAGCGGCATTATAAATAATGTGTTCGGCGGCAACAACACGAGTGGAATCATCTCGGGCACAATCACCGTCAACATCAACAAGACGGGAACATGCGGCTGGTACGTGGGCAACGTGTTCGGTGGTGGCAACTTGGCTGCCTATGGGACCGCGGGCAACGACTATCCTGAAGTGAACCTCCTCAACGGTACCGTGAGCCACGATGTCTTCGGCGGCGGTCTCGGTTCGTCAGCTGTCGTCACGGGCAACCCCGTGGTCAACATCAACGGCGGCACTGTCGGTGGCAAGACCTTCGGCGGTGGCTCGGCGGCTCCCGTCACGGGCAATCCTACTGTGAATGCCTATAAAGGCACTGCAAACAATGTCTATGGCGGTGGTCTTGGTGCGACTGCTGTCGTCACGGGCGATCCTTCCGTGGTCATCAATCAGGCTTCTGGAGAGACACTC
>Ga0310786_10005999_pt1 | contig 16310 bp, 11 predicted proteins | sample AusTroGonzalo_MG_FD_203881 | JGI IMG/M metagenome (GOLD analysis project Ga0310786, IMG submission 203881) | Bovine rumen microbial communities from tropical cattle in Woodstock, Queensland, Australia - Gonzalo_03 (v2) (version 2) | ecosystem: Host-associated > Mammals > Digestive system >... | reverse complement strand
TGGCTGTCCCAAAGTGGTGCACCAGATGCATCGGAAACGGGCGTAGGCATGCGTCCGCCACCATTCAACTGAAGGGTGGCATCAAACTGCCAGATGCCAAGTGGGGTCTTGTAGCTGGCAGTGACCAGTCCCTTGTATCGACTGGTTAGCGGCTTCTCCATCAACTCACCGCCATAGGTACTCTTCACATCATTCCAACGCCATGCTGCCGTCAGTTCCAAGCCCTGTACCACGGGGTAGGTGGCATCCACCTGAATGGTGTTCGAATACGATTTGCCGTCGAGGTTGCTCATGCGAATCTCAGCTAGATTACTGTCGTAGTCGATGATTGTCTGATTGCTAAAGTGCGTGTGATAATACTCAGCGTTCAGCTTCAGTGTTTTGCCGAACAGGGGGATGTAGAATGAGCTGCTGAGGCCCGAGTTCCATGCCTCTTCCTGCTTCAGGTCGTCGATAACCAACTGGCGTCCACTGGCCAACAGGTTGTTGTTCTCGGCCAAGGCATGTACAGAACGATAGCCTTTGCCAACCGAAAGACGCAAGCTCACCACTTCGTTGGGCGATAGCTTCAGGTGAAAACGTGGTGTCACAAAGGTGCCGTAGCGACTGCTATGGTCGGCTCTCAAGCCAGCCATCGCCACAACTTTCTCGTTCAGGTTGTAGGTGTACTGGGCATAGATGCCGGGGGTTGTTTCTTTTGTGGCAGCCCACTTATTGCCAATCACCGTTCCCTTCTCGCTCAGATAGTCGTGGTTCAGCGAGAGGCCTGCCGACAGACTGTGCTGAGGCGTGAATGATGTTTCAAAGAGCAGTTGGGCATAGGCATTCTTTTCGTCCACATTATAATCCTTGTGACCATAGTTGGCATCCAGCCGATGCATCGAGGCACTACCCATTACGGCAATGTTCGTACCGTGTGAGGGGTCGAGGATAAAGGCGTGCTTCATATAACCCTCGTAGCGGTTGGTCTCTAAGCCTATTTTATATAAATGTGAAAGATGTGAGGTGTGTGATGTCTGTCCGCCCTCGCGTTTCTCCTTCACCAGGCCGATGCCACCGTGAAAGATATAGTTGCGTCCCTTCCAGTTCCAGCGGTTCTGCAGGTTCCATTGACGCACGTTGGCCTGGTCGAGAAAACCATCGTTGTTCTCATCGTGATGACCATAGTCGTCTTGATAGTGCGCCAGCAGCACCGTATTTAGTTTGTCGTTCAGATGGATGCTTGCATCGGCATTGGCATCCATACGACTCTTACTGTTGCCATAGAGGTTTACCGTGATCCCCTCGTCGGCCTCTGGTTTCAGATACTCCACATCAATCTGTCCTGTGATGCTCTCGTAGCCGTTCTTTACCGACGAGGCACCTTTCGACACCTGAATGCCGCTCATCCATGGACCAGGTACATAGTCCAGTGCATAGGGTGCAGCCGCTCCGCGGAAGTTGGGCAGGTTCTCCGTGAGCATCTGCACATAGGTGCCACTCAATCCTAAAAGTTTGATTTGCTTGGCGCCAGTGGCGGCGTCGCTATAGTTCACGTCAACGGATGGGTTGGTGGTGAAGCTCTCGCCAAGGTTGCAACAGGCGGCCTTGAACAACTCCTCTTTGTGAATCATCACACCATTCACGGCACCTCCCATCTTGCGAGTGCCGGCACGACGTGATGTGATGGTTACGTCATCCAGTTTCTGTGTTTTCGTAATGGTGGTATCTGTCTGCTGGAGCATCGTTTCTTGTCCCATAGCAGGCAGACAAAGCATCATGACGATGCTTGTCAGAATATGTTTCATGCTTTTTCTATGTTTGTTTCTTTGTGTGAATATGATACAATGACTTTTCTGGGCAACGTCACGACGATGCTCAGAGATGTTAGATACTCATATCAAAGAATCAAATCAGCAATATTCGGATGAAGTTCAAGTAGGCGCGAGGCTTACCCCTCCACACCTGTGGCATGAACCGTTGTGGTGCCTTGTGTTCCGTAAGTGTTGGCCATCCTGTCACAAGACTCGGCAGGAAGGTCAGCAAGGGTTGCACCACATGGAAGTTGGGCTTGACGGTCTTAGCTGTTTCCGTAGGCGACAACTCCACATGCTGCATCGTGACACAGCAGAAGTTCTGGTTGCAATGTGCATCGTGCATGGCCTCGCTGCTGAGCACGGTGAGAATCTTCATCCTTCCCGTGTGGTGGCAGTGCATGATGTTAACGCCACTTCCGATGAGCAATAGGAGCATCGAAAGCAGCATCGACAGGCCGATGTGAAAGCACTTCTTCATTCTTTTGTGTTGTTTGCGGGTGCAAAGTTATGACATTTTCCTCTTACTCGCAAGAAACAAACGTTAATAAACAAAAATATAAAGAGGTCTACTGTTGGCCATCTGCAAGGAAAAAAGTGTTTGTTGCCTATTTCGGACGCAGGGCCACGCGCTTCGACTGACCAATAGCACCGGCAGGACACACCAAACGACACAGATGGCAGCCCACGCAGCGGGTGCCAACGAGTCGCGGACGCCGTGTGTCGTGGTCAAAGACAATGGCTTGGTGACCACCGTCGTTGCACGACACCTCGCAGCGGCCGCAACCTACGCATAACTCATGGTTGAACTTCGGATATACGATGGTATCGCGATTAAGCGAGTCGGGCTTCAGGAACAGCGGTAGCGACTCGCCAACGAGTGATGATAGCGACTTCAAACCACGCTTGGCCAGATAGCGACGTAAGCCCAGTATTAGGTCGTCGATGATGCGATAGCCATACTGCATGACGGCCGTACATACCTGAACATTGCTGCATCCCAGTTGGATGAACTCCAGGGCGTCGCGCCAGGTCTCTATGCCTCCGATGCCACTCAATACGGGCTTCTTTGGCATCTGTGCCAGTTCCAGCACGTGGCGCAGGGCAATGGGACGGACGGCACGTCCTGAATAGCCCGAGATGGTGCGCTGACCAGCCACCTCAGCGCCAGTATCCATTGTCACCGACTTAATGGTGTTGATGGCCGAGATGGCATCGGCACCAGCCTGCAGACAAGCCTCGGCAGGTTCTGTGATATGGGTGATGTTGGGCGTCATCTTGGGGATAACGGGAATCTTCACGCAACCCTTCACGCAGGCCGTATAGGTCTTAACCAACTCAGGACTCTGTCCCACGTCGCTACCCATGCCCTTGTGCTTCATCTGCGGACACGAGAAGTTCAGTTCTACGGCATCGCAGCCAGCCTCCTCGGCCATCTTGGCCAGTGATATCCATTCCTCTTCTGTCTGTCCCATAATGCTGGCTACCACCACCTTTGTAGGATAGTCACGTTTCAGTCGGCGCAGGATATCAAAATCCATCTCTACAGGGTTCTCGCTCAACTGCTCCATGTTGCGGAAACCATAAAAATCACCATGGGTGGCATTGTTGTGCATCGCATCGAATCGTGGCGACACCTCCTTGATCTCCTGCAAGCAGATGGTCTTGTAGAAGACGCCTGCCCATCCAGCATCGAAGGCATGAGAAACCATCTCGTAGTTCGTACACACAGCCGATGAGGCCAGGAAGAACGGGTTCTCGCACTTGATGCCACAGAAGGTGATGTCGAGTGACGGATACTGACTCTCGTCAACGTCGTCCTTATGGATGGCGTTCATCATCTCCTTGATGCGGATGGGCCAGTTATAGTGGATACAAGCCTGCTCGGCGCGCTCCAAGTCGCCATCGCTGCAGTCCTTCACCCATTGACGGGCAGGCTTGTGGTTGTCAAAGCGGATGGCACGGATGGCGCGTGCAGGGTCGCCCGTCTTGCAGGCCTTGGTGCAGGGAGCATCCTGGCAGAGCAGACAGCGGTTGGCCTCCTCATAGATGTTCACCTTCCTCACCTTGACGCCCTTCAGATGAATCTGGTCATTCTCCAGCGACTCAATGATGGCCAACGATTCAATGTGCTCTATGCCGGCCTCTGCGAGAACCTTCCGACCGCCCTGAAACTCTTTCTCTATGATAAAGCCCATGCCAATGATCTCGGCACCCGCCTGGCGGCAGAGGTCTATAATCCCTAATCCCGTATTGCCGTAAGCCAGGAAGTCGTCGATGAAGAGCACACGGTCCTCGGGCGAGAGATACTCGCGACTGATGATCATCGAATACTCATTCTGTTTGGTAAACGAGTGTACCTTCGTCGTCAGGAATCTCCCCATCGTCGATGGTTTTTTCTTCTTGGCAAACACCACAGGCAGCTCCATCAGATATCCCAACATCACGGCAGGTGCGATGCCCGATGCCTCAACAGTCAGTATCTTAGTGGGTCTGGCTTGCGCAAAGCGGTTCATCAATTCCACTGCCACCTGTTTCATCAGGTAGGGGTCCATTTGGTGGTTCACAAACCTGTCCACCTTCAATATGCCTCCTTCCAGGCAATGGCCGTCCTGCAAAATGCGGTTAATCAAGGTTCTCATAGTTCTAAAGTTTTTAGTTTCTGCGGCAAATATAATGAAAAAAGTGGAAACATCAGACATTTTCCACTGAAAATATAAACAAAGATGCAAGACTGTTGGTAGTCCTGCATCTTTGTTTTGTGGGTTTACCCATTGACCAATAGTCCCATAACGACATCACCGTGATGCCTCTCATCATTCTTCAGACTCTCTATCTCAGGAAAGCGGGCCACAAATGGTGCATATTTGTCTATTGCGGCATATTCCCCTTGAGCAATGATCCTATAGAGTCTTTTTCGTCCCAGAATGGTATAAAGGATGGGCATGATGCGAGCCATATTTTTCCTGGGTTTTAATACCGTCTTCGTTATTTGTTTCAATACCGCTGCATGGCGTCCTTCGTCAGCAGCCAGTTGGCGGAATGCCTCTGCTTCTTTCTCTCTTTTCACTTTGTTTGCCAAAGCTTTGTACATCAACACAGCATCCAATTCTCCTTGTTGCGACTTCAGGAGAAACTTCATTTCCTCATTTGTAATTTGCATCTGATTTGTTTCTTTAGTTTTTGAGTTTTCGAAATCGGCTGCAAAGGTAATGAGAATTATTTATATCGCAAACGATTTGTTGAGGACTTTAAGAGAGTTTAACGATGCAGGACCTGGGACAACTGCTCCAGGGCCAGACGAAGGACAGCGCGAGGCGTGCCAACGTTGAGGCGCATGAAGCCAGAGCCGCCAATGCCAAACATGGCACCATCGTTCAGGGCCAGGTGGGCACGGTTGACAAAGAGGTCCACCAGCGCATTGTGACTGAGTCTCAGGGCGCGACAGTCGAGCCAGACAAGGAAGGATGCCTGTGGGCGCCAAGGTTTTATGCTTGGCAGGTGCTCACGACAGAAGTCCTCCACGAAGCGGATATTATCCTCGATATAGCTGAGCATCTGCCTACGATAGTCCTCGCCCTGCGTATAGGCCGCAATGGTGGCGATAGGCGAGAAGAGGGGAGGATCGTTAAGTTCGTTGGCCTCCAGCCAGGTGTAGAAACGACGTCGCAGCGAGTCGTTGGGTACGATGGCATAGCTGCTCACGATGCCAGCGATGTTAAACGTCTTCGAAGGCGCGCCAAAGGTGATGCTAATCTGGGCGGCCTCGTCGCTCACGGAGGCAAAGGGGATGTGCTTGTTGTCAAAGAGTGCCATGTCGGCATGAATCTCATCGGAGATCACGATGATGTGGTGCTCATAGCAGAAATGAGCCAAGCGTTGCAGCGTCTCCCTAGACCAGCAGATGCCGGCAGGGTTGTGAGGATTACTCAGAATCAACAGTCGGCACTTGTCGTCGACCACCTCAGCCAACTGCTCGAAGTCCATCTCATAAGTGCCATCCACCTCTTTCAGAGGATTATACACCACCTTGCGCCCATTACCCTCAGGCGTCAGTCGGAAGGGATGATACACAGGTGGCTGGATAATCACCTTCTCGTCCTCCTTCACAAACACGTTGATGGCCATGCCGATACCCTTCACAATGCCAGGAATATAAGTGAGCCACTGGCGCTTCACCTCCCACTGATGATGGTCGTGAATCCACTGGACGATGCTCGTCCACAACGCATCGGGCACCACCGTATAGCCAAACAGCGAATGCTCCAAGCGTTGACGCAAGGCATCCGTGATAAACTGCGGCGTCTCAAAGTCCATGTCGGCCACCCAGAGGGGCAGCAAGTCACTCCGTCCGTAACGCTCCTTGAGCACCTCGTGCTTCAGGTCTCCACTGCCCGAACGGTCTATTATCTTGTCGAAATCGTAAGTCATGCGAGTGCCTGTTTAATGTCTGCGAGAATATCCTCCTTGTCTTCCAATCCTATAGACAGACGGATGGTGGTCTGGCGCACGTCCATCTCCTTCAGTTGCACCTCAGGGAAGTTGCCGAAGATGGTCGAGGCAGGATGGATGGCCAGTGTGCGACTGTCAAAGAGGTTCGTGGCGCGATGCACCAGTTTCAGTCGGTTCAGGAAACGGAAGCACGCCTCTTTCGACTCCAGGTCGATGGTGAACATGGCGCCTGCCGTTGGTCCAAACTGCTGCTGGGCAAGGTCGTGATAGGGGTTGTTGTCCAACCCCACATAGTTTACTTTCACCACCTTACTCAACTCCTGCGCCAACCACAAGGCGTTGCTAGCCTGACGCTGATAACGCACGTCGAGTGTTTCCAGTCCCAATGTCTGCATATAGGCAGCCTGTGGTGTCATGTAAGCCCCCAGGTTGAACAGCAGTTCATATTTCACCCGCTTGTTGATCTCAGGGAAGGTGCCATAGTCGATGACCAGTCCACCCAGCGAGGTGCCACCCCCAGAGAGATACTTCGTGCTCGACACCACCTCCACGTCAACGCCCAGTGCCTTCAGGTTCGTCTCAGTGAAAGGAATCACGGTCGAGTCGGCTATCACGGGCACGCCCTTCTTATGAGCTATCTCAGCAATGGCCTTGAGGTCGGCCACCTCCAGTTGCGGATTGGTCACCACCTCCAGAAACACGGCGCAGGTATTTTCATCGATTGCCTCGGCCACAGCCTTCAGATTGGTGAGATCGCGCAGTCGTGCCTCCACACCAAAGCGCTTCAGCGTGGTGGTCAGCAAGGCCAGCGTGTTGCCAAAGAGATGATGCGACGATACGATGTTCCTGCCCTGCTCGCTCACGGCCAGCAGCGTGTTACTGATGGCAGCCATGCCCGAGTTGAAGGCCGTCACGTGGTCGGCCCCCGTCAGTGCCCTCACACGCTGCTCAAGGTTGGTCACCGTGGGATTCTCCACTCGCGCATAGTCGGGTGCCTTGATGCGATTACAAAAGGCATCCGCCATCTCGGCCGCATCCTCAAACTCAAACGCTACGTTATTATAAACAGGTACGGCCAGCGCTCCGTAGACATCTGGCCGTACATATGGGTTATTTATTGCAATTGTCTGTTTGTTCATCCTTACCAATTTTTCTACCTCTTAGTCTTTGTATTCTGAATCTTTTTACCTTTTAGATATAGAACTCCGACGAGTCTATCAAGCCCGCTCGCAGGGCGTATTTCACTACCTCGTGGGCCGTGTTGATGCCCAACTTGCGAAAAATGTTCTTGCGGTGGGTGGTGATGGTGTGTATGCTCGAGAATCGCTCGTTGGCAATCTCCTTGGTGGTCTTACCCTGTGCAATGGCCTTCACAATCTCCACCTCGGTGGCTGTCAGCACGCTGGGCTGTTCCTCTTCCTCGTTGTGCTGACTGATAATCACCTCCAGGGCGCGCTGACTGATAAAGCGCTGATGGCGACCAACGGCCTCCAGCGCCTCGCGCACCTCCTGTAGTGGTCCGTCCTTGAAAATGATGCTGAACTGATGCGACGAATAGACCATCCTGCGCAGGAAGCGCGGCGTGAGTTCCTCGCTGACGAGAATCCAGTCGGACAATGAGAATCGTTCTGCGACAATCAGGAGCTGATCTTCGTCGGAGAAGTCAAACAAGGTGTAGTCCAGAATCACCACGGCACTCTCGTGCTCCTTGAGCAATTCCACCAGTCCGGCCTTGTCCGAGGCCTTATACACCACGTTCTCCTCGTCCTTCTTCAGAAGGCTCTCCAACGCGAAGCGCGTCAGTTCCTGATTGTCTGCAAGAATGAATTTTCCCATCAATTATCTAATTTTCATGCAAAAGTACGAAATTCTCTTTAAATCTTGTCCAATGCCTGCGACAAATCTTCGATGATATCGTCGATATGCTCTGTGCCGATGCTCAGGCGCACGGTTGAAGGCGTGATGTGCTGCTCGGCCAGTTCCTCAGGCGACAACTGCGAGTGGGTGGTGGTGTAGGGGTGAATCACCAGACTCTTCACGTCGGCCACGTTGGCCAGCAGCGAGAAGATTTGCAGCGCATCGATAAACTTCCATGCCTCTTCCTGTCCGCCCTTGATCTCGAAGGTGAAGATAGAGCCGCCGCCGTTGGGGAAGTACTTCTGATACAGTTTGTGGTCGCGATGGTCGGCCAGTGCAGGATGGTTCACCTTGGCCACCTTTGGATGCTTAGCCAGGAAGTCGACCACCTTCAGTGCGTTCTCCACATGGCGCTCCACACGCAGACTCAGTGTCTCGACACCCTGTAGCAGGATGAAGGCGTTGAAGGGCGAGATGGCAGCACCAGTATCGCGCAGGATGACGGCACGGATACGGGTGACGTAAGCGGCTGCACCTACAGCATCAGCGAAGACGATGCCATGATACGAGGGATCGGGCTTCGAGAGGGTGGGGAATTTTTCATTTTGCTTCCAGTCGAACTTGCCGCCATCCACAATCACGCCGCCCAGGCTGGTGCCATGGCCGCCCAGGAACTTGGTGGCAGAATGAACAACAATGTCTGCACCATGCTCCAACGGACGGATGAGATAAGGCGTTCCAAAGGTATTATCGACAATAAACGGGATGCCGTGCTTGTGGGCCACTGCAGCCACACCCTCCAGGTCGAGCACGTCACTATTGGGGTTGCCGAAGGTCTCGGCATACACCACCTTGGTGTTAGGTTTGATGGCTGCCTCCAGAGCGTCGAGGTCGTTCACGTTGATAATCGTATTGCTGATGCCCTGAGTGGCTAAGGTATGGGTAATCAGGTTGTAAGAGCCGCCATACAGGTTGTCGGCAGCCACGATATGATCACCAGCCTGCACAATGTTCTGCAGGGCGTAGGTGATGGCAGCAGCACCACTGGCCACAGCCAGACCAGCCACGCCACCCTCGAGGGCAGCCACACGGTCTTCAAATACACCCTGAGTCGAGTTGGTCAGTCGACCATATATATTACCTGCATCGCGCAGACCAAAGCGGTCGGCAGCGTGCTGCGAGTTGCGGAACACATAACTGGTGGTCTGATAGATGGGCACGGCGCGAGCGTCGGTTGCAGGGTCGGCCTGTTCCTGGCCTACGTGGAGTTGCAAAGTCTCAAAACGGTAATTCTTGTTCTGTGCCATAATCTTTTTCCTTTCTTTTATTTTTAGTTTTACTTATGTTTTGTTTTCTGGGTGCAAAGTTACGGCAAAAAGAAATATCTTCCAAATTTCTGCTGAAATCCAGAAGATATCCCTAAATTCTTTATTTTGACTTTTCTTCTATTCTAATTTAGACTCTAAAAATAGAGTCAAACAGAATAAAATTCTAAAAAGCGGCCTTTTTGAGTGTATTTAGCCTGCTTTTGTGGTATTTCTTAGAACACCGCTTTCACGATTTTGCACACATTATCAGGTTTGGCCATCGTATAATAATGGATGGCAGGCACCCCATGCGCCAGCAGGTCGCGACTCTGCTGAATGGCCCATTCAATGCCCACCTGATAGGTGGCCTCAGGTGTCTTGGCCTTCGCCATCTCGCTCACCAGTTCCTGAGGAATGTCAATATGGAACGAGCGTGGCAGCAGGTCAATCTGTCGCTGACTGGATATCGGTTTCAGTCCAGGCACCACAGGGATGGTGATGCCCGCCTGGCGCAGACGGTCGACAAACGCGTAGAACTTCTCGTTGTCGAAGAACATCTGCGTCACGATATAGTCGGCCCCAGCCTCCACCTTCTCCTTCAGGTGCTGAATGTCCGTATCCAGGTTGGCCGCCTCAAAATGCTTCTCAGGATAGCCAGCCACGCCAATACAAAAGTCCGTAGAGAGTCCCTTTTTCACCGTTGGGTCCAGATACTGACCACGGTTCAGGTTGCGAATCATCGTCACCAGTTCAGAGCTGTGACTGAAGCCGTCGGCCTCAGGGATGAAGTAGCGCTGCCCAGGCAAGGCGTCGCCACGCAGGGCCACCACATTCTGAATACCCAGGAAGTGGAGGTCCAGCAACTCGCTCTCAACGCGCGACTGAGAGGCGCCGCCACAGATCACGTGAGGCACCACCTCCAGGTTGGGGTAGCGACGGATGATGGCACCCACGATGGCTGTCGTACTGGGACGCTTGGCCACCGTCATCTGCTTAAACGTGCCATCAGCATTAGGCACATACTCCACCTCGTCGCGATGGCAGGTTACGTTGATGAACGGTGGCTGAAACTGCATCAGCGGTTCAATGCTGTCGTACAGCCTACTCACGTCGCTGCCCTTGAGAGGCGGCACAAGTTCAAAACTGGCGAACGGTCGCTGAGAACTATTGATGATGTCGATGACTTTCATATCTTTTTTTTCGTTTTCGTTTTCGTTACTTTGCAATATATTTCGAGAGCAGCTGTTCACCCTCGTCCAGGCTGATGCCACGACGCTGGCAGTAGTTGGCCAACTGCGCCTCGTCAATGCGTCCCACAGGGAAGTAGCGCGCCTCAGGATGCGTGATGAACAGACCACAGATAGCCGTCGATGGCTGAATAGAGTAGTGGTCGTTCAGGGTGACGTTCATCTGGCGTTCAGCATCCAACTCGTCGAACACGATGCGCTTCAGCGAGTGGTCAGGACAGGTGGCATAGCCAAAGCCCACCCTGAGGAGCGATGGCATGTCGGCTTGCGCTATGATGGTCTTTTGCAGCCATTCAGCACACGCCTCAGTCAGACGGGCACAGATGGCATGACTCATCAGTCGCTCCCCCTCGTCCTCAGGCTTTACCTTTGGCTGACAGGCAATGACGAAGAGTCCGATGGGCGTTGCCTCTTTTGTGTCGAAGTAGTCGGCCAGACAGAGATAGTGGCCAGCGGCACTCTGACTGCGCAGCATGGGCATCACCTTGCCGCTTTCCAGCACGATGTCGTTGCCCTGGCGCTTGGCCGCCTCAAAACGGTGGAGCACCTCCAGACGGATGCTGTTGTCCTCGATGGCCTTGGCCAGGTAGTCCTGACCCTCCTTCAGGGTGCGCTCAGCCTCTGGGTTCACCAATAGCTGCTGCAGCGTCTCGCCCTTAAAGCCCCAGAACAGCAGGAACATGCGCCAGTCGATGAGGGGCAGGAGGTCGGATGTCTGAGGGACGATGTTGGAGGGACAAGAGAGATGAGAGGTGAAAGATGCGAGCTGAGGCGCCTTCGCGTTGGCCTCGGCATAGGGCGTTAGAGGGGCGTGATGCTCCTCGTAGGCCTCTCTCAGTTCCTGCTGTTCAGCCTTGATCTGCGCCATGGTAGTGGTGGCATCCATCTGCAGGTGCTTGGCAATGAGCGATGTCTGCGAGGCATCGCCGCCATAGGCCACGCACCCCTCATAGAGTGGCGCCAGTTTCACAGCCGTATGAACCGTCGATGTGGTGGCACCACCCACCACGATGGGCACACGCAGTCCCTCGCGTTGGAACAGCATGCACAGCTGTTCCATCTCCTTCAGCGATGGTGTGATGAGGCCACTCACGCCCACCAGACAAGGCTGGCGCTTCCTGGTCTCCTCCAGTATGGTTTCGTTGGGCACCATCACCCCCAGGTCAACAACCTCGAAACCGTTACAGTTGAGCACAATGCTCACAATATTCTTTCCTATGTCGTGCACGTCGCCGTTGGCAGTGGCCAGCACCACGCACGGCCGTTCCTCTTTCTGGGCCCCTCCCTCTGCGTCGATAAAGGGTTGCAGATGGGCCACGGCCTCCTTCATCACCTTGGCCGACTTCACCACCTGGGGCAGGAACATCTTACCTTCGCCAAACAGTTGGCCGATGTGCTCCATGGCCTGCATCAGTGGCTGTTCAATCACGTCGATGGGACGACCGTATTTCTGCAAAGCCTCAGGGATATCCTCTGCCAGGTGCTCGCTCACGCCCTTGCTCAGGGCATAGAGCAGTCGCTCCTCAATACTTTTGGTGCGCCATGAGTCAACAACCGCTGTCGCTGCGCCAGTCGTCTCGCTGGCCGAGGCGAGTACTGCCGCCGCCATGTCGATGAGTCGCTCAGTGGCTCCATCGTCCGTGTTCAGTATCACGTCCTCCACTGCCTTCAGCAGCGTAGGGTCAATATCGTCGTACACCTGCAGCATGCCAGGGTTCACAATACCCATGTCCAGTCCTGCACGGATGGCATGATAGAGGAAGGCCGAGTGCATGGCCTCGCGCACCTTGTTGTTGCCACGAAAGCTGAACGACAGGTTACTCACGCCGCCACTGGTCTTGGCCCCAGGCAGGTGTTCCTTGATCCACGCCACAGCCTTGATAAAGTCCACACCATAGTTCTGGTGCTCCTTCAGTCCTGTGCCCACCGACAGGATGTTCACGTCGAAGATGATGTCCTGAGGTGGAAAGCCGATGCCCGTCAGCAGGTTGTAGGCACGCTCGGCAATGGCAATCTTACGTTCGAAGGTCGTGGCCTGACCCTCCTCGTCGAAGGCCATCACCACCACGGCGGCTCCCAGTCGGCGCAGTTCCCTGGCCTTACTGATAAAGCTCTTTTCGCCGTTCTTCAGGCTGATCGAGTTGACGATGCATTTACCCTGCGCATTCTTCAGTCCAGCCAGGATAGTGTCCCAGTCGCTCGAGTCGATCATCAGTACTGAGCGACACACAGCAGGGTCGTTGGCAATATAGCGACAGAAGGTCTGCATCTCCTCCTTGCTGTTCAGCATGGCATCGTCCATGTTGATGTCGATGATGGCAGCACCACCTTCTATCTGGTGACGGGCCACGGTCATGGCCTCTTCATATTTCTTTTCGGCTATCAGACGTGCAAACTTCCTCGAGCCGGCCACGTTGGTGCGCTCGCCCACGTTGGTGAAGTTCTGCGTCTGCTTGTCCACCAGCAGTGGCTCCAGTCCAGAGAGCCATAGCTTCGAGTTGAGCGACGAGGCCTTGGCTTTCGATATGTCTCTGGGTTTCAGGCCTTTCAGGGCCTCGCTGATGGCGTGGATATGCTCCTCGTTGGTGCCACAGCAGCCACCAGCGATGTTGATGAGGCCGTCCTCTGCCATCTGACGTATATGACTGGCCGTATAGCTGGGCAACTCGTCGTACTCGCCCATCTCGTTAGGCAGGCCGGCATTGGGATGCAGCGACAGATATACAGGGATGCGCTTGGCCAGTAACTCGACAAAGGGTCGAAGGTCTGTCACGCCAAACGAACAGTTCAGTCCAAAACTCAGCAGGTGGGGGTAGTGGCACACACTGATGAAGAAGGCCTCCAGCGTCTGACCTGTCAGGGTGCGTCCGCTACGGTCGTTGATGGTGGCCGACACCATCACAGGTATCTCGCTGCCCGTCTCCTCGTTCAGTTGCTGAATGGCATAGAGTGCTGCCTTGGTGTTCAGGGCGTCGAAGCAGGTCTCCACCAACAGAACGTCGGCCCCACCGTCCATGAGTCCCTTGGCCTGTTCGTGATACACGGCCGCCATCTCGTCGAACGATGTGGGTCTGTAGCCTGGCTCGTTCATGTTGGATGCCAGCGAGAGCGACCTCGCCGTGGGACCCATCGAGCCTGCCACAAAGACTGGCCTCTCTGTGCAACTGTCGGCCACCTCACGGGCTATCCTGGCACCTTCCTTCGCCATCTGATAGGCCACCTCCTCGCATCCGTACTCATGCTGACTGATACGGTTCGACGAGAAGGTGTTGGTGGCAATGATGTCGGCACCTGCCTCCACATACAGTCGGTGAATCTCCTTAATCACCTCTGGTGCCGTCAGACTCAGGATGTCGTTGTTGCCTGTCAGTGATACGGGCCACTGTGCAAACTGGCCTCTTTGATAATGCTCTGGGGTCAGTCCAAACGACTGAATCTTCGTGCCCATGGCACCATCCAAAATCAATATCTTTTCTTTTAAAAGCGCTTCTATTTTCATTCTTATCTTCTGCAGAGTGATAAAATCACGTTGCAAAGTTATAAAAAACAGCGAAAAATATCAAATGTTTTGCATAATTCAGAAAATATTTCTAATTTTGCGCTCATTAAAGAATATATCTCTAAGCATGGCGCTTAAACCTTATATTCACAGAATAAAACTCTAAAAGGGTTAAAAGGTAAAAGGGTAAAAAAGTAAAAAAGATGGCAGATATTTTAGATGAAACCGACCTGCAGATACTGAAAACGCTGCAGAAAAATGCGAAGTTAACCACCAAGGAGTTGGCCGATGCTGTGCATCTGACGCCCACACCCGTCTTCGAGCGCCAGAAGCGCCTGGAGAAGAAGGGTTACATCAAGAAGTATGTGGCCATCCTCGACCCAGAGAAGCTGAATCAGGGTCTGCTGGTATTCTGCAAAGTGAAGCTCCAGCAGATTAACCACGAGATTGCCGACTCGTTTGTGCGTCGCATTCAGCGCATCCCTGAGGTCACTGAGTGCTACAACACCTCTGGTGCCTACGACTATCTGCTCAAGGTGCGTGCTCGCGACATGAAGCAGTATCAGGAGTTTGTGCTCAACAAACTTGGCGAGATCGAGAGTCTTGCCTCCATCGAGAGCACCTTCGTGATGAGCGAGGTGAAGCAGAACTACGGCATCAACATCTGATTCACCTCATCACCTTCTTCCCATTCTGGATATACACCCCATGCTTGGGCGAGCCTTGGATGGGGCGGCCCTGGAGGTCGAAGGTTTGTGATGGCATGCTCTTGTTTACTGTTGGCTCTGAAACGCCTGCTTCTGTATCATACAGCCAATGGAACGAACCATCGGAGAACACCAACACACCATTATCTGTGCCAATATAGATAGAGTCGCCATCCACATCCACGCAATAGCAGAATCCTGCCTCTTGATTCCAATCATAACGGGTTATCACGCCAAGGTCGAAGCAGCAAAGGGGACCCTTGGAATAACACTGGCCAATCAGGTTTCTATAGTCAGTACGAGCTCGTGGCAAGAACCAGATTCGTCCTTGACTATCACATTTCACGGATATGGGCGTTTCTCCCCCCGAACCAACATCATAACTTGTATAGTTATGACCATCGTATTTCAGCAATTTGGCTCTATATTCCATTTCTCCATTGTCAATCGTGTCACCATGAGTGCTGCCAAACCACAAATTCCCATCATGGTCAAAGGTCATGCCAGAGACACTCGAAGAACTAAAAGGTGCGTTTCTGTGGCTAATGACCTCCAAGTCACCTCCTACGTGATATCTCATCAGACTATTTTCCGTATAAACATCTATAGAAGAAATCCAGATGTCGTCATTTTGGCCTACAACCATTTGCCAAACTTCGTTTCCAAATAGAAAAGATGGAAAAGCAAATGACAGTCTCTCTCCTGAGCGATAAATTAGAGAAAGACAATTATCACCGCCAACGACAACCGTTCCATTAGAATCGAACACAATGCTGTTTATGCCTATCGGCCAAAATTTAAAATAAAAATTGGTTTCGTCATGATTCGTGTAATGCCACGTAGTGTCAGCCCTACCATCGGTAATACTGGTCAGCACGCCATCATTGCTACCCACCCAGATGGTGTCTGGCCTTATTGCCAAGGCATTCAGTCCGATGCCTCCATAAGGCCTCGTGATTTCGTAAACATCACGCTGCTCTTCAAAATAGCCAGTCGACAAGTCATAGACTGTTCTCTTGCCTGTTGATTTATTGATAACCTCAACTCCCTTCTGCATAAGGATGTAAATACTCGTATCATTGTGCTCAATGCATTTCACCGAATGAATGGTCACAACTGGATAATGCCTGGCCTGCAAGCTTATAAAAGAACTAGCTATCAAAAGAGCAAGTAGCAGATATTTTCTCATAAATGGTTGAAGTTTAATATCGTTGCAAATATACAATTAATTCTCATTCGTTGGTCATCCATGACAAGTCTTTTAAACTAAATTAACGAATAATCTTAACAATAGCGCCTCTGAGATTTAAAAATTCTGAGCCAAAAAATTTTTCTGTGCGTACAGGCGAAATATGAGCATGTTCGTAAATCGTTGAAAATGAGAGGCTTACGAAATTAGCTCGAAAAGTGTAAAGATTTAGAACGCAATCGAATATTCGTTTAGGTTG
>Ga0310786_10005998_pt1 | contig 16313 bp, 7 predicted proteins | sample AusTroGonzalo_MG_FD_203881 | JGI IMG/M metagenome (GOLD analysis project Ga0310786, IMG submission 203881) | Bovine rumen microbial communities from tropical cattle in Woodstock, Queensland, Australia - Gonzalo_03 (v2) (version 2) | ecosystem: Host-associated > Mammals > Digestive system >... | reverse complement strand
AAGTTTAAAGTTTAAAAGCCTCGGCCTCCGAAGCCTCCGCGTCCGCCGCCGAAGCCGCCTCCACCTCGGCCTCCACCTCTACCTCCTCTGCCTTCGCGTCTTTCGCCACCCTCAAAGTCGTTGCGGTCCCATCCGCCTCGTTCGCCGTTGCCGCGTCCGCCGAAGAAGTTCATGCGGTAGCTGATGTGCAGCATGGCATAGCTCGTGATGGCGTTCACCTCCTGGTCACGCCAACCATTGGCATTGACAGTACGGCTGAAGTTGGTTTGCTCGTGCAGGATGTCGTACCACCGCAACATGACGGTCATCTTCTTACCGCGCAGGAAACTGTGGCTGAGCTGTGCGTTCCATATCATTTCGTTTGTGTTGAGCGTGGCATCGGTGTAGCCGCGCTTGCTGTAGACGTGGAAGTCGGTCGAGAGGTTCGATCCCCAGGGGAAGGTGATACGGGTGTTGCCGCCGTAGTTGAAGTTCCACGTCGTCTGGTTGCGGCTGGACTGCAACTCGTTCTCAGTACGGGCATAGGTGGCCCGGGCATTCAGCGAGACGTTCAGCCACTTGTTACGGAAGCTGAGCGAAACGTTGGGCGCCACGTTGTAGCTATGGGTGACGTTTCGGTCGGGAACAGCTGTGCGGTTCAGGTTCACGTAGCCGATATGGTGGCTGTAGCTGCCGTCGATGCCGCCGCTGAAGTCCCAACGGTTCAGCGTGTCGAGGCCGATATTGAACGATGCTCCTGCACGGGTGTTCCAGTTGCCGTTGATGTTCTCAGGTCGTGTGATGCGGCCGCCGGTCTCCTCGTTGTAGGTCACGATGTTGCCAATGGAGTTGCTGGTGCGCGACCAGTTGACGTTGGCGCTGTAGCTCCAGTGGCGTTGGTTCTTAGGCACCTGGAATCCGAGGCTGTCCTCCACGAAGGTAGGCTTGCGCTGCTGCTGGTAGTTGGTGCTCAGGTTGTAGGTGAACGATGGCTTCAGCCCTGGGTTACCCATCGTGATGTTCAGGGGATTGGTGTCGTCGTAGATGTCTAACTGCTGTGTGATGTTGGGCTGCTGCGTCTGTCCGCGCATCTGCACCTGCAGGTTGGAGTACTGGGTGAAACGGTAGCGCAGGTTCAGCGTTGGCGAGATGTTCGTGACGGTACGCACGGTGTCAACGGGGTAGCCCAGGTACTGCTGTATGTAGTGCGAACGTTGCGGCTGGAAGGTTACGCCCACGTTCATATTATATTTCTCGCGGTTCAGGCGCAGCTGCACGTCGATGTTGTGACCGTGCTCGGTGCGCTCGGAGTAGCGGCTCAGGCGGTCGCTGAGGTACATCTCCAAGGGATTATCCAAATATCCGAAGAGGCTGCCCCACTCATGGTAGTCGTTGAGGATGCTGCGGAAGCCATCGTCGCCAAAGTCGGGGAAGTCGTAGGTCGCGGGGTCGTTTTTCTGATGACTGTAGTTGTAGCGGTAGTTCAGCTGCAGGAAGATGCCCTCCTGGCCCACCATACGGCGTCCGCCGCCGTTGCGCCCTCGGCCAAAAGGCCCGCGTCCCGGCTGTTGAAGGGTGTCCTCGGGTGTCACTTTCCTTGGGAAGATATAAAGTGGCTCGGTGTAGGTTGCTCCAATTGAGAAGCTGAAGTTATCGTTCTTGGAGCTGGTATATCGGTTGGTCTGGTAGGTGGAGTCGTTGCCGAAGCGGTCTTTTGTCTGGTAGAGGTGAACGGCTGAGAGGCTGCCGTTCTGGTTGTTGCCGTCGCGGTAGCTGATGTTCGAGCTGACAGCCACGTTGCGACCTTTGTTGCCGAAGCGGCGGTAGAGCTGTAGCTGAGAGTTGATGCTTTTGTTGTCGCCCTCGCCGAGCGACTTGTTCTGCCGTCCGTTCACAATGATGTCTTTGAGAGACCCTGATTCTGAGGATTCCGTGCTGATGTCACTGTACTCTAACCTCTCAATTCTAAACTCAGGACTATAGTCGAAAGGGTTGGCCTTGAATGAAGCGGAGGTGGAGTAAGAGCGGCTGTCGTTAGTGGAGAAATTCACGTCCGGGCGGAACGAGAGGGTGGTCATCGAGTCGATGGTCCACTGCAGGTTCATGTTGGCCGTCCAGTTGTTGTTGCGCGAATAACTCTGGCTCACGCTGTTCGAGAAGGCACCGCCGCGTGTGTTCACGAAGTTCTCGCTGCCTGTGCGGTTCCAGTTGTCGGCATCGCTTCGGTTCCAAGTCACACGGCCGCTCAGCTTCAGGTCCTTGTCGTTCTCATAGCTGATGTCGAGTGCACCGGTCTTCGTCTCGCGCTGGCCCTGATTATTGCCTCGTCCTCGCCCGCCTCGTCCGCTGAAGTTACGGTCGTTCACGTTGTTGGCATTACCCATGAAGGTGTAGCGCATGGCACCTAAGGGCTTCATCGCCGTCAGTCGGATGCCGTAGCGCCCATCGGTGCCGTAACCCATGTCAGGATTGGCCTGCAGGCCGTTGCGGGCACTACGCTTCGTGGTGAACTCCAGCACGAAGTCGTCATTGCCGTCGTCAACACCCGTCAGACGGCTCAAGTCGCTCTTCTCGTCGTAGGCTTTCACCTTATCTATAATATAGGAAGGGAGGTTCTTCATCACCGCATCGTTATTGCCGGTCATGAAGTCGCGCCCGTCCATCTTGAAGCGCTTCACGTTCTTGCCGTTGATGCTGATTTTGCCGTCATCGTCAATCTTTGCACCGGGCAGCACCTCCACAAGGGCCTCGATGACTGAGCCTTCGGGCACGCGGAAGGCATCAGCATTATAAACCACGGTATCGTCTTTAATGACCATCTTCGGCACATTTGCCGTCACTACGGCCTCAGCCAACTGAATGGCGTCTGGCTGCAGCTTGATGTCGCCTAATGAGACAGACCTCCTGCTGGCAGTCGAGACGGATTGCTCTACCGTCTTGTAGCCGAGGTAGGAGATACGCAGCAGTAGTGAGTTGCCCTTGATGTTGCCTATCGTGAATCTCCCCTGGCTGTCGGTATAGGTACCGGCAACGAACGTGGTGTCGTTGCCGCCGCTGCGACGGCTGCTGATGGTGAAGAGCTGGGCTGTGGCCTTGACCAGAGGACTGCCGTTCTCTGCATCAACGACATGCCCCGACAACGATGCGTTTTGGGCCGCCATTCTCATGACGGCAGACAACAGCAGGAAAGATAGAATCGCTAAGCGTTGAGTAAGTGGCATTTAGTTCTTGTTATTTACTATTATGACGGAAAATCCGTTAATAGTAAAACCCACTCTCTTCTTTTTATGTTTAATTAACAGGAAATGAAGCACCCGGTCGACCTCAACGAAGCGCCGAATCATTGACGACGATATGGTGCTTCGTCGCCGACGATTCGGCGCATGGTTTTTATTAATACTTCTGGCTGATCAGTCGAAGAAGCCGGGCTGCTTGTAGGGAATGCCCAGTTCACGGTCGACGGTGGCGAGGATGCCCTGCACCTGTCCAAGGGCGAACATACGGCCGAGGAGGGTGTAACCGGCATTGTGCCCATGGCTCGACTCGTCCATGATGCCGCCAGGCTCATCGGTGAAGGTCATGCCGTGGTCAACGCGCATCGGCAGCTGCGGGTTCTCTTGCTCGAAGATGCGGCACAGCTCGATGATGTCAGCCCGTCCGCCCAAATGGCTGGCCTCGGTGAAGTCGCCGTTGGGGAAGATGTGGCACGAGCGCAAGTGGACGAAGTGGGTGCGCGAGGCGAACTTACGGGCCATCTCCACCACGTTGTTGTAGGCTCCTGCGGAGAGCGATCCGGCGCAGAAGGTGAGGCCGTTGTGCTTGTTGGGCACGGCATCAAGGAACCACTGTATGTCTTCCTCAGTGCGGACAATGCGTGGCAGGCCGAGAATCTCGATAGGCGGGTCATCGGGGTGCACGCACATGTTCATGCCACATTCCTCGCAGGTGGGCATGATGGCTTCGAGGAAATACTTCATGTTCTCGCGCAACTTCGCCTTGTCGATGCCCTTATAGAGGTCAAGGAACTCGCGGAACTTCTGCACGGGTGCCTCGTCGTTCTCGCTGAAGTTGCCGCTGACAAAGCCTTGTGTCTTGATGACAATGTTCTCCACGAGCTTGTGGTCTTTCTCGGGTGTCATGGTCTTGGCCAGCTCGTCACACTCCTCTAACACGTTGCGTCCCTCGCCTACGCCGGCGGGTAGCTTGAACTTGGCCCATTCCTCGCGGGCACCCTCACGCTTCAGGATGTAGATGTCAAAGTAGGCGAACTCGGCGTAGTTGAAGTAGAGGTTCGTCGAGCCGTTGGGGTTCGTGTGGAACAGGTCGGTGCGGGCCCAGTCGAGCACGGGCATGAAGTTGTAGCAGATGCAGTGAATGCCCTCGGCCGAGAGGTTGCGCAGGCTTTCCTTGTAAACCTCAATCTGGTGGTCGCGGTCAGGGCCGCCGTACTTGATGGTCTCAACCACGGGCAGGCTCTCAACCACACTCCAGCGCATACCGTAGCTCTCGATATACTCGCGCAGGTCACGGATCTTCTCGCGAGTCCATACCTCGCCAAGGGGAACGTCGTGCAGGGCTGTGACGATGCCCTCGACTCCGATTTGTCTTAACATGGCAAGCGTTATCTTGTCCTTCTTGCCAAACCATCTCCAGGTTCTTTCCATAATTTAAAGTATAAAGGTTAAATAGATGTGTTTCGCTTGATGTGTTATTTTTTCTGCACGGAACCGAAATATCCGATGCAGACATCGCGCCATTCGCGGGCCTCGTCGAGCTGCCACTTCATGCGCTTGTTCACTTCCTGCCAGCGTTGCTCGTCGATGTAGGGCTTGGCCTGCTGCCAGATGCCGACGAACGCTTCCACCTCGCTGACACCGCGCTGGTAGCGGTATTGCATCTCCTCCCACAGCGTGCGTCCGCTGTTGGTGCGGTAAGTCCAGGGCAGGCGGTGGAACCAGAGCAGGTAGCGCTCAGGACAGGTGGACACGTTGTCGTAAAGTGAGCAGAATGGCTCGCGATACTGCGCGGTGGCGTTGGAGCCTGTGTGTGAGCGGTTGAAGCCGATGCTGTCGGCGGTCGCTTTGTGATAGTAGACAGGACACCACTCAATGGGGTAGCGGGGGTTGAATCCATCCGGCTCAGGGCCGAGGTGGTGGTCGAAGCGGAAAATGTGGTGCAGTCCTAACGGCATCATATAATCCACGCACGCCTCACGTGAGCGGAGCATCATGTTCAGAAGCTCAGAAGTGTGGGAGGCCTGAACTCCTGGATTCCCGAAGGTCTGCTCTATCCACTCCTCTGCTATCTGCCGTGCCGTGAGGGTGGGGGTCCAGGCCAGGCGGCCGAAAGCGTACCAGTTGGCCTGCGAGAAGTGGTGTCCGCACCAGTTGGTGTCGAGTCCGATGTTGGCTACGCCCGAGATGCCAACGAGGCGCGAAGGCTCCACGAAGGAGAAGAACTCACTCCACATAGGGGCGAGGTAGACGAGGTGGCGGCTCTGTCCTAAGTATTCCTGCGTAATCTGCAACTCAGCCATCTGTTTGGTCTGTTTCATCTGGTCAAAGATGGGAGCGTAAGGCTCACGCGGCTGGAAGTCGAGCGGACCGTTCTTCGACTGGAGGATGACATTGTCGCGGAACTGCCCGTCCAGTTCGGCAAACTCAGAGACGGCCTGCTTCACGCGGTCCTCGCCTTTATGCTTCGAGCCGTAGACGAACGAGCGCCAGATGACGATGCCACCGTAGGGTTTCAGTGCGTCGGCCAGCATGTTGGCACCGTCGGCATGACTGCGGCCATAGTCGAAGGGACCGGGTTGTCCCTCGCTGTTGGCTTTCACGAGGAAGCCGCCGAAGTCGGGCACCTGCTGGTATATCTCCTTGGCCTTTGCTTTCCACCACGCCACCACTTTTGCGTTGAGCGGGTCGGCGGTGGCCAGGGGCTTCTCGCCGCGCGGGCCGGGCAGGTTCATCGGCGAGGCGAAGTTCACGGAGAGATACACCTTGATGCCCCACGGGCGCAGGATGTCGGCAATCTCCTTCACCTTATTTATATACTCACGCGACAGCATCTTCGGCGAGGCATTCACGTTGTTAAGCACCGTGCCGTTGATGCCGATGGAGGCGTTGGCCTCGGCATACAGTTGAAGCCTCTCTCTGTCTTTCTCCGAAAGGAAAGAAGTCTCATCGCTTGAGGGGATACCCCAGAAGATGCTCTTTCCGGCATAACCTCGCTCGATGCTGCCGTCGAGGTTGTCCCAGTGGTTGAGGATACGCAACTTGTAGAACGGGTGTGACTCGCCCTGTTCGCCACGCATCAGGGCATAACGGCCGTAGAGCAGTCCCATCTGTGTGCGGGCCGTGACGTTGTGTCCGCTGATGCGGTAGCCGTCATCGTCGGGCATGGTGGGGTCAATCTTCTCTACAATGTCTTTCGGCATCTCGCCGCGCAGCCACAGCCGGTGGCCATCCTCTGCATTTACCGGCAGAGCCAGCAGTGCAAGGAGAAACAATACTAATGCTTTCATATTTCTTTTTATTTAGGGTTATCTTTTGAATTTATTGAACGGCTGTTTCCTCCCGTTGTTTAATGTGTGTCGTTGGCAGCCATAAGGCCGATGATGGTGACAATGTCGGCCACGTCCACAACACCGTCGCCGTTCACGTCGGCAGATGCAGACGACACGTCCGTATTTCCACCGGCCATGATGGCTATGATGGTGGCAATGTCGGCCATGTCAATGATACAGTCGCCGTTGACGTCACCTTTTTTGGGACTCTTTCCGAAGAAGAGCAGTCGGAAGTGGTCAAACATGGTCCAGTAGGCAGAGCCGGAGGATGCACTGGTGCATTTGATGCCTATACGGAGGTTGCTTCCTGCCTTGTCAAGATTGGCGCTGACGCTGCTGTCGTAAAGACCTTTGGCGAAGTATTTCTCTGCGCCTGTCATGCAGTTAGGGATGTATGTGCCGTCGCTGAGCTTACAGTCGCTGCCCCATCCGCCATCGTTGAAGAGGTAATTAGGTTGGCGGTCGTCGCAGATGTGCTTGACAGCAGCCGACTTGCTGTTGATGTAGAGCGAACTGGTGACCTTGGCAGTGCCATTCATGTAGGGTGTCAATACGGCATCGTAGGCACCAGGACGCTGGAAGGCGTTTGCGCGCAGCTCATAGTTGCCGGAGGGCATGTTTTTAAGTATCTGATAGTAGTTGAATGTCTTCTCGAAGAACTCGGCTCCCTTGGCGTCGTAGCCAGGAGCCCCGTTGGTCGATGTCCAGCCTGTGGTGGCATCGGTGTCAAAATCGGGGTTCTCGATCATGTAGGTAAGGTCGAAGGGGATAGACATGTCGGTCACAGACACGCTGGAGAGGAAGGTGACGACTGCGTTTTGGGCCTGTTCAATGAGGGCGGCTATCTGGGACGACTGGGACGCTATGGATGACTGGGCCTCAATGTCGGCCAAGGCACTTTCCAGCGTGGCGTCGGCGCCGGCCACGTCTTGATAGTGAGGCGTCTCAGCGAGTTTGCGGATGCGGGCCAGCAGGTTGGCCAGCTCGTTACGGGCCAACTCGGTGTTGCCATTGTCGAAGTCCAGGGCCTCATTGGCGGTGAATATGAGCCAGCGCTGCGTTGTCGCGCTCTTGGCGATGTTCCATGAGGCGACAGCGGTTTTGCCATTGGTGGTGGCGTTCAGGCACGGCGGGTTTGCCGAGCTTTCGGGGTGGATGATGTAGTAGCCACGGTGGCCGTCCACATCGACTCGTCCGCGCATCAGATGGAAGTTCTGGGCCGACTGGGGCGACTGGGCTTTCTGGGTTTTGATGCCGTTGGCGTAAGTCATGTAGTAGCCGGAAGCAGCGTTCTTTAGTTGGTAGTACTGATTGTCAGGCGTGAAGCTGATGTACCAGGCGGCAGCATCGTCTGCAGTAGCCTCCTCTGCACTCATCGTCCTCCACTCAAGGGTGTGGGTAGCGGTCTCCACGAGGTAGGCGTTGCGCAGGCCACGGTTCTCGTCCTCGTTCTTGATGTAGTATTTCACACCGTCCTCATGGTTGAAGGCATAGTAGGGCAGGGCATAGCCTATCTCGCCCGAGCCGGGCAGACCGTCTTCGTTAAGTGCCTGCGCCAGTATGCCCATCATGCAGTAGAGGTTGTCTGTGTGGGTGTCCTCATGGGCACCGTTGCAACCGTAGGGCCAGAGGTGCATGTCGTCGCCGGTAATGACGGCGGTGCTGCTGTTGTCCCAGAAGCGCACGGCCTCGGTCACGCGGTCGCCGAGCCAGTCGCCACGGTTGCCGGCGGAACGCATCTCGCCGTTCCACCACATATCGTGGGTGCCCACGCCGATGCCGTGGAAGGCTTCATGCATGATGGTGCCAGGCTGCTGATAGGATGAGCTGGGTCCCACACGCATACTGCCGCCATAGCTGCAGTCGGCAGTGGGCGTGCCGGATCCGAAAGTGACGCTGATGCCGAAGCCGTGGATGCTGGTCAGGTTGTTCCAGTAGTAGTCCATCGAGAGGTTGATGGCGTAGTTGATACGCTCGTTGGAAGCCTCGTCGCCACCGTTGTTGTACCAGTGGCCCACGGTGCCCTTGGGCACGGTGACGAACTTGATGACATCGCCATAGCCTACTGCATAGTCCTTGTTAATAGCGTATGCGCGCATATAATATATGGTAGCGGGCTTCAGGTCGCGCAGCCAGTAAATCTTGCCGGCCTGATCAATATATTCGGTGGTACGGTTGTCGGTCACCTTCGGGTCTGGCTGTTCGCTCCAGCAGAAACCTTCCTCCATGATGTTGCTGCCCTTGACGGTGCTGCGACCAAAGGCCCAGGTGCATCCGCGTATGAAGCGGGTGTCGGTGGTGACGGTAGGCGGTGTGCCGCTGTTGGTGCCGTTCAGAATCTTGAAGGTGAACGATGCCTCGGCAAGGGCAGCGATGGCGGCCTCGGCCTGTGCGTCGGTAGTGGATGCTGCGTCATAGACCGTCTGCGCGTTAGAGATGGCGTTCTGATAGTTCGTCACTGCTTCTGACGGCCCTGCGCCTTCCATTTCTTCCCTGGCAGCCGCAATGGCGTTGGCAAGGCGGGCGAAGATGGCCTGCGAGGTGGAGGCAGTATTATAGGCCGTCTCTAACGCGGTGGCAGCGGCAGATAAGTTGCTGTCGGCATGGTCGGCAGCATAGATGGCTGTGAGGGCTGCATCGATGGCTTCGGTCAAGGACTGCTTTGCGTCATTTTTCATCCTGTATTTCAATAGATCTTGTGCACGGGCAATCATGTCTTCAAACTCGGCTCTTACCTCGCCGAAGTCATCGCTGATATACTCTAATCGGAAATTGTCAACAGCCAGCCAGTTGCCTGATGCCGACTTGGCGTTGAAACCGATCTGCAACACGTCGGCCACCTGGATAAACTCCAGCATGTAGTTGCCGCGAACTGTGATTTTCGTACTGTGCGAGCCTGCAAAGAGCCACGCACCCGTCTGTGCCTGGTTGGGTGTGTCTTCCTGGATGTTCTGTGCAGCCGCAGTCAGGCGATAGCGTCCGGCGGGCAAACCCGTGAGCTTCTGGCTAATGCGGGCATCGCCAGCCGCATTGCCGCGCCATGTCCATTTCTCCACATACCAAGTGCCCTGCATGACGGTGAAGAAATCGTTGTTCATCGTGCCCATGCCTGTGGCCGTCCAGCCCGTCAGGTCGCCCGTCTCGAAGCTGGGGTTCGTGATACGGTCGGTCATGTCGAGCGGGTTGTCAGCAGTAGCGTTGGCACGCAGGTAGATGTCTATGGCTTTCTCCATAGCCACGATGGCGGCGGCGGCTTCCTCGGCGGTCGGCTGATGTTCGGATTGAGCCGCTAAATGCTTGGCAGCCGCAATGGCATCTTTTAATTGCTGGGATTCCTTGCCTGTGGCATTACCGTAGGCGCTTTCTGCAGTCTTGATAGCCTCTATCAGCTCGGAACTAAGGTCGTCACCCACATGTGTCAGCTTGAAGTTATCGACGGCGATCCAGTTGCCCGACGCATCCTTGGCCTCGAAACCGATGGTGACGCTGCCCGACACGAAATTGAACGCTACCTTATAGGTATCGCGCACGGTGACGGGCGTTTGGTTTGAGACTGGAGGTATGAGATTTGATATTTTTGAGGTTTCTGCGAAAATCCAGGCTCCACTCTGGGATGCCGTCGGCGTGTCTTCCTGAATGTTCTGAGCCGCTGCCGTCAGCTCATAGTTGCCTGCGGGCAGGTTGTAGAGCACCTGCGACAGCTTGCCCGAGCCCACGGCACCGCCTCGGCCTGTCCACCGCTCCATGTAGGTGTTGCCGCTCTTGATGGAGAATACACTGTTCGTCTGGGTACTCATACCTTGGTGTTCCCACCCGTCGGTCCCCTGTTCAAAACTATGGTTAGTGATGAGCGACGTATAGTCGGTCTGTGCAATCGTCATGATGGCACACATAAGTGCTGTCAGCATGGTCATCATTTTTCTCCTGTTCATGTAGACTTCTTTTTATCTCTTGCAGTTGGTCGCACAATATTTGAAATGATGGTGCAAAGATAGTGATTATTTTCGACATTGGCGAATATTCGGTGTTTTTTTCCACATTATTAAGTAACTAAGTTTATTGTCGGCTTGTTCTAAATGCTTCTACATGCAATTTTTGGTTATGGCGTTTTATTTGTCATTTCTTTGTAAGTCAATGACAGGCAGCGAATTTCGCTGATGATAAATGTATGATAAATGATAAATGGAAGGCCATTTCTGGCCAAGGTGCGACGAAAATCCCGACGGTACAATACTCAAAACTGAGGTTTTTGCCGTCGGGATATGCAGCGCTTCTAAGGAAACGCGATTGGCAAGAAGTAGGTATTTCTCAGATACATCGATTATATCTTGACCGCAGAGATGTCCACGAGTCCGTTGACGATGGCGTAGATAGTGAGGCCTGCCGGACTGTGAATCTGAAGCTTGCGGGCAATGTTGCGTCGATGGGTGATGACGGTATTGGTGGAGATGCAGAGGTGGTCGGCGATTTCCTTATTCGACATACCTTGAACAAGGGAGACAATCACATCCTTCTCGCGGTCGGACAATGCTTCTGGGTTCTGGCCGATGCCCCCTTTGAAGACCATGTCGGTAATATTCTTCGTGACATCATTCTGTCTTGCGATTTGCTCCAATCGGCGGATGGCCGGTACGAAGATGTGGTCTTCGACCTCAGCGTGCTGGCGCAGCCATACCTCATTTTCGTAGATATCGTGCAATGTGGCTGTTAACTGGTTATTGTGCAGGCCATCCTGTGGCAGATACTTGATAATCAGCAATTTCAGTTCACGTAGCTTCTTGTCAGTGGCACCGTGATGTTTTGAGAATGTGTCTACATTATAATCATTGGCAGGCTGCCCGTCAATCAGCGACTGCACGTAGGGGAACAGCGTTTTCTGTTCGTACTTCATGTGGCGGCGTATCTCGTGGGCATACTCATCATAAAACTTCAGAATCAGTCGTCCTAACGAGTCGGCCTCGTTAAGACTCTCTTGCAACTCTCTGCGGATGTATGGCAGCTGGAATTCCAAGAAGTAGTCGTGGCAGGCCTCCAGATAGCGTAGCAGTGTGGGCACGTCGAGCTGTGTGTCAGCCTCAAACTCGCCTGATCCATTGATGGTATAATTCACCACAGCAAGGAAAGTATAGGTGTCCACATTATTATCCTCACAGGTTTCTTGTACAGTCTTGTCGCCAAAACCTAAACTGATACCGAAACTACCCAGTGATTGCAACAGGTCGTAATTATCGCGGATGAGCGAGATCATCTTGTCGTCCGCCTCATACATCTTCTGATTCTTCATACCGACATTTGATTATCGGGTGCAAAGGTAGGCATATTTCCCGACCTGTGCAATAATCACAAGTAGGTATTTTCGAAGTTGAATGTGGGGAGTAAAGAGCGAAAAGCGGCCTTTTCATCATTTTTAGGTATTGCGGACGCGCAAGAAACCCACTACTTTTGCACCCGATTTTTGAAACAACAGACAGAATGATGAAAAGAATAATAGGTGTTATGACATTCGTCAGCATGGTTCTGACAGCGCATGCGCAGGTCAATGCTGCGGTTAAGCGAGAGCAGAGCCAAGCTTGCTTGAGCTCTGCCGAGTGTAAGCAGTATCGCCCGAAGGGCAATGCTGCCGACAGCGTGATGCAGCATGTCAAGGGTAATAGGTTCAGCGTGGGTGGCTACGGAGAGGTAGCTTACTCACGCAATTTCTATAGTGATCATGTGAGCCGATACAGTCAGCCCGAGGAACACAAGAACGACCCCAGTCACGGACGTTTCGACATTCCCCATGTCGTTATCTATCTGGGATATGACTTCGGCAAGGGCTGGTCGCTGGGTACAGAGATTGAGTTCGAACATGGTGGTGCTGGTCTTGCGTATGAGAAGGAAGACGAGGAAGGTGGCGAGTGGGAACAGGAGACCGAAAAAGGCGGCGAAGTAGAGCTGGAGCAATTCTGGATTCAGAAGAATTTTTCTCGCGCGGCCAATCTCCGATTCGGTCATATCGTGGTGCCTGTAGGCTTGAATAATGCCCACCACGAACCACTGAACTTCTTTACCGTCTATCGTCCTGAGGGCGAGAACACCATCCTGCCCAGTACTTGGCATCAGACGGGTGTTTCGTTCTTTGGCCATTACAAAAAGTTCCGTTATGAAGCACAGTTCTTGGCTGGCCTTAATGCTGACAACTTTACTAATACTAATTGGATCAAGAAGGGTGCTGCCAATCCACTCGAGTTTGAGGTGGCTAATAAATATGGTGTTGCCCTCCGTATAGATAATTACTCAATACCAGGACTCCGCCTCGGTCTTAGTGGCTATTACGGCGAGAGCATCGGCAATAGCTATCCCAGAAATGCCAACGGTGTGGATGCGGAGTATAAAGGCCAGGTGTTGATAGGTGCCTTCGACTTTACCTATAACGCTCACAACTGGATTATTCGCGGACAGGCCGACTATGGTTATCTGGGGGATTCCGACCAGCTGAAGTATGTTTACAACCGTACTAACAAGAAATCACCTTATCACCACTCTGCATTCGTCAGTAAGAATGCATACGCTGTGGGCATTGAGGCAGGTTATGACTTCTTTTCGCAGATAAGCAGTCTACGTAACGATGATCAGAAGTTCTACGTCTTTGGACGATACGAACAGTATAACCCATACGCCAGCAATACGAAGAATACCTCCTACGACTATACCGAGGTGAAGCGCATGGCCTTTGGCGTGAACTACTATCCCGTGCCTGAGATTGCCATCAAGGCTGAGTATTCCAACCGTTTGCTGAAGAGCCAATACAACAACGAACCTTCTGTCAGCATCGGTGTGACGTACGAGGGATTCTTTTTATAATTAAGAATTAAGAGTTAATAATTAAGAGTTAGTACAACAATGAAAAAGATTTTTTATCTATCAATGGCGCTGATGATGAGCGCAATGACATTTACATCATGTAGCAATGATGATGACAAGAACAACGAAGAAACAGTGTTCAACGTGACCGAGACGACACCCATTGTTGATGAGGACAACTACAACCTGAACACCACTGCTGTCAACTATTCGGTGAAGTCGTTTGGCGAAGTGGCTGTAGACGGTTGTGCCGATATCGTCAGTCAGCTCGAGGCTGCTAACGCTGTCATCGGCAATGCCAAGCTTTCTGAGACTCAGGAGACTTATCTCCGCGAGGTGCTGAAGAATCTGGTCAGTAATGTGATTGTTCCCACTTACACCAAGTTGGCTGATAACACCGAGGCGCTTGAAAAGACGCTGCATGGACTTACCGCCAGCACCATCACACAGGCTCAGATTAATGAGGCTTGTGCCGATTTTAAAGCTGCCCGTATGTATTGGGAACAGAGTGAGGCATTCCTTGGCGGTGCCGCATCGGATTTCGATGCCGATCCCACCATCGATTCTTGGCCTCTGAACCGCTCGCTGTTGCTCAGCTATTTTAATAATGGTATGAACGACGAGATGCTCGACGATGCGACCATTCTGGGTTTCCATGCTCTCGAGTTCATCCTCTTCCGCGATGGTCAGCCACGTAAGGTGGCCGAACTGAAGGGCAACGACACCTACAAGAACTTTGAGAACGTCACTGGCGAGCAGGAACTGGCTTACGCTCAAACCATCTGCACCCTGCTCAAGCAGCGCACCTTCCAGCTGCAGTGTGCCTGGGACGGCGGTAAGGATGCCAGTCGTATGGCAATCGTAAAAGCTGCTGGCCTCGATTATCAGACGGAGAAGGGTCTCTCCTTCGGCGACAACCTCATTAATGCGGGTATCAGCGGCTCCAACAGTAGTTTCCCAACGCTGAAGGATGCCATTGCCCAGGTGCTCTCTGACGATGAGGGCAGCTGTCTGGCCATTGCCAACGAGGTGGGTACGGCCAAGATTTCCAACACCTTCTCTGCCGGTGACGTGTCGTATGTGGAGTCGCCTTACAGCTACAACTCCATCGCCGACTTCCGCGACAACATCCGTTCTATCCGCAACGTATGGCTCGGCTCTACCGACAAGACTGCCAACAAGTACAGCTTCCACACCTTCTTTGCCAGCGTAAAGCAGGATGTAATAAATAATAAGGTAGAGGGTGCATACGTCAGCGCCATCGAGGGTATCAGCAATATGCCGTCGCCCTTCGTGAAATACTGCTGCACCATCTGGCATATCGCATTTGAAGATGATGAAGACTGGAACGTAGAAGAATAAGATATGGTACGTTTTCATAATATTTTTAAAATGGTACTGGCAGGGCTATTAGTAGCTCCTGCCTTTACCGCTTGTTCAGACAACAACGATCTGACCGAACTGGGTCAGTTAGATACTGAGGAGCAGGTCTTTGGCAAGGCAACAGGTAACTTTACGGCTGAGGAGTGGTTCCCAGGCGGAGAGCTGGGTACTACCGAGAAGGCCAGTTATTCGGCTCCGACACCTGCCGTTCAGAGCATCGTGGGTATGGAGGAGGACTTCAATACTGGCGAAGACTTCTTCGAGCATCTCTACACCTTCGAGCAGGCTCCCCGTCGTGGTTTGGGGCCAGCCTGGGTGCGTAACAGCTGTATCGCCTGTCACCCGAGCTACGGCCACGGAAAACGTCAGACGGAGTATCGTGCCAACACCATCGGCAACGGCTATCTGCTGGTCATCTATCACCCCGGTACCAATGCCTATATCTCTGAGGTAACTGGTATGCCGCAGACGCAGGCGATGGCGCCTTTCAAGGCTCCTATCGACGAGAATCAGATACAGATAGACTGGAAGAGCGTCACGGAAATGGAGAGCGGCTTGGCTATGACCTTCCCCGATGGCGAGAGCTACTCGCTCATCTATCCTGAGGTGCGTATTCCGCAGTCGGCTTTCAACACCAATCCGAAGCCTACCGACTACGATGTGCGTTTAGAGTCCACCATCGGCATCTATGGTACGGCGCTACTCGATGCCATCGACGATGAGGATATTGAGAAGCAATGGGCTGCCGAGGGCAAATATGTGGAGCTGAATCCCGCTATGTGGGACAAGGAGGCGAACACCTTCAAGGCCAGCGCCTATTATTCGGCGCCTTACAACGACACGGGCACGCATCGCGGCGGGCATGGTCCGCTCAAGCGCTTCACCTACGCCATGACGCGTGGCTCCTTGCAGGACGGTGCAGGAGCCAATGCTATCTGGAACATCACCAACGTCACCCGCAGCGACCGCCACTGGCTCTACACCACCACAGCTTGGGCCAAGGCTCAGAGCGAGGATCCTGAAGTCATCAGCTACATCAAGCAGCACGGCTCGTCGCCCACCAGCATCCTCTATCCTTACTATGCCGACGGTACCGACGAGGGCATTGCCCGCCGCGTCTATGAGGTGCTCAACACTCCCTCTGTTGCCTATAAAGAGACCTTTGAGAAGTATTTGTTGAATGGTGCGCCTTATAATGGCGTTGAAGAAATGAGTGACAAGCAGTACTACCAGTTTATGGTTTGGCACCGTGGACTGGCTGTTCCTGCCGCCCGCAATCTGAACGATGCTGATGTGCAGCGCGGTAAGCAGCTGTTCTCAGAGATAGGCTGTGCCAACTGTCACCGTCCGTCGTGGACTACAGGTTCTGACGATATGTGGGTAGATGCCAGTACCAAGGCATACGCCAAGTCTATCGGTAAGAGTGCCGACAGCATGTTACCGAGGTACGCCCACCAGACCATCTGGCCTTACACCGACTTGGTTCAGCACCGCTTGTTCATGGGCAATGACATCCGCACCGGCTGGTGCCGCACCACACCGT
>Ga0310786_10005997_pt1 | contig 16314 bp, 8 predicted proteins | sample AusTroGonzalo_MG_FD_203881 | JGI IMG/M metagenome (GOLD analysis project Ga0310786, IMG submission 203881) | Bovine rumen microbial communities from tropical cattle in Woodstock, Queensland, Australia - Gonzalo_03 (v2) (version 2) | ecosystem: Host-associated > Mammals > Digestive system >... | reverse complement strand
CGGAGTGTTGCCATATCATGAGTGGAAATGGTACATACGGAACGATAGGGATTGTGGCTCAGACGGCCAAAACGATACTTCGACTCCTTCGGCATAGACTGAATCTCAAGTGAAAGGATGCGCAGTTCGTTCATCACCCAAGGCACACAGTCGGGCACCATACCGAGGTCCTCGGCACAGACGAGCATACGGGTGGCTTGCGTCAGACGGGGTAGCTTCTTCATGGCCTCCTGATACCAGAACTGGTTGTTACGGCTATAGAAGTAGTCATTGTAGAGGCGGTTGAAGCAGAATTTCTGTTCCTCGGAAAGCTCTTTATAGGCATCTTGGAACTGCACGGCAATACGGGGATGCCAACGGTCTGTGCGCTTATGGTCGACAAGGAAAAGTCCTTCATTAAAGGTCACGCCATAGCTCTCAATCTCCTCACGGCTCATTCCCAAAGCGGGCGAGAACTGACCCATCAGGCCAGACTTGTGAGGCATGGGAATCTCCCAAATGCGGAAGAAGCCCAGAACGTGGTCAATACGGTAGGCATCGAAATACTCGGCCATCTTGCGGAAACGGCGCACCCACCACGAACAGCCGTCCTTCAGCATTTCATCCCAGTTGTAAGTGGGGAATCCCCAGTTCTGTCCGTCAGCAGAGAAAGCATCGGGCGGTGCACCAGCCTGACCATTCAGGTTGAAATACTTCGGCTCGACCCAGGCTTCAACGCCATCGCGGGAGATGCCGATAGGGATGTCACCCTTTAATATAATATGATGTTCGCGCGCATGTGCGTGAGCAGAATGCATCTGCCGGTCAAGATTATACTGCACATAATACCAGAACTGCAGTTCCTTCTTTCCCTTGAACGTTGACTTCTGGGTAGCAGCCAAGGTAGCACCTACAGGCCATTTTGAGAATTCTGCCGTGCCATAGAGGTCACGATAGTAACAGAAGGCTGCGTATGGCACAAGCCAGTCCTTGTTCTGCTCAAAGAACTTCTTATAGTCGTCGCGTCGCTGCACAGCCGTCCACTCCTGGGCAAAAACTGTGCACAGATAGTCTAACTTAGCAGCAAACATCCGTTCATAGTCTATCTGCGGCAGGGCATTCAACTCCTGGCGCAACTTTTCGAAGGCCGCCTTTTTGTCGGCATCTTTGATTTCCGGCAGTTGGCGCAGGTCACAATACTGCGGATGGAGAGCATAAATACTGATGGAGTTGTATGGATAAGAGTCCTGCCAAGAACCCGTCATATTGGTATCCGTGATGGGCAGAATCTGAAGGATGCGCTGACGTGTCTTGTCGCACCAGTCGATCATCAGCTTCAAGTCGCCAAAGTCACCAACGCCAAAGCTGCCCTCACTACGAAGCGAGAAGACAGGGACGACCGAACCAGCACCCTTCCACGGATAAACGGGAAAATAGGCCTGGGACAATTCATAGACCACCACGTCACCACTTCCCATGTCGGGCAGAGTGACGGAGCGGTTCATACCATTCTCCCAGAGGGGAGCATCATTGCTCAACACCAGGAACTTGAACTCAAACGTACGCGGCAAGGCATCAGCATCCAGTGAGACCACCCATTCGTTACATTCGTGCTCGGCCATCGGGAGAGCTTGACGAGCATCCCAGTCACCCAAGGCATCGATGTTGCCGACAATCGCCAAGCGCTCGTTGCTGCGCAACTGCGGAGCACGGACCTTCAGACGTACCGTACGAACGTATTCGGCATCTGTGCTGAGCTGACGCTCACGGGCAAAGACACAGTCGGTGAATGCCGACGAATACATATAGCTGTCTTCAGGAATATCAAGCCAGTGGTCATAGACAACGTAACGAACGCCCTTGGCCGCTGCAAACTCCAACCGGTGGGGCTCGACAAGCCACTCATGGCGGCACTCCTCGTCACCACGGCATACCGAATAATAGTAGTCGATGTATGCACGAGTCTTGGCATTGAAGGACAACTCATAAGTCCAATGCTTACCGTCGAGGGTTCCCATCTTGTACTGTCCTGTCTTTCCGTCTTCTTTCAGGGTGTTGAGCACCAGCTCTTCGCCAAATGTCGTCTGATACTCCAAATTAAATAGTACTTTCATGCTCTTAGTGTTTTTAGTCTGGTGCAAAAGTACGAAAAATAATAACCCGCCGTACGCTGACGGCGGGTTATTGCAGAATAAAGTTGCGCAAACGTTTGCACCTTATTGCTTCCTGTCCTTGATGATAAATACGCAGGCAGAGCCGATGAGCAAGAAGACGCCTGCTACCAACATCATGCTATACTGATGACTGCCTATCATCGAAAGGATGATACCGCCACAGAGTGCTGCCACAATCTGAGGAATGCAGATGGTGCCGTTGAACAGTCCCAGATATGCTCCCATGTGACCATAGCCTTGCAGGGCATTGGTGACAAAGGTAAAAGGCATGGCCAGCATAGCCGCCCAGGCACAGCCAATGAGCAGGAAAGGAATGAACTGCAGGTACTGATCATGGATGAAGGGTACCAGCAAGAAACCGACGGCTCCGAGGATAAGGCTCAGCGAATAAGCCAGTTTGGTATTCTTGAACTGAGGGAGCAGGGCAGCCCACACCACAGAGCCGATTGCCTGTACGGCAAAGAGGATGCCCACCCAGTTGCCTGCCGTCTGGAACGATTCGCTGGCAGGGTCGGTCGTTTCCCACACCGTCTCAGCAATGGCACCAGTCGTGTAGTTCCACATATAGAGGAAAGCAGCCCAGCAGAAGAACTGCACCAATCCCACCTTCCAGAACGTTGACGGGGCGTTACGGAGAAGTGTCAGCCAGTCAGCCTTATCCTCAGTCGTCTCAGCCACAGGGTTATACTCATTGTACTCCCGCGGAGGCCACTCCTTTACCTTCGACGTCGTATAGATGACGCACAAGATTAGGATGGCGGCACCAATATAAAAGGAATAGATGACCGAATCAGGGATGATGCCCTCAGCGGCCACATTGCTGATGCCGATAAACGTAAAAACAAACGGCAAGACAAAACCCACCACACTTCCTGCATTACACAGGAACGACTGGATGCTGTAAGCCTTGGCCTTCTGCTTCTCGTTGACCATATCGCCGACGAGCATCTTAAATGGTTGCATGGCCATATTGATGCTCGTGTCGAGGAACATCAGGGATATCAGGCCGAAGAGCATTGCCGTAGAAACCGTCAGGCCTAACGAGCCGGAATTGGGCAACAGGCACATGACGAGCACGGCCACGGCGGCACCGACGAACAGGTAGGGAATACGGCGTCCCCAACGCGTCCATGTCTTGTCACTCAGCGTTCCGACAATAGGTTGCACCAGAATTCCCATAAGCGGAGGGAGAATCCAGAAATAACTCAGGTTGTGAGGGTCAGCGCCAAGAGTCGCGAAGATACGCGAGATGTTGGCACTCTGCAGGGCGTAAGCAATCTGTACGCCAAAGAAGCCGAAACTCAGGTTCCACAGCTTCCAAAAGTTCAAATCAGGTTTCTGTTTCATAACGTTTTATCTTTTTATTATTCACTTTTCACTTCCCACTTCCCACTTTTCACTTCTCACTACCTCGTCGTTCCACGGATAACGAGTCGGGTACGGACCACGCGCTTTTCCACTTTATCCATAGGCAAGTGACCCTCCACCTTGTCAATCAAAATTTCGGTAGCCTCCTCTCCTACCCGCTTTCCACGCTGCTCAACGGTGGTCAACATAGGGTCGCAGGCCACAGCGCGCTGGCCGTTGGTAAAGCCACAGATACTGATATCCTCCGGCACCCGAAGCCCCATGCGCTTAACGGTATAGAGGATACCAATAGCCGTATCATCGTTGACAGCGAAGAAAGCATCTGGATAATAGTCGCCATCGAACAAATCAGGAGTAATCAGTTCTGCATCCTGACGGTTATCACAGATACGCGTCAGATGTTCGTCAAAAGGCAGACCATGCTTCAATAAAGCATCTTTATAACCATTGAAACGGTTCTTTGAAATCTCCAACTGCATGGGTGCCCCATAGTAAGCAATACGCCGACAGCCTGTCTCAATCAGGTAAGTAACGGCATTGAATGCGCCCATATAGTCGTCAACCACAACACGGCTGGCATCCACCCCTGTACAGATACGGTCGTAAAAGACCATCGGGATACTAGAATCTATCAATTTCTGGAAATGATCGTAATTCTGAGTATCCTTAGCCTGCGACACAATGACGCCACACACTTTCAAGCGGTGGAACGTCTCACAGATACGCACCTCACGTTCGTGCTGTTCGTTGCTAAGTGCCACCATGATATAATAGCCACGGGCCATCGCAGCTTCCTCGATACCCGTCAGAACAGAGGAGAAATAATAGTGCGTGAACTCCGGCACAATAACACCAATGACCTTTGACGAAGCTACACGGCTATGGCGTAATGCCGCACCTATCACATTAGGATAAAAATTATGTTCGCGCGCGAACTGCTGAATCTCACGCCGCCGTTCCTCACTGATACGAGGCGAATCTTTCAGCGCACGCGACACCGTGGCCACCGAGATACCTAACTCCCGGGCTATGTCCTTCATTGTCATTGGCACATTCTCTTTCATCATGCAAACGTTTGCGCTACTATTATAACGCTTTTTTTCTTTAAAAAGTATAATGAACGCGAAATAAAAGTAACTTTGCAGCAGAATTTTACGTAAAACTATAAATTAACTAATTAAAATGTAATGATGAAGCAGGTAAACATTAGAATCCCGCTTAGGATGCTCAGCCTTATATTAGGCTTGTTCCTATCGGTAGGTGCCTTTGCCCAAATTACGGTAAAGGGCCATGTAAAAGACGCTCAGGGAGAACCTATCATCGGCGCTACCGTCCGCATCGTCGGACAGGCAACGGGAGGGACTATTTCTGACTTCGACGGAAATTTCTCCCTACAAGCTAAACAGGGAGCACAACTCTCCGTCAGCTATGTGGGCTACCAGACAGCTACGGTAACGGCTGCTCCCAGTGTGATGGTCACACTAATGGATGACGCTACACTACTGAACGATGTGGTAGTTATCGGTTACGGTCGCGCGAAGAAAAACGACCTGACAGGTGCAGTCACGGCTATTAAGCCCGACGAGTTGAGCCACGGTCTGCAGACCAGTGCCGACGATATGTTGAGCGGCAAGGTAGCAGGTCTGAACATCATCAATGAAGGTGGTGCTCCTGGTTCCGGTTCCAAGATCCGCATCCGTGGTGGTTCATCACTTTCTGCCTCCAACGACCCCCTGTATGTAATTGACGGTCTGCAAGTCGACCCCGCAGGAATCGCTGGCTTTAACCCTCTGGCATCTATTAACCCGAATGATATTGAGTCGTTCACCGTACTGAAGGATGCCTCTGCAACAGCCATCTACGGTTCACGCGCATCAAACGGTGTCATCATCATCACCACTAAGAAGGGTAAGGCCGGCCAGAAGGCTAAGGTTTCATACAATGGAAACGTATCTATCTCCTTCAAGAAAAAGACTCTTGATGTGTTCGACGGCCCCGGCTTCCAGAAGTTCGTTGCCGACACCTTCGGTGAGGATAGTCCTGAGTATGCCCTGTTAGGATATCAAGATGAGAACGGTGTGCAGCAGTTCGCCAATACCGACTGGCAGGATGAAATCTATCGTACAGCCGTATCGACAGATCACAACATCACCGTCACTGGCGGTACCGCCAATATGCCTTACCGCGTATCAGGCGGCTTTACCTATCAGCCGGGTATCGTGAAGTCAACCTTCTTCCGTCGTTACACGGGTAGCTTCAACCTTGCTCCGGTACTATTGAACGAACACCTGCGCCTGAATGTCACTGGTAAGATCATGTCGGCTCAGCGTCGCTGGGACAATGGTGCCGTAGGTGCATCTGCCTATATGGATCCGACCAAGCCCGTCCGTATGAATCAAGACAAGTACAACAAGTACTTTAACGGTTACTATCAGTGGTCAAAAGCTGCAGAATATCCCAATGACAATGCATGGGAATATGGTTTCGACGGCAATGCCACCGCTAACCCCGTGGCACTTGTTGAGAACAATGGAACCAAGCAAAATGCAATGACCTATCAGGGCAACATTGGCGTAGACTACGCTATCCACGGCTTTGAAGACCTCCACATTCTGGCCAACCTGGCTGGTAACTACACGCAATCCAAAAAAGAGACTAGCAATGGCCGTTATACAACCTCCAACTACTACTATGGCAGGGACGAATGGAAAGAAGACAAGAACTACAACCACATCTTCAATATCTTTGCACAGTACACGAAAGAACTGAAGAAAGACGTTCACAACTTGGATGTACAGGTGGGTTACGAATGGCAGCGTTACTATGCCAAGAGCGATAATTGGGGCTATGGTACTATTCCCGAGACCGCTTCAGTAGGTGCTGGCGACCGCTATGGTGAGCCAACCGGCATCACCGAGTGGAAGACAGAGAACCGCCTCCGCTCATGGATCGGCCGTTTGAACTACACACTGTTGAACCGCTACCTCCTCACCGTTACGATGCGTGCCGACGGTTCGTCACGTTTTGCCAAGGGTCATGAGTGGGGCTACTTCCCCGCTGCCGCTTTGGCATGGCGTGTAAAAGAAGAAGCTTTCTTGCGCGACAACAACTCCATCAGCGACCTGAAAGTTCGCCTAACCTACGGTAAGACCGGTCAGCAGAATCTTCCTGGTAGTGTTGGCGATTTCTACTACTTACCGACTTACACCGCCAACTACAACCATGCCTACTATCCCCTCTTCGGTGATGGCCAGACCGTACGCCCCAGCGTCTACAACACCGACCTGACATGGGAGAAGACGACGACCTACGATGTCGGTCTTGACCTCGCACTTTGGGACAACCGCTTCAGCCTCAGCGCCGACTGGTATTATCGTAAGACCACCGACCTGATTAACAAGATCTACGTTCCTGCCGGTGCTAACTTCGGTGCTCAGACCGTAGGTAATATCGGAGAACTCCACAATACTGGTGTTGAGTTCATGGCTACCGTCCGTCCGATTGCCTCCAAAGACCTAAACTGGGAAATTACTTACAACTTCACCTATAATAAGAATAACATTGACGACCTGGCTTCCGACTTGATTGAGCATGGTGGCATTGGCTTGTCGAAGAATGGCATGGCTTATCAGACCGACCACTCTGCCTCTGCATTCTATGTCTACCGTCAGGTTTACGACGCTAACGGAAATATCGTACCTCACACCTTCGTTGACCGTAACGGCAATGGCATTCTTGACAGCGACGACCGCTACTTCTACTACCATGCTGATCCTGATGTCACCATGGGTCTGGGCTCTAAGGTAACCTATAAGAACTGGGACTTCAGTTTCAACTCCCGTGCAAGTTTCGGCAACCACGTCTTCAATGCCAACATCAACGGCACCTACATCAGTAGTCAGGGCTTAGGTTCAACGCTGAACTTCATGCACAACATTCCTACACTGGCGCTGGAGTACGGTCTGAAGAATTCATCTGAAGCACAACCCGCTTCTGACTGCTGGATTCAGAATGCTTCCTTCTTCAAGCTCGACAACGTCACGATAGGTTACTCGTTCGAAAAGCTCTTTAACACCAGCATCAGTGGTCGTGTCTATGCTACGGCACAGAACATCTTCACGATTACTAAGTACGATGGTCTGGATCCTGAGATTCAGGATGGCATTGAGAGCAACATCTATCCTCGTCCCTTCACATCTATTCTGGGTGTGAGCCTGAACTTCTAATCTTACCTTATAATAATATATAAAAGGAATAAACATTATGAATATCAAAGGTATAAAAAATATGATGGCTGTGGCCTTTATGGGGGTTGCCACACTTTGCTTGACAGCATGTGACAACGACTCCACTATCTTGGGCGGTTCATTGCATCCCGACAACCCCAACCCACAGCAAACCACTCAAGCTGACTATGATGGTATTCTGAACAAGATCTACGGCAACTTGGCCCTGACAGGTCTGACAGGTCCTCACGGAAGTAGCGACCTTCCCGACGATATCGATGAAGGTATGTCAGTGTTTATGCGTGTCGTCTGGTACGCTAACGAACTGCCTTCTGACGAGTCACTCTGCGCATGGCTTTCAGATGCCGGTATTCCTGAGTTCAACCGTGGTACCTGGGGCGACAACCATGCCCTGCTCCGTGGTCTGTATTATCGCTGCATGTTCGGTATCACGCTCTGCAACTCCTTCCTCGACAATGCTCCGTCGTCGATTGACGAATATAGCAAGAAGGTGGCTGAGGCTCGTTTCATGCGCGCTCTGTACTACTTCTATCTGATGGATATGTTTGGCAATCCCCCAATGGTAACCCACGTAACTGCTGAAGCTCCCGCACAGGCTACCCGCCAGGAAGTGTTTAACTTCATCGAGAAGGAGCTGAAAGACGTTATTGGCGAAGGCGAAAGCACCAATGTACTGGCTGCCGCCAAGAGTGTGAAGTACGGTCGTGCCGACGTAGTGGCCGGTTATATGCTGCTGATGCGTATGTACCTGAATGCCGAGGTCTACACTGGTACTGCCCACTGGGAAGATGCCCGTACTTATGCCGAGAAGGCCATTAACTCAGGTTATTCGCTGAGTACAGAAAGTAAGAACGGTTACAACGGCTACCAGCTTCTGTTTATGGGCGACAACGACACCAACGGTGCCCAGAACGAGATAGTATTCCCCATCCTGTTCGACGGTGAGCTGACTCAGAGCTGGGGTGGTGTATTCCTGGCTGCCGGTTCAGTAAATGCTAAAGATATCGCAGTCTATCCTATTGGTACCACCAGCAACTGGGGCGGTATCCGCGCCAAGAAGTACTTTGCTCAGAAGTGGTTCCCCAACGACAATGCTCCTAAGGGAACTCCTGCCGACTTAAGTGCTGCAGCAGGCGATGACCGTTGTCTGTTGATGACCTTAGAGCACGAACTGGAGATTGCCAACGAGGACAAGTTTGAGGAAGGCTACGGCTATATAAAGTTCCTGAACACTCATGCTAATGGCTTTGAGCCCCACAACGCAGAGCACACGGACTATGACTTCCCGTTGTTCCGTCTGGCAGAGGCTTACCTGACCTATGCCGAAGCCGATGCACGTCTGAATGGCGGCAATATCAGCGCTACGGGCCTGAACTACATCAAGGAATTGCGCAACCGTGCACATGCCAACGCCAACATCAGTGTCTTCTCACTTGCTGACATTGAGGACGAGTGGAGCCGTGAATTCGGTTTCGAAGGCCGCCGCCGTATGGATATGGTTCGCTTTGGCGACTTCACCGGTGTACGCCGCATTTGGATTGGTGGCACTGCCGCTGGCGGTACCTTGTCCGACTATCGCAATATCTTCCCATTGCCCTCAAGTGATCTGATTGCTAATCCCAATTTAAAGCAGAATCAAGGTTATTAATTTAAAAACGAAATCACAATGAAACAGTCAAGTATATTAGCATCTATGCTCATGGCATTAGTAGCTTTCACTGCTTGCTCTACCGATCGTGACGACAATCCCATCCTCTCGGTTCCCGCAAACGGCAGTTTCACGCTCTATGCTCCAGGCATCACAGCCAACACCATTGACTTGGACAACTCCACCAGCCTTACCTTCAAGGCTGACCAGCCCAACTATGGTTATACGGCTCCTGTTATTTATATGATGGAGTTCGCTGCTTCTGAAGACGGTAATACCTGGTCTTCTTGGCAGGGCACCGATACCAGCAATGAGAACCCGCTGGCCATCACTGTTCCCGCCAGCGAAATTGCCAGCGCAGTAACCGTTGGTTTGGTTGAACTCGGTCGCGAAGAGGCACAATTCCCGCTTACCTCTAAGGTGAGGGCTCGCATTCATGCCTATCTGAGCGGTCAGGAAGAACTCACCTCCGTCTACTCTCAGGAAGTACAGTTCACAGCCACGACCTCTTATGTACTGCCTCCGATTCCTTCTTCTCGCTTCTATATGGTAGGTGCGCTGCCCGGTTGGAATGGAGCAGGTGCCATCACCGCTTTGTTATTCCCGCAAGGTGGCGACGTCTACACCTACACCTCGAAGTTCACCGGAGCATGGGATCTGAAGATTTGGGCTGAAGACGATGCGTTCACTGAGAACTGGGGTGCTGCCTATGGCTGCGAGACCGATGGCGACGCTTCTGTAACCGGAACGATCATCAACGCCGATGCACAGGCCATTTCTGCTCCTTCGGCTGAGTACTATACCTTCACCTTCGACAAGCACCACATGAGCTACACATGGACGAAGCTGGAGAATCAGGAACCTGCCGAGTACACCTCTATCTCTCTGATTGGTAACTTCAACGACTGGGCTGACGACGTTGACATGACTCAGGTCACGCCGCACAACTGGTACGTCGAGCATGAGTTCACCAGCGACGACATTGAGTTCAAGTTCCGTGCTAACCACGATTGGACTACCAACTGGGGGGCAGCCTGGACTGTCAGCGACACCGACTTCTATGCTGAAGGTGTTGGCGGTGGCGACAACATCAAGTGCGCTAAGGGTAAGTACCGCTTCTATCTGAACGACATCACCAATGGTCTGTTGGTAGTACCTGTCGCTGAATAACATTTCTATTCATTAACTCAAAAAGAACAGAACAATGAAAAAGTTATCAATATATCTGATGCTTGCGTTGGCGGGGGTGTTCATGACCGCCTGCGGTCCTGAGGATAACGAATTCGCCGGTCTGAAAAAGGCAGAAGCCGACGGTGCCGTTGTAATACCCGGCTTCACTGCCAGCGAGTTAGGCGTTATAAACCTCAACAACGTAGAAGTGAGTGAAGCACTTGACGTGCCCGCATTCACCACTTCCAAAGAGGCACTGCCTGAAGGTGTCGCATTATCAAAGGGTGAGATTAAGTTTGAAGACGGCACCTCGCTGCCCGCCACTGCCGACGGCAAGGTTTCCGGCACGACACTGTCTGATTATGTCGCCTCTATCTATGGACTACGTCCAGAGGTTCGCTCGGTGGCAAGTACTATCTATCTCTATGCCGTTCAAAACGGTGCAGCGGTGAAAATCAATGCCGGCGACGTTACCCTCCAAGTAGTCCCCAAGGCTCCTGAGATTGAATCTGTCTACTACTTCACGGGCACACTGAACAACTGGGACAACGGCAACACCGACTATGAGCTCAGCAACGGCGGACTCGATCCCTATGAGAACCCCGTGTTCACCATGCGACTTCCTGCACCGGAAGATGGTGGCGACATTGAGTTCAAGGTAACACCAGGTTCGAAGATTGGCACTGGAGACTGGAACAAGTGTCTGGCCAGCGACGGCGAAGGCAAGTTTGCCTACAACAACGGCGGTGACGGTGGCAACCTGAAAATTACGGCTGTTGAAGATGCTGTCTATTACAAGGTTTCCTTTGACATGCTCGAGCAGACCTATACCGTATCAGCCGGCTTTGCTAATCCTGAGACCTGGTATCTCGTGGGTGGCTGCATCGGCGATGGATCATGGGGCAACAGTTCCTTCGACAATGTCGGTACATCGCTGTTCCCGCTGTCACGTATCAGTGGTACCACCATTTCCTACACTGGTTACTTCACCACAGACGGCTTCAAGCTTATCAAGACCCCAGGCTCATGGAGTGAGCAGTGGGGACAAGGAACGAACGGCTACGTGAAGAACGACGGCGGTTCGGGTAACATTACCGTGCCTGCAGCAGGCTACTACACCGTGACACTCAACACCATGACCGATGAGCTCACCATTGTTGCTGCCGACATCACCCCCGAGAGCTACGAGGTGGGCATAGCCGGCTCGTTCAACGGCTGGAGCTTCGAAGCAATGACCCGCTGCACAGGTAATGACCATCTGTGGAAGACTGAGATGACAGCTACTGCTTCTGTGGAAGCCAAGTTCCTCATCGACGGATGGTCAGTGAACTGGGGTGCTACAGACTTCCCGTCGGGCATCGGCACTCAGAATGGTCCCAACATTCCCGTGGCAAAGGGCAACTATATCGTCATCTTCAACGACATCACCGGTGCCTACAACTTCATCCGGACTGATGCAGAAGAAGAGGAGGAGCCCGTCAGCGAACCCGAAGTATGGTATCTCGTGGGTAGCTGCATCGGCGACGGATCATGGGGCAACAACTCCGTTGACAACGTTGGAACATCGCTCTTCCCGCTGGCTATCAGCGGCACAAACACCATCTCCTACACTGGCTACTTCACCACCGACGGCTTCAAGCTCATCAAGACTCCGGGCTCATGGAGCGACCAGTGGGGACAGGGTAGCGACGGCTATGTGAAGAACGATGGCAGTTCGAGTAACATCACCGTGCCCGCTGCAGGATACTACACCGTAACGCTCAACACCGCCACCGACCAGCTCTCGGTAGCACCTGCTGACATCACGCCCGAAAACTATGAGGTGGGTATGGCCGGCTCGTTCAACGACTGGAGCTTCCAGGGCATGGCCCGCTGCACAGGCAGTGAGCACTTGTGGAAAGCCGAGATGATTGTGGAGAACAACGTGGATGCCAAGTTCCTCATCGACGGATGGTCGGTGAACTGGGGTGCTACAGACTTCCCGTCGGGCATCGGCACTCAGAATGGTCCCAACATTCCCGTGGCAAAGGGCAACTATATCGTCATCTTCAACGACATTACTGGAGGCTACAACTTCGTCAAGAAGTAATATTATAGCACCCTCTCTCTCACAACGGACTCCACACACTTTTGTGGAGTCCGTTTTTTCGTGGAAGTTCCACTTTCTGTTCTAACCCTTTGGTAGGATGTAAGTTTTGCAAACGATTGCACAATACTTACATAGATTATTAGGTTCACTTAGTGGCAACCTAAGCCTCTTTTTCGTATCTTTGCAAGGCAAAACCAATAACGGACAGACAATGAAGCTGAATAACCCAACACTGATGACATTGCTGTTGACGACAGCACTCACCTTTTCTTTCGTGGCTTGCGGTGATGATGATCCGAAGCCAGAACCGACTCCCACGCCAACTCCGGTTGATACCACTTCAACGGAAAAGCCCGACACCACCAGCCAGGAGCCTGTAGTAGAGGCGGCCATAGGATGGCCCGGCAACTACGGCGGCGTGATGTTACAAGCCTTCTACTGGGACTCGTTCGACGATTCACAGTGGGCGACACTTGAGGAACAGGCTGACGAGTTCAAGGGAACCTTCGACTTAGTATGGCTACCGCAGAGTGGCTACTGTGGCGGCACATCGATGGGCTACGACGACCTGTGGTGGTTCAACAACTACAACAGCTCGTTTGGCAACGAGCAGCAACTGCGTTCGCTGATAGCTACGTTCAAGCAAAACGACATCAAGACCATCGCCGACGTGGTCATCAACCACCGACGCAACGTCTCTAACTGGGTGGACTTCCCCAAAGAGACCTACAAGGGTGTGACCTATGAGATGAAGTCGACAGACATCGTTGCCAATGACGATGGCGGAAAGACCAAACAGTGGGCCACACAGAATGGTTTCGAGCTGTCGAAGAACAACGATTCAGGCGAGGGATGGGACGGTATGCGCGATCTGGACCACCGAAGCGAGAACGTTCAGACCATTGTCAAGGCCTATCTTGACTTCCTGAAGAACGACTTGGGCTATGCCGGTTTCCGCTACGATATGGTGAAGGGCTATTCGGCCTCGTTCACGGGACTCTACAACGCCTCATCGCTGCCAGATTTTAGTGTTGGCGAATGCTGGGACGGCACAAGCACCATCAAGAACTGGATTGAGGGCACCAAGCAGAATGGGCAGATACAGAGTGCCGCCTTTGACTTCCAGTTCCGCTACACGGTGCGCAACGCCATGAACAGCAGCACTTACTATCGGTTAGGTCAGCAGAACGACGGTCACTGGCCGTTGGTCAGCAGCAATCAGGATGGTGGCAAGTATCGTCGCTATGCCGTTACCTTCGTTGAGAACCACGATACGGAGAAACGTTCGAACGCTGAACAAGACCCGCTGAAGAAGGACACATTGGCTGCCAACGCCTACCTACTGGCTATGCCGGGAACGCCCTGCGTGTTCTTTAAGCACTGGCTGGCATACCCCAGCGAGATTAAGGCGATGGTTGCAGCCCGCAAAACGGCAGGTATCACCAATGAGAGCACCTACAAGAACGTGCGCTCAATGGCAAACTGCTACATCAACCAGATAACAACTGGCAGCGAAGACCGCCTAATAGTGGCCCTTGGCGACATCAGCGGCAACGAAGCTTTCATCGATGCCAACAAATGGGCGAAAGTGTTATCGGGCTATCACTACGCCTACTACCTGCCCAAGTCGATGGAAACGGCATACGCAGACCTGCCGTCAGGCACCTATCAGGGAACACAGCAGGTGCGCCTCTCGGCTGTCACCACAGCAAGTGATGCCTGGCTCGTCTGTACCACCGACGGCAACGAGCCCACGACAGCCTACCCTGCTGTCGCATCGGGCTACACACTCACCCTGCCTGTGGGCACCACAACGCTAAAGGTGGGTCTGCTGTCGGGAGGCAAAATCACTTCTGTCATCACGCGCACGTATATTATTAAGGAGAAAGAGAGCGAGAAGCCCGTCGAGATACCGTCGTTCTGCGTCGTCAACACGGGCGAGACCTGTGCTTTCTTCGAGGCACCGGCCACATGGTCGCAGACCATCAAGTGCTGGGCGTGGAGCGATTCGCCTGCCGAGAACTTCACCTCGGCTACTGGCACATGGCCTGGCATCGACTGCAAGCAAATTGGCACAGCCGTCACAGGCAACAAGGTATGGAAGTGGACTTGGGACGGCACCAAGCAGAACAAAAGTGCCGCCAAGCAACCGCAGAAGATTATCTTCAGCAGTAACGGATCACCGCAGACCGATGATCTGGAATTCAAGAACGGTGGCTATTATACCAAAGACGGCTTGAAGGGTGTTGTCAGCACCGGACAATAGCCCTGACAACAAACCAGCAATGTAACAAGAAGGTCTGGACGACGCCGTAATGGCGCTGCATCACAAGGTATCGCTCACGGAGCGATGCCTTGTGGTTTTTAGTGGTCTGCCCTTCCTCCATATAGTTGGCAACCACTATACCTATATTATATAAGGGAAACCCCATGCGCTCTGTCTCACGCATCACACGAATGCACCAATCTACATCAGCCGAGAAGCGGTAGCGGGTGTCGTATTGCAGGTTCTTGGCAATGTCGGTACGGGCATAGAAAGCCTGATGACAGACCAACATTCCCTGACGGAATGAGCGCCACGTCAGCTTGGCAGGCGGTTGCAGGCGTCGCGGATGCAGATAGTGTCCGTCACCGTCAACCACATCAGTATTGCCATAGAGCACACCCGGCAACTCGGCTGTCGGCATTTCAGTCAGCTTACAACGGTGTACCACTTGCTCCAGCGTGTCAGCCTGTGGGAAGCTGTCACCCGCATTCATAAAGACGATATAGTCGCCCGAGGCCTGCGTCAGACCTTTGTTCATGGCATCATAGATACCGTGGTCAGGCTCTGACTGGATGATGACCTTATGTTCCGTCTCCGACTCATCGCTTTTCTGCTTATAGGCTTCTACCAACGCCAATGTATGATCTTTCGAAGCCCCGTCAATAATCAGGTGCTCCACTCCCTTATAGGTCTGGGCGAACACGCTGTCAAGCGTCCGCTGCAGGACAGTCTCAGCGTTGTAGGTAATGGTGACGACCGTAAACCGTATCATAGCTTATAGCCTTTCTGCGCGATGGCCTCGTTATAGACTTCTGTGTACTTCAGGGCCACAACACTTTCCGTATAATGCACCAAAACATTGTTTCTTAACACAGATTGCTTCACCTCCGTCTCCAATGCCCACTGTATTCCTTCTGCAAGACTATCTACAGACAAATAATCAGCCAAATAGCCATTCACCTTATGAGTAATAATGTCTGCCTGTCCACTATTACCGAAAGCGACGGGGATACAGCCGCAAGCCTGAGCCTCAATTAATGTTTGACCAAATGTCTCGTAAAGAGAAGAAGATACCACTACATTTGAAGCTGAATAGATGAGTGACATTTGATGCGAATCGTTCACATAGCCCAAATAAGTGTAGGGCACGGGAACCTGTTCGAGTATTCGTTCGTCCTTGATACCGCCAAATAGCAACAGATGAAGATTGCCGCTCTTAGATGAACGTGACTCATTAATATTTTTCAAAGCTTTCAGCAGATAAGGCAGTCCCTTGATATCATCATCAATCCGAGCAGCGCCAAAAGCAATTACATATTGAGCTGCGAGATGCAAAGCCGAACGAGCATCAGAACGATCAATCATCGAGAAAT
>Ga0310786_10005995_pt1 | contig 16315 bp, 10 predicted proteins | sample AusTroGonzalo_MG_FD_203881 | JGI IMG/M metagenome (GOLD analysis project Ga0310786, IMG submission 203881) | Bovine rumen microbial communities from tropical cattle in Woodstock, Queensland, Australia - Gonzalo_03 (v2) (version 2) | ecosystem: Host-associated > Mammals > Digestive system >... | reverse complement strand
GCAGTTGCGACTGAAGTACCTGAGTAAGAACGGTGAACTGAACGAGCTGATGAAGGACTTCCGCAGCGTGCCCGCCGAACAGAAGAAAGAAGTGGGCATGAAGATTAACGAGCTGAAGCAGCGCATTACAGACCGTATTAATGCCCTGCGTGAGGCTTGCACCACACAAGAGGCTGGCGACGAGACCATTGACCTCACTCGCACACCCTACCCCATTCAGTTGGGTACACGTCACCCCTTGACCATCGTAACTAACGAGATTATCGATATTTTCAGCCGCATGGGATTTGTGTTGGCTGATGGCCCTGAGGTAGAGGACGACCTGCACGTGTTCACAAAGATGAACTTCGCCGCCGATCACCCCGCCCGCGATATGCAGGACACATTCTTTGTGAGCCAGCACCCCAACGACGTGACTAAGAACATCCTGTTGCGTTCACACACCAGTAGCGTTCAGGCTCGTGTGATGGAGAACATGCACACCGAGGACGGTAAGCTTACCGCTCCTATCCGTGTTATCTGCCCAGGCCGTGTTTATCGAAATGAAGCTATTACAGCCCGCGCCCACTGCTTCTTCCATCAGGTAGAAGGTCTGTATATCGACAAGAACGTATCATTCACCGACCTTAAGCAGGTGCTCCTGTCATTTGCAAAGGAGATGTTTGGTGCCGATACAAAGATTCGCTTGCGCCCATCTTACTTCCCATTCACCGAGCCAAGTGCAGAGATGGATATCTCTTGCTTCATCTGTGGCGGTGAGGGATGCGGTTTCTGCAAACACACCGGATGGGTTGAGATTCTGGGATGCGGTATGGTGGATCCCAACGTATTGGAGCAATGCGGCATTGACTCTAAAGAATATAGTGGTTACGCCTTTGGTATGGGTGTTGAGCGCATCACGAACCTCAAATACCGTGTATCTGACCTCCGTATGTTCTCTGAGAACGATACCCGTTTCTTGGAAGAGTTCCAGTCAGCAGACTAAGCTACGCTTCAAATCTATTTCAAAATTACATAGAACAGAAAAGGCCGTTGGTCTTTTCTGTTTTTTTATTTTGGTGATAAAGTTATGATTATTACAATTTTATTACTAAATTTGCACCTGAATATAGAATAGTTATGAATAACCTCAGCAAGAAGAAACTCATCATGTTGGTGTTGGCGCTGATAACGGCAGTTAGTTGCACCAACCAGCCACAACGTCAAGTCGTAGTTGGAGTTGAGGGCTATAATAAGGCCGATACCATCATCTCTGACATTGGCGACACGCGCGATTTCCCACGTCTGCTGGAGATTACTGACAGCTTTGAACAGGCAGGAGTTATCTCACCTGTAAGAGCTATCTTCTACAAGGCTATTGCCTATAACATCATGGGGCAGCGCAGCACAGCGTTGAACCTTTATTACAAGTTGGCAAATATCGATGCGAAAGATCTTACTTGTCAGGCCGATATAGAGTCATATACCTACGCATATAAAGACTATGTGCGCCTGCTATGCGACATGAAGCGCTACGACCGTGTGCTACGCGAAGCTCATCATGCCGACAGCAAACTGAAGGAGGTTGGCTATGACTCGTTCATCATCCATCAGGACATTGCCCAAATGATTGGTGAGTGCCAGTTGTATCTGAACCAAGTTGACGAGGCTGCCAGAAATTTCGACACTTCGCTGCAGAGCATGAGAAACCGTCTGGTTAATAACCATGACCCGCTGGATTTGTTAGAGTGCCAGAAAACGATGAATGCCATTGCTATGGCCTATATCCACACAAACCGCTATCAAGAGGCTATTCCCTGGATTAATCGGCAGGACTCCCTGTTTGCTGCTGCCAACGAGCACCCAAATCGCGACAGTATTTTCGTTGACGAGATGATGGCTGACATTAACTACAGCAAGGCGCTGTTTGCTCATGCTCAAGGAGATTTCGACGGTGCTGAGCGAGCCTATGCCACCTATCTGTCAACCAACACAGCCAAACAACTTCGCAGCATTATCAACAGTAACGAATACCTAATGCTGACCCACCGCTATGACGAGGCTGCACGTAATTACACCAAGCTGGAACAGTATCTGAAAGAGAATGGTTTCAAATGCGACCTGGAAGCTATCGGCAGCTATATGATTCCCAAATACCGTGCCAACCTGTTAGCAGGACACCGTGATTCAGCCCTCTTCGTAGCCAGTTTGGTAGCCGAGTACTATGATACGGCACTGGTACGTCAGAAGCGTAATGATGCCGACCTGCTGACCACCATCTACGATACCGAGGGAAAGGAGCGCCAGATTGCCGAGCAGCGTGCCGAACTATCGCAACAGCGCCTGATTTCCGTGGCTGTCGTGCTAGTCATCATCCTCATTTTCTTCCACATCTACTCCATACAGAATCGCAGGGCCTACCGCAAGCTTGATGCCACTAATCGTCAGTTGGATGCTACCAACCGCCAGTTGATACAGGCCAACGAGCGTGCTGAGGAATCTTCACGCATGAAGACACACTTCATCCAGCAGATATCACACGAAGTGCGCACACCGCTGAATATCCTGTCAGGATTCAGTCAGGTACTGGCAACACCCGACATCAAGATTGATGCCGACCAGTTGAAGGATATCAGCCATAAAATTATAGAGAATAGTAATCGTATCACGAAGCTGGTAGATAAGATGTTAGATTTGAGCATGATTAACAGTCATGGCGAAATAGAGAGTAAGGATGCTATAAGTCCAGCCCTGTTAGCCAGACAGGCCGTTATGCAGAGCGGCATAGAACAAGCTACTCACCTCAACTTCGAATTGCAGATAGCGCCAGAGTTAGCAGATACCGTCATTATGACTCATGAGAAATATGCAGTCAAGGCACTCACGCTACTACTCGACAATGCCATAAAGTTTACGCATCCCATCGCCTTTAGGAACTGTCAATATAACAACAAGAAAGCTCACGTCATACTGAATGTCTCTGCCACACAGGAGCAAGTACGTTTTGTCGTCGAGGATACAGGAATCGGTATTCCAGCAGAACAGGCAGAGAACATCTTCACGGAATTTGTACAACTTGACGATTACGCCAACGGAACAGGCATAGGTCTTTCCATAGCCCGTTCGCTGGCACGCCACATGCAGGGTGACATCATCCTCGACACCACCTATCAAGATGGAGCACGATTTGTTATGACGCTGCCCTTACGCCACTAAAGAATAAGGTATGATACAAAGGCCTATTTCCATATCCGTTATGAAGAAGAGGCCTACGCACATCAGTCAGGCCTCAGCTATCTAAGCAACAGGAAGCATTTTAATTATTAGAGGGCTCGCTTTTTATCCCAAGTTGGGACTGTCAAAGTCCCACGTTGAGACCAAATCATTCCCACGGTGGGAATAAGTCAGTCCCAGCGTGGGAATGATTTTACATTGTCGTTTTTGTAATTCCATCTTTTTTTCAAAAGAGACGAAATTTGAAAAATATATCGTTTTTCGTCAAGACTTAACATTAAAAAATAGTAAACATCTGATTATGAATGGTTTGCATTCACTTTTCACATTTCAAGAGTTAACGTAAGACTTAACATAGACTTAACATAGAGTTAACATAGGGCAGGAATGTTAAGTCTGTGTTAAGTCTATGTTAACTCCTATGTTAAGTGTTTAAGCACAAAATTAAGAGCTAAGTAACTCATAATAAATCAGTTGTGCTTTTACAATGTTAAGTGTTGCCCAAAAAGTTATAGACTTTCAAAAAAAGAGTCTAATCTAACTTGAATCGGACAACGAGGGGCAGATGGTCGCTGAATCCTGGCTGATAACGGTAGCCCTGAAAGGTACGAAAAGGGCGCTTGCCACCATACTGCGGCTCGTCCTCAAGAAGGAAAGGGGCATCGTTGATATATGTGGTATCTACCTTATTACATAATAACGGGGATACCAGCACATGATCCAAGGAATGCCATTCACCACGATAACGATAAGTGCCAAGGGCACCATGCGTTCCCGTCGTTTGGCAGGTAATGTTCTGCATGCCAAGGGCATAAAGGTCCATGAGTGCAGGACTGTCGCAATAGTCATTGAAATCGCCCGTAATGATAACATGGGCATTGGGGCTTATCGTAGAAAGGGCTTTCTGCAACTGCAGAACAACTTGCTTTCTGTTTGGTCTGGAAGCGCGCTCACCACCATATCTGCTGGGGCTATGAACCACGAAGACATGCAGGGTATCGCCAGAAGAGCAACAGCCTTGTACATAAAGGATGTCACGCGTGGGGCGCATATCAGGTAACGGGGGCACTTCTATATAATCATAACAAAGCGGACGGAACTTGGCTGGTTGATAAAGAAGGGCAACATCTACGCCACGAATATCCGGCGATTCGGTCATCAGGTACTGATAACCTGCCTGGCGAAGTAAAGACCTACGGGTCAAATCCCTTAAAACCGAATCATTTTCAACCTCTACCAAAGCCACCAAATCAGGAAGTTCATCAGAACACGAAAGAATTTCCTGCCCCATACGATTTAGCTTCCCCCAGTATTTCGTGGAGGTCCAATGACGGGCACCATCAGACAAAAACTCAGTGTCCTCCTTTCCCACGTCGTGACGAGTATCGAACAGGTTTTCACAGTTCAACTCTACGAGCGTGAAAAAGGAGGACAGCAGAAGGGATATAATCATCCTAACGGTTTAGCAGACTTTCTCCAGACGCTTCATGATAGCAAACATGAAGATAGCTGAGATCACACAGAGGGCAATGAACACACTCCATACAGCCCACAAGGGAATATTACCCCAAAGATAACCACCAACACCTACCAGTTTGTTACCGATAGCAGTAGCTACGAACCAGCCACCCATCATCAGGCCTTTGTACTTTGGAGGTGCAACCTTAGATACAAATGAGATACCCATAGGCGATAGCAGCAACTCAGCAAAAGTAAGTATCAGATAGGTATAAATCAGAAGCTGAGGTGTCACGTCGGCTACATGAACGGCAACAGACTCACCATCAGCACCAATTGTTGTCTGAGGCATAGGCAGACCGAAAGAGGCAACTGCCATGAGGCAGTAAGCCAAAGCAGCAACAACCATACCGTAAGCAATCTTACGAGGAGCAGAAGGTTCTTTACCCTTTGCAGACAGCGCACCAAAGATAGCCAGGCTGACAGGAGTCAAAGCAACTACATAGAAGGGGTTAAACTGCTGGAAGATAGGAGCAGAAACGGCTACAATCTCACCAGAGTTACTGTCGTACTGGAAGAACAGGAAGCACAAAGCCAAGGCGATGACGCCCGCAGAGATGATCTTTGCCTTAGATGTCTTGCTCTGGAAGAGCGAGAAGGCACCATATACAATAAAGATAAGGGCTACTAGGTTCCATACGTCGAAAGCCATACCCTCAATACCTGTTGACTGCTGAGAGGTGAACTCATCGGCAAAGTATGTCAGCGACAGACCGTTCTGATGGAAAGCCATCCAGAAGAAGATAACAACGGCGAATACAAGGCAGAGCGCCACGATGCGGGCTTTTGTTTCTTCCTTAGGCAGTTCCTCTACCTGTGCCTGTTCGCCCTTCTTTCCTGCACCACCCTCCACATGACGGAAAGTGCTGCGGAAGATGTAGTAGATGGCAATTGAGAGAATCAGCGAAGCACAAGCCACAGCGAAAGCGAAATGATAAGAGTCATTGACTGAGGTGTGAAGATTCTGCTGTGCCCACTCCATAATCTTCACAGCTGCTGTAGGAGCGAAGAGAGCGCCAATATTGATAGCCATGTAGAAGATAGAGAAGCCTGAATCACGCTGTGCGGCATAACGAGAGTCGTTATATAAGTCGCCTACCATCACCTGCAGATTACCCTTAAACAGACCTGTTCCCAAGCCAATGAGTACCAGTGCGGCCAGCATGACAACAAGTGCCAGCGTGTCACCACCTAATGGTACTGACAGAAGAAGATAACCTGCAAACATAATCAGGATACCAATAGTTACCATACGGCCAAAACCGAACCTGTCAGCCAGCCATCCACCCACAATAGGAAGGAAATAGACCAGCATCAGGAAATCACTATAGATTTCACCTGCCCATCCAGCATCGAGTCCGTAATTTGCACGTAAGAAAAGAGCAAATACAGCCAACATTGTGTAGTAGCCAAATCGCTCACCCGTGTTGGCTAATGCCAACGCATAAAGTCCTTTCGGTTGATTTTCAAACATAATTTACTTAATATTAGAATTTTTGGTTTTTGTGATATCAAAGAGATAAGTCAACTTCACGGTGATATTCGAGAGGTTGGAACGTCCGAAATAGTCGCGCTTCGAGTTATCGAAAATATCACCCAGTCCGTAATAATAGCGACCTTCAAGCAGGAAATGACCTACGTTTTTCAGCGAGAACTCCATGCCCAGTCCACCAGCGATACCGTAATCCACCTTACGCTGCACGGACATCGTATCCTGAGCAACGACAGACGATGTACGACCTGTACCATCGTCATATTTCGGCGTACGACTATCCCAAGGGAAGTTCATCTTGGTCTTTTCGTTCAGGAAGAAGCCAATCTGAGGACCAGCCTGCACAAAGAACTGCACACCGCGTCGCTCACGTCCCCACCCCATACGGGCTAGAACGGGCACCTGCAGATAGGTCATATCACGCTGATACTCTTCGGCGAGTCCCGTCGTTGCATTGATAACCGGCTCATCCTCTGGAGTCAGTATGCTTTCTTTCCAACCCACCTGGGCATAGTTGACCTCAGCTACAATAGCACAAATACTATTGAAATACTTCTCTGAAGTATAACGCATAGTAAATCCTCCTGTGAGTCCTGTGTGCATATCTTGAGGAACCTCGGGCATGAAACCTACCTTACTCAACATAACACCACCGTTAAATCCTACCGCAAAGTCGTTGCGATGCTGCCCCACTTGGGCCACTGCCGACGCAACAGAGAGAATTGGCAGGAGAAGAAGCAAAAACAGTCGATTCATATTCTCTCTTAGTAATTGACTGTTTCTATGGTACGATCATCCTTGTAATGCACAAACATATAGGCACGATTCTGCAGACCGCCATTACCTATACGTTCAAACTTCAGCGGTGTCTGAAGTGGCTGATAGCCAAATCTTTCCGCTGCTCCGTCAAACGTCATTCCGTATTTATGCAAACCACGCAGGAAGAACACGGCATGATCATATCCTGTCATAGCGAAACGAGGCAATGCCACCATCATATCCTCACGGAAGTTCTGACGATAAAGGCTCTGCATACGCTGTGCTTGCGGTGACTGAAGGTTTGTAAAGAAGGGGGCTGGTATGTACACATTATACTTGTAGAAGTTTTCCTGCTGATACTGTGTGTACATCATCCATTCCATATAACCGAATACGGAAATCTGAATGCCAGGATTATTAATCTTTATCTCGCCCAAACGTCCAAACACGGCTGTCATATCACGTGAACGTGCCGTATTCAGGATGACCAGATTTGGTTTATCCTTGACAAAGGCATTCGCAAAATTCACATCCGTCGATTTCAGGCTCGTCAAACTGTATTTAATATCATTTATCTCCAGCTGACGACGATAGGTCGATGTAAAACTCCCCTTGGTACTGGTTGAGTCGGCACAATCCACAATAATGGGATGATAGTCCTTGAAATAATTTGCGCAACGACGTGCAGTACTCTCTGTCAACTCATTAGGAGCTTGATAAACCTGAAAAATATGACGATTGGTGTAAAGCTCTGGAGCGTGGATTGAGAAAGGTATCAACAACAGGTTGTGATTCTTCTCTACGAACTCTGACAGAGGTGCAACGAAGCGCGAATACAGCGGACCAATGATGATGTCACAGCGTGCTGCTGCAGGGTCTTCAAGGAGTTTATTCACATCACCGTTCTCAGGCAGGTTCCAAGCATGAATATCTACAGAGATGCCTTCTTTCTTCAGCGAATCGCAGGCCATCAGCAGACCGCGATAATACTCCACCATGCGCTTGCCGTCGTTATTAACCTTATGAAGAGGCAGCATCACGCCAACTCGAATGCTGCGCTGACGCACGTCAACATCTTTATTTGCAGTCGGCTGACTCACCGTTGTCGTCGTATTTGCATCTGGGATAAAGATGACGGCACCCTTTTTCAACTTATAGCCAGGCAACTCCATTCCTGGGTTTGCCTCAACCAGCTGTTCTACGGTAATGCCATACATTTTCGCAATGCCATACTGCGTCTCCTTCTTCTGCACCTTATGCGTACGAAGTGACTGCGCCGTAGCCATATAAGGCTGCGCTACGAACAATGCGCATATCAGAAAATATCTTAATATTCTTTTCATAAAAAGCTATTTTTCAGTTTTCGACTACAAAAGTACAAAATATTTTTGTAACTTTGCAACCAAAACAGGAAGAAAATATGAAAAAGAAACTGATATGGCTCATTGCCACACTTATTTTAACGCCTCTTACCCTATTGGCACAGCAGGTTTCGCCCACATTGACATATATTGACAAGGACGGACTGCCTCACGACACCGTTGCCGTTGAGGACGGTCAGGCGCCGCTGGATGTGACCTTTCACGCCAATCCCTCGGAGATGGGCGACATCACCCCCACTTACGAATGGCATTTCTATAAGTTGGACAGCGACGGCACCAACAAGGAACTCTTCGTGCGTTATGAAGAGGAAACGCAATATACGTTCACAGAATCAGGTAAATATACCGTCACGCTGAAAACCATTCTCGACAACGATGGTACGGAACTCTCGCCTGTGAACATCAGTGTGTTTATTGCCGACAGCTATCTGGAGTTTCCCAATGCTTTCTCGCCCAACAACGGCGATGAGCTCAATAATATCTTCAAGGCCAAGAAACACAAGAGCTTGGTGAGCTTTCACGCCTACATCATCAACCGATGGGGACAGAAACTCTACGAATGGACTGACCCCGATGGCGGATGGGACGGCAAATACAGGGGAAAAGACGTGAAAGAGGGTGTCTATTTCCTGCTTTGCAAAGCGCGTGGAGGCGATGGAAAGGAGTACAACATCCGCAAGGATGTGAACCTGTTGAGAAAATACGTAGAAGGAGGACGCACAGGTGGCACAAACTGATCATCAGGGAAACATTGAGGTTTTCGGCGCCAGGGTTCACAACCTGAAGAATATCGACGTCACCATACCGCGCCAGTCGCTTACTGTTATCACAGGTCTGAGTGGTAGTGGAAAGTCATCATTGGCTTTCGACACTATCTTTGCCGAGGGCCAGCGTCGCTATATTGAGACCTTCTCGGCCTATGCCCGCAACTTCCTGGGCGGCATGGAACGTCCTGACGTAGATAAGATTTCTGGTCTCTCGCCTGTCATCAGCATTGAGCAGAAGACCACCAACAAGAATCCACGCTCCACCGTAGGCACTACCACTGAGATTTACGACTACCTGCGCCTGCTCTTTGCCCGTGCCGGCAAAGCCTATAGTTATATGACAGGCGAGCCAATGGTGAAATACACGGAAGAGCGCGTGCTGGAAATGATTCAGAGCGACTATAGTGGTCACAAGATTTTCATCCTGGCACCACTGGTCAGAAGTCGTAAGGGACATTATCGCGAGCTCTTCGAGGCCATGCGTCGTAAGGGCTATCTCACCATGCGTGTTGATGGCGAAATCGTAGAAATCCGCCAAGGAATGAAGGTGGACCGCTACAAGAATCACGATATCGAGGTGGTCATCGACAAACTGAAGGTTGAGGGCGAGAGCGAGCGCTTAAAGAAGAGCGTACAAACAGCCATGAAGCAGGGCGAAGGGCTCATCATGATACTCGACAAAGACACAGATCAGCTGAAGCATTTCTCCAAGCGACTGATGTGTCCCACCTCGGGCATTGCCTATAGCGACCCCGCTCCTAACAACTTCTCGTTCAACTCGCCACAGGGTGCTTGTCCGCGCTGTAAGGGTCTGGGCATCATCAACGAAATTGACCTCGAGAAAGTGATTCCCAACAAGAAACAGAGCATTTACGAAGGCGGAATCATTCCTTTAGGCAAATACAAGAACCAATTGATTTTCTGGCAGATAGACGCCATACTAAAGAAGTACGAATTCAATATCAAGACGCCCATTGAGGAAATTTCTGACGAGGCGATGAACGAAATTCTGTATGGCTCTTTAGAGGATGTGCGCATAGATAAAGAAGTGGTTCATACCTCGAGCGACTACTTCGTGGCTTACGATGGAATCATCAAATATCTGCGCGACACGATGGAGAACGATGACTCGGCTGCAGGTCAAAAATGGTCCGACCAGTTCCTTGCCGAATGCGAGTGTCCTGAGTGTCATGGTCAGCGACTCAATCGCGAGGCCCTATCCTATCGCATCTGGGATAAGAACATCTCCGAACTGGCCTCAATGGATATTGCAGAGCTGCGCGAATGGCTCGATGAAGCCGAGAATCATCTGGACAACCAGCAACATCAAATTGCCACAGAGATACTCAAGGAGATACGCACCCGACTGGACTTCCTACTCGAGGTCGGTCTGGATTATCTCGCTTTGAATCGTCAGTCGGCCTCGCTATCAGGTGGCGAGAGCCAGCGCATCCGCCTGGCCACGCAGATTGGCTCGCAACTGGTCAACGTGCTTTATATCCTCGACGAGCCCTCAATTGGTCTGCATCAGCGCGACAACGAACGCCTCATCCGTTCCCTCAAAGAGCTGCGCGATTTGGGTAATACGGTCATCGTGGTTGAGCACGACAAAGACATGATGCTCGCTGCCGACTATATCATCGACATTGGTCCGAAGGCTGGACGCAAAGGTGGCGAGGTCGTCTTTCAGGGCACGCCAAAGGAACTCCTGAAGACCAATACGCTCACGGCACAATATCTAAACGGCTCTGTCTGTCGTGATTTGGTCACGACAGACAAGACAGAGCGTCGAAAGGGCAATGGCGAGAGTCTTGTTATCAGAGGCGCCAGTGGCAACAACCTCAAGCATGTCGATGTCCGCTTCCCCTTGGGCTGCCTCATCGTGGTAACAGGCGTCAGTGGCTCAGGCAAATCCACCCTTATCAACGAGACCCTGCAACCCATCCTCAGCCAGCATTTCTATCGCTCGCTCAAGAAGCCCATGCCCTACGATTCCATTGAGGGCATAGAGCATATAGATAAGGTGGTGAACGTTGATCAGTCACCCCTAGGACGCACACCTCGTTCTAATCCAGCCACCTATACGGGCGTCTTCTCCGACATCCGCTCGCTCTTCGTCAGCCTGCCCGAAGCCAAGATTCGTGGTTACAAGCCTGGTCGTTTCTCGTTCAACGTGAAGGGCGGACGCTGCGAGACTTGCGGTGGCAATGGCTACAAGACCATTGAAATGAACTTCCTGCCCGACATCCAGGTGCCCTGTGAGGAATGCCACGGCAAGCGCTATAACCGTGAGACCCTCGAGGTGCGCTATAAGGGAAAGTCCATTGCCGACGTGCTCGATATGACCATCAATCAGGCCGTAGAGTTCTTCGAGAACGTGCCTGACATCCTGCGCAAGATCAAGACTATTCAGGACGTGGGACTGGGCTACATCAAACTGGGGCAGCCCTCCACCACCCTCTCTGGCGGTGAGAGCCAGCGCGTAAAACTGGCTACAGAACTCTCCAAACGCGACACAGGCAAGACTCTTTACATCCTCGACGAGCCCACCACAGGTCTTCACTTCGAGGATATACGCATTCTGATGCAAGTCATCCACAAGCTCGTAGATCGTGGCAACACCGTGATTATCATTGAGCACAACCTCGACGTCATCCGTCAGGCCGACCATATCATCGATATGGGTCCTGAGGGTGGTCGCAAGGGCGGCATGGTACTCAGCGAGGGAACACCCGAGCAGGTGGCCCGCAGTAAGAAGGGCTTCACGCCTAAGTTCTTGAAGGAAGAGCTGCAGAATTCCTAAACAGCCCATTTATACACCATAAGTATAAGAGATAATTTCATAAGTCTAAGAGTTATGAAAATAAGTCTAAGAGTTACGAAATAAAAAACAAACGTTTTTTGGTTTCACCGTCACCATAAATCATTCATTTACAGTGTAATTTGGTGAAACCCATTTTGAAGGTTCCAAAATTTAGTGAGTTTTGCATCGCACCCCTATGGTTTTCACAACGTAAACCATAGGGGTACGGGTAATTTCTCTATGTTTTTTGGGGGCTTCACCATATCTCCCTGATTAACTGCAATCTAGAGTGACGGTGAAACCCATTTTTTGATATAAAAAGATTTTAATAATGAAAAGGAATTACTGATTTTTTCTTGAAAAAGTTGGAACATTAAGGAAAAGACTGTACCTTTGCGGTATGCCTAGAAGTCGTGAGGAAGCCGAGAAAGCAGGCATTCAAGTCAATGATATAGAACATAACATGAAGCGGCGCTTCCCTTGTCATAACTATAGCGACAAGGGAACGTATATGCTGACCTTGGTGGTGGAAGGACGCAAGCCGCTATTCGGCACGTTGCAAGGTGACTGCCTTGCTCCCACTGGCAGCGAAAATGAACCAAGGGTTATCTTGTCGCCTCTAGGTAAGACCATCCTGGACTGTGAGATACGGAAGATATCTGCCTTTTATCCTATGGTAGAGGTATGGAAGCTCTGCATCATGCCCGACCATCTGCATATCATTATCAGAGTAAAGGAAAAGATGCCAAAAGGAAAGAACCTTGGGCAGGTGGTTAGAGGTTTCAAAACGGGCTGCACAAGGGCTTGGTGGAGAATTACAGACGGGGAAGAGACCTTCGGAGAACCGAAGGGGACGGGAGCCGCCATTCCTGCCGCTTTTTCTGCTGCCCCTGTTCCAGCTGGGTCTGCCCCCGTTCCCTCTGGTTCTCCAGCGGGTCCTAGCAATCGCCCCCTCCTTTTCGAGAAAGGCTACTGCGACAAGATTCTGCTTTGCCCAGGGCAACTAGAGAACTGGAAGCGCTATCTGGATGATAACCCGCGACGACTGGCCATCAAACGCCAGCATCGGGATTTCTTCGCCATCATGCAAAGCATTAACATTGGAGAGTGGTCGTGCCAAGCGGTTGGCAATCGTTTTCTGCTCAATATCCCTGAAAAGGCCGCAGTCATTGTACATAGAGCCTACAGCGACGCCAATTTGCTGAGCTAAAGGCCCAATGGCTCGCATTTGCAGAAAACGGCGGCGTGCTGATAAGTGCTGCCATTGCTACAAGGGAAAAGGAGGTGATGCGCGAGGCTATGGACCGCGGCTACCGGCTAATATGCCTTCGCGCGAATGGCTTCCCAGAGTTGTACAAACCTGCAGGCGAGGCCTTTGAAGCCTGTTCTGAAGGCCGACTGCTACAATTGAGTCCATGGGATTATCACATGCAACGGAAGACCATCTCGCGTGAACAGTGTCTTATACTCAACCGATTAGCAGAAAAAATTGCCAATACACCTAACTTCCCATGTTGAGAGGCAAAACTTGGGCAATTGAGCGAAACAACTTAGTAAGATGAAATAAAGGGCGCTCGAAGTGATGATCGGGCGCCCGTGTTTATGCGAAGATGTAGCAGAGGGATTCGTAGATGATGACGAGGAAGAAGTAGAGGACTAGGAAGGGAAGGGATTGAGATAGTCCGTATCTTATTGACTCGTAGATGTCGGTAACGGAAGTGAACGTGCGCGACAGGAGGCCGTAGCAGACGGAGGTGTTGATGGTGATCAGGGCTGCCAAGGGTACCAGGGCACGACTGAAGGGTGAGGGCCAAAGGGAACCGGTGGCAGAGAGCAGCACGGCCTGAGGGGTGGACACCAGGAGCACCACAACCAATATCTGAAGGGCGAAGATGACGGCCGAGAGGCGCAGTGCAAACTTGCGATGGAAGGAGGCCTGAGAGGGGCGAAAGAGACAGCTATGCCACACACAGCCGCCAGCCATAGCAATGAGCAATAGCCAGATGAGCTGGGGTTTGAGCAGCATCTGGGTGAACTGGCCTATGAACCAACGGATGCCCTCGCTGGAAAGCAGGGTGCGCACGCCCTCGGTCTGCGTGGCTGAGAGCAACCACGACAGCAGCACTAGCAACAGCTCTGAGAGCAGGAGCAGAAGGAGGAATCGGCCAAAGAGTCTCTTCATAAATGAAGGAATTCTAAATTATAAATTCGAAATTCTAATCTTCGTCGGCCTCGAGGTTGTCGATATCAATGATACGGAGCTCAAGGGCACGAACCACGAGACGAGTGGCATTGACGCCGTGACCATCGGGGAAGAGCTTTTGTATGAGCTCGTTCTGGCGCTTCTCCAGACTCTTCACGCCAAAGGGCATTCCGCGCAGCTGGGCAATCTGGTCTTTGGTATAGCCCAAGGCCAAGTGGCGAAGCATACGCTCGTCGTACTCGTCGATCTCGTAGTTAACCATTGCCTCCTGCTTCATCAGTTCTGAGCCTACGCTACGCTTGAAGCGCTCTACAATTTTCTGAAGGATGGGCTGATTGAACACCAGTTGCTTGCCGTTCATCACGGCCATTACGTCATTGCGCGTAAGGAGTTCGCCCGTTTTCAGGATAATGCCGTCGGCACCGGCATCGAGCACATCGACCCACAGCTTCTCGTTGAGAATCTCGCCAGTGAAAATCAGCACGCGCACCTGCGGATGCATCTCCTTGGTCTGACGACAGAGCTCCACGCCAACGGTGGTGGAGCCGCCTAGTCCGAGGTCGAGCAGCACGAGGTCGGGCACCTGCTGTTTGATTAAGCGCCAATAGGCGGCCTCATTCTCGGCAGTACCGATAATCTCGGCTTCGGGTATGTCGTTCTTCACAATACCTACGGTACCCTTCAGTTCCAGGGGTACGTCCTCTACGATGATGATTTTGAAGTTTTCCATATTCTGGGAAGTGTTATTAATATCTGAATTTGTTGGTTTTCGCGTCGTTCGGCCCGTATGCCGCAAGCGTGGCGATTAGTGACCTCGGCATGGAGGCGCACTATTTCGCGACAGATGAGGAACGGGATGTTGGCTTCGTCCTGAGGCATGAAGAGTCGGCCCAGCTGCTCGTCGGAGAGCTTCAGGGCAGGCATGGGCACGATGGCTTTCACGTATTGTTCATCCACAGGCGTCCATTCTACACTGAGCTTCTTCTCGCCCGACTGCTTGCGCAGGATGTCAAACAGATACTCAATGAAGATGGCATCGCCCAGCACCTCATGGTCTAAGGGTTTGAGATGCATCTTGGAGTAATCGAGCTGGCGCATGGCCTGCTGGCTCAGGATGCCATAGAGCTCGCGATAATACTCTGTGACCTCGATGAGCGAGGCATTATCGTCGACATCGAGCAGTTGCTGAATACGACTGGGATAGTACATCGTCTCGTGCTTCAGGGTAGAAAGGGTATTGTCGAGCACGGCATTGCTGATATGGAGTTTGCCCTCTTCTATCTGCAGGCGCATCACGTCGTCGGCCATCAGTTCCAGTTGCGAGCGTCGCTGCTGCATGAGGCTGTAGCGCCTGTTGTGGAGGAGCATCAGTTGCCACACCACCACGATGATGATAGCCAGGAAGAGGAAGACGAGCAGGATGATGGCCACCTGCTTATTGGTCTGCGACTGCTGCATGGTGCGACAATAGGAGTCGAGGGATGAGTCGGCTGAGAGCTCCTTGAACAGCTGGGTGTAGATACGGTTGTTGTACTCATAGAGCTGCCATTCATGAAGGGCCAAGGCGGCTACGGCACACTCGTTGCGCATATCGAGCAGCACCTGATAGTCAATGGCAATGCTGTCGTGTAGCCACAGAATTTCAGGCGGCGTGGTAGAGAGGTCGCCAATAGCCAAGAGGGTGTCAGCAGAGGGCTTGCCCAGACTGCGGTAATAGCTGTTCAGGCATTGACGGCAGGAGTCGGCATAGGCCAGCGTGCGCAGGAAGTCGCCCTTGATATTCAGGTAATAGGTGGAGTCGGCATAGACAGCGGCCTGAGTGAGGGAAGCGTTCTGAGCGAAGGCTGTGCCAGCCATAGACATGAGTCCCAGCAGAAGCACCGAGAGCTTCTTGGGCAAGCGGAAATAGAAGCGACTGCCCTGCCCCACCTCACTCTCGGCGGCGATGAGGCAAACGGAAAAGAGCTGACTGAGTTTGCGATATTTCTCGATGATGCCCTTGCAGTTGATTAGTCCGAAGCCGTGGCCCTTGTCGGTGGTGCGACGATCGCTATCGATGATGACTTTATGGTCGAAGACGTGAGCCAGCTGCTCTTCGTCCATTCCCTGACCAGTATCGGCAACGGAAATCTCAACATAACGATCGGCATCGGTGGCGCTGACAGACACCGTTCCACC
>Ga0310786_10005993_pt1 | contig 16319 bp, 15 predicted proteins | sample AusTroGonzalo_MG_FD_203881 | JGI IMG/M metagenome (GOLD analysis project Ga0310786, IMG submission 203881) | Bovine rumen microbial communities from tropical cattle in Woodstock, Queensland, Australia - Gonzalo_03 (v2) (version 2) | ecosystem: Host-associated > Mammals > Digestive system >... | reverse complement strand
AACTCTCCCAGCGAGGCAGCATGGAACCATACGTACTTCGCATTGGGATCGACTTTCTCTTTCAGGATGCGGAAAGCCTCGCGCTCACCACGCCACATCTTGCGCACCTTCTCATTGAAGCGGCTATAGATGGCCACTCCCAAGAGATAGAGGTATATAATCAGGTTGTATAACATCAGCCAAGAACTTCTATTGCGCGTTTCATTCTTGCAATCGTCTCCTCCTTACCGAGGAAAGCAGAGATGTCGAACATGCCAGGGCCCTTGCCTTCACCAACAAGCGTCAGGCGCCAAGCATTCATCACATTACCAAGCTTATACTCCTTCTGCTCTACCCAGGCATGCACAATCTGCTCCTGATTCTCGAGCGAGAAGTCGTCGATGCCCTCGAGCACAGCGATGAGCTCATTCATCACAACAGCCGAGTCTTCCTTCCAGCGCTTCTTGGCCGTCTTCTCGTCGTACTCGGTGGGAGCCTCGAAGAAGAAGGAACAGAGGGGCCACAACTCATGGACAAACGACACGCGGTCCTTCATCATCTCTGTGACCTTGAGAATGCGCTCTGAGGTCTCGTTGGGACAATGCGCCTTGACGATGGGCTCAAAGAGGGCAGCAATCTCCTCGTTGGACTTCTTGAGGATATACTCGTGGTTAAACCAGATGGCCTTCTCAAAAGCAAACTTGGCACCAGCCTTCGAGCACTTACTGATGTCGAAGAGGGGCACGAGCTCATCGAGAGAGAAGATTTCCTGTTCGGTACCAGGATTCCAGCCCAGCAGGGCGAGGAAGTTGATGACGGCCTCAGGGAAGTAACCATCTTCACGATAGCCACGCGAGGTCTCGCCACTCTTGGGATCTTTCCACAACAGGGGGAAAACAGGGAAGCCCAGACGGTCGCCGTCGCGCTTGGAGAGTTTTCCTTTACCATCGGGCTTCAGCAACAGGGGCAGATGGGCAAACTGCGGCATCGTATCCTCCCAGCCAAAAGCCTGATAAAGCAATACATGCAAGGGGGCAGAAGGCAGCCACTCCTCACCACGGATAACATGGGAGATCTCCATCAGATGGTCGTCGACGATATTGGCCAAATGATAGGTAGGCAACTGGTCGGCACTCTTATAGAGCACCTTATCATCGAGGATGTCGCTCTTCACACGCACCTCACCACGGATGAGGTCGTTGACGAGCACCTCCTGCCCAGCCTCGATCTTGAAACGGACCACATACTGCTTACCATCGGCAATCAGCTGATCGACCTCCTCTTTAGAGAGGGTCAGCGAGTTGCGCATCTGACTGCGGGTATGGCAGTCGTACTGGAAGTTCTGAATCTCAGCACGCTTGGCTTCCAACTCCTCTGGAGTGTCGAAGGCAATATAGGCCTTATCGGCATCAAGCAGCTGCTGCACATATTTCTTATAGATGTCGCGACGCTCACTCTGACGGTAGGGGCCTTTGTCACCGCCGAAGCTCACGCCCTCGTCGAACTTAATGCCCAGCCACTTGAACGACTCAATGATATACTCCTCAGCACCAGGCACGAAACGGTTGGAATCGGTATCCTCGATACGGAACACCAGGTCGCCACCATGCTGCTTAGCAAACAGGTAATTATACAAGGCGGTACGTACACCACCAATATGCAAAGCGCCCGTCGGACTGGGTGCAAAACGAACTCTAACTCTTCTTTCTGACATACTTTTTCTTATTTTTGCCTGCAAAGTTACTAAATTTAATTTTATTTTTGTATTTTTGCAACCATAAAAGCATAATATTATTTAGAAATGAGCAGTTTTAACGTAAAAAACGATATCACATGGCGTGATTTTCTGATTCGGGCAGGACTGATTGTCGCTTCCGTCGTCATCATCGTATGGTTGATGCCGCGCAGCACTCACAATACATATAAGATAGAAAAAGGTAAGCCATGGAGCTATGCCGACCTGAAAGCGCCCTTCGATTTCCCCATCTATAAGAGTGACGAGGCGGTGAAGGCTGAAAGGGACAGTCTGATGAAGGAATATGAGCCCTATTACCTATACGACAACGACATCGTGGTCAAGCAGCTGCGTCAATTTGCCAAGGACTACAGCGACGGCATACCTGGACTGTCCAACGACTATATCAGTATCATTTCCAACCGTCTGCGCGATCTCTATACGCAGGGTATCATGAACAGTTCGGAATATGCCAAGCTGAGCAAGGACACCTCTCAGGTAATCCGTGTTGTCAATGGTAAGAATGCCGTCAGCATGCAGATTACAAAAGTCAACTCGGTCGTCTCGGCCTATGAGCAGATCTTCCTTGACAAGTCGTTGTCTGCCCACCGTGAAATCTTGCTGAAGTGTAGTCTGAATGACTATATCACGCCCAACCTTATTTTTGACAAGGAGCGCAGCGAGGCCAGTCTGAACGACCTGCACAACAGCATCGCCCTGGCGAGCGGATTGGTACAGCGAGGTCAAAAGATTGTCGACAGAGGCGACATCGTCGACACAAAGACCTATAATATCCTGCTATCGTTTGAGAAAGAGATGCAGCGTCGCGCGGAAGGCAATGAAAAGATCAGCCTGACCATCATGGGACAGATTCTGCTGGTGTTTATCATCATTACCTGTTTCACCATCTATCTGACACTGTTCCGCAAGGATTACTTCGACAAGATGCGCTCCACGGCCATGCTTTATGCTTTGATCATCATCTTCGTGATCATGGCTTCTATGATGGTCAAGCACAATCTCTTGCATGTCTATATCCTGCCGTTCGCCATGGTGCCCATCTTCATCCGTGTGTTCATGGACTCACGTACAGCTTTTATGACCCACGCTATGATGGTGCTCATCTGTGCCAGTTTCCTGCAGTATCCGTTGGAGTTTATTGCCGTAGAACTGGTGGCCGGCCTGGTGGCCATCTTCTCCCTGAGGGAGTTGTCGAGCCGCTCACAGTTGTTCTGGACAGCCGTCTTCGTAACCATCGCTGCCACCCTTACCAACCTGTCACTGGACTGGATACGTAACAATGACCTCACCAAGATCAGTTACAGCGAGTATAACTACATTGCCATCAACGGTATGCTGCTGTTCTGCTCCTACCCCCTACTCTATCTGATTGAAAAGGCCTTTGGCTTCACATCCAACATCACGCTGATTGAGCTGTCGGATATGAACAAGGAGTTGCTGCGCAAGATGAGTGAGGTAGCCCCAGGCACGTTCCAGCACTCTATCCAGGTGGGTAATCTGGCGGCAGAGATTGCCAACAAGATTGGCGGAAAGAGTCAACTGGTAAGGACGGGTGCACTCTATCATGACATCGGCAAGATTGCGAATTCCATCTATTTCACGGAGAATCAGTCTGGCGTGAATCCCCATGAGAAGATGAGGTCTATCGATAGTGCCCAGATGATTATCAGCCACGTGACGGAAGGTGTCAAACTGGCCGAGAAATACAACCTGCCCGACGTGATCAAGGAGTTTATTACTACCCATCACGGACAGGGTAAGACCAAGTATTTCTACGTACAGTACAAGAACAATCATCCCGACGAGGAGATCGATGACCTGCTCTTTACCTATCCAGGACCTAATCCCTTTACAAAGGAACAGGCCATCCTGATGATGGCTGATACCGTAGAGGCTGCTTCGCGTTCGCTACCCGACTATACGGAGAAAACCATCCGCGAACTTGTCAACAAACTCATTGACACTCAGGTAACAGAGGGTTATTTCAAGGAGTGTCCCATCACTTTCCGAGACATTGCCTATGCCAAGACGGTGCTCATCGAGAAGTTGAAGACCATCTATCATACCCGCATCAGCTACCCTGACCTGAAGAAGTAGTTCCCCGTAATTGCACAAAAGCACCACTTTGTGTGCATAAACCTGCACAAAATTGCACATTTGTGCAGGTTTATGTGCAATTTCCGTTAATATACGTTAACTCTGTGTGCGCAAACGGACTTTTTACGAACAATATATTTACCTTTGCAGCCGATTTTAGTAAAAAGATGTTTAAGGATATGAAAAAAATCAATCTCATGCTGGTCAGCGTGATGCTGATTGTAGCAACAAAAGCCACCGCAGGTGGTATCTTAACCAACACAAATCAGAGTATAGACTTTCTCCGTAACCCGGCTCGTGACGCTGCCATCGGCCTCGATGGTGTCTATAGCAACCCTGCAGGTGTGGCTTTCCTCCCCGAAGGATTCTATCTCGGCCTCAACTGGCAGTATGCCCACCAGACGCGTACCATTGAATCGACGAATCCCGTCTTTGCCTTGGGCAAGAAGAACAATGGTGCAACTACCAAGACTTTCGAGGGTGTGGCCGACGCTCCATGCATCCCTTCCATCCAGGCAGCCTATAATAAAGGTAACTGGAGTGTGCAGTTCAACTTCTCCGTCCCTGGCGGTGGTGGTGCCTGTGAGTTTGGCGATGGCCTCGGCTCTTTTGAGAGCGTGGTAGGTAACATCGCCCACCAACTACAGCCACTCGGTGCTACGGGCTACGATATGGACGGTTATATGCAGGGCCGCCAGTATTATTTCGGTTTCCAGTTGGGTGCCGCCTATAAGATCACCAAGGACCTGTCGGTATACGGAGGTCTGAGGCTGCTCTACGGTACTGCCACCTACAAGGCTAAAATCAGCAACATCATGGTAAACACCGAGGGCGGCTATGTAGACTTCAGCAGTTTCCTGCAGGGTGCCGAGACCACGGTCGACGGCGGCCTCAGCAAGGTGAATGCCGGCATTGCCCAGTATGAGGCAGCAGGGGTTCCCGTACCCGAGGCACTCATTCAGCAGAAGGCACAGTTGGAAGGTACGAAACAGAGTCTGAATGCCCTGCAGAAATACTCACAGGGTGTGAACCTGCTCTGTAACCAGTCGTCGGTAGGTATCGCCCCCGTCATTGGTGTCGACTACCGCATCGGTAAATTCAACTTCGCTGCAAAATACGAGTTCAAGACACAGATTCACATGAAGAACGAATCGACTGTGAATGAGGCCAGTGAGATTCCTGCCGTCAACAAGTTCCGCGATGGTGAGAAGATCGACGAGGATTCTCCTGCACAGCTTGCTGTCGGCGCTATGTGGAACATCACCGATGATGTCCGACTGAACCTGGGTTACCATCACTTCTTCGACACAAATGTCAACTGGTATAACAACACGCAGGATCTGCTCAACGGTGGTACCAACGAGTACTTAGGAGGTGTTGAATGGGACATCAACGACAAGCTGACCATCTCGGGCGGTCTTCAACTGACCCGCTACCAGCTGACAGATGAGTATATGAACGACATGTCGTTCGTGGTCAACTCCTACAGCTTCGGCTTCGGTTTCAATTATAAGCCTACCGACAACATCACGCTGAAGGCCGGTTACTTCCAGACCAACTACGATCACTATAAGCGAAATGATTATCCTCAGGTGGGCGTAAGCGACGACTTCACCCGTACCAACCGTGTCCTCGGTATCGGCTGCGACCTGAGATTCTAAGAATTTACAACGGATCTACATCACAGTAGATCTGCAAAGAACTATAGCGCTTGTCCTGAAGCATTTGCTGCTGGGCAAGCGCTAAATATTGGCGGACCTCCGACATCTTCAGTCCCATCTCCAGTTTCAATACGAGTTTGCGGATGGCTAATGACTTGACCTTGGCCACAGCCGGCTTGTCGGGACCAAGGACCCTGGCACCAAACCACTGGCGCAAACGGCTGGACATCTCAATACCCGCTATTTCGACAAGGCTGTCGGAACGATGCTTCAGGTAGATATAGACGAGTCGGTAATAAGGCGGATAGTGGAATTGTTGGCGCTCGGCAATCATAGAACGATAGAAACCCATATAGTCATTCTGTACCACCTGACGTATCAATGGTAGGTCAGGACTTTTCGTCTGCAGAATTACCAAACCGCGCTTACCCTTACGGCCTGCCCTGCCACTTACCTGTGACATCATGGTAAAGGCATGCTCGTAGGCCCTGAAATCAGGATAGTTCAACATGGTGTCGGCATTGAGGATGCCCACTACCGAAACCTTGTCGAAGTCGAGTCCTTTACTAATCATCTGAGTACCGATGAGCAGGTTGGTACGTCCGGCCGCGAAATCACTGATGATACGCTCATAGGCCTGACGGCTGCGGGTAGTGTCGAGATCCATGCGGGCAATACGGGCCTCAGGGAAGATGTCGCGCACCTCGGCCTCAATTTTCTCTGTACCATAGCCACGGGTCTGCAGTTGGGTACAACCACAGTTAGGGCACTCCGTCAGCACCTGATAGGTATAGCCACAATAATGACAGGTCAGCTGATTCAGATGACGATGGAGGGTGAGCGACACATCGCAATGCTGACAATGGGGCACCCATCCACACTGCTTACACTCGATAACCGGGGCATAACCACGACGATTCTGGAACAAGATGGCCTGTTCACCATGTTCCAAAGCCTCACGCACCTTATTTAATAATAAGGGAGAGAAGGGACCGTTCATCATCTTCCGATGCTGCAGGTCCTTGATGTCGACAATCTGAACCTCCGGCAGTTCGATTCCCTGGTAACGCTGGAAGAGTTCCACAAGGGCATATTTGCCTGTCTTGGCATTATGGTAGGTCTCGAGTGAGGGCGTCGCCGTACCAAGCAGTGTCTTAGCACCAAACATTTGTGCCAGCATGATGGCTGCAGAACGGGCATGATAGCGCGGAGCCGGGTCCTGCTGCTTATAGCTGGTCTCATGTTCCTCATCGACAATGACGAGTCCAAGATGCTGGAATGGCAACAGTACAGCACTGCGCGCTCCAAGGATGACCTCATAAGGATTCTGTGAAAGTTGTTTCTGCCAGATCTCCACACGTTCGGCATCGGAGTATTTCGAGTGATAGATGCCAAGGCGGTTGCCGAACACACGACGGAGGCGGTCCATCATCTGTACCGTCAGAGCAATCTCAGGCAGAAGATAGAGCACCTGCTTCTTCTGTTCCAGTGCCTGCTGAATCAGATGAATATAAATCTCTGTCTTACCACTTGAAGTGACACCATGCAGCAACGTCACGTTCTTCTTCAGGAAAGAGAACTGAATCTGGTTGAAGGCATCCTGCTGGACAGGACTGAGCGGTTTAATATGCTCCGGATGAGGTTCGCCACCATGATTCAGACGCCCGATCTCTTTTTCATAAGTCTCTAATAAACCTCGCTTCACAAGGGCATTGACCGTAGGCAGGGAATGACCTTGATTCAACAGTTCGTCGCGAGTCAGTTCACTAGGGGCTCCCTGGTCCCAGCCAGAGAGAGACAGATAATCGACAAAAGCCTTCAGCTGCTTATCGGCCCGCTGCAACATATTCAGGGCAACGTGAAGGGCCTGTTCGTTTTGAAAGGGTGTTGCCAGTCTGATATACAGTTCCGTCTTTGGCTTGTAGCCGTCCTCAGCCTTCAATCCCGAGGGCAGCGCAGCCTTATACACCTCACCGATGGGCGACATATAATAGTCGGCAATCCATTGCCACAGCTTCAGTTGCGTATCCAGAAGGATAGGACTAAAATCAGTCACCTGAAGGATATCTTTCGTTTGATACCCCTCAGGTGACTGATGGTGTATGTTTGAGATGATGCCTACGTAGGTCTTGCTCCTGCCGAAAGGGACAACGACACGCGCTCCCACCTTTACTCTGCCTTCCTCAGAGGTCGGTACAGAATAGGTGAAGACACCGTCGAGCGGCAAAGGGAGGATGACATCAACAAACAAGACTTAGAAGAAATAAGCTACAGACAGTTGCCAAGCGTTCAACTTACCACTGCTCTTCGAGCCATTCTTTCCAATCTGCTCAGCGAGGTAGTTTTCTACTTCGAACTCTCCTGTCTTACCCAACGAGAAGTTATAGCCCAAGGATGCCTGGAAATGCTTAAGAAACATCACACCCACACCGAGATTTCCACTGAGGTTCGAGGTACTGAACTTCCACTGTGCAGCATCATGAAAAACATTCTTCTTTCCACTCAGATTAAAACCGAACTGAGGACCGCCAAACACATAAATGCTGGCAGCATCGCCCAATCCAAAGGCATATCGCACATTTACCGGTATCTGAATACTCTGCTGCTTAATCTGGTCGCTGAGGATCTGTCCCTCTGCAGACTTCAATTCAACATTAGAAGAACGCTGGTCAAAAAGCAAAGAAGCGTCTATTCCCAATCCAACGACTGGCAATGTGAATTTCACCGTCGGGCCCAGGAAGAATCCCATCTGGTTGGAAGAGTCTACCACCTTGGCATCAAGGCTCATACTCGTCAAATTGAGGCCTCCCTTCACACCATAGTTAATCTGTGCCTTTACTGGCATGGTCATCGCAGCCAGAAGCATTACTAAGGAGATAATCTTTTTCATAATTTCGTCTGTTTTAATTACATCTGGGCTGCAAAGATACAAATAAGAATGAGAAAAACCAAATAAATTCGGATTTTAACATATTAATGACGCTGACGGCGCACTGTGACGCGGGCAGAACTGCCACCAGTGCTGCTCTTTGACGAAGACGACTTGGACTTGGAGGCTTTAGAAGAGCGCGATGAAGAAGATTTGGTCTTCGCGGCCTTTGCGGACTTGGTGTTCACCGCCATCACGTTATCTATGGAATCACGCAGTGCAGGGTCGCCAAAGATGGTCTTATGGAAAGCAGACAGCTCGGCCTCGATACGTTTCTGCTCGGCACTGAGTTTGTCAGCATCACCATTACAGAGTTGCAAAAGTGTCTTACCCTGGGCATTGTTCGTCTTATAGATCTTACCCTTATAGCTGTTCAGCGTGAAATAGTCGGCCATCGACATGGTGGCGGCATTGTTCAGACTACTGGCCATCACCGTCTGACGGTTAAGGAAGGGCTCCAAGTCGGTATACTTCACCCAGAAAAGCGGATATTGAGTGGACTCACCACCAAAGTCATCCTCACGCACCATCACCGGACAAAGGGCGAGCACCTTGATATGGAAAGAGGAGTTGGCCTGGTCGTAGTAGGCACTCTCTTTCAAATAATATTTCTTCACCTCGGCAGAAGGGATATCACTATTATCAACCTTCAGTTTACCGTCCTGCTCCTCATAGAAGATATGATAATTGTCAAGGATGGTCTTCATCTCCACTTTTGCTTCATCAGAGAAGTTATCGCTACCGTCTGTCGGATACTCATAAACAGGAACATAGCCATTTTGTGCGAGTTTGAAGATATAAGTAAACAAGTTAAGTTGTCTACCTTGAGGCTCTACGGGAAAGTAAAGGCCGGCATTGGCATCCTCTGTGAGGTCAAGTTCGCGATAGATATCACGACGCCACACCACCTCCTCGGGCATCTCCACTGCCGTCGGGAACGTCAGCTGAGCGCGCATAGACATCGCTGAGGAAGGATTCTTCTTCTGTTGTTGTTCAGCAGGTTGAACGCGGCTTCTTTGTGGCTGTCCCATGGCGGAGCCTGCCATCATCACTATCATTGTCAAGAACAATAACTTCTTCATATCTTCATCATTTTACGATTACTTCCATTGGATTTGTGAGTGTTCGGGTCAAGCCGTCAGGGCCAACGACCGTTACACGGGAGATATAGAACCGGCGGTTACGTGCCAGTCTGCGGAATGTCTCCTTCTGACGACCTGAGAACGAGGCGCCCTCAGAGGCCATCGGGACGGCATTACCCATATTATCGAAAAATACGGTCTCAAAACTCTGCACACGGAAGGCGATGTCGAGGATGCCGTCGTCGATGGCCGCACCAATATTTTCGGCTGCCACCAACTGACCTTTCGCCAGACCACCGCCTTTATAACGGGTGGGATTGCCGTGTTCGTCCTTCATAGATATATAAGGTGTAGGATCAGGCAACTTACGGACACGGAAGGTGTACTGGCCCATCTGTTGTGCGCGCCCTGTGTTGGTGGATGTGACGGTAATCGTGGCATCCTGTCCAATCTTCGATGGACGGGCAATATACTTACCTGGTCCCACAGCCTGCAATGTACCATTGGTCATCGAGGCATGTACCTTGTTGAGGGGTACACCTGGCACACTGACGCTAATGGGGTTGTTGTAGCCAGCATAAAGCATGTTCATCAGGTCGGCAGAGACGGTAGCACTGGGATCTACGACGGTGTAGTCCTGAGAGAACTCACGACGGATACGGTCGCCATTGCCATTGACAGTCTCCATATAACCTTTCAGTGTGAAGTCGCCCGTCCGTCCACAAACAGTCTCGTAGAGGCCGTTGGCCAGATTCACCTTTTGTCCACCGATATAGATATCAGGTACCTGGGTGGTATCTACGGCAGCCATCACGATACGGGCTGAGAAGCGGTCACCCCTGACAATGGTCTTGGAACTGGGAATCACGAAGGCATCGAGCATGTTGACACGGATATCCTTCACGTCGATGTTGGAGACGAGGGTATGCAGAACCTCTCCTTCGGCATAACGCACATCACTCTGCAGTTTTGACAACAGCGTCACAGCTGCAGCGGCAGGCATCGACTCGAACATATACTCCTGCCAGTTCTTACCCAGCGTCTGTACCTTCTTGGGAACTTCCGTCGTCAGGTTACTGGCTATAATCTGTTTCTGATTCTCATCAGTCACCATCGTCAGCATCCGTTCACGGAAAGCATTGATGGCATCATAGAGTTTCTGTCCTTGTCCACTGGTGGGCGACAGCATCACATGGTTAGCGGGTTCCTGATCTTCCTTGTTACGGAGATTGTTAATATCACCATCCTCTCCATCAGCCTCCTTGACAATGGCCAGTTTCAGGTTGGCGGCAAAGTTAAAGAGCGAGTCGCTCATCTGCTTTACCTGCTGGGCCTTGTCAAACCATGCTTTAGTCTTCTGCGGGTTGGCTTTCATCTGCGTATCGAAAGCTTCGTAGATGGCATTGTTTTCCTTGGCCGAGTTATTCGTGGTGCGGTTCAGGCTCTCCTCGACAATCGAGAAACCGTTGAGCACCTCATTAGAGACGTTCAGCGCCAACATAGCCATCAAGACGACATACATCAGATTGATCATCTTCTGGCGAGGAGATATCGGACGTTTCTTTATTGCCATGTGACTATACGTTCATCTTTTGCGTCATTGCCTCGATCATACGGGCATAAATCTTATTGAGTTCAGCAATCTGTGAGGCCATCTTTCTGGTTTGCTCATTGATCTCGTCGATGGTGCCTATCTGTGAACTGGCACTCTTCAACTGCATCTCATAGACCTTGCAGATGCCTGTCAGCGTACGGTTCAGATTCTCCATCTCCTCGGAGTCGGTGGTCAGTTTCTGACTCTGATCCGACACTTTTGCCAATGTCTCAGTCAGGCGCTTCAGTTCGTCGACGTAGCCGTTCGTTGCAGTTTCCAGTTCAGCATTTGCCGAAGCCGTCGGGACATCAGGTGTTCCCGAGAAGTTCTGGGAACCATAACTTCCGCCATTACCATTAATGATGACTGTTCCACCATTACCTCCAACGACTTTGGCCGCAGGCTGTGGACTTTCTTCCACCTTTTCTCCAGGATGGATATCCAGTTCCATACCATCGGCAGTCTTATCGAACGGACGGTCGAAAGCGGAAAGGAAGAAGACTATCACCTCTGTTCCCATTCCCAGGAACAGGAAGAAGTCTGCGCCATCCAAATGGGTCAGTTTAAAAAGCGTACCCAAAATCACGATAGAGGCGCCCCAGCTATAGGCATAGTTCAGGAACGTCTGTCCCGGCACGCTATCCATCCACTTCTGCAAGCGGTAGATGAGATTGTATTTACTGTATCTTGTCATTATTTCTTTCCTTTCTTTACTTTGGTTTTCTCACTGGTGCTGTTGGCTAGACTGCGTACACAACGGAAGCCGATATAGCTTCGAGGCTGATTCTGGTATTCAGACGTACGCCAGGCAGAGCGGATATAGGACTCGGGGTCTTTCCATGAGCCACCACGCACACTCTTTTTCTTCAGACGATACGGATCCTCAGGAGCCGCATTGTATTTCAACTGAGGGTTGATATCGTTCATGGCCTCCACGCCTGCCTCTGTATAAATGGTCGACGTCCATTCTGCCACATTACCGGCCATATCGTAAAGTCCGTTTGTATTGGCGGCATAGATGCCCACACGACTGGTAATCAAATTGCCGTCTTTGGTGTAATTACCGTCGTCGGGCTTGAAGTTGGCATAAAAGCAGCCTTTGCCACTGGCCACATCTTCGTTGTCCCACGGGAACTCATTCTGATCCTTACCACGGGCAGCGAACTCCCATTCCGCCTCTGTTGGCAGACGATAGCGCTGTACATAACGGGCAGCCGGACCTAAGCCTTTCAACAGATACTCCGTACGCCAGGCACAGAAGGCATTGGCCTGTTCCCAGGTGACACCTACAACGGGATAGTCATTATAGGCGGGATTCGAGAAATAGTAGCGGAGATACATCTCATTATCGGCATTGGGAAAGTCATTCACCCAACAGGTGGTGTCGGGGAACACGTTGACGATATAAGTGTTCAGGAAATCCCAGGGCCCTGTCAACTGGCGGTTGATAGTTTCACGGACAATCCTTCCTTCGTCATCGATATAGGCGGTATCTTTTGATATCCATACCTGCTCATTGGGATCGACCGTCACATCCGTGTTCAGGTTTCGTTCCTGGGGATTCAGACGGTTACGGCGCAGGGCTGCCGATGCATAGTCGTAAATCTCATAGCGATAGTTCAGCTGACGATAGTCGAGCATCTTATCACCAGTAACGGGATTGGTAACATACATGCCGTCGATAATCTCCTGTTCATCTTCGTTCGGGCGACGGGGCAAAGGTTTCTTCCAGTTGAGCACCATACCAATCTCCTCACCGTCCTTATCCGTCTTAACCGTCTTATAGGTCTCGTCAAATTCTGAAAGACGCTCACGGAGAATGGAGTCACGGACATAATTCACGAACTGACGGTACTTGGAGTTTGTGACTTCCGTCTCATCCATCCAGAAACCATCAACGGAGATATCCCTGAGAGGTGTCTTCTTTCCCCACAGAGAATCCTGGTTTTCCACACCCATTTTCAGATGGCCCCGTTTCACGAGGACCATTCCATAGGGTGTGGGCTCGGTAAACGCCCGGCCGCCAGTGCCAGTCACCTCACCACCACTGGCAGACATCATCTTACTGCCAAAACAGCTGGTCAACAGCATTGTCGCCACGGCACCGATTCCTATAGCCAATTTCTTCATATCTTCAATTCTAAAGTATTCTCACGCTCTTATGCAGATTCTTACCTTTCTTATACAGGTTCAATTCTGTCTGATAGCCCACAAACAACTCATGACTCCCGTTGCCGAGACTGATGGCAGAGGTGTAAATCTCATAGCTGTAGCCAATATGGACACCAAAGAAACGACCACCTATCATCACCGTCACCGAGTTTGTCGGACTATAGGTCAAACCTGCATACATCACCTTCTTCTCATGTTCATACTTCAGGCGTCCCGTCACGTCAGCCCGCCACGCTGTACCGTCAGTACGTCCAAGAGCAGAGGTTTGTATAGTTAAAAACGGATGACTGAGCCGAATATTGTATCCACCCGTTAAATAATATGTTGCAGAGATGTCCAGTTCGTTGGTTTCCCCCAATTCCACCTTAGGAGCGTTCAGATGCAGTACAGAGAAGCCAGCATACCAGTCACGAGCCTGATAGTAGAGTCCGGCAGAGAGGTCCAGACCCGTACCATTTTCCGAGGATGAAGAAAAAGCCGGATCATCAGGATCCATCACGTCAACCTTGCTACCATCGAAATTCTCACTTATCATTCCCGCCTGGATACCTGCACTGATTTTTCCGCCCCAGAGACGATGCTGATAGGCATATTGCAGGCTTAGCCGTTTATGGGTAAACAAGCCTATGGCATCATTAAGGAACTGCAAGCCCACGCCATGATAGGCACCCAAGGCATAGAAAGGCATATCGGCAGCGGCATACATCGTGTTCGGGTTATGTTCAAAGCCTGCCATCTGAATGGCATAGGCTGCTGCCACATTCAATTTGGCCTCTTTGCCTACTGACGCAGGATTAAATGATGGTTCCATCGCCCAATAATGGCTAAAGGAAACATCATACTGCGCCCATCCCTTGATAGAAGAAAATAGCAACAGGCATATTATAGCACAACCTTTATACACGTTATAATAACGAAACAACCTCCAGATTATTGCATCTGGAGGTTGTTTCGTCATCATCTATAATTGAATACTTTCGATACGTAGTTTAATCGTACCTGCAGGCACACGAACTTCCACGATATCGCCAACTTTCTTATTCAGTAAGGCCTGAGCAATAGGCGATTTGACGGAAAACTTCCCTTCACGGATATTAGCCTCATGGGGACTGGCAATCGTATAGGTCATCCTACTATTGTTTGCCAGGTTTGTCATCTCAACCTTACTGAGCAATTGCACACTGCCTGTAGCAAGTCTCGACATGTCTATAACACGTGCATTGGCCAATACTTTTTGTTTGAAACGTATCCTGCCCAACAGGCGCGACTGCTCACGCTTGGCGGCATGATATTCAAAGTTCTCGCTAAGGTCGCCTTTGTCACGGGCCTCGGCAATAGCCTCCTTCACCTGAGGCAGTTCCACGCTCTCCAGTTGACGGAGCTCAGCCACAAGTTTATCGTAGCCTTCTTGAGACATATATTCCAGACTCATATGATATTCTCAGTTTTCTTATTTAATCATAAAGTATATGAATTATCGGTGCAAAGATAGCAAAATTTCCCGATTAAACACTATCTTTGTGGTCAGTTTTAAATGTATTTATACTTATGAATAAAGTAAAGATAACAGCCATTCGTCAGACCATATATCCCGACTTAATGGAGAGATACGAGAACCCTATCGAGCATACCTGCGACATCAAGGAGGGCCAGCATTGGATCTCGGAAGACGGCAAATGTCCGAAAGGCATGTGTCCCGCTGCATGGTCTTCTATGCGGGAGTTTGTTGAACCATTAGCCAAAGGCGAGGGGAACTTTTATGATGGTTGGATGAAGAACCCCATGAGTGCAATGATTAGCTGTAATGATGGTTTCCGTCCATTCAGCTTTTACATAGAAGTAATCCAAAACGAGGTGTGAGAGTAATAAAACTTCACACCTCGTTAATTATTATTAGCATTGAAAGCTCTATGGCTTAATACTCATCCTCGTTGAAAAGGAAATCTTCTTTCGTGGGATAATCGGGCCAAATGTCTTCGATGCTCTCATATACATCACCCTCATCCTCTATCTCCTGCAAATTCTCAAGTACCTCCAACGGAGCACCTGAACGTATTGCGTAATCAATCAATTCATCCTTGGTTGCGGGCCAAGGCGCGTCTTCCAATTTGGAAGCTAATTCCAGTGTCCAATACATATTCTTAGTCTTTGGTTTTTTACTATATTTTTAATTCGGGCGCAAAAGTAATCATTTTATTCCTATCTGCAAACATTTTGCCAGACAATTTCACTTACTCCTGCGTTAAAATTTATTATTTTGGCTAAAACGAACAGATAATCACTTAGTCTATTCACATATTGTAAAGTCTCAGGACTAATTTGGGCTACTTCTGACAATGCGACAATTCGACGTTCAGCCCGGCGACAGACAGTACGACACACATGAGCCTGAGCAGCCACCTGCGTACCTCCCGGAAGGATAAATCCCTGGCGTTCTGGCAACAGTTTCATCATTCGGTCTACTTCTGATTCCAACAACTCAATCTCTCCGTCAGCAAGTTTTGCTGAGTCGTATAGAGGTGTCTGGCTCTGGTCTGTAGCAAGGTTTGTGCAGACATTAAACAGATTATTCTGTATCCGGATAATCATATCATAATATTCACCCTCTGACAGCATAGCAGCCAGGAGCCCCAAATGAGAACTCAATTCATCCACTGTACCATAAGCCTCTAAACGTTCACTGGCCTTACTGACTCTAAAACCACCGATGATACTTGTCTGCCCCTGATCGCCTGTACGAGTATATACCTTCGTTATCTTCATAGATTTGTTGATTTTGTTAGAAATTAATGATATAATTCTTTTTATGTCTTTTCTTGTCAAACAGTACTATCCCACAATAATAAAGGTCGAAGGTGACGCCTGTACGACCGTCTTCAGCAATTTCCTGCCAAAAGGACTTGTCTTTCCAAATACCTTCAAGAATCAGAACTGTACGTTCATTCACCTTATTATATATAGAGAGCATCCTACTATGATAGTCACCTTCCAACTTGATGAGAATCAGATCGGCCTGATCTGCCTTTTCATTCAGGACTGCCGTTTTGCA
>Ga0310786_10005992_pt1 | contig 16322 bp, 14 predicted proteins | sample AusTroGonzalo_MG_FD_203881 | JGI IMG/M metagenome (GOLD analysis project Ga0310786, IMG submission 203881) | Bovine rumen microbial communities from tropical cattle in Woodstock, Queensland, Australia - Gonzalo_03 (v2) (version 2) | ecosystem: Host-associated > Mammals > Digestive system >... | reverse complement strand
CCCGCTTCGCTGGTTGATTGACCGTCATATACGGTACAACTTAACACATACGTACCAGGAACTGTAAACTTCACCTTGAACACATCCGAGATATGAGAAAACTCAAGTTCCTCATATCCTGTCTCAGGAGAAACAGTCCATCCAAACGATGAGCCACTGATTGCAGTAGCTTGAAATTGATACTCCTGATCAATCGTGAATGAAGTTTCACCATTCAACGGAGCAATTGTTGGAGCTTCTGGTTGTGCCATAGCAAACACCACGGAAAACCCCATTACTAAACTTAATATAAACCTTCTCATATGCGTATATTTTACGTTATACATATATATTACAAACCATACTCTGCCCAATAAGGCAAATTAGGTTACAATAATACAATTTATTTTTAATTGTTGATTATTTTTTAATAAAAATTCGATGCTTCACAACAGCAAGTGTTTGAGCGCCTTACACGATTTGTTGATAACTTTCGAGAATGTCTGGAGCGTTTTGTCACAACAAAAAAAGACATTTTTCGAACGTGATTCCACACATATATAAAAAGAGTACAATTAAATAGTAAGAAACGTAATATGTTGAGATATTTATTCTTTGGAGGATTCTCGTGAACGAAGTTCGTCGCGAATAAGCGATGCTGTTTCAAAATCCTCTATTTCAATTGCTTGCGAGAGTTTTTCTTCCAATTCCTGAACGCTGTCGAAAATGAATTCCAACCGTTTTTCTTCGTTTTCCAGCTCTTCCTCGGAAATGGAATTCTCTTCTTCGCTCTGCGTAATATCTTGGGAATCAACGGTTAGGCTTGCCCGTTCCAAAATATCCTCGGTGGTTTCTATTGCACACTCAAAACGAGTTGCCAACGCCACAGCATCCGAAGTGCGGCAGTCTATAACGTGAACCTCATCACCTTGATTTACAGTTATTTGTGAATAAAACACACCCTCTTCAAGTTTGTAGATAAACACATTCGTAACGGTGAATTTCAGTACGTCGGCAACAATCTTAAATAAATCGTGCGTAAGCGGGCGCGGCGATGTAAGTCCCTCCAATTTCATAGCAATAGCCGAAGCTTCGTGCGTGCCAATAAAAATAGGCATCCTACGGTCCCCGTCTTTTTCGCTCAAAACGAGAATGTAGGCATCTTTCGATGTCGGACTGCTTGTAAGCCCCGTTATTTCAAGATTTATCCGATTCATATTCCAAAGATAGAAAAAAATCTTGCCGTTCCTACTTTTTAACGTACTTTTGACAAAAATATGTATGGTATGAGACAACATTTTTTATTTGTATTGTGTGCATTGGTTGTGGCGGCATGCGGAAACAAAAGCGCGCAAACCAGTCAAAACGTTGAAACACAATCGGTTACAAAGAAACCCGTAGTCGAGTCATTAACGGAACAACAATATAGGGACGTCGTGTTCAATTATCTTGAAAGTCCCACACAATGGAATTTCAAAGGGAAAAAGCCCTGCGTGGTCGATTTCTATGCCGAATGGTGCCGTCCGTGCAAAGCAATCGCCCCCTACTTCGATACGCTGGCGGAAGTGTATGCCGGAAAAGTGGAATTTTACAAAATCAACGTTGACTACGCCCGCGAACTGTCGGAATTTTTCCAAATTCGTTCGATTCCTACCGTAATGTTTTGCGACGAAGAATCACTGCAATACGCCAACGGCGCATACACAATGGATTTTTATGTAAAAATGATTGACAGTCTGCTGCTACACAAATACTAATGGAGAATTATTTGGTGTACGTTGCCAATGTTTTCCAGTCAGTCGCCTGCATACCGTTCAATTCCTCCGAAGCATCGCCTTTCATTTTGTGGAATGCAAAATAGTACAGGTTTCCTTCCACATCCATTAAAATTTTGTAGCACCTGCCAGGAATCATTTCGCCGCTTTGGACCATTTCGGCGTCGGTCCAGCCAACCACGTGGAGAAACATTGCGTTAGGCTCTTTTCGGCGGATAATTTTTTCGAGTTGCGTGCGGTCTTCCGTAATCGTGACATTCGCCACAGAATTCACTGCCGCAATTTCCGAAGCCTCGTCGAGCGACGGTATTTGTTCATATTTCAGCAAATAAATGTTTTTATCGGCAATGCTCCGTTTTTGTTTGGTGTAGGTGGTGAATTTTTTATCCTTCAGCAACGCAGGATTATCCACAATATTTTGCACGTGTTTATTGAAAAAAGCCACAATTGCTGGCAATTTATACGTCATTTCATCTTCGTCGCTGCCCTCGTAGCAAAGCGGAAACGTGCACACTTCGGGCAAATCGTTGATGGTTTCATAGTCACCGCCAATCAACAAGCTCAAAAATGTGTATTTCACCGAATCCTTGTCTTCGCCAAACGACATTGTAACAGGCGTAAGAAACGCATTGTTGGGATTTTGCAGTTTTGTGCTGTCCAAATCGCCCAGATGCATAAAGCGGAACGAAGTCAGCGTCCAGTTTTTCTCTACGGCCTTGCGGATTTCCGCATTATAATTATTCATAGGATTTTCGTCGAACACAACAATCAACGATTTGCCGGCAATCAGTTCCTTAACTTGTTCCAACGTTGCCGTAGGGCGTTGCGCCATTGCGCCAATTCCCATAAGCGTTCCTAACACAAAAACAACAAATTTTTTCATATCTCAATTTTTTACAAAAGTAGGAAAATTTTAGAAATGTTTTGAGAATAAGAACGTGCCAACTTGCTTTAGTTCATATTCGCCGAACTGAACGCATAGGCAGGGATTTGTCCTAATGCGAGTGCGAGATTGTCAACAAAATCCTGTAGTTTGGCCTTTTTCAGCATTGGACGGGCAATCAGCGGCACATTGGCACGAAACGTCACTCTAATTCGTGTGTCGTATGGAGCTATTTGTTTGAGCTGAATCCATATTCTGAGCATTTCGTTCCCTTCCGTACCGATTTTAAGCAATTTATATGGCTCTTTTTCGAGAATCGAAAGCGTAATGCTCATTGCTTGCATCGCTTGAATAGTAATGGTTTCGCTCGTTACGGAAACCTTGTCTTTTACTTCGGCGGGAAGCATTGAGGCAAGGTTTCTGAAATCGGACACAAAATCGAACAGCTGTTGGTCTTGACAGCTGTTCTTTGTGATTTTGCTTACGTATTCTAATTCTTTTCCCATTAAAATTCAGCAGATTTTGGATAGCGTGGGAATGGAATCACATCGCGGATATTCGTCATTCCTGTCACGAACAACATAAGTCGTTCAAATCCAAGACCGAAGCCCGAATGAGGAACCGCGCCAAAACGACGGGTATCCAAATACCACCACATATCTTTCATTGGAATATGAAGTTCTTCGATACGTTTGTTCAATTTATCGAAATCTGCTTCACGTTCGGAACCACCGATGATTTCGCCAATGCCAGGGAACAGAATGTCCATTGCGGCAACGGTTTTTCCATCAGGGTTTTGCTTCATATAGAATGCTTTGATTTCCTTTGGATAACCAGTCAAAATCACTGGTTTTTTGAAATGTTTTTCAACCAAATAGCGTTCGTGTTCGCTTTGCAAATCGGCACCGAAACCTTCAATTTTGTATTTGAACTGACCTTTCTGGTTTGGTTTTGAATTTTTAAGAATGTCGATTGCTTCGGTATATGTAAGTCGTTGGAAATCATTTGCAAGCACGAATTGCAATTTCTCAATCAACGGCATAGTGCGTTCCGATTCAGGTTTAGATTTTTCTTCCTGAATGAGTCGTTCCTGCAAGAATTCCAAATCTTCACGACAGTGGTCGAGTGCATATTGAATCAGATATTTGAGGAATTCCTCGGCAATGTCCATATCGTCGTTGATATCAGCGAACGCGATTTCAGGTTCAATCATCCAAAATTCAGCCAAGTGACGGGTTGTGTTGGAGTTTTCAGCACGGAACGTCGGCCCGAATGTGTACACTTTCGACAATGCCATACACGCAAGTTCCACTTCCAACTGACCAGAAACAGTAAGGTTCGCCATTTTTCCGAAGAAATCTTCGCCATAGTCAACGGAACCATCTTCAGTTTTTGGTAAGTTGTTCAAGTCCAACGTGGTAACTTGAAACATTTCGCCAGCGCCTTCACAGTCGGAAGCCGTGATAATTGGCGTGTGAATGTTGTAGAATCCTCGTTCTGTGAAGAACGTATGGATTGCATAAATCATATTATGGCGGACACGCATAATTGCTCCGAACAAATTCGTACGGAAACGCAAGTGGGCATTTTCACGAAGGAATTCCAACGAGTGTTTTTTCGGTTGGATAGGATATTTGTCAGGGTCGCAGGCACCAAGAACCTCGAACGATTCAGCAACAACCTCAACACGTTGTCCCTTACCTTCTGAAGCTTTCAGCGTACCTACCACGCTCAACGAACAGCCAACGGTGATTTTTTTCAAATCGTTTTCGTTGAATTTTGCCGTGTCGAACACGATTTGCAAGTTTTGCAACGTAGAGCCGTCGTTCACAGCGGCAAACATCACATAACTGTTTCCTCTACAGTTTTTTACCCATCCTTTTACAACAACGGGAGTATCTAATTCTGTGGCATTTAAAATTGCCTTGATTTCAGTTTTTAAAGACATACGTTAATTTTTTAAGACTTTCATATATTCTGATAATGGGTATTCGCCCAAGTCGCTCCAACGGAGTTCAAGTTCATCGCAGAAATCCTTTTGGTTGTACTGCGATGCAATTTGATAAATTTGAATAACCGTGCGGATATAGTCGTATTTATCACTTTCAACTTGTTTTGCGAACGCTGGCTGTTTGCTCAACGAATTGTACCATTCAACCTCGTCGATTAAATTCTCAGCATACGTTTTCAATTCGCGGTTTCCCGACTCAAAATCGTTCAATCTGTAATAGATGTACGCTGTAGTGATAACCGCATCGTCGAAATACGGGAACTGCCAATCAGGCATGATTTCGCACAACTTGTTCAACACATTTTTAGCCGAGTCGATTTTATTTTCGGCAGCCAATTCAAGAGCCAACGAGTTGAACATCTGACGAATACCAATCACACGGGTTGTACGTTCGTGGAAATGATCCATATACACGCCTTTCTCGCCCATTCCACGCCATTTATATACATTCATCAACTTGTCGTACAACACATCGGTGTCGATGTACGGAATACGGCTGTCGCTGTTTTTCACAGGGACGAATTTGAATGCAAATCCATCGTAGCGCAAATAGCTGTCCAAGCCCAATTCGTTTGCCGACGACTGGCTTGTGAAATACAATGGCCTATCCCATTTGTAGTCATCAAGACAATCATAAATTACTAACTTGTTCTTATACACATTGTTATCCTGCAATGTAAATTGAATTTCATCCACAATTTTTGCGGAATCTTTTCGTGAAATTGCATTGTTTTGCAGAGCAAGCTGTTTATCAACCTCGAACTTGAGATTTTTCGCCGGAATGAAATTGTATTTGTCGCCGTAGCGGTTCACCATCATCTTGTCGTCGCGAACAACTTCCATAGCATCGTGGAGACGGACATAATTATCTTTCACGTTGCTAAATTCCTGTACCACAACCATATCGCGAATTCCCTTACCAACTTGCGCACTGGTCAATTTCATTGGAAGCGGAGCCGATTCATACGCTTGACGTTTCATTTGCTGAGCGTACCAATCAGTTGCCAACAACGGTGTACACAACACACGGACATCGGTGCGCACACCCTCAATTTCCTGAATGTACCACAACGGGAATGTATCGTTATCGCCAGCGGTGACAATCATTGAATTCGGGTCGCAACTTTGCAGATAATTGTATGCAAAATCGTGGGCGGTGTATCGTCCCGAGCGGTCGTGGTCGTCCCAGTTCTCGGTAGCCAACAGCACTGGCGCAGGAACAGTTATAAGCAATGCCGCAACAAGTCCCACCGCAGTTCCCAATTTCGGATTTTTCAGCGCATTTTTCACAATGCTGAAAATTGCCAACACGCTCAATCCTATCCAAATACAATACGCATAGAACGAACCAGCATACGCATAGTCACGTTCACGGGGTTCGTAAGGTTTTTGGTTCAAGTAAACAATGATAGCCAAACCTGTCATAAGGAATAGCAAAATCACCACAAGCGAATCATATTTCCGTTTGCTCAAATGATAAATCAAGCCAAGCAAACCAAGCAAGAACGGCAACATATAATATACGTTGCGCGACGCTGTATTTTTCGCTTTTTCAGAGATATAGGTCTGGTCGCCAACCAAATGTTTGTCGATTGCGTTGAAACCCGTAATCCAATTGCCGTGCTCTATTTCGCCGTGTCCCTGAATGTCGTTTTGACGACCGCAGAAATTCCACATAAAATAGCGCATATACATGTGGCACACTTGATATGAGAAGAAATAGCGCAAATTCTGACCGAATGTCGGCATATTGTACGTCTTTCCTTCGCGGTCGTAACGGACTTTACGGGTATTTACGCCATCCTTAATGCCAGCCCACGACTTGTATGCCCGAACATGATGAGCTTCGCGGCTATACATACGAGGGAAGAATGTACACATATCAGGATTCCACACATATTCCATACCATTGCTGACCTTTTCATACTTGCCATTTCGTGGAGTATATGTGAATTTTTCCTTGAATTCAGCGCTACCGTCAGCTTTCCAAACAGGCGACGCATTGTAGTACGGACCGTATAAAATCGGCGTAGAACCATATTGTTCACGGTTCAAGTACGACAACAACGAGAAGGCATCCTTCGGCGCATTTTCGTTCATTGGCGTTTCAGCATTCGAACGAAGAATAATCATAGCATACGAAGAATATCCTATCATAATCACCATCAGCACATTAACAACTGTGTTCAACACATATTTGTTTTTCCCGTTCACGTAGTACAATCCCCAAATAATTCCCGCAAGGATTACTATCCACACCAACACACTGTCGGTAAGAGTTGGAATACCAAGAAGAATAGCAATGAACGTAACCACGCCAACTTTCAACCATTTGTTGCAGTTGCTTTTGGTAAGAATAATACCAGCAACAAACGCCACAGTCACAATCACCAACCAAGCGATAAGACCCGACTGGTACGGCATTCCAAGCACATTCACGCAGAATAGTTCAAAACCCGAAGCAACATCGATGGAACCAGCAATGATTCCCCACATCATAAATGCGATGAACACAAACGAAATCAAGCAAGTGAGGATGATTCCTTTTATTGAAGGTTCAAATTTCTTGAAATAATATACAAATACTATTGCTGTGATTGTCAGCAAGTTAAGCAAGTGAACTCCGATTGACAAACCCATAATATATGCGATGAGAATTATCCATCGATCGCTACCCGGCTCGTCGAAATGGTCTTCCCATTTCAAAATAGCCCAGAAAACCGCAGCAGTAAGCAACGACGACATTCCATACACCTCGCCTTCAACAGCAGAAAACCAGAATGTATCGGTAAACGTGTATGCGCCTGCGCCAATCAAGCCAGCACTTAGAATAAGAATGATGTTTGTAAGATTTAACTCGCTGTCGCTGAAGAACTTCTTAGCAAGATGCGTGATAGTCCAAAACAAAAACATAATGGTCGCACCGCTTGCCAAAGCCGACATTGTGTTTACGCACGCTGCAATTTGTTCAGGCGACGAAGCGAACAATGAGAAAAATCGTCCCAACAACAAGAAAAATGGTGCCCCGGGCGGGTGACCAACTTCCAGTTTGCCAGCTGTGGCAATAAATTCTCCACAATCCCAAAGGCTTACGGTCGGCTCAATTGTGAGCAAATACACGATGGAAGCCCCTATAAATGAGATGAATCCTAAAATGTTGTTATACAGTCTGTATGTTTTCTCCATCAGTAAGAATTTAAATTCGCGCAAAATTAGATAAAACTATTGAAAAATCGGTTTGTAATCGTCATTTTTTAGTTCCATCCTTGTGCTTTCAAATGCACATAATCGCCTGAACGGCTGACCATCATAAGTCCCTGTTCCGCTTCAACTATATTGCCAATCACCGCCACATCGGGGACTTGCTTCACCTGCTCGTACTGCGCAAGCGGCACAGTAAACAACAATTCATAATCGTCACCGCCGTGGAGGGCTGGAATTATCGGTTCCATGCTGAATTCCTTGCAAACCTCGCCAGTAGCTTCGTTGATAGGAATTTTCTCCTCGTAGATTTTACATCCCACGTTCGAGTTTTTGCAAATATGGAACAATTCCGACGACAAACCATCGGAAATGTCAATCATAGCAGTGGGGACAATTTTCGCCTTTGCAAGTCCATCAACCACATCTTTCCGAGCTTCCGGTTTTAGGCAACGTTGCAGAACATATTCATACCCAGCGAGTTTCGGTTGGTCGCCTTTCCCTTGGTTATACACCGCTTTTTCGCGTTGCAAAATCTGCAAACCAGCATACGCCGCACCCAAATCGCCCGAAACACAAATCAAATCGGTTGGTTTTGCCCCTTTTCGATACGCAATGTTTTGTTTTCCAACAGTTCCCAACATTGTCACGCTAATCGCCATTCCTGTCATCGACGACGAGGTGTCGCCGCCAATCAGTTCCACACCATATTGTTCGCACGCCACACGGATTCCGTCGTACAACTGTTCAAGCGCATTAACAGTGAATTTTGCCGAAACCGCCACAGAAACTGTCGCCTGCTTTGGAGTGCCGTTCATTGCATAAATATCTGAAAGACTTTGCATTATGGCTTTGTAGCCAACGTGTTTCAATGGTGAATACATCAAGTCGAAATGAATGCCTTCGAGCATCAAGTCGGTTGTAACAAGTTGATATTCAGAATCGTTTAGTTCCAAAACAGCACAATCGTCACCCACACCTTTAACGGTTGATTTTGACGATTTGAAATTCTTTGTAAGTATGTCGATTAGCCCAAATTTGCCAACTTCGTCAAGCGTTTTTTGTTTTTCCATCTTTTCAAATTTTACAAAGCGATTATCCTTTTATTGCCTTCACAAAGCGATTCTTACCGAAGAAATCTTTCCGAATCTCGCAGTTCACAAAACCATAGGATTCGAACAGCGCAACTGTCTCGTTTCCAAACGATTCGTTGATTTCGCAATACACTTTGCCGCCGTCCACAAGATTTTTCGAGGCAAAACGCGCAATCGCATCGTAATACAGCAACGGATTATTGTCGTCAACGAACAACGCCAAGTGCGGTTCATAGTTCAGCACATTGGGACGCATATCTTTTTTCTCGGAATTGCACACATACGGCGGATTGCTCACAATTATATCATAATCAGCAAATTGCGACATATTTTCCTCGTCAAGCATATTGGCAAGGCAAAACGTGACATTTGCCTGAAGTTGCTGCGCATTTTTTTGCGCCACATCCAACGCTTTTTCCGAAACGTCAACAGCGGTGACTTTTGCATTTCTCACGTTTTTTGCAATCGAAATCGCGATGCAACCGCTTCCTGTTCCCAAATCGAGAATTTTTCCCGAACAATTCGAGTTTTCCTTAATAATCCAATCAACCAACTCTTCGGTTTCGAGGCGTGGAATCAGCACCGACGGGGTTACCGAGAACAACAGTCCGTAGAAATCCGATTTCCCACGCACATACTGCACAGGTTCCGATTGTTCGAGTCGGCGCAGACACGTTTCGAAATAAATTTTTTGTTGTTCCGAAATTTTTTCATCACGGCTCAAAAGCAACGTGGTTGCCGAAAAGCCCAAATTTTCAGCTATCAATTCAAATATCGATTGAATTTCTTTTGGCTCGTAAAGTGTTGCCAATTTCTGCTGAAATCCTATTTTTACATCATTAATTGTCATACGGCAAAGATATAAGAATAACAAGAAAATATTCACAATTTTTCACAAAACTGATGGACAACGATAAATTCTATATGCAACGGTGCCTTGATTTGGCGCAGAACGCGTTCGGAAACACCTACCCGAATCCGATGGTCGGGTGCGTGATAGTGCACCACGGCGAAATTATTGGCGAAGGCTTCCACCACAAGGCTGGCGAGCCGCACGCCGAAGTGAACGCTATCAATTCTGTGAAAAATCAAGAACTGCTTTCGGAAAGCACGCTCTACGTGAATTTGGAACCGTGCGCGCATTTCGGGAAAACACCTCCGTGCGCCGATTTAATCGTTGCCAAACAACTTAAACGTGTGGTTGTTGGTTGCGTTGACACGTTCAGCAAGGTTTCGGGCAAAGGAATCGAGAAACTGAGAAATGCTGGTATTGAGGTTACACTCAACGTATTAGAACAAGAATCACGGTTTTTGAACCGTCGTTTTTTTACCTACCACGAAAAAAAGCGTCCATACATTATTTTAAAATGGGCGCAATCGGCTGACCACTACATAGATAAGTGTGCCGAAGCAAAATCGTCGCCAAAAGGTGTTCGTATAACCGACGAAACATGTCAAAAACTCAGTCACCAATGGCGTTCGCAGGAACAAGCAATTTTGGTGGGAACAACAACAGCAGTGTGCGACAATCCAAGCCTCACCACACGGTTGGTCGAGGGGAAAAATCCGTTACGCCTTGCGTGGGATTTACACGACAAAATTCCTGCAACACACAATTTGAAAGACGACAGCACAGCGACCATCATTTTTTCAAGCAGTTATCATAAAAATACGGAACAAACTGAATATGTGCAAGTTACCAACCAAAAAGATATTCTTCAAAACACACTCGACTGCCTCTATGAAAAAGGCATTCAATCGTTGATAGTGGAAGGCGGTGCCGAAACGCTGCAAACGTTCATTTCTGCAAATTTGTGGGACGAAGCACGGATTTTTACCACAAAAGATGTTTTCGGTTCTGGTGTCGCCGCTCCCAATTTGCAACTTTCACCAACAACAGAAATAGAAATTGGAAACGCAACATTGGCAATGCTCAATGCGTAATGCGAAATGCACAATTTAGGTAGGAGTTAGGCGATAGGAATTAGTAGTTGTGGTTGGGGAAATAAAAAAGGTTGATTCCTCAACCCTTTTTCCGTCTCGACGTCGGTTGTCAATAGCATCTTTACAAAAAGTTTTCCTCAGATATTATTTTGTGATGTCAAGATACATACAGCGTGTAACATCATCTTTATCAGCGTCTTGAATAAAAGAGAACCCCATTCGTGTATATGAATCAATAACAGATTTATCATTGTACGCATCAACGGTGATAAAACGACAACCCGAAAATTGCTCGTCACTCAATAAGTGACTCTTTATAAAATTCACTAAAATTCGTGCAAATCCCTGACCCTGATATTTCTCGTTTGTGGCGAGACAGCCAATTTTAATGGCTGGATAACTTTTTCGACGTTTTTCGTTAACAATGTTCTTCCTGTTGAATTTATTCCAAAATGAACTTGCTATTGATGAACGTTCAATCTTGTCATTTAGTATGGTACAATAGGCAATCGTGTTGTATTCGTTTTCAATCAAATACGTAACGCCCAATTTTTGTGTATAATACAATTTCGCCTCTTTTAAGAGAAAATCCGTTAAATCAGTGTCTTTCTTTTTGGTTCCGCAGGTGAAATTCTTTATGTCGTGTGTTTCGGTTAATTTTAGGAAATGTGTGTTCATTTAAAATTTGAATGTTGCTATGCTTCGTAAATACGCCACATCTTTCTCCATCTGTTTTTGTTTTGCGACAGACGGTGTCTTTTTTGTGAGAAGATTTTCCACAAAGTTTTCTGCATTTTTGCCTTTCAAAACAGGTGTATTTCTAATGATATGTGCCATAAGATTGATTTTTGGGCGCAAATATACAACATTCAATGGCGGTTGTCAAGAGGTTTAGTTTTTATGATTTTGATTTCAAAAAAAATGGCAGAATCAAAACGATTCGACATACACTTCAAATCATTATGGAATAGCAATAAATAAAAAAACTACCCTTTCAAGGATAGTTTTTTATGAACTCTCATACCGTGGTCAAGAGTTCCTTCCGACTTAACGGCCTGTGCCCACGTGTTTCTAAACTTTCGTCTTCATTTTTCACCTAGGACGATGCAAATATACAACAACAATCCTCGTTTGTCAATAGGTGGAACTAAAACAACGACATTTGTTCGCCTGATTCAGGGTTGTTCGAGGTTGAATCGTCATTGTCCCAATCGGTTGGTGCTGGTTGTTGATTTTCAGCCTCTTGTTCTTCTGGAGGAAGTTCTTTTTCCAATGGTTCCACAAACTCCATCATATCAATAGTGTAGTTCGAAATGCGCTTGCCTTTTGCTTTGTAGCCTTTCACGCCGATAAACTCATCAACGTCAATGTATTCCATCTCGCGGTTAGCGTGTTTTCCGCCAAAACTCAAACAGAGTTGTGGGAATCTGTCATCGTTGATTTTCAACAATTTAGAACCTTCCGCTTCGGGAATGAAACTCACATACTTCGACGATTCCTCAATTTTGAATCGTTTTATGTAGTTCAAATCCTGCTCGGCATCGTACACCAACGCCGTCCAGATTTTTTTATCGTCGTATTTTTCGATTCGCAGAATTGGATATTCAAAATGGTTGCTCAAATCGAAGGTTGACAGTGCGAATTTTCCGTCTTCGGTAATCACCAAAATCTTGTCGGAGCCTTTGAATTCGCCAAGGAACGTGCCATAGCCAGCATCGTTCAAGCGGCGTGTTTCCGCGTTGAAATAAATTTTTCTGCCACCCAACGTTGACACCCCTTCTTCGATTTTCTGAATTTTATAGGCTGGATGTTTTGTAAGGATATTCCCCTTCGAACTTCTTCCTTTGATTGACAAAGTGCTGAAATCGACTTCGAAAACTGGTTTTCGCAAATGCAATTCCTGACGAAGATACACCTTTATAATTTCCGCCTCGCCGTTTGGATTTGCGCTGAAATACAACACTTTAGTCTTTGGTGTTCCCAACGTGATATCATAGTCCTTATCGCGTGTTACGCCAAGCACAGGGAAACGTTTTATGTATGTCACGCCAGATTTTCCATCGCGATACGCCACGTTGTAAATCGTGCGCTCGTCGTTTTTCCTAAATACCCCAATATGGATGATTCCCGTTCCAAAAAACGCCTTGTCGGAAACCTTCGACACCTTGAACGTGCCGTTTTGCAGGAACACAATGATATCGTCCAAGTCAGAACAATCGCAGATAAACGTGTCTTTTTTCAAACTTGTGCCGACAAATCCCGTTTCATAGTTCGCATACAATTTTGTGTTGGCGTTCACCACCTGTGCGACTTCAATCTGTTCAAAATTACGGATTTCGGAGCGGCGTTCCCGTCCTTCGCCATATTTTTGTTTTATGTGTTCGAAATAGCGGATTGCATAGTCAATAATATGGTCGAGATTGTTGCGAACCTCATCCATATCAGCCTCCAACGATTTTATAAATTCATCGGTTTTATAGGCGTTGTACTTTGAAATTTTCTTGATTGGAATGTTCGACAACGCAATGCAATCCTCACGGGTTACTTCGCGCCAAAAATCCTTCACATACGGTTTCAAACCTTTGTCGATAGTGGCAAGAATATCTTCCTCGGTTTTGCACGGCTTGATTTTTTCATAGACTTCCTTTTCAATGAAAATCTTTTCCAACGAAGTCTTCATCCAGCTTTCCTTCAGTTCTTCGAGATTGATTTCGAGCTCACGACGGAGCAATTCAACCGTTCTGTCGGCATTTTTGCGAAGAATGTCGGAAACGCCCATAAATACTGGCTTCTGGTCGAAAATCACATTGGTGTTCGGTGAAATCGACACGCCGCATTTTGTAAAAACATACAAGGCATCAATGGTTTCGTCGGCGGACACATTGGCAGGCAACGTCACTATGATTTGCACAGATTCGGCGGTGTCGTCGTCAACGTGTTTTATCTTGATTTTTCCTTCATCGTTTGCCTTCAGAATTGAATCAATAACGGATGTGGTTGTTTCGCCGTATGGTATCTCCGTTATTTCCAAGGTTTTATTGTCAACTTTGTTGATTCGCGCACGAACACGCACACGGCCTCCATTTTGTCCGTCGTTGTATTTTGACACATCAATCAAACCGCCTGTAGGAAAATCGGGATACAGCTCAAACGGTTCATGTTTCAGATATGAAATGCAGGCATCAACCAACTCGTTGAAGTTGTGCGGAAGAACCTTGCACGCCATACCGACGGCAATACCCTCGATTCCTTGCGCCAAAAGCAACGGGAACTTCACTGGCAACGTGACCGGCTCCTTGTTTCTACCATCGTACGATGGAACCCATTCCGTTGTTTTTGCATTGAAAAGCACTTCAAGGGCAAACTTCGACAATCGCGCCTCAATGTAACGGCCAGCAGCAGCACCATCGCCCGTGAGAACATTTCCCCAGTTTCCTTGTGTGTCAATAAGCAACTCTTTCTGTCCCAATCCCACAAGGGCATCGTAAATACTCGAATCGCCGTGAGGGTGCAGTTTCATTGTTTCGCCGCAAATGCTTGCCACTTTGTTGTAGCGGCCATCGTCCATTTTTTTCATGGTATAAAGCACACGACGCTGAACAGGCTTGAGTCCGTCCTCCAAATACGGAATGGCACGGTCGGTAATTACGTACGAAGCATAGTCAAGAAACCAATTCTTGAAATAATCCCCAACATATTGAATATTATTTATCGAAGAATCAATTATAGGTTCTTGATTCTCAGGAACTACTATGTCGTCTTGCTGTTCGTCCATACTTTATATTTTAGGCACAAATTTCGCAATTATTCAAATAAAAACCTCACAATAACGAAAGAAGATTTCACAAAGAAATTAACGGGATGTTTTCTGTTTCAACAATAAACCAAGCGACAATTCTTTTGCTTTTCAATACATTATCATGGAAATCGAAAACGGCTACTGCGCGTACGATTACTTTTTGGGGGAATGGTTGAGGAGAAATTACGAAGAATCTGCTACCTTGCAAAAAAATTGAATATGATTCAGCAAATAGAATTCACATTGTCGGAAAAACGTCGTGGTTGTCATCTGATTACGCACGAAGTGATGGAACATCTTTCGGGAAAATTGCCCCAGACGGGCATTCTGAACTTGTTTGTGAAGCACACGTCGTGTGCCCTTTCCATCAACGAAAACGCCGACCCCGACGTCCGTCGCGATATGGAACAGATTCTGAACCGTATTGTGAAGGAAAACGAACCGTATTACGACCACACGCTCGAAGGTGCCGACGACATGCCCGCCCATGCCAAGAGCAGCTTGTTCGGCGTAAGCCTGACCATTCCTATAACCAACGGCCGCCTAAACCTCGGCACATGGCAAGGCATCTATCTCTGCGAATTCCGCAACTACGGCGGTCCACGAAAACTCGTGGCGACGGTGATGGGGGGATGACATGTAAATGTTTTTGCAAACTATTTCCGTCGAACTAATAAGATTTTCTTAAAAGTTGATTTCTAATATTTTCTATATTTAATCACATCTTCTCCCTTCATAAAAATTGGTGTCCCAACTTCTGCATCGGGATTTTCTTTTCGCCAATCGTTAATCAAACGAGCAACATCAATATCGCCTAATGTTACTTCCTCATCGAAAACGTAACAGAAATACTTGCCGTGAGGGTTATTGTACCATGCTTTCCGCATCCTTTCCTCATCCATAGTTGCATGATGATGAACATGGAACACACGAATTCTGTTGTCATTTTCGCGCCCTATCTCATACAAAACAACGAAACAAACTTCCTTCTTTTCAAGATGTGTTTTCTTTTGTGCACCTGTTCGATTCTTATCCAAGCGCAAATTGTATATCAAAGTTCCCTTATCATTTTTTCCCAAAATCCAATCCAAATGTGCTTGATTACGATAACATCCAACAATAATTTCTTTGTCTTTATATCGTTCCAGATAATGTAATGTGAGAAAATCCTTAGGAACAGCCATGCTTGTAGATAATGATTCAACTTCTGGAAGCACACTATATGGACTGATTCCTACATGATCGATTTTCTCCACATAAAAATATTCAGACAATTGACCTAGCAAGGCTTCATTTTCATCAGCGAACTTTTCTTCCTTGTCCAATGCGAGAGAAAAGTATTTTTGCGAACCTCTATCGTTATATGGAGTAAAGATTTTACCCAAAAGTTCTTGAAAATGATCATCTATATACGCTACGGCACTCACGTTTTCCTTTGCCGTCATTACATAGAAATGGAATTTTTCTTCCAGCATTTTTTGGATTTCCTCGCGGAACATTTTGCGCACCTTTTCTTGCCACACAGATTTTTCCGACTTGTTATTGCGACCATACAAAGCAATAATAAATAAAAAGTTGACATCGTAATGAGCAATAAGGAATGTATCCCTGTCGAACAGACGATTATCATAGTGTC
>Ga0310786_10005991_pt1 | contig 16322 bp, 16 predicted proteins | sample AusTroGonzalo_MG_FD_203881 | JGI IMG/M metagenome (GOLD analysis project Ga0310786, IMG submission 203881) | Bovine rumen microbial communities from tropical cattle in Woodstock, Queensland, Australia - Gonzalo_03 (v2) (version 2) | ecosystem: Host-associated > Mammals > Digestive system >... | reverse complement strand
TCTGAGGAATATGAATGTTTTGATGAATTTAACGAGGTAGAAGTATGCACGGAGTGCAGAAATAAGGTATTTAATATGATTAAGGAGGGCAAAATAAAATGAAAAAGATTATAGCAGCGGCTCTTGTATCCATTATATTAACGATGGCTATAATTATGACTGGGTGCAACATGAATCCTGGTTTAGGAACTTACAATTTTAAAAAAGTTCATATTTTGGCGCATAATGGCGAAGAAAAGTGTTTTGAAATTTCAAGTTGGCGCGAAGCCGAAGTAGGATGTGAGGTAAAACTTAAAAACGGAGGCTCTTTATGGCTTTCAGAAGGAACTTATATTCTCGTATCTGACAAATATCCTATATGCGATCATGAATGAAAAAGTACCTGCCTTTTATGTAATATATATTATCCTAATGGTTCTTTTAATAGGAGTCATTTTAGGAATAGCAATAGAAAAAACATTTAATCAAAAGGAGAAACAAAATGAAATTCAATGGACTCAAAATAGCTCTCAAGAGAGGGTTGATGATCTTACAGAAGCATGCACCCGAGATAATGTGCTTTCTGGGAACTGCTGGGACAGTAGCTGGTACTGTAATGGCCTGTCGTGCTACAACAAAACTGGAAGCGACCTTAAACAAAATGCAGCAGGTGAAGGATGATCTCGAAGCCCGCAAAGAAGAAATGGACGCGCATGAGTATAAAAGAGAACTTACAAAGGTATATCTGCAGAATGGCTTTGAGTTAGTAAAACTCTATGGACCCGCTGCGATAACTTTGATAGGTTCTTTGGCTATGCTCAACGGAAGTTCTGTCATACTGAAGCGTAGAAACACAGCTTTGGCCGCTGCATACGCTGTATTAAGAGAATCTTATAATCAGTATAAACAGAAGGCCATTGCCGCTGGAGCAGAAGAGGCTTATATAACTGATTCGGACGCTCCCTTAAAAATAAACGCTGAGGGAGAAAAACCGAAGCCTGGCGACGTGAAAACCTTCTGGTTTATGTATGATGCCGTCAACACAGAAGATTATACGGACGCCTATGGAGCCAACTATCAGATCCTTTCCGAGAAAGAAAAGTTTTTATCTAAGGCTCTTAGACATTCTGAGCAGAGACTCTTGACTTTAAATGAGATACTGGATTATCTTAATTTTAGAATTAAGAGATTTGAAGATGGTGACAACTGGTGTGTAACCTATAATCCGTCACCTGAAAATAGTGTTTACTACGATCGTCTTGTAGATCTCGGTTTCCATGATAACTACATGTTTACGCATGGAGAAGAGAACTGCACGGAACTCAAAATAACCTGCGTTTATAAGCCTGAAGGGCTTCCGCAGTTAATAGAGGCTTAAAATTGTAAGGAGGAGAACCACAATGAAATTCGATATAAAAAGTTTTGTTACCGGAGTTGTAACCGGTGCTGTGGCTATAATGGCTATTGAGGCAATACGGGGGGCTATAATTAGAAAAAAAGCCCCTATAAAAGAAATTACCCTTGAGGATTATCAGGAAATGCTCGATAATATAAATGAAGAGCAGAAAGACGTACCTTCTGACCTGGTATCCGAAATGCTCAAAGAGAAGCAGACTCAGTATAATAAGTACGAAGAAGAGGCCAAAAAATATCACAACGTCATCGGTGTTCATGAAGTAATCGACGAAGACGCTGCAGCGTTAGAACGTATTGAGGAATATGACGACGATGATGAAGACGATTCTGAGGATGATAATAAGTATAAGGACATAGACAAATCCTGCTACTTTATAGAAGCTGAAGACGCTTCCGGAGATGGAATGTACGACGTTGTCGATACTATTTTCTGCTCTGACGGAGTGCTTGTAAAGACGGATACTGAAGAGGTTTTAAACATAAAAGAGCTTTTCGGCTATGATATCGTTATATCTGATATTTATGAGGCCTTTACAAGAGCCAACTACGATAACATTTACATAAGATCTGAGACAACAGGAGTTGACTATTCGCTTGAATGGATTAGTCAGTCTTATAAGGAGGCATTCAGATGACTTACTTAGATTACCTGAAAGAGGTGATCTGCTATCCTGGGGAAGGTTTTAATGACCTTCTCCAGCTTATGCAGAATGAAATATTTTATTTAAATGAAAAGGATCCGAATTATGAAATGGACTGCAATCGTATAGCGGATGGTTTAGCCTTACGCGAAGAATATGAAATGCACGGCCTTAATGGAGATTCTGATCATATAAATTTGCCGAAAACTCCTGAAGGAACTTGCACGTTCTTAGAATTTTTAGCGGCTCTCGCTAGACGTATTGAAAACGATTATCTGTATGATCCAATGATGGGGAACAGAACCTGGCTGTGGTTTACTATGATGCTTAATAATATGGGGTTAATGGAAGTATGGTTTAAAAACGATCATATTGATCCTCACGATATATATTATATACAGAAAAGGATGTTTCGTGTCATTGAAAAAGACTATAATGACGATGGTACGGATGGCGGATTGTTCCCTATACCGAATAGAGACGTAAAAAGTCTCGAAATTTGGGACCAGATGAGATTATACTTAAGAGAAAATCGGATACAGTGAGTGAAAATTTTATAAAAAGTGTTACACTTTTGTCTAAAAATGTTACACTTTTTGTTACACTTTTGGCGATTTTTCAAAAAAAGTGTAACACGTTTTCACTACAGAATGGCCAGTTTTGGGGGTTTTTGGGCCAAAAAAGTGCCATTTCTGCAAAAATGTTACAAATGTTACACTTTTTTTCTTATTTTTTTCTAAAAAATTTTTATATAGAAAATAATAAAAAATAGTGTAACAAACGTAACAAACGTAACAAAAGTGTAACAATTGCTTATTTTTTTATAATGTGCTCGATTGTACGGACGTTGCGTTTAAATTCTAAGGACAAGGAGAATCAACTATGCTCGATTTTCTATCGATTGAAGTAGAGCAGAAACAGAATTCTACAATTATTGTTCCATCCTTTAAAGTTAAAAGGTCTAAAGATCTGATGATTAAAGGCTCAAGCTTTTATGCAGTTTGGGATGAAGAAAATCAGATTTGGTCAACAGATAAATTTCGATGCTTAGAGCTGATTGATAATTATGTTGACGAAGAGGCAGCAAAGTATAAGGATGGAACGCACTATATAATAAGGAAGAAAATATGCAATTTTTCTTCTAAAGTGATTCTCGATTTTAATAAATTTTTGGCAAATTCTCCTGACAATTATAAAGCATTAAATTCTAAGATTGCATTTGCTAACACTAAGATAAAAAAGAGCGATTATATTTCAATTAGACTTCCTTATCCTTTAGAGGATTGTAGCATAGAAGGATATGATAAAATGATGTCCATATTATATTCTGATGAAGAGAGGGAAAAGATTGAATGGGCAATTGGTGCTATATTATCTGGTGCTGGAAAAGAGATTCAGAAATTTGTTGTTTTATATGGTGAAGCAGGAACTGGTAAATCTACAGTTTTAAATATTGTACAAAAATTATTTGATCGATATTGTGTTACTTTTGATGCAAGAGCACTTACATCTGCGTCAAATCAATTTGCTGCTGAAGTATTTAAAAATAATCCTCTTGTAGCTATTCAGCATGATGGAGATTTATCAAAGATTGAAGACAATACGAAATTTAATAGTATTGTTTCACATGAAAAAATGGTAATAAATGAGAAGCATAAATCATTATATGAAGCAGATACTAATTGTTTTCTTTTTATAGGAACTAATACACCAGTTAAGATTACAAATGCTAAGTCGGGCTTAATACGACGTTTGATAGATGTGCAACCTACTGGCAATAAGCTTCCTGAAAGAGAATATTTTAGAATCATGAATAATATTGATTTTGAGCTTCCTGGAATAGCAAAGCATTGCAAGAGCGTTTATGAAGCTCTAGGACCTGATTACTATTCTTCTTATAAACCTATTACCATGATGCTACAGACAGATGTATTTTATAATTTTGTCGAAAGCAATTACTTTATTTTTTCTGAACAGGATGGAACTACATTAACACAGGCATATGATATGTATAAACAATTTTGTTCGGAAACTCTTGTTGATTTTGTTTTGCCTAGGCATAAGTTTAGGGAAGAACTAAAATCATATTTTAAGACTTTTGAAGATATGACGCGTATTGATGGTAAGCAGACAAGATCATATTATAAAGGATTTAAAACTGATAAGTTTAATAAATTACAACCTACTAAAAAAGAAAGTATGCGTAATATTATTTATCGTATCACCTTATCAGAGCAAGAATCTATATTTGATAAAGTTTGCGCCGAATGCAGTGCTCAATATGCGTCTACTTCAACTGAAACTCCTAAAACAAAATGGGAGAACGTTCGAACCAAGTTAAAGGAACTTGATACTAGCAAAACTCATTATGTTAAACCGCCTGAAAACATGATAGTAATCGATTTTGATTTAAAAGATGAAAACAATGAAAAGTCTTTTGAAAGAAATCTTGAAGAAGCTAGTAAATGGCCTTCTACTTATACAGAGACTAGCAAATCTGGGAAAGGAATACATCTTCATTATTTTTATGATGGAGACATCAGTGAGCTAGCTCCTGTATATTCTCCTGATATAGAAATAAAGACTTTCAAAGGAAATGCTAGTTTAAGGAGAAAACTATATCTATGCAATTCTGAAGAAATTAAACATATTTCTTCTGGGTTGCCAAAAAAGGAGAACAAAATGATAAATTACGAAGGACTTAAGAATGAAAAAGCCCTACGTACAGTTATTCAAGGAAACTTGGAAAAGAAATATCATCCGAATACAAAGCCAAGCATTGATTATATTGCTAAGGCTCTTGAAGATGCTTATAATTCTGGCATGCACTATGATGTAACAGATATGCGCATGAAGATATTATCATTTGCTATAGGCAGCACACATCAATCTGAATATTGTGTGAAAAAAGTAAATGAGATGAAATTTGCATCTGATGATGTAAGTCCTAATAAAGATGCTGAAGGGCCTATAGTATTTTATGATGTTGAAGTATTTCCGAATTTATTTCTTGTTAACTGGAAAATTCATGGCTCAGGTGATAAATGTGTCCGTATGATAAATCCTACGCCTGAAGAAGTTGATGATTTTTTGCATCGTGGCTACAGACTTGTCGGTTTTAACTGTCGAAGATATGATAACCACATATTATATGCGAGAGCTATAGGATATTCTAATGAAGAATTATTTAAGCTTTCTCAAAAGATAGTTAATGGCAGTCGTAACTGTATGTTTGGAGAAGCCTATAATATTTCTTATGCTGATGTTTATGACTTTGCGTCAGTTAAGCAGTCGCTTAAAAAGTGGGAAATAGAATTAGGAATTCATCATAAAGAATTAGGATTTAAATGGGACCAGCCTGTTCCTGAAGAGAAATGGGCAGAAGTAGCTGAGTATTGTGACAATGATGTTAATGCGACAGAAGCAACTTTTGATGCGCGCCAAGAAGATTTTGTGGCTCGTGAAATTCTTGCTGAATTATCAGGTCTTACAATCAATGACACAACACAAATGCACACAGCAAAGATCATATTTGGCGATGATCCTAAGCCACAAGAAAAATTTGTATATACTGATCTTTCAACTATATTTCCTGGATATAAATTTGATAACGGAAAGTCTACTTATAAAGGAGTAGAAGTAGGCGAAGGTGGAAGAGTATATGCTGAGCCTGGTATATATTATGCAGTGCCAGTACTTGACATTATGTCAATGCATCCCCATAGTCTTATGGAGCTTAATTTATTTGGTCCTTACACTAAGAATTTTAAGGAGCTCGTTGATGCTCGAATAGCTATCAAGCATAAAGATTATGAAAAAGCAAAGACTATGCTTGGTGGAATACTTGCCAAATATTTAGATGATGAGAGCAAAGCTAAAGCTCTTGCGTATGCTCTAAAGATAGTTATCAATATTGTATATGGATTAACATCCGCTACATTTGATAGCAAATTTAAAGATCCGAGAAATAAAGACAATATTGTAGCTAAAAGAGGAGCACTATTTATGGTCGATTTGCAAGAGGCGGTCGAAGCAAAAGGCTATAAAGTAGCACATATTAAAACAGATTCTATTAAAATACCTGGAGCAGATGAAAAGATAATTAACTTTGTCAAAGACTTTGGAGCAAAGTATGGTTATACATTTGAGCTTGAAGATTATTATGATAGAATGTGTTTAGTAAACGATGCTGTTTATATTGCTCGATATAAAGATGACCACGAAGGATGCAAATGGACAGCGACCGGAGCGCAGTTCGCTCACCCGTATGTATTTAAAAAGTTATTCTCAAAAGAAGAAATTACTTTTGAGGATTTATGCGAGACAAAGTCTGTATCGACCGCTTTATATCTTGACATGAATGAAAACTTGCCTGAAGGAGAACACGATTATGTATTTGTTGGCAAAGTAGGATTGTTTGTTCCTATAAAACCAGGATGCGGTGGTGGAGTTCTCTGCAGAGAAGCAGGTGAAGGAAAATTTAATTCAGCAGTTGGAGCAAAAGACTATAGATGGCTCGAAGCTGAAGTTGTAAAACTTTTAGGAAAAGAAAAAGATATAGACATGAGATATTATGATAATCTCGCAGAAAAAGCCAAAGAAACGATAAATAAATTTGGAGACTTCGATATTTTTGTCGATGAAACTCCATTACCATGGGAATATTGAAAGGAGAACCTACCATGAATAACAATAATATTGTAATCGAAAATGCGAAGATAAGATTTAAAAACTTTTCTGGAAAAGCTGGAAAGTTTAATGATGAAGGAAAAAGAAATTTCTGCATACTGCTGGAAGACAGCCTTGCCGATATACTTATAGAGGAAGGATACAATGTAAAGTATCTCAATCCGCTTGATGAAGAAGAACCGTCTCAGGCTTATATTCAGGTAAACGTAAACTTTTCTGTTGCTCCTCCTAAAGTTATTCTCGTTTCATCGAGAGGACAGACTGCGCTTACAGAAGAAACAGTAAACGTTTTGGATTATGCTGACCTTGCAAAAGTTGACGTAGTTCTTCGTCCTTATAACTGGAGCAAAGCTGGTAAGACTGGCGTTAAGCCTTATCTTAAAACAATGTACGCGACTCTTGATGAAGATCCTCTCGAAGTCAAATATGCAGATGCTCCTGATTCTGCACTCGACAGCCTTATGCAGCAATGAAACTAAAAGCTGCTCAAAGATATGCAGTTGAGCATCTTGGTGTAGGAAAGGTTCTATATGGAAATGTAGGATCTGGAAAAACCATAACGTCTCTTGCATATTTCTTTGAAAAGGAATGCGGCGGTAAGTTATTAGATGATGGGGGTGTAGTTGACGCTATATCCCCTATTCATCTTTATGTTATAACTACTGCCAGGAAAAGAAATAGTTATGATTGGGAAGAAGAGGCTAAACACTTTGGGATATCTTCTGAAGCTCCATTTTATTTAACAGTTGATAGTTGGAATAATATTCCTAAATATATAAACATCAAAGATTGTTTTTTTATTTTTGATGAGCAAAGAGCTGTTGGGCATGGGAAATGGAGCAAAAGTTTTATAAAGATAGCTAAAAAGAATAAATGGATTTTATTATCTGCCACGCCTGGAGATAATTGGAAAGATTATATTCCGTTATTTATAGCAAATGGATTTTATCATTCATTTAGAGATTTCTCTGATAAGCATATTATTTATAACAGATTTTCAAAATATCCTGTCATAGATGATTATAGAGGTACTGCTACTTTGAATGCTTTAAGGCAAAAGATATTAGTTCCTATGATTATACCAAGAGAAGATGTTAAGCGAAATTATATTAAAGTTAAAACAGAGTATAATAAAGAATTTTATAATTTTATAAAAGATAATCATGGTTATTTCATAGGAGATGAATACCGCCCAATTAAAAATCTTCCTGAATTTTGCCATGCTCTTAGGAAAGTGGCAAATATAGATGATGATAAAATAGAAAAAATAAAGCAGATATATACTCATAATAAGCGTCTTATTATATTTTATAAATTTGATTATGAACTTGAAAAGCTTAAAGCTTTTGTCGAAAAGAATCATATTACCTATGGCGAATTAAATGGGCATAAGCATGATAAAGTTCCAAATGATTTTAAATGGATTTATTTAGTTCAATATAGTAGTGGTGCAGAAGCATGGAATTGTATTGAAACAGATACTATAGTTTTTTACTGTTTAGATTATTCTTATAAAATTATGGAGCAAGCCGCTGGAAGAATTGATAGATTAAATAGTCCTTATAAAAATTTATATTATTACTATTTATTTTCCGATTCTCCGTTTGATAAGGGTATATGGAAAGCAATCCAAAATAAAAAGAATTTTAACGAATCTGTTTTTGTAGAAATCAATTACGAAAATTACAACGTATTATATGGGGAGGAAAGAAAGTAAGTATCACTTTCTGCACTCTCTATATTTTTTGGAGGTCTAAAATGCTTGAAGGAACATTTAAGCAAAAATTAAAAAAAAGAATAGAAGAGCAATTTCCAGGTTGTAAAATTGTTTTTCTATCTCCAGAAAATTTTCAAGGAATTCCAGACCTTGCAATTTTTTACAACGATAAATGGGCTATGCTTGAAGGAAAGAAAAGTGAAGATGCACCCGTTCGTCCTAACCAAGAATATTGGGTTAATGAATTTAATAAGATGAGCTATGCATCATTTATATATCCTGAGAATATGGAGGTAGTTCTAGATGAATTGGAACAAACATTTAGATGTTGAAGGAACGCATGCGTTCTTATCTGCCTCTCAATATCATTGGCTCAATTATACTGAGGATAAATTAGCAGAATCATATAAAAATTATATGGCTAAACAAAGAGGCAGTGAGCTTCATGAATTTGCAAAAAGATGTATAGAGCTTGGTATTAAGCTTCCTAATAATAAGCAAACACTTTCTATGTATGTAAATGATGCTATTGGTTTTAAAATGAAGCCTGAGCAAGTTTTATATTATTCAGAGTATTGCTATGGAACAGCTGATGCAATAAGTTTTAGAAGAAACCAGTTAAGAATTCACGATTTGAAAACTGGCTCTGTTCAAGCATCGATGCACCAGCTTGAAATTTATGACGCCCTGTTTTGTTTGGAATACCGTATTAATCCAAGTACTATAAAGCATGAACTTCGCATTTATCAATATGACGACATTTTAATAGAAATTCCTGAACCAGAACTTATATGTGACATTATGCAAAAAATTAGGCTATCAGATAAAATACTTGACAAAATAAATAAAGGAGAAATCGAATGAGCTATGATGAGTTATTTCATGAAGGCGTATCTAAGCGCGATGGAGCTATTATTGGCTCAGGACGATATCCTTTAGGGTCTGGAGAAAACCCATATCAAAGAACACAAAGCTTTTATGGATGGGTAAATGATTTAAAAAAAGAAGGATATTCTGCTAAAGATATTTCTGATATTGCAAAAGATGCAGGTGGAAATGAAGCGACTATATTAAGATCCTTAAATAAAGCAGGATATTCTGAAGAAGTAATAAAGAATGCTATGGGCATTAAGACCGAACGTTATAGAGCTTTGATGTCTATAGCTTCTGAAAATGAAAAAGCCGAACGTGATGCACTTATTTGGAAATATATTAATGATGACCAAATGTCTGATAGCGCTATTTCTAAAAAAATGGGAATCGCGCCAACAACTATTCATTCTATAAGAGAGCGATCAGGAGAGCACGAAAAGCAAGGCAATATAGCTGTTGCTAATGCGTTAAAAGAAGCTCTTAATAAAACAGAAGGCGGTATGCTTGATGTTGGAAAAGGAACAGAAGAATATATTGGCGTTTCTCGTACTCGTTTGAAGAACGCGCTTGATATTTTAAAAGAAGAAGGCTATCAAGTATATACTGATAAGGCAAAGCAAGTATTCACAGGCAATAAAACAACCATGCTTGTTCTCACGCAGCCTGATATCGATAAAAGATATGTTCATCAAAATTTAGACAAGGTTGGCTTACCAAATGAATTCTATAGTTTAGATGGTGCTGCTGACATTGCTAAAATTAAGCCCCCTTCATCATTAAACTCTAAAAGAGTAGGTGTTCGTTATGCTGAAGAAGGTGGAACAGATAAAGATGGTGTCGTTGAATTAAGAAGAAATGTTCCCGATTTATCATTAGGCAATTCATCATATGCTCAGGTTCGTATAAAAGTAGACGGAACTCATTATATTAAAGGAATGGCCGTATATTCGGACGATCTCCCCAATGGCGTTGATGTTTTAATTAATACTAATAAGAAAAAAGGAACTCCATTATTATCTTCAGATCCTGAAGCTAAACAAGTTCTTAAACCTCTTAAATCATTAGATCCAAATTCTACTGATCCTTTTGGAGCTTCTTTAAGACCAAACGGCCAATATGAATATGTAGATAAAGATGGAACCACAAAGCTTTCTCCTATTAATAAGCTTAATGAAGAAGGCAAATGGGGAGAATGGGGAAAAACTCTGCCCGCTCAATTTTTATCTAAACAACCTAAAGCTTTGGCTAAAGAGCAGCTCAATATCGCTTATCAAGATAAACGTGAGCAGCTTAAAGAGATTCAATCTATAACGAATCCTACTATAAGACAAAAATTATTGGAAGATTTTGCAGGTGGTTGCGATACTGACTCGGTTACTTTGAAAGCTGCTGCTATGGTCGGGCAAAGAACACATGTTTTGCTTCCTGTATTGTCTTTAAAAGATAATGAAGTTTATGCTCCTAACTATCAAAATGGAGAACGAGTTGTTTTAATTCGATATCCTCATGCTGGAAAGTTTGAAATTCCTGAGCTTATTGTTAATAATAACAATAAAGAAGGCCAGCGTGTTCTAGGCAAGCAAGCCATTGATGCTATAGGCGTTCGTCCTATTGTAGCTGCCCAATTATCAGGTGCAGATTATGATGGCGATACTGTTATGGTTATTCCTAACAATAATGGTAGAATTAAAACTGAAAAGATGATAGCTTCTTTATCTAAATTTGATAATAAAGCAGAGTTTCCAGAGCGCGAAGGTATGAAGTACATGACCAAACGTGCTAAAGGAATTGAAATGGGTAAGATTACAAATCTTATTCAAGACATGACAACGTTTGGAGCAGGCCAAGATGAAATCGTTCGTGCAGTTAAGCATTCTATGGTAGTTATAGATGCTGAAAAGCATAAGCTTGATTATAAATTATCTGAAAAAGTATTTGATATTGAAGGCTTAAAGAAAAAGTATCAAGGTCGTATAAATCCTGAAACAGGACGCATGACATTTGCTCCTAATACATTAATGACTTTAGCAAGAAATGAAGCTCGTATTCCGCATCGTAGAGAAAAGTATGTTTCTGAAATGACACCAGATGAATTGAAAAGATACAAAGAAGGAGAACTTATTTTCACTGAATCTGGTTATACAAATGATGTGTATAATGCAAAGACTGGAAAGTGGGAACGAAGATTAAGACTTGAAAAAGTTCCTAAAATGGCATTAGCTAAAGATGCTCGTGCTCTTATTTCTAATAAGCAAGAAGATATTGAAATTATTTATGCCAATTATGCTAACCAAATGAAGGCATTGGCTAATGAAGCTAGAAAGTATGCTCGTGCTACACAAAAGACAGAGTATAGTCCTGCTGCAGCAAGAGTGTATGCTAAAGAAGTTGAAGAACTTAAAGCTAGAAAATCCCTTGCTTCTAGAAACCAGCCAAAAGAACGCAAAGCGCAAGCTTATGCCCAGCTTAAAATTAAAGAAGCTAAAGAAAATGACCCTACTTTAATTGACGATAACGATAAGTTTAAAAAGATTAAGGCTAATGCTTTAGCTGAAGGCCGCGCTCTTTATGGAGCTAAACACCAAGCTATTAGCTTTACTCCCAAACAATGGGAAGCTATTAATGCAGGTGCTATATCATCAACTCTTTTCAGTGAAATCATACGTCATGTTGATGCTGATTCATTAAAGAAAATGGCTTTGCCTCAATCTACAACAAAACGTTTGTCACCTGCAGAAAGAAGCATTATACAAAATCTTTTGTCAAGAACACGTGCTGATGGCACAAAAGCATACAGCGCTGCTGATTTAGCCAAAAAGTATGGTGTTTCAGTTGCTACAATTCAATCAATAGCAAGTTCTTAACGAAAGGAGAAGATTATGCAATGCTACTTACCTACAACAATTGACAATCCTTATGATCCTTTTGAACAATTTGATGATTGGTTGAAGTATGATATGGAAAGAGGTTATGGAACTTCTGAAATGTTAGCTCGTTTAGCTATTACTTCTGATGATTACACAGAAGAACAAAATCAAAAGATCATTAATGATGCTGTTGATGTTATGACTTCTGGAAATTTGTTTGTTCAATGGACAAAAGTTACAAAAGACATTGATGTGTCAACAGTTAATTAAAGTTTTTATACAGCTTTTGTGATTCCTTCTCTCTGTCTTAAAGAAAATTATTTACTATACCACCTTGTAGATATTATTTTCAGACAGGGGGGAGGGGTCTCAGAATTTACACCCCCTTCGGCATCGCCGCCCTCTTTCTTTTTTCTCCGGGGGAAGAAATTTGAGAAAGAGATTCTATTTAAACATTTTGGAAAGGGTTCTTCAGAGTCCTCCTTTTGCTCTTTTTATCATTTCGCATAGGTTTTTCGGTTCTCCTTGCCTTGTTGGTCTTGTTGCCTTTTTTGACAAACTTTGAAGAACCCCCTCCAAAGTGTTTAAAAGTTATATTTAATGAAAGAGAACCGATTAAAACTTATAAGGAGTGTGACAAAAGTGAGAGTGATTTTTGAATGAAAGACAAAAAATTTAAAGATGTTAGACAAGCACCAGCTACAAATCCAGAAGATCGAGAGAACCAACTTATTGCATTAGCAATTCGAAGAGCCGAAGAGCAACTAAGAGATGGCACAGCTTCTTCACAAGTCATTACGCATTTTTTAAAGCTTGGCTCAACAAAAGAAAGGCTCGAAAAAGAAATTTTGGAGAAGCAAAAAGATCTTATCTCTGCCAAAACCGAAGCGCTGAACTCAGCTAAGAAGATCGAAGAGCTTTATGAACACGCGTTACGTGCAATGGGAGAATATCGAGGAGCTGTTTACGATGAAAACGAAGAATCCGATTAACTACCACATGCTTATCTCAATTCCTACATTTGAGGAAAGAGTTAAAGCTTTATTTTTGCATGGGTTTGTTGGAGAAGAGGTCGACGCTTATAGATATTTTCGTCAAGCGTTCTATAAATCAAAAGAATGGAAAGACGCTATAAGAGAAGTTCATATTCGAGATAACGCTTGTGACTTGGCGCATCCTGAAAGACCAATTGTAGGACCCTTAATAGTTCATCATATAGATCCTATAACACTTGATGATATTGAGGGTCACAATTATAACAAACTTTTAAACCCGGAGAATTTAATAACAACTTCTGATCTTACGCATAAGGCCATTCACTATGGCGATATGCGTTTTATCATATCAAGAACTATACCAGAAAGAAAACCGAACGACACAATTCCATGGAGGTAAAAATGAGTGGCATAACTAATAGCATTTTAGTGTCCTTAAAACAGACATTATGGCCTGAAGTTGAAGCAGGCACAAACATGCCGTTTGATGCAGAGCTGATTATGCACATTAATAGCATATTTACAGATTTGAATCAATTAGGCATTGGACCTGATACTCCCTATCAGATTACAGGAGAAACTGAGACCTGGACGGATTTCTTTTCTGATATTGCGAAAGTAAATAATGTAAAAAGTTATATGTACTTACGATTGAGAATGCTATTCGATCCTCCTCAGAATTCATTCTTAGTTCAGTCATATGAAAAACAGATAAAAGAAATGGAGTGGCGTTTAACTGTTAGCTCCAACGAATTGGGAGGGTACACATGACAGATAAACAAAAAGAATTGCTTACAGCAATAGGTTATGACGAATCTTTGGCTCATTATGGCGTAAAAGGCATGAGATGGGGCGTAAGAAAAGCGTCTACTTCTAAAGGAAGAACTTTACGCTCTCGCTTGAAAGAAGCTTTTGGAATAAATAAAAAGAAAAGAGCACAAGCTAAAGTTGAAAAAGAGCAATCAGACAAAGATCGAAAAGTTTCAAAATCTGCATATAAACTGAACCGATTTAAAATTAAAAAGCTTTCTGATGCTGAGCTGAATGAAAGAATAAATCGTCTTCAGAATGAAAAGAGACTTAGAGAATTGGTTGAAAGCGAAGTTAAACCTGGAAGAACTGCAGTAGCGAAAATTTTAAAAGGATCTGCACTTGCTGTTTTAGGAACAGTAGCAACCGCCGGTCTTACATATGCGCTTAAAACTGCTTCAAAAGGTTTTATTACAACGCCAGAAGGCAAAACAGTATATTCTAAAGAAGCTGTAAAGAAAGCTTTTAGCCTTAAAGATTTCATGACTTCTTTATTTAAGGATAAGAAATAATGTTATCTAATACAGCAACTCCTAAATATTATGGGGAATTTAAGCAGAAAGTGCTTCGAGGAGAAGAACCCATAAATATATATATCGCTATGGAAATGGCAAGGATCGATGATCTTATTGCTGACCCACGATATTATTATGATGAAGATGCTGTTGAAGGCTGGATAAAATATTGCGAAGCTGAATGCTGCCTTACTGACGGTTCTGATGTTCATGTTTTGGAATCTTTCAAATTATGGGCAGAAGAATTATATGGTTGGTATTATTTTACAGAGAAATCTGTATTTAGACCTGGAAATGGAGGAAAACCTGGAAGATTTGTTCGCGTTCGAAGACCACATAGGCTTACAAAGAAACAGTACATAATAGTTGCCCGAGGTGGAGCAAAATCTATGTATGATAGTTTTATTATGAGCTATGGTTTGAATGTGGATACTTCTACTACGGATGGTGTTGTAACCGCTCCTACACAAAGACAGGCTGAAGAAACGCTTCTTCCAATAAAAACCGCAATAGCGAGAGCCAAAGGCCCACTGTTCCAGTTTTTAACAAGCGGATCACTCAATAATACAACAGGTTCAAAAATGAACCGAGTAAAATTAGCTTCTACAAAGAAAGGTATAGAAAATTTTCTTACGAATTCTATTGTTGAAGTTCGTCCTATGATGATCGATAGATTGCAGGGATTAAGAAATAAATATTCAGTACTTGACGAATGGCTGTCTGGAGATATTCGAGAAGATCCAATAGCGGCTCTTGAACAAGGCGCCTCGAAACTCGACGATTATTTAATTGTTGCTACAAGTTCTGAAGGAACTGTTCGAAATGGCTCAGGTGACACTATCAAAATGGAGTTATTAAAGATATTAAAAGGAGAATATTATGCTCCTCACGTATCTATTTGGTATTATCGTTTAGATGATGTCAAAGAAGTAGCAGATCCTGCGATGTGGGTTAAAGCCAATCCGAATATAGGTATCACTGTTTCCTATGAAGCATATCAAAGAGATGTAGAAAGAGCTGAGCAAAACCCAGAAGCTCGAAACGATATTATAGCCAAGCGATTTGGGATCCCAATGGAAGGCTATACATTTTTCTTTACATACGAACAAACGTTGCTTCATCCAAAACAAGAATTTTGGCAAATGAAATGCGCTGTTGGTATGGACGCTTCACAAGGAGACGACTTTTGGGCTTTTACATTTTTGTTTCCATTGCCAGACGATCGTTTTGGCGTAAAGGCCCTTAGTTTTATTACTGAGTATAAATATAATGGTCTCCCATTAGCTGCTAAAACAAAATACAATGAGTTTATTAATGAAGGCTCTCTTATTGTTTTGTCTACTCCTCGTCTTAAAGAAGATGATGTATATGAATTATTTATGCGTCATGTAGAAGATAATGAGTATGATATTTGTGCTTTTGGCTACGACCCATATAATGCAAAACATTTTATGGAAAGATACGAGCTAGAAAATAGTAGCTATGGGCTGGAAAAAGTAATTCAGGGTGTTAAGACTGAGTCTGTACCTCTTGGGGAACTTAAAACTTTAGCTGAAAGAAGAGCGCTTATATTTGATCAGGAAATAATGAAATATTGTATGGGTAATGCCATTACAATTGAAGATACAAATGGAAACAGAAAACTGCTTAAACAGCGTTATGAGGCTAAGATCGATAATGTCTCGGCTATGATGGACGCGTTTATAGCATATAAAAATAATGCGGAGGCCTACGAATGAAAATCAGAAAAAAAGAAGAAACTTATCCATGCGATCCTGAAAAAAATAAGAATTGTGGAAAACAGAGTTGTTATTTGCATG
>Ga0310786_10005990_pt1 | contig 16324 bp, 10 predicted proteins | sample AusTroGonzalo_MG_FD_203881 | JGI IMG/M metagenome (GOLD analysis project Ga0310786, IMG submission 203881) | Bovine rumen microbial communities from tropical cattle in Woodstock, Queensland, Australia - Gonzalo_03 (v2) (version 2) | ecosystem: Host-associated > Mammals > Digestive system >... | reverse complement strand
ACGAGCGATTACGTGTCGGCTAAGATGTTCCTGTCGAGCATAGACCCGTCGATGATGGCTACGCAGGGTACGGACATTGCGGCTGCCATTAACATGGCTGTCAACAGTTTCACCCAGGAAGAAGGTATCGGCAAGGCAATCATTGTCATTACCGATGGTGAAGACCATGAAGGTGGGGCATTAGAGGCTGCAGAGGAAGCCCGGAAGAAAGGCATGAGTGTCTTCGTACTGGGCGTAGGTAGTACGCAGGGTGCGCCGATTCCCATTCCCGGTACAGGTGACTATATGAAAGATAATACGGGTAATACCGTGATGTCGGCCCTGAACCAGGATATGTGCCGTCAGGTGGCCCAGGCCGGTGGCGGTGTCTATATTCATGTGGAGAATAACAGTGCTGCCCAGCAGCAACTCGATAACGAACTCGACAAACTTTCGAAGAAGGAGACCTCCACGACGGTCTATAGTGACTTTGATGAGCAGTTCCAGGCTTTTGGTATCCTTGCCCTCCTGTTGCTGATTCTCGAAATCTGTATCTTTGACCGCCGGAACCCATTGTTGAAGAATCTGTCGTTATTTGGCAAGAAAAAGGTGGCAGCCGTCTTGTTGATGCTGGTAGCAATGAGTGTATCGGCCCAGACCGACCGTCAGTATATCCGTCAGGGTAACAAGCAGTTTAATGCCGGCGACTATCCTAATGCGGAGGTGTCATATCGGAAGGCCGTAGAGAAGAACCCGAAGAACCCACAGGCAGCATATAATCTTGGCAATGCCTTGATGGCGCAGAAGAAAGACTCGGCTGCTATTGAGCAATTCCAGAATGCGTCGAAGTTGGAGACGAATCCCTTGCGTAAATACCAGTCGTTCCATAATATGGGTGTGATCTGTCAGTCGCATAAGATGTATGGTGAGGCGATAGAGGCCTACAAGAATGCCCTGCGTCTGAATCCAAACGATGACGAGACCCGATATAACCTGATTCTCTGTAAGCATGAGAAACAGAAACAGGATCAGAACAAGCAGAATCAGGATCAGAACAAACAGGATCAGAAGCAAGACGATAAGAAGGACCAGCAGAAGCAGGACCAGAATAAAGATAAGGATAAACAAGACAAGAAGCAGGAGCAGCCGAAGCCACAGATGAGCAAGGACAATGCGGAGCAACTGTTGAATGCTGCCATGCAACAGGAAAAGCAGACACAGGACCGCTTGAAGAAGGCTCAGCAGCAGCCCCAGCGCCGTAATATCCTGAAGAACTGGTGATGTGTAAAGGTAAGAAAGTAAAAAGGTAAGAAAGTAAAAGATGACAAGAAATATAGAAATAAAGGTTCAAAGGTGGGTGAAATGGTTTTTACCTTTTTACCTTCTTACCTTTTTACCTTTGAGTTTGCTCTCGCAAACTTTGACAGCCTCGGCTCCCTCGCAGGTTGCCGTAGGTGAGCAGTTCCGCTTGACCTATACCATCAATACACAGAATGTCAGTGAGTTCCGTGCAGGTAACATCCCTGAGGAACTGGAGGTGCTGATAGGCCCGAACCGTTCTGTGCAGTCCAGTTATCAGATGATCAACGGACATACGAGTTCATCGTCGTCGATTACCTATACCTATATTGTCGTGGCAACGAAGAACGGCTCTTTCACCATTCCTGCAGCCCATGCTGTGGTGGATGGCAAGAGCATCGCTTCGAATGCCGTGAAGATAACGGTCTCGGGTAATGCCCGTAGTCAGGCCAATGGTGGCGGACAGCAGCGTCAGCATGACAGTGAGGGCGCAGAACTCCGTGATGCAGGAAGCCGAATCTCCGGCTCCGACTTATTTATCAAAGTCAGTGCCAACAAGAAACGGGTCTATGAGCAGGAGCCGATCTTGCTGACGTATAAGGTCTATACGTTAGTATCCCTCACGCAACTGGAAGGTAAGATGCCCGACCTGAAGGGTTTCCATACTCAGGAGGTGGATCTGCCACAGCAGAAGAGTTTCAAGATTGAAACCGTCAATGGCCGGCCTTACAAGACTGTGACTTGGAGTCAATATGTGATGTTCCCGCAATTGACGGGTAAACTCGAAATACCAAGTATCACCTTCAATGGTATCGTGGTACAGCAGAACCGTAACATCGATCCTTTTGAGGCCTTTTTCAATGGCGGTTCCGGCTATGTAGAGGTGAAAAAGCAGATTCAGGCGCCAGGTATCGAGATTCAGGTGGATCCGTTGCCTGCACGTCCGGCTAAATTCTCCGGCGGCGTAGGTAAGTTCAGTATCTCTGCCCAGTTCGACAAGACAGAGGTGAAGGCCAACGACCCCGTCAAACTGCATCTGGTGATCAGTGGTATCGGTAATCTGAAACTGATTAAGCAGCCAGTCGTGGAGTTCCCGAAGGACTTTGATAAGTATGATGCAAAGATTACAGATAAGACCAAACTGTCTGCCAATGGTGTGGAAGGTTCTATGATTTATGACATCCTTGCTGTGCCGCGCCATCAGGGTAAGTATGATATACCGCCTATCGAATTCACCTATTTCGATACGACAACCAAGAGATATGAGACGGTCAAGACCGAGGGCTTCACGCTCAATGTGGCCAAAGGGGCCGGCACCGGAAGCGTCAGTGATTTCACCGGTCAGGAGGATCTCCAACTATTAGGCAAGGATATCCGTCATATCAAGACCGGCGACACCCGTCAGCACTCGCTCGATGATTTCTTCTTCGGCTCCACGGGCTATTGGATTGCACTGGCTGTTCTGGCACTTATCTTCATCTCGCTGTTTGTCATCTTCCGTCAGCGGGCTATCGAGAATGCCAACATTACCAAGCGTCGTGCGGGTAAGGCCAATAAGGTGGCAACCAAGCGATTGAAGAAAGCCTCGAAACTGATGGCAGACAATAAGCCCGGTGAGTTCTATGATGAAGTGCTTCGTGCCCTCTGGGGCTATGTGGGTGACAAACTCAATATGCCTGTTGAGCAGTTGTCGCACGACAATATCAGTCAGCGCCTGGCTGACAGGAATGTCAACGAGGATACGATCACTCAGTTTATGGGCGCCCTCGATGAGTGTGAGTTTGAGCGCTATGCCCCAGGCGATCCCAAGGGTAATATGAATAAGGTGTTTGATAAGGCCATGACGGCTATTGAGAAGATTGAAGAGACGATGAAGAAGCGTCGCCCGGCGAAGACGGTGACAGCCGTCTTGCTGATGCTCCTGCTGCCACTCTGTGCGCAGGCTGTCACCAAGGCTGAGGCTGATTCGGCTTATGTCCGTGGCGAATATCAGCAGGCCATCAAGGACTATGAGGCCTTGTTGAAACAAGGGGCATCTGCCGATCTGTATTATAACCTCGGTAACGCTTACTACCGTACGGAGAATATCACCCGTGCCGTGTTGAATTATGAACGTGCTCTGCTACTTTCTCCAAGCGACAGGGATATCCGTTTTAATCTACAGATGGCCCGTTCAAAGACCATCGACAAGATTACGCCGGAACAGGATATGTTCTTCGTCACATGGTATCATTCGCTGGTCAATATGACGAGTGTTGACGGATGGGCGGATATAGCCCTGATATCATTGGCCTTGGCCATTGTGTTGGCGTTGCTGTATCTCTTCTCTGAGCGTATCTGGTTGCGCAAGGTCGGCTTCTTTGGGGCTATTTTCCTGATTGTCGTCTTCCTGTTGAGCAATGTCTTTGCACACCAGCAGAAGGACTTGCTCGTTCATCGTCGTGGAGCCATCGTGACGGCTCCTGCCATTACGGTGAAGAGTACCCCTGCCAAACAAGGTACGGATTTGTTTATTCTTCATGAAGGCACGAAGGTAACCATCACTGATGACTCCATGAAGGACTGGAAAGGCATTCGTCTGGCCGACGGAAAGGAAGGCTGGATAGAAACGCGACAACTAGAATTGATATAGAGCCACAGATTACACAGATAACACAGATTAATAATGGATTGGCAGACACTGATAGATTTAGACAAGCAACTGCTGTTGTGGTTCAACGGCAGTCCATCGCTGTATCTGGACTCCTTGGTCCGTACGCTTACCAATGCCCTGACGTGGATACCGTTCTATCTGACGCTCTTCTATGTCGTCATCAAGAATAATGAGAATATGCAGAAGATTCTGCTAGTGGTCGGGTCGGCCGCACTTTGTGTTCTCATTGCCGGTACTATCGATGACACCATCGTTAAACCGACGGTGGCTCGTTGGCGTCCCACCCACGACCCGCAGATCGGGTTGATGGTGGATATCGTCGATGGATACAGGGGAGGGAAGTACGGTTTCTTTTCTGCCCATGCCGCCAACACATTCAGCATTGCCATCTTCTTCTGGTGGCTGGTGCGTAGCAGGCTTCTGACATGTGCGATGGTGATCTGGTCGTTGACAAACTGTTGGACGCGCCTCTATCTGGGTGTTCACTATCCAGGTGATATCCTGGTTGGTCTTTGCTGGGGTGCCTGTGCAGGTTCTCTTGCCTACTGGTTTTACCAGCATTTTGCCCGTCGTTTTTCAACAGGTATGAACTTCACCTCGACACATTACACAAAGACGGGTTATCTGCGTAGTGATGTCGATGTGCCAGTCAGTATGTTGGTCTTCTCGCTCCTCTACGCCCTTCTTCGTGCCGCATTTGCATAACTTTGAACAGATGACAGATCCCCGACATATCCATATTAGTGACTATAACTATCCGCTTCCTGACGAGCGTATTGCCAAGTTCCCTATGGCCCGTCGCGACCATTCCAAACTCCTCATTTACCGGAAAGGTGAGGTAGGAGAGGATATGTTTTATAATCTGCCGGATTATCTGCCCAAGGGGGCACTGATGGTCTTCAATAATACCAAGGTCATTCAGGCCCGTATGCATTTCCGCAAAGTGGATGCAAACGGTGAGCACACAGGAGCCTTGATAGAAGTGTTCCTGTTGGAACCAGCCGAGCCCTCAGACTATGAACTGATGTTCCAGACCACAGGTCATTGTGCCTGGTATTGTCTGGTGGGTAATCTAAAAAAATGGAAGGAAGGTTCGCTGACGCGCACATTGAACATGGAACATGGACCACTGACCCTTAAGGCTACGCGCGGAGAGATTCATGGAACATCCTACCGCATCGACTTTGAATGGGATGCCCCTGTGAGTTTTGCTGAGATTATCGACGTGATGGGTGAACTGCCCATTCCCCCGTATCTGAACCGCGAGACTCAGGAGAGCGACAAAACCACCTATCAGACGGTATATTCCAAGATCAAAGGCAGTGTAGCGGCACCTACGGCCGGTCTTCATTTCACGTCCGAGGTGCTACAAGCCATTGATGCGCACGGCATTGACCGTGAGGAACTGACGCTACACGTCGGAGCCGGTACTTTTAAGCCTGTGAAGAGCGAGGAGATAGAGGGCCATGAGATGCATACTGAGTATATCAGTGTGCGCCGTGAGACCATTCAGAAACTCATTGCCCATGATGGTTCTGCCATAGCCGTCGGTACCACGAGTGTTCGTACTTTGGAGAGTCTCTATTATATGGGATTGAAGGTTATGTGCAATCCAGACCTCACAGAAGACCAACTCCACGTCTCCCAATGGGAACCGTATGGAGAAGTGAATAGTGAAAAACGAATAGTGAATAGTGTGGCGGCGTTGCAGGCTTTGCTTGACTGGATGGATGCTCACGACCTGCAAGTCCTCCATAGCAGTACCCAGATTATCATCGCCCCGGGCTATGACTACAAAATTGTCAAGATGCTGGTGACGAATTTCCACCAGCCTCAATCCACGCTTCTGCTCTTGGTGAGTGCCTTCGTACGGGGAGATTGGCGTAAGATCTATGACTACGCCCTCAGTCACGATTTCCGTTTTCTGAGTTATGGTGATTCTTCTTTAATGATTCCGTAATCACTTAAAAACAAAACAGATATGAAAAATTGTTTAAGAATATTGTTATCTAGTTTCTTTGCATTAGTCTCTACTGTGATGATAGCGCAAAGCAAGACCTTGTTGATCTCCGAGTCAGGTCTTCCCTATACTGAACAGACCTGGTATGCCTATGGCGTTGGCGAACCACTCGACGAAAGTGATATCACCAGCAATTGGAATCTTGGTAAGCGCATTGTCTCTGCTGCCTACACCAAGGAAGGCTGGCTTGTTGTCATGGCGAAGAATACGGGCTATGTCCAACAGTCGTTCTCTCTGACGAAGGAATGGCCTGAGGAGTGGATAGCCGAAAAGACCAAGAGCGGCTACGCCATCACATCGCTTTCCAGAAGTGAGAAGGAATGGCTGGTGGTTATGTCGCAGGGCTCTGGTATCGCTTCACAGATCATCTGGCGCAACGAATGGGCAGAACTGGCTCCTTGGATTACGGAGCAGAAAGGTAATGGCTATTTTATGACAGATCTGGCATTCGACGGCAAGGCTTGGACGGTGGTGTTGAGCCGTACGCCGAAATACATCTCACAGGGTTATTTCTGGGAACCATCTACTTCCGAGTTGATGGATCGTGTCCAGTCTAACGTGTGGGGTCGGGGCTTCAATCTGCATAAGGTGGTCTATGGCGAGGGCAACTACGTTGTGGTCTATGGCAACTATGCCCGTGGAGACAACCGTTTCCAGAACTTGCAGGTCAGTCCAGATGATGCCAAGGAGTATATCCGTCAGCAGTGGAACAGAGGCATCTCTATCGCCTATGTCGGTGGTGGTCTCTAACCTATAGTCAATTCACACCAGCATCAGTTCGCTGATGATCATGTCGCTGACGAAGAGACCGCGGCGGGTGAGGGCGAGGTGATTAGCAGGGGTGATATGGAGCAGCCCGTCGTTGAGGAAACGGCGGGCATTTTTGATGGCATAGTCGCGGTGATGGTCGGATAGGGTAGAGAGGTCGAGACCTTCGCGCGTGCGAAGGGCGACGGTAAGACGGTCGTTGTATCGGGTGTCGCCTTCAATGACCTCAGAGTCGAAAAGGCGCTTGCCGCTTTCAATGCCCTTGATGTATTGGTGGATGTCGGCCACATTCCAACTGCGGGTATGGCCGTCGTAGGAGTGGGCGGCGGCGCCGAGACCGATATAAGGTGTGTCGTTCCAGTACGCGGAGTTGTGGCGGGAATGGTAGTCTGGACGGGCGAAGTTGGAGATTTCGTAGTGCTCGTAGCCTGCGGCTTCGAGGCGGTCGATAAGGAGTTCGTACATCGAGCGTTCCGTCTCTTCATCGGGGAAAACTTGTTGCATTTTCCAGAGTGGGGTGCCTTCCTCGATCATCAGGCAATAGGCGGAGAGATGTTCCACGTTGAGGGCGAGAGCGACGGTGATATCGGCTTCCCAGTCGGATAGCGTTTCACCCGGGAAACCATACATCAGGTCGATACTGATGTTCTGGATGCCATTGTCGCGCAGGCGTTCCAATGCTTCGGTCACTTGGCACGCGGTATGACGGCGGTGCAGCCATTTCAGGCGTTCGTCGTTGAAGGTCTGGGCCCCCATCGATACGCGGTTGACGGGTAGCCAGCATAGTCCGTCGGCAAACGCCTCTGTCACGTCGTCGGGGTTCATCTCGATGGTCACCTCAGCATCTGGCGACACCTTATTATATTTATATATAGCGGCGAAGATCTGCTGCAGTTGGGGAATCGTCAGTTGCGAGGGCGTGCCTCCACCGAGATAGATGGTTTCGATGTCCTGCTCATCCGGGCAGCGTATAGCTATCTCCTTGCACACTGCTTCGACGTACCGTTGACGGAGGTCGAGGGCGGTCGTCGAATAGAAGCCGCAATAGATGCAACGGCTCCTGCAAAACGGAATATGTATGTATAATCCTGCCATTCCGGCGGTAAAATTACTAATTTTGTTTAATAATAGAAAGATTTCTTTGGTGATTTCTGAAAAAATGTCTAATTTAGCGCACTCAAAACGAATAATTTACCTAAAAAACCGACAGATATGAAGATTTATCAAACAAATGAGATCAAAAACATCGCACTCATTGGCAGTGCGGGTAGCGGCAAGACCACTCTTGCCGAGGCAATGCTTTTCGAAGCAGGTATTATTAAGCGTCGCGGTACTGTTGAGCAGAAGAATACCGTGAGTGACTACTTCCCCGTGGAGCAAGAATACGGCTATTCCGTATTCTCTACCGTCTTCCATGTGGAATGGAACAACAAGAAACTGAACATCATCGACTGTCCGGGTTCTGACGACTTTGTGGGAGGTGCCATCACCGCCCTGAACGTGACGGATCAGGCTGTCATCCTCGTTAATGGCCAGTATGGTCCTGAGGTGGGCACGATGAATGCTTTCCGCAACACGGAGAAGTTCCAGAAGCCCGTGATCTTCCTGGTGAACCAGTTGGATCGCGACAACTGCGACTTCGATCAGATCTTAGCTCGTCTGAAGGAGACCTACGGCCCGAACTGCGTGCCCGTACAGTATCCTATCGCCACAGGTGCTGGTTTCAACAGCGTGATTGACGTGCTGCTGATGAAGAAGTACTCTTGGAAGCCCGAGGGTGGTGCGCCTATTATTGAAGAAATTCCCGCCGACCAATTGGATAAGGCCAAGGAGATGAAGGCTGCCCTCGTGGAGGCTGCTGCCGCTGGAGACGACTCTCTGATGGAGAAGTTCTTCGAGACCGAAGACCTCAGCGAGGATGAGATGCGTGAGGGTATCCGCAAGGGCCTCGTTACACGTAGCATTTTCCCCGTGTTCTGTGTCTGCGCAGGTCGCGATATGGGTGTGCGCCGTCTGATGGAGTTCCTCGGCAACGTGGTGCCTTTCGTCAGCGAGATGCCGAAGGTGAAGAACACCGCTGGCAAGGAGATTTCCCCCGACACAAATGGTCCTGCATCGCTCTATTTCTTCAAGACAGGTGTGGAGCCCCATATCGGTGAGGTGTCATACTTTAAGGTGATGAGCGGCTCCGTGAAGAGCGGCGACGACCTGACCAATGCTGACCGTGGCTCGAAGGAGCGCATCGGTACACTTTATGCCTGCGCTGGTGCTAACCGTGTACAGGTGGATCAACTCAATGCCGGTGATATCGGCTGTACCGTGAAGTTGAAGGACGTGAAGACGGGTAACACCCTGAACGGCAAGGATGCCGACAACAAGTTCGACTTCATCGTCTATCCGAACTCGAAATACTCTCGTGCCATCAAGGCCATCAACGAGTCTGAAACCGAAAAGATGATGTCTGCCCTGAACAAGATGCGTCAGGAGGATCCCACTTGGGTCGTCGAGCAGTCGAAGGAGTTGCGCCAGATCATCGTTCACGGACAGGGCGAGTTCCACCTCCGCACCTTGAAGTGGCGTATGGAGAACAATGAGAAGATCATGATCGAATACCTGGAGCCGAAGATCCCGTATCGTGAGACCATCACGAAGATGGCCCGCGCCGACTATCGTCATAAGAAGCAGTCGGGTGGTGCCGGTCAGTTCGGTGAGGTCCACCTGATTGTGGAGCCTTATCAGGACGGTATGCCCGATCCGACATCGTTCACCATCAACGGCCAGGAGTTCAAGATGAACATCAAGTCGAAGGAAGAGAAAGATCTGGAGTGGGGCGGCAAACTCGTCTTCATCAACAGCGTTGTCGGTGGTGCCATCGATATGCGCTTCATGCCTGCAATCCTGAAGGGTGTGATGGAGCGTATGGAGCAGGGCCCGCTGACCGGTTCTTATGCTCGCGACGTCCGCGTTATCGTCTATGATGGTAAGATGCACCCGGTTGATTCTAACGAGTTGTCGTTCATGTTGGCAGCCCGCAATGCCTTCAGTGCCGCCTTCAAGGAGGCTGGTCCTAAGGTGCTCGAGCCGATCTACGACCTCGAGGTGCTCGTGCCCGCCGACTACATGGGTGATGTGATGAGTGACCTGCAGGGTCGCCGCGCCATCATCATGGGTATGGACAGCGAGGCTGGCTATCAGAAACTCTCTGCCAAGATTCCTCTCAAGGAGTTGTCAAGTTACTCTATCGCCCTCAGTTCGCTGACCGGTGGCCGTGCTTCGTTCAACACCAAGTTCTCTTCATACGAACTGGTTCCGAACGACATCCAGCAGGCGCTGATCAAGCAGCACGAGGAGGAAATGAAGGAAGAAGACTAACCTCAATAAGGAATCCCCGCCGGTTGGCGGGGATTCTTATTTTTTGCACTGTCCCCGCCCGAACACGGCGGGGATTCCTTTTTTATATTGTCATTTCGCCTCGGATGCTCTGTTGCATCAGGCTGCGCACGGTCTCCGGATCGTCGGGATGGTGGCTCTGGAGATACATCAGTTTGGTGACGGCGCTCTCAACGGTCATGTCGCGGCCGCTGATGACGCCTGCCTCCTGCAGATGGTAGCCGCAGTCGTAGCGTGACATTTCGACGGCGCCCTGCAGACACTGGCTGACGTTGACGATCACCTTGCCGTTCTTCGTTCCCTCTTTGAGCGCGTTCAGCAGCCAAGGGCTCTGCGGGGCGTTGCCCGAGCCGAAGGTGCGCATCACGATGGCTTTCAGGTTGGGTGTGTGGATGATGTGTCGGATCAGGTCCTCGCGGATGCCGGGGAAGAGCGAGAAGATGATCACGTTGTTGTCGAGGCGGAAGTGGGGGTTCATCGGTTTCGAGAAGTCGGGCTTGAGGATGCGCTCGCGGTGGTAGGTGATGTTAACGCCGGCATCCACGAGGTGTGGGTAGTTGAACGACTCGAAGGCATTGAACTCCTCGGCGCTCTGCTTCGTGGTGCGGTTGCCGCGCAGCAGGTGCGAGTTGAAGTAGATACCTACCTCGGGCACCAGCGCGTGGCCCTCGTCATCGCAGGCGGCGGCGATTTCTATCGAGGAGATGAGGTTCTCCTTGCCGTCGGTGCGCAACTGTCCGATAGGTAGTTGCGAGCCGGTGAAGACGACGGGTTTCGTCAGATTCTCCAGCATGTAGGAGAGGGCAGAGGCGGTGTAGGCCATCGTGTCAGTGCCGTGGAGCACTACGAAGCCGTCGTACTGCCAGTAGTGGTCGGCGATGCAGTGGCTGAGGTCAGTCCAGAGGGCTGGTGTCATGTCGCTCGAGTCGATGGGCGGGTCGAACTGGAATGTCTCGATTTGTGTGTCGAACTGCCTGAGTTCAGGCACTCGGCTGAGCAAGTGCTCGAAGTCGAAGGGCTCGAGGGCCCCAGTCTGCGGGTTGCGATTCATGCCGATGGTCCCGCCGGTGTAGATCAGAAGTACTCTCCGTTGCATAAGGAATCTTGTTATTACATTCTCGGCGACAAAGTTACACACTTTTTCCGACACGGCGAAAAAACCCACGAAGATTTTGTCGATTATCGGAAATAATTTGTACCTTTGTCGCCGAAAATACAAAAAGAATATACGATATGAAACAATTCAACGACGACAACTTCGTTCTGGAGACCAAGACGGCGCAGGACCTGTATCACAAACATGCGGCCAAGATGCCGATCATCGACTACCATTGTCACCTCGACCCAGAGATGGTGGCCAACGACCACCGCTTCAAGTCGATTACCGAAGTTTGGCTCGGCGGCGACCACTACAAGTGGCGTGCCATGCGCACCAACGGCGTGGAGGAGAAGTACTGCACGGGCAAGGATACGAGCGACTGGGAGAAGTTTGAAAAATGGGCCGAGACCGTCACCTACTGCTTCCGCAACCCCCTGTACCACTGGACGCATCTGGAACTGAAGACTGCCTTCGGCATCGAGAAACAACTCTCGCCGAAGACCGCCCGCGAGATATTCGACGAGTGCAACGAGAAGTTGAAGCGCCCCGAGTTCTCCGCCCGTGGCCTGATGAAGCACTACAACGTGGAGTGCGTCTGCACGACCGATGACCCCGTCGATGATCTGCACAATCACATCGAATACGCCAAACACAAGGCCACCGATGACCCGGTGATGCTGCCCGCCTGGCGCCCCGACCGTGCGATGAACATCGAGAAGAGCAGTTTCGCCACCTATGTCGATGAACTCTCACACGCCAGTGGCATAGCCATCCGCCGTTTCGCCGACATGATCGATGCGCTCCAGAAGCGCCACGACTTCTTCCATCAGCAGGGTTGCCGACTCTCCGACCACGGACTGGAGGAATTCTACGACGAGCCCTACACCGACTCGCAGATCGAGACCATCTTCGAGAAGGCTCTGCGCGGGCAGCAACTCTCTGCTGTCGAAATACGCCAATACAAGAACTGCTTCCTGACGGTGATGGCCGAGATGGATGCCGACGCCGACTGGACACAACAGTTCCACTACGGCGCCATCCGCGACAACAATACGAAGATGTTCAACCAGATAGGTGCCGACACGGGCTTCGATAGCATCGGCGAGTTCAACACAGCCAAGGCGATGTCGCACTTCCTCGACAATCTCTGCCAGCGCGACAAACTGACGCGCACCATCATCTACACCCTGAACCCCTGTGCCAACGAGATGATTGCCACGATGCTCGGCAACTTCCAGGGCGGCGAGCCGGGGAAGATACAACTCGGTAGCGGCTGGTGGTTCAACGACCAGATGGACGGTATGATCAAGCAGATGAACGCGCTCTCGGTGCTTGGACTTCTGTCGCGGTTTGTCGGCATGCTCACCGACAGCCGTTCGTTCCTCTCTTATCCGCGCCACGAGTATTTCCGCCGCATCCTCTGCAACCTGCTGGGCAACGATGTGGAGAAAGGATTGCTACCCTGCGACATGGAGATACTGGGACGCATGGTGGAGGACATCTCGTACAACAATGCGCGGAGATACTTCAAGTTCTATTAAACAACAGACACAACTTAACTAAAATACATAACGATTATGTGCGGAATAGTAGGATACATAGGCACGAAAGAGGCCTATCCAATTTTGATTAAGGGACTCCGGCGACTGGAGTACCGTGGCTACGACTCAGCCGGCGTGGCCATGATCAACGAGAACGGCGAACTGAACGTCTATAAATCGAAAGGCAAGGTGGATAACCTTTGCGAGTATTGCAACGACAAGAACGTGAGCGGTACCATCGGCATCGCCCACACCCGCTGGGCGACCCACGGCGAGCCTTCGTCGCGCAATGCGCATCCCCACTACTCACAGAGCCACAACCTGGCCATCATCCACAACGGTATCATCGAGAACTATGCCGACATCAAGGAGAAACTGAAGGAGAAGGGCGTGCAGTTCACGAGCGACACCGACACCGAGGTGCTGGTGCAGTTGATAGAATATATCATGGTGAAGAAGAACCTGCCGCTGTTGGAGGCTGTGCAGGTGGCGCTCTATCAGGTGATCGGCGCCTATGCCATCGCTGTGCTCGACAAGCGCGAACCGAACCAGATCATCGCCGCCCGCAAGCAGAGTCCGCTCGTGGTGGGCATTGGCGAGGACGAGTTCTTTCTCGGCTCGGATGCCAGTCCAATCGTGGAATATACTGACAAGGTGGTGTATCTCGAAGACGGCAACATCGCCGTCATCCGCCGCGGTGAGGAGATGCACGTGTTGAGCATCCTCGGCGAGGAGCAGGAACTGAAGGTGAAGACCGTCGATATCGACCTCGGCCAGATTGAGAAGGGCGGCTATCCGCACTTCATGCTGAAGGAAATCTTCGAGCAGCCCGAGTGCCTGACGAACTGCATGCGTGGTCGTGTGAACCTGGAGGCCGACCACGTGACACTTTCTGCACTCATTGACTACCGCCGGCAGATGCTGGAGGCCAAGCGCGTCATCATCGTGGCCTGCGGAACCTCGTGGCACGCCGGACTCATCGGCAAGCAACTGATAGAAACTTTCTGTCGCGTGCCGGTGGAGGTGGAGTATGCGTCGGAGTTCCGCTACAGGAATCCTGTCGTCGGCAAGGGTGACGTGGTGATTGCCATCTCCCAGAGCGGCGAGACCGCCGACACGTTGGCCGCCGTGCAACTGGCCAAGGAGCATGGTGCCTTCATCTACGGTGTCTGCAATGCCATCGGTAGCAGCATTCCCCGTGCGACGGATACGGGTACCTATATCCACGTCGGTCCGGAGATTGGTGTGGCCTCGACGAAGGCTTTTACGGGTCAGGTGACCGTGCTGACGATGATCGCCCTCGCGATGGGCGAGGCCAAAGGCACCATCAACCGCTTCGACTATCTGAAGGTGGTGAAGGGTTTGAGCGAGATTCCCGTGAAGATCCGCGAGGTGCTGCAGACGAATGAAAAAGTGGCCGACCTCGCACGTACCTTTACCTATGCGCATAACTTCCTCTATTTAGGTCGCGGCTACAGTTATCCCGTGGCCTTGGAGGGCGCCCTGAAACTGAAGGAGATTTCGTATATCCACGCCGAGGGCTATCCCGCCGCCGAGATGAAGCACGGCCCCATCGCTCTGATCGACTCGGACATGCCCGTCGTCGTCATCGCCACGCACAACGCCATGTATGAAAAGGTGCTGTCGAACATTCAGGAGATCAAGGCGCGTCAGGGTAGGGTGATCGCCCTCGTCTCGAAGGGCGACGACACCATTGCGAAAATCGCCGACGAGGTGATTGAGCTCCCCGATGTGCTGGAATGCCTGGAGCCGCTGGTGGCTACCATCCCCCTGCAGTTGCTAGCCTATCACGTGGCCGTCTGCAAGGGCAAGAATGTCGATCAGCCGAGGAATCTGGCGAAGTCTGTGACCGTGGAATAGTCGGGAAAATGTTGCGTTTTGCCCCCGAAAACGGGCAGAATTGCGTTAGAAAAGGCCGAAAACGTAAAAAAGTAGTGGAATAATTTGGAAATTTCGAATTATTCCATTATTTTTGCAGTCAGGAATATTAGTACTACGTAATCAATAATGGAAGCAGGTGCTACTTTAGAGTCAAAAATCAACCGGAGCGACTATAAGATTTTAATAGTTGACGACGTGATGAGCAACGTGCTGTTGCTGAAGATTTTGTTGACCAATGAGAAGTTCCAGGTTTGCACGGCGAACTGCGGTAAGGCTTGTATCGAGCAGGCCAAGGCAGAGCACCCGGACCTGATTCTTCTTGATGTGATGATGCCCGACATCAATGGTTTCGATACGGCTGTCATCATGAAGAAGGACCCAGAGTTGGCCGATATACCCATTATTTTCCTGACGGCACTGAATACGCCGCAGGATCTGGTGCACGGTTTCCAGGTGGGCGCCAGCGACTTCCTGACGAAGCCCTTCAACAAGGAAGAATTGGTGATGCGTGTGATGCAGCAGATCTCTCTGGTGGCTGCCAAGCGGATTATCGAGCAGCAGAATAAGGAGTTGAAGGCGACGCTGAGCAACCGCGACAAGATGTATTCCGTGATTGCGCACGACCTCCGTTCGCCTATGGCCAGCATCCGTATGGTGCTCAATCTCGTGGTGCAGTCGGCCTCGGAAGAGACCGTCGGCCCGGAATTGTATGCCCTGCTTGATCAGGCTAATAAGGAGTCGGAGGAGGTGCATGATCTGCTTGACAATCTGCTGAAATGGACGAAGAGCCAGACGGGCCGATTGAATGTGGTGCTACAAGATCTGGACCTGAAGGACATCGTGCCCGGCGTGGTCGAAATTTTCGAGATGATTGCCCAGGCGAAGCGTATCAAACTCAATTTGCAGCGTGCCGATGAGTCGCTGGTGGTTCATGCGGATAATGATATGTTGAAGACGGTGGTGCGTAACTTCCTGTCGAACGCCATCAAGTTCTCGCCGGAGGATTCGACCATCGAGATTATCATGTCGAAGGAAGGGGAGAATGCGAAGATCAGTGTCAGGGACCATGGCGTGGGTATCGCTGCCGACCGTCTTGAAACCATCTTCCACAAGGGTGACACGACGTACGGTACTGGCGGTGAGGAAGGTTCTGGTCTCGGTCTGCAACTCTGTCAGGACTTTGCCAGGAAGAACGGCGGCGACTGCACGGTGGAATCCGTCGAAGGCGAGGGCTCTACGTTCAGTGTCCTTATCCCGCTCAAGAAAGACTGATGGCAACACCTATATATATTATAGAAGAGAAAAAACTTCGCCGCAACCTCACGCTCATTGCTGATGTTGCGGCGAAAGCCGATATAGAGATTATCCTTGCTTTCAAGGCCTTTGCCCTGTGGAAGACTTTTCCCATCTTCCGGGAGTATATCCGCTCCACGACGGCCAGTTCGCTGTCGGAGGCGCGGCTGGCCTTCGAGGAGTTCGGAGCCCCTGCCCACACATACTCGCCTGCCTATACCGACGAAGAGTTTGATGAGATCGTCCGATGCTCGTCGCACCTGACGTTCAATTCCCTCTCGCAGTATGAGCGTTTCCGTGAGCGGGCTAAGCGTGTTTCGATTGGGCTTCGGATTAATCCGGAATATTCCGAGGTTGAAACCCTGCTGTATAATCCCTGT
>Ga0310786_10005989_pt1 | contig 16326 bp, 19 predicted proteins | sample AusTroGonzalo_MG_FD_203881 | JGI IMG/M metagenome (GOLD analysis project Ga0310786, IMG submission 203881) | Bovine rumen microbial communities from tropical cattle in Woodstock, Queensland, Australia - Gonzalo_03 (v2) (version 2) | ecosystem: Host-associated > Mammals > Digestive system >... | reverse complement strand
TAACACAAAATTCATGAATATCAATGAAAAAATGCCAATTTATAACATATAAAATAAAATAGTATGAAAATTCTGTCAGTTCTTGTGAGATAGAGACGGATATGGTAAGATGTTGTCAGGTTATTTAGTCATTTGATTCCGACATCATAAGTTTCAGATAATTTGTGTACTTCGGAGAAATCATATGAAAAACAAATTTCGGGAGATAAACTGGAGAAAGGATATTTTCGCCGGCGTTGTGGTGGCATTGGTTTCCATACCTATTTCCATGGGATATGCACAAATTGCAGGGCTTCCTCCGGTATATGGATTATATGGGTCAATTTTGCCGATATTGATCTATGGATTGCTTACATCCTCTAAGCAATTCATTGTAGGTGTGGATGCTATGCCGGCTGCCATGGTCGGTGGGATACTGGCAAGGCTGGGGATCGCCTCACAGTCTGAAGAGGCGATGATGTTGGTTCCGGTGACGGCATTGCTTGTGGCAGCATGGTTTATGATATTGTATTTTCTAAGGGCGGGACGAATTGTGAAATATGTTTCTGTTCCGGTGATGGGAGGATTTATTTCAGGTGTCGGAGCTACCATTATTCTAATGCAGATCCCCAAACTCTTTGGTGGGTCACCCGGAACAGGAGAAATGCCAAAACTTCTTCTCAATATTTGGGAGCAGAGAAAACTTTTTCATCCATTGTCCTTTACATTAGGGATTGCAAGTATCATAATGATACTGTTCTGTAAAAAGTGGATTCCGAAACTTCCCATGACCGTGATCATGATGGCGTTGGGTGCCATTGTGCAGGCATTCCTGCACCTGGATCGTTATGGTGTGGCAGTGATGAGCGAAGTACCTTCAGGCTTTCCAAAGCTGATTTTACCGGGGTTTGAGCAAAAAGCAGGAGCTTTACCGAAATTTGTACTGCTGCAGACAGACGCTTTCGCAGGGTATGTGCCGGGATTATTGATAGATACTCTAGGAATAGCTGCTGTGATCATGGCGCAGACGCTTCTTGCTTCCGGAAATTATGCGAGAAAGGCAGGGGAGACGCTTGATAACGATCAGGAGCTTCTCGCTTATGGCGCAATGAACCTGGCAGGTGCTGTCATCGGATGTTGCCCTGTAAATGGAAGTGTTTCACGGAGTGGAATTGCGGATTCGTTGGGAATAAAGTCCCAAATGGCCTCTATTGTGGCTTCTTTTACGATGCTTATGGTGCTCCTTTTCGGAACACCATTTCTAAGATTCCTGCCGATTCCTGTTTTGACAGGTATTGTTATTACAGCGCTCATTGGGATTCTTGAGATCAAGATGGTCAAAAAGCTATGGAAAACAGGAAAAAATGAATGGCTTGTTTTTCTGCTGGCCTTTTTTGGAGTACTTTTTTTTGGAACATTATATGGCGTGATCATAGGTGTTTTGCTGTCTTTTTGGGAAGTAGCGATGCGAGCAACTATGCCGCCGACCGCTTTTGTCGGCAGGATTCCCGGACATGGGAACTTTTATTCGCTTAAGAGGAATTCTGCCGCGAGACCTATTAAACATACAGTGATCTATCGATTTGGCGGAAATTTGTTCTTTGCAAATATAGATTTATTTTGTGATCAGATAGAGTCCGGAATCAAAGAAGATACACATCAGGTTGTTGTAGATGCCCGTGGAATCGGTACGGTTGATGTAACTGCGGTTGAAAGACTGATCTTGCTTTATCAGGATCTGAAAAAACGAGGCATATATTTTTATCTGACAGAGCATGACGGAGCCTTGAATGATCTTCTCAGAAGAAGGGGCGGAGAAATCCTCATTGAGGAAGGAGCGGTGCGCCGTACGATTACTCTTGCGCTTCGGGATGCCGGTGTAGAAAGACCTTATGAACTGGAAGAAGTGGAAAAAGCGAGCCTTGCGTCCGCCATCACGGACAGTTCGGATGATCAGATCGATGCAGGAACAGAATCGGATGACAGATTATCAGAGTTTGAGTGGGTTTTCGGCAGCGAGGCGCAGGAAAGAATGCAGCAGCTAGCAAATGATATGGCAGAAAAGATTGTAAATGCTGCGGGCAGAGAAGAGATGGAGGCTCAGCTTCTAAAAGAGGAGGGAATCCGTACGGAGTGGGGATTGCTCGGTCGTTTTGATGAGGATGAGTTCTGGGATTTCTGTGAGCTTCGCTTGGAAGAGCTTGTGAGTGAGGGACGGATGGAGAAGGCTTTCGCCGATAAACTGGAACGCCATATTGAAAAGAGACGTCAATTTGGACAGCAAAAGTTGAAAGAGATGAATCCGCATGCGGCAAAGCTCCTGTCTCGGCATGGTGAAGTGATACGCAATTATATAAAGCAAAAGCATCCCGAGGAATATGAGAGATATCTGCAGATGCAAAAAAGCCTTAAGGGAAACAATAACAATAACAATAGTAGTAGTAGCAATAGAGAAGATCATTAAGTGATAGTTTATAACCTGTATCTGAACCGAAAAAATATTTGAGGAAGAGAATAGAAATTTGAAAAAAAGGAAAACAGACAATGCGTAATAATAGGAATTCAAAAATAAACAAAGCGGAAGATAAAATTTCGGAAACCGCTCATACACAAAAGGCGGATCAAAAAAAGAAATCCAAACTATTCCGGATTTTGTTCCTGATATTGATTATTATGATTTTGCCCGGATTATATGCAGGTTTGACAATTCAAAACTACGAGCTTAAGGATGAGAGGATTGAGGGCTCTGTAAAGATCGCAATGGTATCGGATCTGCATTCCTGTGCATATGGGAAGGCTCAAAAGAAGCTGATCGATGCGATTGATGCACAGCTCCCGGATCTGATATTGCTTGGTGGGGATATTTTTGATGATAAGCTGTCCGACAGAAATACCGAAGAGTTTCTTGCGGGCATTTCGGGAAGGTATCCGTGTTATTATGTTACGGGTAATCATGAGTGCTGGTCGGGTCGGGACAATTTTCGAAAAAAAATGGAAATTCTTCAGAAATATCAGATAACCAGACTTTGCGGTGAAAGGGATATAATAACTGTAAACAACTCAACAATTACAATTTGTGGTGTGGACGATCCGGATATCTCTCTAGTGCGTGATGCAGATCCGGACAGACGAAGTTCTGATTTTGAGACGGAGCTTTCGGAATTGGGACAAAGCCCTAACGACTACTTTACGATACTTCTTACGCACAGACCGGAGCTTTTTGAAAAATATGTTGATAAGGGATATGATCTTGTACTTGCCGGACATGCACATGGCGGACAATGGCGTATTCCGGTAATCTTAAACGGCGTTTATGCACCAGATCAGGGACTTTTTCCGAAGTATGCAGGGGGAAAATATGTAAAAAACAAAACAACGATGATTGTAAGCCGCGGGCTCGGAAGAGAATCAACACCGATCCCGAGAATTTATAATCCGCCTGAGCTTGTGATCATCCAATTGACGGGTTTTGAAAAAAGATAATAGACCTACGAGAAAAAAAGTTGTATAGTATATACTAAATAATGTCTGTTTAAACCAATAAAAATCACTCGAAAGTCCTTGAAAATACTGCATTTGTGCCGGCTTTGTGGTATAATGGAAGTGCAAGAAAAACAACGATTTTCCATAAAAAACCTTGCACTTACGGAGGGCACATGTACAAATTTGAAAGATATCGTCAGTTAGGTCTGGCTGATTTCAATCAGCCGGTTGGTCTGAAAATGAACCCTGAAAACCGCTGGGTAAAAAAGGCGGGCACCATTCCGTGGGATGCCATTGAGGACAAATATGCGAACCTGTTTCCAAGTAAAACGGGCATGCCCGCAAAATCGCTTCGCATGGCCCTCGGATCGCTCATGATCCAGAAGCAGTACGGTTATTCCGACAGGGAACTGCTGGAACAGATTTCCGAAAACCCGTACTATCAGTACTTCATCGGGCTCCCCGGGTTTCAGAGTGAACAGCCTTACGTTCCCTCGCTGCTTGTCGAGTTCAGGAAGCGCCTAAACGACGAGATCATGATCGAGATTAACGAGATGATCATCGCCTACAACTCGCCGGACGATCCCGGCCCGGGGAACGGAGGCGGGAGCGATTCCGACAAACCTTCCGGGGCATCGGAGAACAGCGGAACGATCATTCTTGACGCGACGTGCGCGCCGCAAAACGTTAGCTATCCGCAGGACGTCAACCTTCTGAACGAGGTTCGCGAGAACCTGGAGGGAATGATTGACGAAATCTGTTACGATTATGGTTACTACAGGCCCAGAACTTACCGTGAGACCGCAAGAAGGGATTACCTTAACCTTGCAAAGTGCAAGAAGCGCACCGCGAAAAAGATCCGCAAGGCAATCAAGCAGCAGCTCCAGTACGTGCGCAGGGATTTCGGATACGTGGAGTACCTGCTTTCCGAGGGAGCCGAGCTTTCGGAAAAGCGCCGCAAACGTTATGAAGTGCTGTGGCAGGTTTACGAACAGCAGCGGTACATGTATGAGAATGACGTGCACACGGTTCCAAACCGCATCGTAAGCATCAGCCAGCCGTACGTTCGTCCCATTGTTCGCGGAAAGGCCGCGGCACCGGTTGAATTTGGCGAGAAACTGGATCTCAGCATCGATGAACGCGGAATGGCAAGGCTCGAGAAGCTTTCCTTTGACGCATACAACGAGTCCGACGTTTTAATCGGGGCAATCGAACGCTACCGCGAGCGCACGGGCCATTATCCCGAAAGGGCCCTGGCAGACAAGATTTACCGCAACCGGGAGAACCTGGCGTTTTGCAAGCTTCACGGCATTCGTCTTTCTGGTCCTTCCCTTGGCAGGCCAAGGAAGGATGCCGTGGTTGACAAGAAGAGTGAATACGTTGACAATGCCGACCGCGTTGAAGTTGAAAGGTCGTTCAGCCTTGCAAAAAGGTGCTACGGCCTTGGCAAGATCATGACGAAGCTGGACGTTACGACGCGCAGTTCCATCGCGCTGTCCATCCTGGTGATGAACGTTGGCCGGATTGCGGCCCGTTCTTTGCGTCAATTTTTGTTGACGATATTTTCAAGGTACTTACGGCTGAATTTCATGCCGTTTTATGTTCAAAAACGCCGCGATGTTTTAGTGGCGGGTTAATGAGCAGACATTATCTAGATAATGATGTAATGGCTATATGGCTTGAGACTGAGGATGCAGCTGAAAATGTTGAAAAGGTCATCAGTCTTATAGAATCCGAAGAAATACTTGAAAATGATCTCAGAAAAGCCGCTGTAGTTTATATATCTGAAGAGGATAGTGCTGAATTGGAACAATGTAAAAAGGTTTATCCTGAGGATTGAGGGAGTGATATGGCGATAAATACTAAAGGTAAACGGAAAGTCATCTTAAACGATAGGGAGTATTATTGGTTTGTCAGAATTGAAAAAGACAGTAGCCATAAAATTCATATCATGACAGAAGACAAAAAGGTGAACCGGGTTTTCCCAGTAATGGACACTGAAGTGCCGGTCACTCCGGCAGATATTTGTAAGATCATAGAAAAAGAAAGCCTATAGAATTTTTGAATTCGGAGGAGAATATTGACTAAAGATAGGATTCTTGCGGGGCAGTGTAAGGAAAGAATAAGTGAAATAAAGAGTATAGTTATTGAGGATATTGAAAATTTCGACTACTTTGAGGGCTACACAGAACTATTGTTTAACACACTCAATAACATGATCAGTTTTATGGCAGAACATGTTAGCAGTATCAGGGGCATCAATCAGTTCTGTAACAAGGTGATGGATAATGATGAATATCCAGAGATATGTGAACTTGAATACTCCGGACTTATTGCGCAGAGAATAAATAGTGCACTTGGAAGGAAACCGAAGATCTAATCTTAGAATTATTCATATGGAAATATAGATTTCAGAATACGATTCGTGTAGGATATATGTTACTATGGAACGCGAAAATAATTAGAAATGAGGGGGATATCATGGATAAGTATCGCGAGTTCTTGAGGAACATGGAGGATCTGTTTGTATCGGAGGTGGATGAAAAAAGTAGTAAAGGAGAAGTGCTCCGCACTATGACAAGGGAGGAGCTTCGGATTGCCTTAAAAAGTGTTCTTATGGTACAGGAAGATCTCACTACAGTAACAAAGAAGTAAATACAGACATCAGGACTGTGATGGTGATCATGGAGACAGCTGTGCTTACCGCGATGGCGGAGGACAAAATTTTGGTGTCCGCACCGATTTTTTCTGCCTGTATCATGGGGAGATTTCCAACGGGAACTGCAGCCATAAGGCATAAAGCCAGAGTTGCAGTCGGACTAAATGACATGTGTGTCATAAAAAGCACAATTCCAACAGGTACAAGAATCATCCGAAGAAGGATATAGCCCCAAATCCGAATATCCCTGATGGATTCTTCCAAATGCGATCTGGCAATGGAGACACCAAGAAGTGCCATGGATAAGAAGACTGTGGCATTGCCGACATATTCAATTGTGTTTGCAAGGATTGGAGGGAGCTCGATTTTGTACCAGAAAACGACAAGGCTTAAAAGTGCCATAATCGTGCCCGGGTTTAGAATTGACAGCAGGGGATTATGGTGAACCTTATGGCTGAATGTCTTATTGGGATCGGAAAGTGCTTCAGGTGATGTTTCTGCGGAATCTGCGACAGCATCGCTTCCGTTTCCGAGAACGGTTAGTCCATGCGTATAAAAGAGCAGGCTGTAAAAGACATTGATTACGATCACGTAGAGGATTGCGTTGGCAGGTAGCACGGCTTTTGCAACCGGAAGCCCTAAAAATCCGGTATTTGTATATACAGTCATGAGATTGTAGAAGCGGCGTTTGTCCGGTTGTACGCGAAGAATCCGCGGGATGATGAAACCCAGAAGGATCAATAGAGCATAAAAAGCAGCTCCAAGGCCGGCCGCGATCAGGAGATCCTGGTGTGTCGCGGTAATATTTCCCGACAAAATGGAGGCCATGATTAGAGCCGGATTGCAGATATCTACTACGATGGCAGAGAGCTTTTTGGAAGTAAGGCCATCTACGATCTTCTTTTTTTGCATATAAATACCGATGGAAACGAGAATACAGATTACGCCCATTTGTTGCAATATGATATTTAAACTCATGATGGAGGATCCTTTCCAAATTACAAACTTATACGAGTGAAAGTCACATCGTCTAATACTGTGATATGTGGTTCCAAGGTGTCCCAAGGTCAAAATCTCGCTCGTGCAAGCACGACTCGATTTTGCACCTTTGGACCCTGATATCATATTATATGTCAAGAGTATACTGGATGCAATATGGAAAAATGTCCGTTAACAATAGATCTTGAAAAATGCTTGCGATTTTATTGATTATCAGTTATATTATGATGACAGGCTTTCTTTAAGATTTAGGATTTTTGTAAAAAAGTGAGATGATCTGAAAAGAAAACCGTAGAAATGCACGATATATATGATAAGGGAGGTGAAATCCATGCATAAATATTTAAGAGCTATCGGCTTTAGCGAGTTGAAAGATCGGTTAAAGCTTAAGGATATTCTAACCAATACCATTATGAATTCCGACAGGCGTGCATATACCATGAACAGCGAGAATATTATGCTTGGCGAGTTTTGCAAGGATTTCGCCGATGGGATTGGGATTGCCGTATGTGGTGAATTTGATGAAGAAGATAAATTCATTTATGATTACTATTATCCTTATTTAACAGGAACGGGTGTGACGACGGGCGAAGATGTATCTGTGGAGAGACAGATCGCCAAAGATGCATACTCGGGAGTGGTGGAAGACAATCACATGGGGATTTCCGTAATCTTTTATCTGCAAAACAGAATTCCCTATGTTAATGCGCAGGTCAGCGGAAAGCTTCCGATTCGCGGTACAACGTTAACTTTGTCCGCGCTATCGCTAAGTGGAACGATCATAATGCCGATCTATATCGATGAAAAACAAAAAGACCGGATCCGCCGTCGCACGATTGAACGAAATCGCCTGATCGAGGAGGCAAAAAAGGGCAGTGAGGAAGCGATGGAGACATTAACTTTAGAGGATATGGATACATATTCTGCTGTCAATGCGCGTATTCAGAATGAAGATGTCTTTACGATCGTAGATACATTTTTCATGCCATACGGGATGGAATGTGATCTGTACTCCGTTATGGGAGAGATCGTAGGTATGCGTTTGGTTACAAATCATGTTACCGGTGAGAAAATTTATGTTTTATCAATTTGCTGTAATGAATTGACATTTGATGTTTGTATCAATATAATAGATTTGTTGGGCAAACCGGAGGTGGGCCGCAGATTCAAGGGTACGATTTGGTTGCAGGGCATTATTAATTTTCCTGATAATCTGTAAAATTCTTATGAAAAAGGATATAACAGATATCCAAGACGGAGATGAATTGCAAGGATTTGTATTACCGGGTATCAATTCGTGAATCAGAAAATGAAACATATTTGCCGGTGCCTAAGGCTGTAAGGTTCATGAGATTGGCATTTGTTCCCATAGTTCTCATAGTTAAATGGATATAACAAGCGCCTTCTAAGCAATGTGTAGGCTGAAAACCCGCATAAACACTGCGTTTCAAAATTGCTTAGTGAGTGTGAGTGAGTAATTATGAGTGAGTAAAATTTCATAGTGTTAACAAAGAATATGTGATATTCTATGTTATACAAGAGCGGATGTGCTGTCATTCGCTTGAAATAAGTCCGCGTAGCTCAGCTGGATAGAGCACTCGCCTCCTAAGCGAGGGGTCGTGCGTTCGAATCGCATCGTGGACGTGTGTGATTGGAAGATGGGATGATCTTTGTCCTATCTTCTTTTTTTACGATGTATTCTTAGCTGAACATGATCGGTTTCAGTTTTCTTCACTACTAAAGCGTTCTTTTATAATATTTAACCGCCTTTTGTAATTCGCTGACGAGCGAGAATATGCCTGTGGACTGTGTGTTTGCGAGTAAATTGTATTGGCGTTAAATGATTTTGATAATTATATGGGAGGTTTATCTTATGCCATTTAGAACAATTGAGATTACAAAACCAGCAATAGTACTGCCTTTTTCCGGAAATTCTAGACAGTCACAGCTTATGCATTCTCAGGTGTATTTTTCAGGAGAGAAATACTTATCAATATGGAAACAGATTATACAACGAAAAATTGGCAATCAAGCAAGAAATCTGACATTACTTGGATTGAATGGATCTGAGACAATAGCAAGCTATTTACGTGATGTCTGCAACGACAATATAGATTGTATCGAAGCGCTGGCGGCTAAAGATTATTTTCAGGAATATCATAAAGGTTTGAATCGCAGAGGTAATGATCCGGTAAATAGCAGATTGAATTATGGTTATGCAATTGTGAGAAGCGCTATTGCAAGGGCACTTGTATGTACAGGATTTCATCCGGCATTCGGAATACATCACAATAATCAGTTAAATGCCTTTAATCTTGCAGATGATTTAATTGAACCATATCGAGCCATGGTTGATCAGGTGGCATATTATAACTTAGGTCCGAATGAGCATCTCAGTAAGATGGAAAGGAAAGAACTAGCAGGCGTTCTTTTTAACGCTTGTATGATTGAAGGAAAAAAATAAATATCATTTCAGCGATAGAGTTGATGTGTGAGAGCCTTAAACGTATCATTTTAGAAGGATCTGGAGAGGAACTACAATTGCCAACTATTCTTGCTATTGAAAAAATGGAGGATATAACGGAATGAGACTGCTTGTAATTTTGAGCCATACGAACAAATGGGGTACAAAAATGGAATACACAAACTTAAGAAAGTTTCTTATAAAAGACGGATATCTTCGAATTGCTCCGGAAGTATTTATGAGAATTGTAGCAAATAGAAAGAATTCGGAGAAGCATTTCAGAAGAATTGAAGAATATGCTCCCGGAACGGGTGTTGTAAGAATGCTGCGTTTGACAGAGAAACAGTATGCAAATATTAGTATGATATCCGGAGAAGAGGATTTACAGGAGAGAATCGTTGGAAGGAACTGCCAAATTATGTTATAATATATAAGTGATATTTATTTCAACATCTTGAGTGAGACTGAACTTTAACTACAAGATATAATACATATATGATACACCATTTTTGGTGTATCATTCAACAGAAATGACCTATGGTAATTGTTGTAATTGCAATAAGTTTCAAAGCATTGCGGGTAATCCCGCGTGCTGTCTCCAACTCTTCGCTCATTATTTGCGATTTTCCTCGTTTCTCAAGTGTACAGCAGCATTTATACTGTTTCAGTATAACAAACTATGGATAAGAGGTCAATTTACGGAGAAGTAGGGATAGAGTAAAGTTGTTGTTGGTTGGGAATCAAAAAAAGAAACCTTAGAATGCAATGATTTTGCAGAACGCAATTCATTTTAACTCTTTCGGGCCCAAATGTCAAAACCCTAAAGCAAATCCATGTGATCCCGTAAGAACGACATCCTTCTGATTGCAGCAAACGGTATGTGTGCCTGGATCCGTTCGATGTACGCCCTCGCCTGACTGCGGTGATAATCCGTGACGTCGTGCACCGACAGTTCGCGCGGGCACAGGTCTTCCGTTCCAGTTGCGCCCATCCTTCTTCGTTCGCGGCTGTACCTGACAAGGTCTATGATCTTCTCTCGCCCGTTGTTTCTCTCGTAACAGCGCAGCTTGCTCATCCTGTCCGCGCCAGACTGACTCCAGCCCATCGGCCTGGAACTTAGGCGGTCCGAAAGCACGTGGCTTACGTGACTTTCCGCGCTGCATCCCGTAAGAAGCACGTTTTTAAGCGTTCTTCTCACGGCGCTCCAGTTGCCCAAAACGTATGCCCTTAACTGTTCCACGACCTTTGGGTTCTTGGCCGTCTCCATCATCATGCCCGTGTACGCGTCAAATCTTTTTTTAGCGCCTGCGTGATCCGAATGCAGCAGGTGCCACAGGTTTTCCTTCACGGCGTCCTTTTCTTCCGGGAACTGCCCGGCGGCAGCGTTTAGGTACTGCATAAGGTGATACTTGTCGGCACAGAACACCGCGTTACCAAGGCAGGATGCTCCGGCTTTGATCCATCCCGCGCCGTCCCCGCTGACAAAAATGCGCTTTAAGTCCTCCGTGTCATAGTTGCTCTCAATGAAGCGATTTACTTTTTCCCAAAGCCTTCTCGTACCTTCCCGCCCCGCATACAGGCCTCCAAAGTAATACTTGTTCACGAGCTCAAAACGGTCCCTTACGTCCGTTTCCCGCCTGCATTCGTAAACGTAGACCAGCTTGGACATAAAGCTTCCGTTTTTCCCTTCTTCGGCGCTTCTTCCGTGCTGTTCCGCCACGTGGTCCTCGTCCGCCTCGACGTACAGGTACGGCACCGACCTGCGTTCTTCACGCGTGGCGTCCGGAATCTCTTCCGCAATCCCGTGCACCTTGTTCATGACCGTGGTCTTCGTGATCACCTGTTTGGAAGGCAGAACCCGTGCCGCCTCACGGTAACTGGTCTTTAACGCCTCGCACAGCATTGCGACCTCCGCCGCTTCGGTAAACCTTTCGTTTCTCTCCAGGCCGATGAGGTCTTCCAAAAGGTGCTTAAAGCCGGAACGGTCGCCAATCCCGCGGTAATAAGTGCAGTCAAACGTAACGTCTCCGACGGAGCTGATCAGCGTTCTTTTGTCCCTGCGCTGAACCGCGTATTTTCCGTCCCGCCACGTGCTTTCATAAATGCACTTGTCCAGCCCGGACAGCACCTCGCCAAGAAACCTCGCGGCAAACGCCTCGGTAGAAGTTTTTACGCTGGTCTCCAGGGAATGAAGGTCCCTGGGGTTCTGAAAAAAAATCTCCTCCGCCGCAAAAATGCTCTTCGCTAATTCGCTGAAAAGTGATACAATACTCATGAGAGTAATCCTCCTTTAGTTTTTGATTTGTCCAAAACCATTGTACCAAAGGATTAAAGATTACTCTCTCTTTTTTTCTCTATCAACCAACTAAATCTTTACTCTATTCTTCTCTCTCTGGTACTCGAAAAAATGATGGACGACTTCGATTCCTGGTTCCCGTTTGACGGAACCGAGGACGAAGAGAAACGTGAAATGTACAAAGAAGGGTTTGCAAGATGCAAGTTCAATCTGGAACTTGGAGAATATACCAGGGATGATCTGGATTATCTTTACCAGATATATGATACCGTCAAAGACGATGAAGAATATAAAGCGGCGATAATGGCATTCATTGTTGCATTATCGGATGAATATGGATGGATTTAGACCTAACGAGAGTTAATTCTCCAGGAAGTTCACAGCCAAGGAGGAAATTTGGAATTGGCAGATAATATAGAATTTGAATATATACGGCTAAGGATAAAAATGCGGAATCCGCAAAAATGTCTATTTGGATATTGATTAATCTAATTTAGGAGGTTATAATGCTATTAGACAAAAATGCAGATTCCGCATTTTTTGCCCGCATAAAATACGAGGTGATTTTATGGAAATCCGCAGAGACATATATTTGAATAAATTAATATCAAAGAAACACAATGGGCTGATTAAAATCGTTACAGGCATGAGAAGATGTGGGAAATCCTATCTTCTGTTTAATCTGTTTAAAGAGCATCTCATTGAAGAAGGTATTGGCAAAGACCATATTATAGAGATTGCATTTGACTCTTTCGAAAACAAAAAATATCGCGACCCGGAAGTGTTATACCCATACCTGATGGAGTGCCTGGCTGACGACGCTATGTACTACATTCTTCTTGATGAGGTTCAATTGCTGGGTGATTTTGAATCAATTCTGAACAGCCTTGGAAGAAAGAAAAACGTGGATGTGTACGTAACAGGCAGTAATGCTAAGTTCCTTTCAAAGGACATTATTACAGAATTTCGCGGACGTGGTGACGAAGTTCATATGTATCCGTTAACATTTTCTGAGTTCATGAGCGTGTATAAGGGAGAAAGAAGCGAGGGTTGGAGAGATTATGTGCTTTTTGGAGGAATTCCTCTTGTCCTAGGCTTTGAGACAGCAGATCAGAAATCAGATTATTTGAAATTACTTTTTGAAGAAACATATATTTCAGACATTACAGGAAGGAACAATATCAGAAATAAAGCCGAACTGGAAGAGCTTATTAACATCTTATCTTCAGCGATAGGGTCGCTTACTAATCCCAGTAAGCTTTCGGCAACATTTAAGAGCATTAAAAATAAGACAATAAGTAAAGACACTATCATAAAATATATTAATTACCTGAAGGACTCCTTCCTCATTGACAGTGCAATTCGTTACGATATCAAGGGGAAAAAATATATCAGCACTCCCTCCAAGTATTATTTTACTGATCAGGGTCTTAGAAATGCCCGCCTTAACTTCAGACAAGTGGAAGAAACACATGTCATGGAAAACATCATTTTCAACGAACTTAAAGTTCGCGGTTTCAATGTGGATGTTGGCGTAGTTGTTATGAATGAGGTTGATAAGTCAGGGAAAAAAATAAGGAAACAGCTGGAAGTGGATTTTGTATGCAATAAGGGCTCGAAAAGATACTATATTCAATCTGCATATGCGCTTCCTGATGCGGAAAAGATGAAGCAGGAACAAAGGTCCTTGATTAATACGGGGGATGGTTTTAAGAAAATAATCATCACCAAGGATGCTGTCGCTCCTCTCTACAATGATGAAGGCGTGCTGATGATGAATGTATATGATTTCTTGCTTGATCAGGACAGCATGGACATTTAACTAACTTTGAATTAACCGAAAAAAATAAATCTGAGTTTTGGGAGGTTAATCAATTATGTGGGAATTCAAGATTACGAAAGCAGAAAGTAGAAATAGATGAGGTTCCATTGATTGAGAAAATCGTTGTGGCAACCATCAAAGAAATATATCCCAAATACTATCCGAAAGAAGTTGTGACTTTCTTTTTTGAATTGGACTACAGATGCCGGATATGTTGAAACGGATGGGAGGAATTGTTATGAAACAATACATTGTAGATGCATTCACGGACAAGGTATTTCATGGAAATCAGGCAGCGGTGTGCATCCTTGATGAATGGCTGCCTGAAAAACTGATGATGGATATCGCCAGGGAGAACAACTTCGCGGAGACGGCATTTACCGTTAAGGCAGGTGAAGGATACGACCTGAGATGGTTTACTCCGAGTAGTGAGATCGACTTATGCGGACATGCAACACTGGCGACCGCATATGTGTTGTTCAACTATTATGAGAACGGTGCTGATAGAATAGTGTTCCACACTCTGAGTGGAGATTTGTTTGCCGGGCGAAGCGGGGACTGTATAGAAATGGATTTCCCTGCTTACAGCCTTAACGAGGTGCCTGTTACGGATGAGATGACAGCTGCAATGGGAGTGGCCCCAAAAGAGGCTTACATAGACCGTGATCTGCTTCTTGTATATGAAGATGAAGACATCATTCGAAAAATGAAACCAGACTTCGACAAGATAAAACAGCTTGATGGTCTGGGCGTTGGAGTCACCGCGCCCGGAAAAGCCTATGACTGCATTTCGCGTTTTTTCGTGCCTGAACTAAATATTCATGAGGATCCGGTCACAGGATCAGTGCACTGTATGATAACACCGTATTGGATAAAGCGTCTTGGCAAAAGCAGTCTCCATGCGTATCAGGCATCAGAACGCGGAGGCGAGCTGATTTGTAAACTTAGAGGTGACAGAGTGATCATTTCCGGGAAAGCTGCAATATTCGCTGTCAGTGAACTCATGCTCTGATAAGGATATAGAATGGCAACTGCAAATTCCGGTTACGGTATGCTCAAAGAAGATTATAGGACCATAAAATGAACCGCAAACCACGTCCCTGGGGGTCATTCAAAAGCATATAGGGGGTATTTATATATGACAGAATTGACAAGACAAGAGCTCTGGCGCAGTTTGCGTGCGCTCACGCTCCTTGACATGATAGTTACGCCCGAGGGCGAGGAGCATCTGAGGATGATGGACGCATATTGCAAGGAGGGTCTGAATCATTTTGTGCTTGATAACGGCGGCGGTGACAGGCTGTGGGTATGCCTTACGGATAATGCCATCGTAATCAAGGGCTTTGACCACGAGAGTAGTCTCAATCAGTTTGCTGCCGAGCAGTGGGACGAGGGCTTTTTCGGGCGCCTCTTTGAGGGTATGCCCGAGGAGCTTAAGGCTTTGTTCGACGAGGAGCAGTTGGATGAGACCACATTCTGTATGTGGCAGACCGAGGGGGTCTGGCATCAGAATTATATGCATGAGGACGGCGGTGAAGCTTACCTCATGAGCTATATATTCTCCACGGCAGAGAAGCTCAGGGCGTGGGCAGAGGATTATTACGGAAGAAAGCTAGATGAACAAATCATAAAGAAGCTGTTCGATAAGGGTATGCTGACGGAAGATGAGATGAAGGTGCTTGCACCGGAATGTGAGCCCCGCAGGATAATGGCGGAGTTCTTTTCACGGACGGTGTCGGGCAGATAGCATATATGATACACCATTTTTGGTGTATCATTCAACGGAGATACCTATACATTTTATAAGTATCGAACTCCTTTAGAGATCGTCAAGAGTATACCTTCATATGTTATTCATACGCTTTATGAAGATTGCAGAATGCAATTAGTATCTTATCTTTATGACCCCGAATACTCAAAATATGAAGCAGTGATTCAAAATGGGGTCATCAAATCCGTTAAATTTTGTTGGCAACGTACCGATGAGGAGATGAAAGCACAGGAAGAAAAAGAAGAGAAATTGGGAAGATCAATACTGGCTGATAAGAAGGATCGGGACAGATTGAACATCGCATACTATCTCCTTAAGGGTTATGGCGATTTTACGTCCGTTTCATCCATCCCGAAAGAAGTAGTGCTTTCGGCTATCGTCTATGATACGGCGTCGCTTGCTTACCGTGAAACGGCAGAAGACATAAGCAGAGACGAAGCAATTGTTTTCAGCTGCACGGAGGAAGAAGTAAGGCAAACAGCGAATGAATATCTGAATCTGGATCTGTCGCAGCGGATTGAGGATTATCGAAATATCAAATATCATAATGGAAAGTATCTTGCGAGAACTTATTCTACTGGATTTTCTTATAATGACGAGCGTACTGAATGGTGGACACCGTTTGGTGACTTGTATATTGATGATGTAAGGAAGGATGGAGACGTATATGTATTTCACACATCGTCGGTGTCCATTTTAAACGAATATAGGCTTTCCTATCTTCTTTATACCGCAGAGGAGCATGAATATGAAGTCGTGATCAAGGATGGCATGATCGTATCTGGGAAACAAATTTATTAAAGCTTTGACGGCAACTTATTCAAGAAGAAATTATATTTTATACTTATTCAAG
>Ga0310786_10005988_pt1 | contig 16326 bp, 6 predicted proteins | sample AusTroGonzalo_MG_FD_203881 | JGI IMG/M metagenome (GOLD analysis project Ga0310786, IMG submission 203881) | Bovine rumen microbial communities from tropical cattle in Woodstock, Queensland, Australia - Gonzalo_03 (v2) (version 2) | ecosystem: Host-associated > Mammals > Digestive system >... | reverse complement strand
TGGCGGGGAAGGCGTCCTCCGCCTTTTCGGCGAAAGTCCAGACAAAGCGCTCGAAGCATCCGTTCATGGAGCCGTCGGTCTTCCTGAGGTAGATTACGCCGGAGTTGACCTGCACGGCGCCGCCGGCCGAGAAGTCGTGGCTGATCGGGCCGGACGCGTTGGACTGCGTCCAGTCGAATGTCGCCGCGACGAATAGGGTTCGGCCGTCCAGTTCGGCGGCGGCCGTCGTCGGGTAGAACGCGCCGACCCTGTAGCGCTCCGGCACGGCGGGGTTGGTCCACTTCGTGAAGTGGCGGTAGGTGTAGTACGGCCAGGCGACGAGCCTCGGCCTGGACGGGAACCGTATCGTGCCGAAGCGAACCTCCTCTATGCCAGGCTCCGGGCGGACGACGTCGCAGACGAGCGAGTTCCCGACCTTGCGGAACGTCACGCGGGCGCCGGCGGCCGCCTCGCGGGGAAACAGCCCCCCTCCCTCGGCCAGCGGCACCCACGGGGAATCGCCGTAGCGGAAAGCCAGGTCGCTCCAGTCGAGGGGGTCCTTCGGGAACCTGAACTCAAGCGAGCGCGACAGCCTCGCGGGCGGCGGGACCACCGTCTCCGGCCGGTTGGGGAACGGCAGCCGCCCCTCGCCGGTGTTCAGCCCCTGCGGCTGCTCGCGGAACACCTGCACGCCGCGCCGTGCGCGCGGAGGCGTCGCGTCGGGGCGACGAGGGTCGGCGAAGACGCAAAGGCTGGTGATGTCAATGGCCGCCCAGTCCCTGTTTGTGCCGCCGGTCACGACAAAACCCGTGAACGAGAGGCCGTCGGGCAGCCTGCCCACGCCGCCGACGCCGTTCGTGGCGACGCCGACGAGAAGATGCCATTCCCTGTGCCATACGGAGCCGAGCGACAGACGGCGCAGTCCGCCGGACTTGTCCGCGAACTCCGCGGCTATCGAGACCGACGGCTGCGGCTTGCCGCGTATGTTGTTGCCGTAGACCCACAGCGTAGCGGTGTCGGACCCGTCGGGAACGGGAATCGGCGCAGGCGGCGCTATGCGGATCACCGGAGCGTCCCCCGATGCGCAGTATTCAAGACGCGCCACCGAATCGCCGAAGAGGGCGCGGTCGGCGTTCGTCACGAACTTGGCGGTCGCGTTGGACGCGACGACGCGCCAGCCTGCCGCCGACTCCAGCTTCGCGACTGGCTCGCGCTCGTCGCGGGTCCGATTCGCCCACGAGAACTCGTACGGCCGCTCGGGCAGGTCCGGCGCAGGCCTTGCGGCGCGAGGAGCGGAGCCGGCCCGGAAGACGTCGGCATAGTCCTCGAGAAACGCGTGGTTGCGCCCGATGCCGTAGTCCCACGTAGTGTACATTATGCCGCGGGCCCCCGGCGTCTCGTTGAGCGCGCCGATCCATCGCCCGGCGCATTTGCGCGCGGCCTCCGAAGTGTCTGCGTCGTAGTAGCCTGCGCCCATCGTGCGGTAGCCGCGCCTCTCGAAGTGGGGGAGGATTATCCTCGCCTTCGAGCCCCACCAGCAGACCATTGTCACGTCCTTCGGCACAAAGGGCAGGGCCCCCTCGGTCGGCGAGTCCATGAGATAGTACACCGGCAGCGCGTTGTGGTTGACGTCGAGCATGTCGGGCCACATGTAGATGTCGGCGGACGGCGACGCGGCCCTGATGGCGTCGTATTGCGCGCGGAGGTGCCGGCCTATCCTGACCCCCATCCTCTCCCCGTCGGCGCGGCACAGCCCGCACCTGCAGCTTATGCGTATCTCGTCTGCGCTCAGAAACCACTTGGACGGGCCGATCTCCCGCGCCATGTCCGCGGCGCTCCTGCGGTAGTAGTCGTAAAGCGCCGGATTCGTCAGGCAGGCGCCGAACTGGTCGTTGTAGACGCACTTCGGCTCGTAGCACGACACGAGCAGCCGGGCGCCGTCGCGGATGGCCCCTCCCGGCAGGACCTCCAGCTCGAACGCCGGCTCGCGCTTCGCGAACTGCAGAGTGCCGGCCTGCACTGGCCTGCGGTAGTCTACGCCCTCGCGGTATGTCCTGCCGGTCTCCGCGTCACGCACCTCGAAACTGGTCCCGCTCCTGAAGACCGGATACTCTACGCCAAGCTCCTCTACCCGGACGTCGGCAAAGTGGACGAACCCCTCCCTGTCGGAGCGGTCCCACGTGGAGAACTCGACCTCGCGGTCCTCCTCCCCCGTGATGAACGTGAAGCCGACGGGAGTCCAGTCCTGCGTGGCGGCGAGCTGTGGGTGGCACGCCGCCGCGTAGTGGGGGCTCCTGCAGGACTTCGCCGTGACCCCCATCCCCGGGCCGGTGTTGCCGGGCTTTGGCGCACACAGCGCCCCCTCGGTCTTCAGGCGGGCAGAGACGCGGTACTTCCGGCACGGCTTTACGGCGAACTTCGCCGCCGCCACGCGGCGCGAACCTTTCGTGAAGCAGTTGATGGTCCGCGTCATCCGCGAGAGGTCCGCGTCAACCGGCTGCGCCTCGAACCTGCCGCGCCCGCCGCGCACCGCGTAGGGCACGTCGCGAACCGGCCAGACCGTCGCGAACGACGGGTCGGCGTACTGCATCGAGCAGTATCCGGTCGACCAGAGAAGAGGCACGAAGTCGAACTTCCTCCCGTCGCAGAACGCCTTGAGCCTCTTGAAGCGCGAGAGGCGGGCCGGATCCATGACGGAGACGCCCTCGAGCCCCGTACGCGAGGCCCGGTAGGCGGCAGAGCCGTCGTTCCTCTCGCCCTCGTCGGTCCAAGCCGTGTAGTCCTTGCCGGAGACTATGGCCAGCCCGGTGTAGCCGGCGGCCTGCGCGCGCACGACGAGCGACTTCGCCTGCTCCAGCTCGACCTCCCCGTTCAGGTAGTCGATCGCGAACACCCAGCGGTTCTCGTATCCGCCGCCGAGCGCCGCAAGGGCGCCCGCCGCCACGGCAAGCGCCGCGCTCCATGTGCGCCGGGCGCTCACCGCCGCCCCGCCTCCGGCAAGTACGGCTCAAGCAGGCGGTACCAGTGCTCGAACATCTTGCGGGACAGGTGCGTTCCGTCGGTCGTGAGCTCCTTGGCCATCTTCGCCTCGTTGCCGAAGGCCCTGCGCAACGGCTCGCCTATGTCGAGGAAGAAGACGCGCTTCCCGTCGGCGATCTTCTCTATGAGCCTGTTCGTCTGCACGTCGTTCTTCCACCATTCGGCGTGCTCAGGGTTCCCCGTCAGGCGGCAGTTGATCGGCATGACCAATATCTTCGCGTCAGGCATCTGCCTGCGAATGATATCGACAATCTCGCCGACGCCCTTCGCGACGGCCGCCGGGCTGTCGTCGCTCCACTTGTAGTTGTGGTCGTTGCCTCCGAGGCATATGGACACAAGCTTCGCCTGCAGGCCGGCTATAAGCCCGTTGTCTATCAGCCAGCGCTGCGAGCGGCGGCCGTCGCCGCCGATGGCCATGTTCATCACGGACCGTCCGCGGCAGAGCCTCTCGTAGACGGGAGCGCCCGAATCGGCCCACTCCCAGCGGTGCGTCATCGAGTCCCCGATGAACAGGACGTCCAGCCTGCCGCCGTCCTCGCGGCATATCCTGTCGCGCTGCTCCATCTTCTCCATCACGCGGTCCCACCACCAGCGCTCTTCGCCGGACTTCGTCTTCCGCTTGAAGTGGATCCGGCTTGTGTTGGCCCCCTTGTACCCGTACTTGGTGGCGGGCGGGGGGTTTGTCGACCCGCTGGCGGCCCAGTCAAGCAGCGGCTTGTAGAGCTTTTCGAGCCTGGCCCTGCCCGCCTTGTTCAGCGACAGGCCGTCGGCCTCGTAGAACTCGGGCTTCACGCCGTCCTTTCCGTAGAAGGCGGGGCGCACGTCGAGATAGAGTATGCGCTTGTTGTCGGCGAGCTTGAACACCTCCTCGGCGACGGCGCGCGACGCCCTCCACGCCTCGGAGTCGCGCTTCAGCCCGCGCGGCACGGGAGTGGCGCAGATGACGACCCCGCTCTCGGCGTCCACGGCCCGGCGCCATGCGTCCAGGTTGCGTATCGGGCTTTTCGCGACGTCGTACAGGTCGTCGCCGACGATCTTCGCCGCGGTCGCCTTCGCCTCGACGGCCCTCGCCGGGGCCGCGGGCGTCGCCGCGGCCGCATTCGCCGCCGGGGCCGCGGTCCCGTCCCTTTCGGCGGCCATGTCGCCAAACGCGCCCAGCAGCTCGTAGCGCGGCACGAAGGTCGTGTACATTATGCCCTCGCAGCCGGGCGTCTCCTTGGCTTCCTTCAGGTGGCGCCGGCAACTGCCCAGGTCCGGCGCGTCGTAGTAGCTAGCGCACAGGGTCCTGAACCCGAGCCCGGAGAAGAAGCCGAGCTGCTCCTTCATGCGGCTGCCGTACCAGCACATGAAGACAAGGTCCTTTGGCACGTAGCGCCAGGAATCGACGAACGAGCCCTCGCAAAGCATGTACCTGGGCACGGCGTTGTGCTTCGGGTCGAACATGTCGGCCCATATGTATATCTTGGCGTCAGGGCAGACGCCGCGGATTATCTCGCACTGCTTGGTCACGCAGTCGCCGATGATGTGCGCCATGTCCGTGTGGCGCGCCCTGCACGCGGCGCATGTGCCGCCCATCCTGACCTCGTCCATCGAGAGCGCCCAGCGCTTCGGGGCGATGAGGCCCCAGAGCTCGCCGGCGCACGTCCTGAAATGGCTGTAGAGCTCGGGTTCGCTCATGCAGACGCAGACCTGCGAACCGCCCTTGACCGCGGTCTTGCGGTAGGCGCTCACTAGCAGCCTCTCGCCCGGCATTATGCGGCTGCCCTTCGTCAAGCGGATCTCGAGCGAAGAGCCGGGCTGCGCAGCCGGCCGCCTGCCCCTGGACAGGCCCGGAACCGGCTCGTAGTCTGCCCCCTCGTCGTATACCTGGAGGGTCTTTGCGCTCTTCACGACGAACGGGCACCCTGGGCGGCGCAGGACGTCCGGCAGGCCCTTCGGCCGGATGGTGAAGTCGTCCATCCAGATTTTCCCGTCCTTGCCCCTGTACGTGCCCGCGTAGATCGTTACGTCGCCGCGCGACTTCGTCTGCAGCGGAACGGAGACATGCGTCCACGGCAGCGTCGTCGGCCGCCTGTGTATGACGGGCTGGCGCGCAAGGCAGCCGTCGGCGTCATAGAAGGATATGGCGAAAGAGCTGGGCGCGGTGAAGTTCTCGGTCTTCACCCACATGGAGCACTCGTACTGCGACCACGGCTTGAGCGCCAGCTTCTGGATGATGCGGCAGTCGCCGTCGACGCTGAACTCGGAGAACCGCTCCATGCGCACCGAGCGGCGGCCCGAATGGAACACCTCCTCGTCGACGAACGTCTTGACGCCTGGCTTGTCGAGCATCTTCCAGCCGGAGAGCGCGCCGTCCTTTCCGGACTCCTCGAAGGAGCCGTTCCGCAGGAGCTCCTCCGTGTCCGCCGCAATGCGCGCGACGCGGTCGTCGCCGACGACGTACGGCACGTCGGTCACCGGGAAGCCCTCCGCCAGATTCGGGTTGCGCCCGAGCATCGTGCCGTAGCCGACCGACCATATCATCGGCACGATCTCTATCTTGTTGTCGGCGCAGGCCTGGCGTATCCTGAGGAAGTTCCGCTTCCACCAGTCGGGGCGCCCAGGGTAGTTGTCCATGTTGACGGCCCAGAGCATCGCCGTGTAGCCATGCCTGCCCGCGGTGCTGATCTTGTCGACGCAGAACTGCGTGTCCTCGGGCGTTAGCGGATTGCGCGCAAGGTGGAACCACCGCTCCGCAAGAGGCGCCGACGCAAGGGACTCGGCCGCCATTGCCACAGTCGCAGCCAAGGCAAGCCGCCCCAAAAGCCCGCATTTCACGGCACTGAATCTCGATTTCATGTCACAGCCCTGTCCTTTCCTGGCTTGATTTCGAAATGGCGCGAGAAAATCGGCCTCCCCTTCGCCCCGAAGCAATTCCTCGGATAGACCGCGAACCGGCAGCGGCCGCAGTCTGGCAGGTACATGGCGTCGTAGAGGAACCTCTGCACGGCCGGCTCGTCGGCGGGCAGCTTGTGGAAGGCCGGCGACAGGAAGGTCCTGGCGTCGACCGCCTTCCCGCCGTCCGGCTCAACGCACGCCTCGTAGTCGAACGCCCGACACCCGCCCGCGTTCGCCGTCGGGAACGAAAGCTCGTAGAAGATCGCCCAGGTGCCGTTGCGCCGCTCGCCGTTCGCCGTGCGTATCCGCAGTTCGCTGCCGGACGGGAACTCCGGCACCGGCGTGCGGCGCGCATGCGACTCGGGCGCGTACGGCCACAGCCCCGACGACGCCGGCGGAATCACCCACGGGCCGGCGGCCTCCGCCATCGCCTCGAAGTCGTAGCGCTCGAATTCGACGCTTCCGTCGGCGTAGACCGAGACGAAAAAGCCCTGCGCCTCCACGCCCTCGGAACGGGACGGAATCGGAGCCATGCCCAAAGTGGACTTGCCGTTCCGCGGAAAGTCGCGGCCGTTCTCCGGCCCCTTCGGCAGCGTCGTGTACTCCATCGAGGGAATGGCTATCGAAGTAAAGCCGCCCTGCCAAACCGAACGCTCGTCGTTGAGCGTCCAGTGCGTGTGCCCGCCAAGCGCGATGCAGTTCGGAAACGCCTTCAGCGCCTCGTGGAGCGCCAGGTTCTCCTCGGTCAGCTTGGCGAAGCCGTTGACCGTCTTCGGAATGGGCTCGTGCCGGAAGAAGAAGAACGGGCGGTCCCTGGGCAGGTCCGCGGCGTGGTCCCTGAACCACTGCGCGGTGCGCGGCTCGCTGTGCTCGCGCTCCATCCGCTCCCATTCGGCGCTGACGAACTCGTAGCCCTTCACGGTCCGGCGGCGCATGAGCCCGAACGGCTCGCCGAAGACCTCACGCCAGACCTTGTCCATGCCAAGCTTCACCAGGGCCTCGCCCTCGGAATAGCCCTGCACGTGCATGTCGAGCGTGATGTCGCCGTACCTCCACCCCTCGTAGTCGTGGTTGCCGGTGCAGAAAAGCGGCACGGCGCCGCTTCCCCCCATCTCGTCCTTCCAGGCCTCCGCCACATAGCGGAATCCGCTTTTGAGGCCCCAGTCCGTCAAGTCGCCCGCAACGACGACGGCGTCGGCCCCGCGCGAGCGGAAATACCGGAGAGCGCGGCGGAACTTCGCCGTGGACTCCGGCGTCGTCACGTGGATGTCGCTTATCGCTCCGAACGACAGCTCCGGCCTGCGGCCAAAGACGCCAAGCGACCCGCACCCGGCCAGAACCGGAGCCGCCATCGCACCAAAGATGAAATCCCTTCTTCTTGCCGTCATGGATAGTCCTCAACTTGCCCTTGCCGGGAATTATACCATAATGGCACGCGCAATATGTCTCCGAACGAATAACACAATGTATCCATTCGAATAACAAGTCGCAACGAAATTATGGTATACTACGCGCCATGAAAGCGAGCCGCAAGAGGCCAAAGATCCTCATCGCCTTCCCGTCGTCGAAAAACTCCCGGACAGAGAAGATGCGAGGCATCTATCGATATCTGTCGGACAAGGGCAGGGACTGGGAGTTCGTCATAATGCACGAGTACATGAAAGTCTCGCGCGACTACCTGAAGCGGCTGGTTGGCGAAGGCCTTAACGGCGCCATATTCACGGCCGTGGACGTCCCCGACGACGCAGTCTCCTTCATGGCCGACATTCACCTGCCTGTAGTGACAATCGCGCTCGACATGCCAAGGCGCGACAACATCTCCTTCGTGCTCAGCGACAACTCGGCGCAGGGGCAGCTCGCGGCAAGGGAATTCATCAAGTCGGACCGCTTCCGCTCGTTTGCATACGTCCCACTTGCTGAACCCACAGACTGGTGCCGGCTCCACGAACGGGGATTCAGGGCGACGGCGTCGGAACTGGGCTTTGACGTTTCCGTATTCGCCTCGCCGCCCGAAAAAGACAGGTCGAAGATGATTCGCTGGATCCGGGAGCTGCCGAAGCCGGCCGCCATCTTCGCCGCCTGCGACTACCGCGCAAACGACGTGCTTCTCGCGGCTCACAAGGCCAAGGTCGGCGTTCCCGACGAAGTCGAGGTCATGGGCATGGACAACGACACGATCCTCTGCGAGAACACGCGCCCCCGTCTTACAAGCATCCAGCCGGACTTCGAGCGCCAGGGGTATCTCGCGGCAAAGCTTCTCGACCGGCTGATTTCCGGACAGCGCGAAACCGTGTCGGTTTCCGTCGCGCCCCGCGAGATAGTATGGCGGGAATCGGCCGTTCCGTCACGCCGGCATGGCGGCATTCTCGTGCAGCGGGCCATTGCGTTCATCAACCGCGAATACGCCGCCGGCATAGGCGTTCGGGACGTCGTCGACTACCTGAAGGTATCCCGGCCTCTGGTCGACCTCAGATTCCGGCAGTTCCACGGACAATCCGTCCTCTCGACCATTACCGAAATCCGGCTGGCAAAAACACGCGAGCTGCTGATTTCAGCGCCACACCTCTCGATTGCGGAAGTCTGCCGGCAGTCCGGCTGGCAGAGCGAACGCTACCCCAAGCGGCTCTTCCTCAGGCGCTTTGGCACTACGATGAGGGACGCAAGGCGCATGGCCGGCCAACCCCCGCAGGCGCGTACGCCCTGAGAAGGCGCACGTGCGGCGCTTTTATTTCGCCTTTGCAGAAGGCGGAAGACAGGGCATTATCTTCTTCATCTCGTCGAGGCGCGACTTGTCGGCAACGAGGACCGAATGAGGGGTTGTGACGACGACGAGGTTGCTCACCCCGAGCAGGGAGATGCGCGCCGACCTCGCAACGCATATGTTGCCGTCCGCCTCGACCACCGTGCACGGCCCTTCGCGGACGTTTCCGCGCGAGTCGTGGGGGAAGTACCGGTCGAACGCACCGTAGCTGCCTACGTCGTCCCAGCCGAAGTCGCCCTTCACCACCGCGACGCGCGGCAGCTTCTCCATAACGGCGTAGTCGAACGAGATCCTGGGAAGCGGCTCGTACACCGCCTTTATGCGCGTCGGCGTCGCGCGCTTCATCGTGGCGAGCGGCAGCAGCGCCGGGGCGTGCGCGGCAAACGAGGAGACAAAGACGTCCCTCCTCGCTATGAACATTCCGGCGTTCCAGAGATACCCCTTCTTGAGATAGCCCCTCGCCTTGGCGGCGGACGGCTTCTCGACAAAAGTCCCTCGCGACGGGTCGACGTACCCGTATCCGGTCGCGGGGTAGGTCGGCCGTATGCCGATGGCGACCACGGTGTCGCGCTTCTCCGCCACGGCGACGGCGCGCGCGACCGTGCGCCGGAACACCGCGGGCTTGAGGACCATCTGGTCCGCGGGGAAGAAGGCTATGACTCCGTCTCCGGCGACGCCCGTCCCGAGCGCGACGGCCGCCCCGGTGTCGCGGCGGATCGGCTCGCCCACAATGTTCGAGCGCGGCAGCTCGGGCAGCTCCTTCCGGGTAGCCCCGACAAGGGCGGACGAAGTGATGACGAACACGTCCCGGGGCTCGACAAGCCCCTCGAGGCGCGTGAACGCCTGGCGGATTAGGCTCCCGCCGCCGAACACGTCGAGAAACTGCTTCGGGCGCTCCGGAGTGGAGAGCGGCCAGAACCGCTCGCCCGACCCCCCGGCAAGAATTACCGCCTTGAATCTAGACATTGCAAACATCCTTTCCCATTGCGAGCTTCCGACTCAACTATCTCCTTTGCCGCCATGCTGTCTCTAGCGCACAAGCAGCAGCACGCCTTGCTTCGGCAGGGCGACGGACGACACGGTCGCCGTGCCTTCGGAACAGGAAATCTCGATGACGCTTTCGCCAACCCCGGCCAAGAAGGACGCAACTCCCCCTTCGCCGATTTCGACAGGAACCTGATCTACCAGAACCTGCACCGCCTCCAGATTGTCCGCGGCGATGTTGAGCGTGACCTCGCCCGGAAACTTGAGCTCCAGCTTCATCGTCAGCGCGTTGCCAGCCGGCACGTCCAGCCCCAGAACGGCGTTGGTCGTCACGTTGCCACTCGCCGCCAAGACGGACACGCCCTTCGTGGCAAAGTGCTCGGTGAAGCCGTCCCTCCAGTCGTACTCGCCGCACCCGGCGTCTATCGCGCCGTTGTAAAGGCGCTGCCCGCCAGCGTAGTCCGGACCGACAAAACTCATCCTGAGCTTAGACCAGCCGTTGGTGGCATATCCATAGTAGCTGCTATTCCCGGCGTCAACCGCCAGCGAGGTGGAGAGCGGCCGGTACGTCTTGCTGTCATACGCCAGGTCTGCCGCCGGGACACTGAAGACTGACCTTCCGTCGGAGTTCACAACCGTACTCGCTTGAGCCTTTATGGAAACACAGTTGTACATGTGGCAGTATGATGGGGAGTTCCCAAGATAGACGCTGTTATAGGCCGTCACGCTAGACGAGGAAGTGCCGCTTGCATAACCACGTACAAACGTCGTGTTGTACGATGTGACGCCTGAATATCCGTACGCGTTGGAGTTGTGCAGGCAATCTATCAAAGTCACGCCGGAATATACCGAATAAGACCCAGTTGGATCATTACCTATATAACACCGGAGCAGTGAAGCCGACGACGCCGCATTGCCCCTATATGACGCAACGTTGTTGCTGAAGACACACTCAACCGCTAGCCCACCAAGAACTCCTCCGCCATTGGCATTGTTTTTCTCTCCGGCCGGATAAGGATAGTTGGGGCGACCTTTCCTTACCGTAAAGCCCTTCATCACCGCGCCGCTGCCAAGACGCACCGCACGCATGGAATCAGGACCGCATCCGGAAGTGTACGCAGATGAAATCTTGCCCTCGATCGCAGTTACATCCGCGCCGCCATACCCCTCTAGCAGAACGCCGCCCGCCACTATGACACGGTTCGAACCATATGTGCTGGAATACATGCCGCCTTCGTTGTATACGCCTGGAGCCGCAAGTATCTTGTCCCCCGATGTCTTCGCTACGGCCGCAGCAGCGGCAAGCGTCTTAAACGCAAGATTCGTGTACAGGCCGCAGTAGTCGTCGTTGCCGTTATCCGCATCAACAAACCACTCGTGCGTCGTGGCGTAGACGGCCTCGATGTGGAGCGAACTCGTCCTTACGCTTCCCGTCACCGCAAAGCTTACGCCGTCCAGATATCCGTTGAAGTCGTAGAACACCCCGTTCACGTTGACGCCGCTCACAAAGCGCGTCGCAGTAGTCGAACGCGAAACGATTATTGTCTTCGTCTCGCCCGGGGCGACCACGTAGACGCCTGGCTCAGTGTAGTCTTCGGCCACCGCCAGCCCGCCTTCGGTCGCGACGATGGAAAGCACGGTGTCACGCGAGAAGTCGCGCACTTCCGCAGAGCCGTCCTCCCCGTCGTATACCAGCCGGACGCCTGTCGGCGACGACCCGGAGTACTGAACTTCGACCTGGCCGTCTGCCGACGTCAGGGAGTTGGTCGGCTCGGCGTCATCCCCGAAAAACACGTTAAGCGTTCCCGCACCCTTCACCTCGGCGACAAACGACCACGTCGTCGGCGTCTCCGACTCGCTCATGTTCAATACGCCCGCGAGTTTTCCGCCAGGGCCAATCGAAACATAATCCTCGAGGCAGACGACTGTGGAGCTCACGTTCGTGACGGCAACGGCGCCTTCCTGCGACAGCACCTGCGACACCTCTCCCGTCGGATTGTACTCGGAGGCGCCGATATCCGTAGTTCCGTTTAGGATGCGGCTGTTGCCGACGACATCAAAAAACCTCGACCCAGTCTTCCATGCAGAGGAATAGTAATTGTTGTTGCCCTTGTCCCTAATCAAATCGAGACCACTCGTCACCACGCCATTTTTATCCACAGTGATCTGACTAGACGATATCTTGACACATCCGTCGTAGTACGTGTCGTCATCATGCTGTTTGACATAAAGGCAACGATAGAACTTTGGCTTGTTGTTTGCCGTGGCACCATTAGCCAGAACTATGCAGTTGTAAAGCGTGGAACCACGTGGAAAGCCCTTTAGAGTGCAGCCATATGCAGCATCACAGGCCAACATTTCGCTGTTTTCGCCGTCGGCATAATAGCAACTATAGGCAGTACCGCCATTGGAAGAAGCACCAGAACCTTTGTTGTTGGAGAACCGGCAATAATACAAATTCGCATAGTGTGTGCCACCGCCACGATATGAACACGCGTTGTTGGAGATTATGCAGTCGACTACTGTGCCGCTGTTGACGCCTCCCCCCGCATTGTGATTGTCATTTGAGCCCTTGCCCAATGTCCTGCCGCCTGTCACGGTAAAGCCCCGGAGCGTGCCGCTATTTAACACGCAGCCTACGGCGTTTGTCCCGCATCCGGTATCAGTCGCGTTTGGCGCCGTGGATGATTCGCCGATTATGAACGTGACTTCGGGCCCGCACTTCGACTTCAACGTAACTCCGGAAGGTATTGTAACACGCCGCATAAGCGTGGTACCAGAATCCCTCGCTGTCGGATTCGACACCCCCTCGTTGTAGTAGCCGGGAAGTGCTATGACGACATCGCCGCTAACCCGGTTCTTCATTACCTCGGCCAACGTCTTCTTTGGGCCGACATTGGATCCAGGGCCCTCCCACGTCTCCGCCGTGCCGTCGTAGTCGTCGCTGGAGACATCGCCGCCGGTCGGGTCGACGTAGTATGTCGCGGCGTCAATAGTCGCCGCGAACAGCGTCGCCGCTATAACTGCGACAAACGTCCCCGCCTCTGTCTTTTTGCCCAGTTTCATAATGCACCTTTCATAGTGTGACATCTGCCGATGCACAATTGCAGTCTAAGAGAAACCGTTTCAATAATAGGCATTATATCAATTTTGCCTCGCCTTCGCAACCAGTCGTAATGAAAAAAACACTACGACCCGTCATCGTGCTTGCGGGAGATGGCTAGCGACGCCAGGAGCGACAGCAGAAAGGGGACGACGAGGATGTCGGCCAGCGGCTGAGAATGGCGCGTCTGGCGCGCTCTCTAGCGAACACGCAGCACCGTGCCGAACATCGGCAGGGCGACGGACGACACGGTCGCCGTGCCCTCGGAGCAGGAAATCTCGACAACGCTTTCGCCAGCCTCGGCCTCGAAGGTCGCGATGCCCCCTTCGCCGATTTCGACAGGAACCTGATCTACCAGAACCTGCACCGCCTCCAGATTGTCCGCGGCGATGTTGAGCTTGACCTCGCCCGGCAACTTGAGCGCCAGCTTCATCGTCAGCGCGTTGCCAGCCGGCACGTCCAGCCCCAGAACGGCGTTGGTCGTCACGTTACCGCTCGCCGCCTCGACGGACACGCCCCTCGTGGCAAAGTGCTCGGTGAAGCCGTCCCTCCAGTCGTACTCGCCGCACCCGGCGTCTATCGCGCCATTGTATACGCGCTGCCCGCCAGCGTAGTCCGGACCGACAAAACTCATCCTGAGCTTCGACCAGCCATTGGTGGCATATCCATAGTAGCTGCTCTTCCCGGCGTCAACCGCCAGCGAGGTGGAGAGCGGCCGGTACGTCCCTCTTTCATACGGCAGGCTTGCCGCCGGAACGCTGAACACGGATCTTCCGTCAGAGTTCACAATTGTACCCGATTGAGCCTTTGTGGAAATGCAGCTGTACATATGGCAGTACGAAGGGGAAACCCCCAAAAAGACGCTGTTATAGGCTGTCACGCTGGAGGCCTCTGTGCCAGATGAATAACCACGCACATAAGTTGTGTTGTACGATGCGACACCTGAATATCCGTTCTTGTTGGAGTCGTGCAGGCAATCTATCAAAACAACGCCGGAATATACCGAGTAATCTCCTCCAACTTTATCATCAGGGTCATTGCCAATATGGCATCGAAGCAGAGTCGCCGATGACGCCGCATTACCTCTATATGACGCAACATTGTTGCTGAATACGCACTCAACCGACGTCCCGCCGTTTACGCCTGCGCCATTGCCGTTGTTGTTAACGCCACCGGGTATGGGGTAGTTGCACCGCCCCTTCGTCACCGTAAAGCCCTTCATCACCGCGCCGCTTTCCATCCGGACCGCGCGCATGGAATCGGGGCCGCAGCCATCGGTCCTGCTGGTCGAAATCTTGCCCTCGATCGTCGTGACGGCCGCGCCGCCATACCCCTCGAGAAGCACGCCTGACGCAACTACGACGCGGTTGGACCCCAGGGTAGAATGGTTCATGCCGCCCTCGTTGTAGACACCAGGAGCCACCAGTATCTTGTCCCCAGATTTCTTTGCAACGGCCGCCGCCGCCGCAAGTGTCTTGAACGCGAAATTGGTGTACAGGCCGCAGTAGTCGTCGTTGCCGTTCACCGCATCTACAAACCACTCGTGCGTCGTCGCGTAGACCGCTTCGACATGAAGGGAGCTCGTCCGCACGCTGCCGTCGACGGTAAAGGACACTCCGTCAAGATGGCTGTTGAAGTCGTAGAACACCCCGCCGACTTCTATCCCGCTTACAAAGCGCGTCGCCGTCGACGAGCGCGCGATGGTCACAGTCTTCGTCTCGCCCGTGGCGACCACGTAGACGCCTGGCTCAGTGTAGTCTCCGGTCACCGCCAGCCCGTCTTCGGTCGCGAAGATGGAAAGCACGGTGTCTTTCGTGAAGTCGCGCACTTCCGCAGAGCCGTCCTCCCCGTCGTATACCAGCCGGACGCCTGTCGGCGACGACCCGGAGTACTGAACTTCGACCTGGCCGTCTGCCGACGTCAGGGAGTTGGTCGGCTCGGCGTCATCCCCGAAAAACACGTTGAGCGTTCCCGCGCCCTTCACCTCGGCGACAAACGACCACGTCGTCGGCGTCTCCGACTCGCTTATGTTCAATACGCCCGCGAGTTTTCCGCCAGGGCCAATCGAAACAGAATCCTCGAGGCAGACGACTGTGGAGCTCACGTTCGTGACGGCAACGGCGCCTTCCGGCGACAGCACCTGCGACACCTCCCCGGTAGGATTGTACTCGTAGGCGCCGATGTCCGTCGTGCCGTTGAGTATGCGGCTGTTGCCGACGACGTCGAAAAACCTAGACCCGGTCTTCCATGTACAGTAGTCGTTGTTGCCCATGTCCCGAACCAGGTCAAGGCCCTTGGTGATTACACCGTTTGCATTGACCTGGACATCACTGGAACTGATTTTCTTGGACCCGTCATAGTATTTATCGTCCGAATGGGTTTTTATATAAAGGCACCGGTAGAATGAAGGGCTGTTATTTGCGCTGGAGCCGTCGGCTAGAATTATGCTATTGTAGGCCGTACTTCCACGTGGAAAGCCTTTTATCGTGCAACTCCTTATCGTGGTATTCATAATGGTACAGACGTCGTAATAGCAGCTGTAGGCAGAGCCACCGTAAGACGCACCCCCATAAGTCGCTTCGTTGTTGCTGTAGAACCGACAATAATACAACGTCACGCCGCTCGCACCGCCACCGCGATACGAACATGCGTTGTTAGATATGATGCAGTCGACCGCTATGCCGCCGTTGATGCCGGCACCGGCATAGTTGTTTCCGCTCTTGTTGCCTCCGTTCAGAGTCCTGCCGCCTGTCACGGTAAAGCCCTGGAGCGTGCCGTTATTTAACACGCAGCCAACGGCATTTGTTCCAAGCCCGGTCGCAGTTGCGTTTGGCGCCGTGGACGATTCGCCGACGATGAACGTGACCTCAGGCCCGCACTTCGACTTCAGCGTAACTCCGGAAGGTATTGTAACACGCCGCATAAGCGTAGTACCCGAATCCATCGCCGTCGGATTCGACACTCCCTCGTTGTAGTAGCCGGGAAGTGCAATGACGACATCGCCGCTGGACCGGTCCTTAACTGCCTCGGCCAACGTCTTCTTTGGGCCGACATTGGATCCAGGGCCCTCCCACGTCTCCGCCGTGCCGTCGTAGTCGTCGCTGGAGACTTCGCCGCCGGTCGGGTCGACGTAGTATGTCGCGGCGTCAATAGTCGCCGCGAACAGCGTCGCCGCAATAACTGCGACAAACGTCCCCGCCTCTGTCTTTTTTCCCAGTTTCATAATGCACCTTTCATAGTGTGACATCTGCCGATGCACGATTGCTGAGTTTCGAGGAAACCGCTTCAATGACAGGCATTATATCAATTTTGCCTCGCCTTCGCAACCAGTCGCAATGAAAAAACACTACGACGGGTGTACCGAGACTTTTATGCACGAAGACGCGGTATGTCAGCATCACCGCGATTCCACATATACCGTTCCATATGTATCGGCATATCCGATTTGCGCTTGCACGCGACCACGAAAACTCGGATGCGTTGCCGGACGGCGCTTCGCGCCCTATGCGCGGCATCCCGTCGCAACGGTCTGTAGGCCCTTGGCCTCCGCCGTGCGCCGTTCCGCCGCGCAAGCCTATCGGCT